>VOFF01000380.1_pt1 | contig 34001 bp, 63 predicted proteins | sample 5384061 | NCBI WGS metagenome assembly VOFF01 (sample SAMN12384725, study PRJNA508395) | human gut metagenome | isolation source: healthy gut E | host: Homo sapiens | reverse complement strand
TGACGGCAAAAAAAGGTCGGCTATTTGGAATCTATGGCAGTGTCTGGATGCTCCTCCATGGACGTGTGCCTTCCAATCGTGGAAAAAAGCGACTCGCGGAGATATCGCCATGTATTCCTTTATTTCGGGCGTGATTCAGAGCATGGCCGTTCCTATTTTGGTGCCACTCATTCTGGGATAATTTCTTTGGAGAGGACGAAATAGATGAAGGATTTGATTACATATACCATATTGGCAATCATCGGCTATTTTGTAGGCAGCAAAATGAGGGAACACCGTTGGGTCACCAAATGGACCGGCAGAATTCAGACGGCGGCAATCGCTATTTTGCTGTTCACCATGGGCCTAAGAATGGGTTCGAATGATGAAGTGACCGATCATCTCAGTTCCATCGGACTGATTTCTGTCGCTATGACATTGGCAATCATGCTGCTGTCGAGTCTTTCTGCCGCATTAACCAGAAGGTGTATCGGCATGGATCGCTGGGCCGTCATGCAGAATAGAGAAGTTGATTCTTTAGAGGAGACCGTAACGGCAGACGAGAAATCAGGCAAGGCGCAGACCGTGATGGCCGTGACCATCTTGCTGTCTGTTATGGCTGGACTTCTGTGCGGTTATTTTTTCGTCGGCAGCCTCTTTGCAGGCCATATGGATCGCTTTGATTTTTGTGCAGGGCTGGCGGTGAACCTGGGTTTGTTCCTGCTGCTTCTTTTGATTGGATTTAACATGGGACTTGACGGAACGGTTCTTGAGAACTTTAAGAAGGTCGGCGCTAAGATTTTGTTTTTCCCTTTTGCTATTATGGCAGGCGCGTTTTGGCCGCAGCCCTCTGCTCACTGCTGATGGATATCGACTTGCGCCAGTCCTTTGCCGTGACTGCCGGCTTTGGGTGGTATTCACTGGCGCCCGGCATTATTCTGGAACGAGGATTGGCCCGCTGTGCAGCGATTTCTTTTTATGCACTGTATTATGAGAGAATACTTTTCATTACTTTTGGTGCCTATTGTAGCCAAAAAGGTCGGATACATGGAAGCAATCGGCCTCTGCGGCGCCACTGCAATGGGCGTCTGTCTGCCCATTGTAAGAAATCGACGCGGGGAGACGTGACGATTTATTCGTTCATCTCAGGTTTGATTCAAACTGTATCGGTACCGATTTTGATCCCGTTGATACTGGGATAGGAGGATAAGCAATGTTTCTAACTGTAGGAGAAATTTCTAAAAGCCCTCGGCATTTCCAACGAGGCCATCCGATATTATGTCAAGGAGGGCATCATCAAGCCGAAGAAAAATGAGGAGAACAACTATTGGGAGTATTCTTCTGACGACTTGATGAAGTTGACCGATGTACTATTTTACAGGACGATGAATCTGACCATGAAAGAAATTAAGCTGATTATGGGTGGCCTGCACTTGGAAGATATCGGAGCGGTCATCGATCAAAGAAAGTCGGATATGATTGGCGAGATCAAAGAGCTGGTCAGTTCCCTTTCAGACTTGGACCTGTGGCAGGAAAACTACCGCAGGGAATTAAACCTGATAGGCAGGTTCACAGTTGGCGCCATGCCGGCAGAGTTCAGAAGATACGGTTGTTTTGAAGAGCCGAACCATATGGCCCGGTATCTGGAGGAATGTTTTGATCTGGACAAAGAGGACTGGGGCGGCGTTTCCATTTCATTTTACTACAATATCAACGAAGTGAGACCAAAGCTGCAGCGATACCTTTCCATTGAAGGTTCGGTCAAATTAAAGGCATCCAATACCTATGACAACATCATTGAGGAGAAAGCGGATCACTGCCTGATTACAGAAGTCCATTACAGTGATGATGTACTTGAGATGATTGAACCCATGATAGATTACGCCGGAAAGCACGATCTCCATCTGACCGGAGAATTCTACGGCCGGGAGGACACAATTATTATGTAGATGATAAACGGTCGGGACTTTACAAGATTTATGCGCCCATAAAAGATTAGCTGATATTTTGCAGAACTTCATAAATAGGTATTGACCTCGGGGTTACCCCTGAGGTTTATTCTTTTGTTAGGCAGAAATAAATACGACAAAGGAGGCTATCAGTTTGAAGGTAGAAAGAAATGAAACGGTACATCGATGACCATGCGCAGAATATCATCTCAGATCTGAAAGGATTCGTAGATATTCCCAGTGTATCTTCCGACAAGGAAAACGTGGACAAAGCGCTGGATTATGTGCTGCAGTTGGCAAAAAAATATGGGGTTTGAGGCAAAAAGTGTTCTCAATCACCAGGTAGGTGTGATTGAGATTGGAGAAGGGGAAGAGACGATCGGCATTCTATCTCATGTTGACGTGGTACCGCCAGAGAATCCCCAGTCTTGGATCAGTCCGCCTTTTGAAATGACAGAAAGAAATGGTCATCTTTGGGGACGGGGGAACCATGGACGACAAAGGCGCGATCATCGTTTGTCTCTATGCGATGAAGTGCCTCTTTGAGGAGTGGAGAGCCGCTTAAGAAAAAGGTCCAGATGATTCTAGGCACCCAGGAAGAAGTGGAATGGTCTGACATGGAAGCTTATGTGGCGAACTTTCCGCTGCCCGATTATGGATTTACACCTGATGGAGAATTTCCTCTCTGCAATATCGAAAAAGGCTGTATGGACGTAGAGCTGCACTTTGACCTAGATGAAACAAGGGACAGGGACGGCTGGTATTTTACAAGCATCCTTGCCGGACAGGCGACCAATGCCGTGCCGGGCAACTGCAGCTGTCAGCTGGTCAGATATCAGAATGGGGCGGCAGCAGAAAGCAAGACCCTGACGACGACGGGGAAGGCAGTTCATTCCTGTCAGCCGGAGAAGGGGGAAAACGCTATTTTTAATATGGCGGATTTAGTCGCCCAAACAGAGCACCGCGAGAATCAAATCAGCAGAATTTTGATGATGCTGAAAGAAAAAGTTCAGCAGTCTCTATGGAGAAGAAGTCGGTTTGTATAGCAAAAGTGAGATGTATAACGGAGAGTTCGTTCACCGTAACGTCTTTGCGCCGACTTTGGTGAGAACGGATAAAAACCACCTGCTGGTCCATATCAACATCAGATTTGCCTATGGTACTGCAGAGACGGAAATCATCACCAGATTAAGAGAAGTAGCAGAAGCCTATGGGGAAACTCCAAGTATCCAGCTCTATGCCAGCGGTGTACGTCAGCAAGGAGAGACCGTTTATGAAAGCCTTCGCACAGGCTTACGAAGAAGGCTCCGGCAGAAAGCATGCGTTTGTCCTGGCATACGGCGGTTCTTACGCCAAAAGCCATGCCGGGCATCGTCTCCTGGGGGCCGATTTTTTCCCGGCGACGAAGATACCTGTCATGAGGACAATGAGCACATATCGATCAAAAGTCTGCTGGACAACGGAAAAGTATTTGCCATCGCATTAAATAAGGTGGCTCTGTCAGAGCAGAGTTTTAAGTAATTGAGAAAGGAGTTATTTATATGAGTTTTGGATTTTGGAGTTTAATACCTGTCATCGTTATCATCGTATTTGCACTTATCACCAAGGACACTTTTTATTTCCTTATTCCTCGGCGTGGCGACAGGCTTTATCATGGTTGCTGGAGGTAACCCGATCAAAGCCTTTAACGGTTTTCTGGAAACTTTGACAGAGGTCATGACCGATGATAATACAGCCTGGGTATTGCTGATCTGCGGCCTGTTCGGGTCTTTAATCATGCTGATTACTGAAGCCGGCGGCGCCCTGGGGTTTTCCCGGTTGGCGGAACGATTCTTAAAAACCAGGACGGCGTCTATGATTGGAACTTGATTTTGGGTATTATCGTCTGTGTGGATGATTATTTAAACTGTCTGGCTGTAGGCGCGGCAGTGAGAAAGATCACCGACAAAGAGAGAGTTTCAGAGATGCTGGCCTATATCATCAACTCAACGGGCGTGACGGTATGTGCAATTATTCCGTTTTCATCCTGGGCGGCCTTTATGGGAGGTCTGATGGAAAAGGCTGACATGTTGGGAGGGCTACAGCGTATCAGGCGCATATATCCATACGATTCCCTACATGCTTTACGGATGGCTGGCTGTCATCTGCGTGCCGCTCTTTATTCTCAAAGTGATTCCTCTCTTTGGGCCGATGAAGTCTGCTGAGCGCAGGGCGCTGGATACGGGAGAGGTATTTTCTGCGCAGACAAAGGCGCAACTGAAGGCCCTGCCTGATGAAGAGCTGAAATTCAAGGGCAAGAAATGCAGAGCGTTTAACTTCCTGGCGCCTATTATCTTGGTGGCTGTGTTGACTGTAACCACAGAGGACCTGCTCATCGGTGTATTTGCAGCATTGGCGCTGTGTTTTGTCATGTACTTGCCGCAGAGGCTGATGAGTGTGAGGGAATATTTTAACAACATCATGGCCGGGCTGGCCGACATGTTTTCCATGCTGGTCATTATTATTTTGTCTTACACCTTGATTGAAGTCAACGGCCAGCTGGGTCTGGTGCAGTTCGTTGTAGACATCGCCTTAAAAGCTGTCAATCCGGCACTGCTGCCTGCAACTATTTTCATCGTCATCGGCCTATTGTCCTTTGCCTCAGGCAGTTTTTTGGGGACTTGCAGCAATTGCTTTTCCAATCGTAGGACCTTTAGCTGCAGCGCTGGGTGTAAACCCATTGTTATGCGGCGGAGCTTTGATTTCTGCTGTCGCATTTGGCGGACATATCTGCCTCTATTCCGACACGGTTATTTTGACCTCTGCATCGACGCAGGTGACAAATGCAGAGTATTTCAGGACTTCAGCGCCGCTGGTAGGGGTTCCTTTTGTCCTGGCCGCCATCGGCTTTGTCATCATGGGTTTCGCATTATGACATGTCCATAAGTTCTGATTAGGTTTTTGATTTTCTTCTGATGGTTTCGCGGAACTTCATTCAGGTAGCTTAAAGGTATTGTAACAGGTATCGTCATTGTGATAAACTATGAGAAAGGAAGAGGAGGATTGGCTATGGCTAAGGGGAAGCTGAGAAAAATGTTGGGGAGCGTGGAATCAAAAGCCAGTATTGACTTGATGAATCTGATTGAGACGCAGAGCAAGATTACGTTAGGGATCTGGGCAGTCACCTATGCAAAAGATCATTATTTAACGATCTATGAAGAGGTTTGTCCTGCAGACCGGCGGCTGAGAGAGATTGTAACAGCCTGTGAAGAATATCTGCAGGAAAGCAGGAAGTTGAACGAGGTTAAGCCTCTGATCAGAGAGGCCGGGCTGATTGGGCGTGAAATCACCGATAACCCAGTCGGCCAAGCGGCAGCACGTGCAATTTCCGGAGCATGTGCCGTGATTCAGACGCCGACCAATGCTCTTGGCTTTCTGTTCTATGGTGCGGCGGCCGTCGCCTATAGCCGTGCAGGCTTGACACAGCCAGCGGAGATTTATGATGAATTGGCCGAGAAAGAATTGGGACAGGCACTGAATTCTCTGCAGAAGATTGCAGTCTGCAATGAATCGAACCCTGTGAAGATAAAATGGAACTGCTGATACGATAGCAGAAAACCACAGAATAAAAAGGATGCTGAATGATGGGTCTTCCCTTCAAGCAGCATCCTTTTTTGTGTATCCATCTGGGCAGGGTTATGGTTATCAGTGAAAACGCCTAACCTAGTCTTTTGCATCTTAAAGTAATTCGTGATGAGCGTTACTTGGTGACCAATGAACGTTGACAATATAGCTAAAAAGCCCATCTTTGTCTTTTTTTCTTTGAAGAGACGTAGAATTTCACGATGCTCATCGTTAATCTGTGATAGCAGTTTTTCGTTTTTTTGTTAGCTCTGTCTTTTGAATATCCTCTTGTAAAAAATTTGCTTCTAAGTCGAGAAATTGTGTCTGACAAAATTTCATTTTCGCATTGATCTATATATACCTGGTGAAATAGTTCTTGTTGTTCCAGATACATCTCATAATTGTTAGTGTTGATGGCAAGATCCATACTTTGAATGTAGAATTCCATTCGTTTCAGATCCTTTTTCTGTTAAAGTATCACAGGATGCCTGCGCGGCTGTTCCATCTAGTGTTCCGATTACTGTATATAGTTCTGCTGCTTCTTTTTCTGTAACACCTTTTAAACAAAACCCTTTCTAGGGACATTCTCTAGGATGTCTTCACAGGATAATTGAATTAGGGCTTCTCTAACAGGGGTTCTGCTGACAGATAATTCTTGAGAAATTGCAGTCTCGTTGATTCTCTGTGAAGGAATTAGATTTCCTTCAAGAATTTGCTCTGCGATGTAATCATATACGTGATCTTTCAAAGTCTTATATTTTTTCATACAAACCCTCCAAATTGATTGAATTACCAATCAATTCCATAATAGCACAAAATTTGGTAAAAGAGAACAAAAAATAAATTAACAAAATACACAGAAAATATTGACAAATATATTATATACGGTGTATAATCCACTTAAATCACAAACAGTATACTATACACCGTTTGTGGTGAAGTTAAAAACAAAGTTGTAAACCACCAAATAATTAAGAAAAAAGGAGAAAATCAAAATGAAAAAGTTCAACCATGTAATCGTTAGAAGACCGTGTAAAGCAATGGTAGAGGGAATCACCAGCGGATTATATCCAGGAAAGCCTGATTATGAGCTGGCTTTGAAAGAACATGATGCCTATATCGAAGCATTAAAACAGTGCGACGTAGATGTTACTGTTTTGGATGCTGACGAAAGATATCCGGATTCGTGTTTCGTGGAAGACCCGGCTTTAATAACAAGAAAATGTGCCATCATCACAAATCCTGGTGCAGAATCCAGAAATGGTGAGAAAGACGAGATCATCGGCGCCGTAAAAAAAAATTCTTCTCTGACGACCAGATTGAATACATAAAGGCTCCGGGTACCCTAGAAGGGGAGATGTCATGATGGTAGGGGATCACTTTTACGTAGGAAGAAGTGCAAGAACCAACGAGGAAGGCATCAGGCAACTGACTGCGATCCTGGCTAAGTATGATATGACCTGTTCTGAAGTAAAGCTGGAAGAAGTCCTTCACCTGAAGACGGGTGTAAATTACCTAGAAGATAACAACATGCTGGTATCAGGTGAATTTGTAACCAAACCTGAATTCGATAAGTACAACAGAGTACAGATTCCAGAGGATGAAGCTTACGCAGCAAACTGCATCTGGGTTAACGACACAGTCATCGTACCTGAAGGATATCCAGCAGTACTTGCGGCAGTACAGGGTCTGGGATACAAGACGATCTTAGTAGATACTTCAGAATATAGAAAACTAGACGGAGGTCTCAGCTGTCTGTCACTGAGATTTTAAATAGAGGAGATGAATTTTGTGAAAAGTCCATATATAGCAAAAAAACACTGGGAATTTGAAGAGGCTGCATTGAGCAAGACCAATGAAATGGTAAAACGATATGATGATGTTATCGATCTTTCCATCGGAGACCCCGACTACCCAGCAGATAAGAGAATCATTGAGGCAATGTACAAAGCCGGCTTGCAGGGAAATACCAGATATACAGAATTTTTGGGCGATGAAGAGTTAAGACAAGAAACCATAAACATGTATAAAGAGGATTACGGCTTCGACTTCAAATGGATGAGATTCTCATCACGGCGGGCGGAACCCATGCTATGTACTTAACCATGGAAGCCATTCTCGATGAGGGAGATGAGGTGATTGCAATTGCACCATATTACATCTACTATCAGCCACAGATTGAGTTGCCTAAGGGAAAATTGGTTGTGTATAACACCAAGAGTGAAGATAATTTTGACGTTGATCTGCATGAATTGGAGAAGTGTATCACCAGCAGAACAAAGGCGATCGTGATTAATTCACCTTGCAATCCGAGCGGGAAGGTATATAGCCAGGAGAACATCAAGGGAATTCTTGCCTTGGCAGAAAAATATGATTTCCTGGTGATTGCAGATGACATCTACTGTGCGCTGAACTACACAGATAATCGAAAAGCAATCTGCTCTTACGAAAAGAGTCCGAAGAGAGTGATCACTCTATACAGTTATTCAAAAGACTATTGTATGACTGGACTGCGTTTGGGACATATCATCGCATCAAAGGAACTCATTGCAACTATGCGCAGAGTGAATGAAGCAGTTACATTTACCATCAACTCTATGGCGCAAAAAAGGGCGGTGTCTGTGCAATCAAGAATCGGAAGGAAATCCAGAAAGGCTTGTACAAAGAATATTACGACAGAGAAATGTACATCTATGAACGAATCAAGAAGATGAACAACATCTTTTTGCAATAAACCTGAAGGAACCTTCTATGTTTTTGCAGACATAAGTAAGACCGGCATAAGTTCCATGGATATTTGGGAAAAAAAATATTAGACGAAGCGCATGTACTGATGCTGCCTGGAAGCGGCTTTGGACAGGCAGGAGAAGGATTTATAAGAATCGCAGCAACGGTTGGAATCAATACGCTTAAAGAGGCATTTGACCGTCTTGAAAGAATGAGTATCTTTAAGTAACATCCGAAAAAAAATAAGGAGAAATGATATGGGTACGATTGATATTATAGTAATAATCGTGTATATGCTCGCAATGATAGGTGTTGGTCTTTATGCAAATACAAAGATCAAAACCACCGAAGACTTTGTTCTAGGCGGAAGACGATTCGGCGTCATCTCATTGGTAGGCACAATTATGGCGACGATGATGGGAAGTGGAATGGTCATTGGAATGACTTCTAATGTTTATCAGCATGGTATTGCAGGAAGTATCATTTGGCAGTATGGCGGCATGGCCATCGGCATGTTTGCTATTGCTATGGCTGCAAAGAAAATTCGTGAGACAGGTGCAATGAGTTTTGCATCTGTAATCAATAAGTCATTTGGTAAAGCCCGAGAATTGTGGCAGCTGTTATAGTCGTACTTTTGCACAATAGCGATATTGGCTATCACAGTATCTGGCTTGAGAACTGTGTTGATCACCATTTTGGCGACAGCTTACAGATTTCAGATATAACCTTGACTATTCTGGCAACGCTGATCGCCATCATATATACATCATTTGGCGGCTTCTTTGCAGTCGTTTGGACAGATGTAATCCAATTCATCGTAATTGTTATAGGAATCTTCATCATTGGACCGATTCTGGGTGTTCATCTTGCTGGAGGGGTTGATAATATTGTCGAGGCAGTTGCAGCAAAAGGCGGCTCTATGACTGAGCCGGTATTTACAACGGGTATGTTAGGTTTGGCATTGTCCTACTTCCTCTCAACCCCAGGAGATCCTGTTATGCCACAGAGGGTTCTGGCGGGAAAAACGACGGAGCAGTAAAGAAAAGCTTTTATCATCTCCGGCTTCATGTCAGTTATTATCATCATCTGCTTACTATTTTTGGGCGGTTCGATAGCTGTAATATTGCCAGGACTGGAAAATCCTGATGCTGCAATTTCCACATTCGTATTATCCTCTTTCCCTCCATTTGTCAAGGGGGATTGTAATTGCAGCATTGCTGGCTGCCATCATGTCGACTTTCGATTCTTTCCTCGTATTAGGTACAACCCACTGTATTTACGATATTGCAATGGTAATCAATCCTAATATGGAGGAAAAGAAATCAAATTTGATTCAGAGAATTGCAGTGGTAGTCTTTGGTATATTGACAGTAATTATTGCACTGTATGTTCAGTCAATCTTGGGTGTACTTTCTATGGTATTTTCCATCTTAGGAGCAGTAACTATTCCGGCCCTCGTATCTGCGTTGTGGTTTAAAGACAAAGTAACGCCGGGCGGTGTGATCTCAGGAATGGTAGCAGGGTGCATTGTTCCAGGATATTTGTTTATGACAAAAGGCTATGATGTGTTCCTCGGCGATCCGGTTTTCAGCGGAGTAATCGCGTCTGTCGCAGCAATTGTCCTCGGATCACTTGTTTTCAGAAACAAGAAGAAAGTAGAAAACGCGTAAATATTTGGCAGAAAGGATGGGAGCAGATAGCAGAATCTGTTTGAGAAATCATGATATATAATTTACCAGCAAACAACTTATATGGGGATTTACCAGTAACCATAGATTTTCCTGATAATTGGGAGATACACGTCTCAGAAATAAACGGCTACAATAAAAAGCCGATGGAGTGTACTGAACTAAAAAAGGCTATGGACCAGCCCGTTGGAGTACCGACAATTAAAGAGGGGGCTAAAAATAAAAAAGTGCTGTCATCATCATTGATGATATCACTAGGCCGACACCGTGCAAGGAAATTGCTGAGATTGTGATAGATGAATTACTGGAAGCAGGAGTTGCAAAAGAAAACATTTGGTTTATCGCAGCTCTTGGCGGTCATGGACCTATGGTACGAGAGGACTTTATCCGTAAGCTGGGCGAAGATATCGTAGATACATTTGAGATCTATAATCACAATGTGTTCTACAACCATGTATATCTGGGAACCACCAGCAATGGCATTCCGGTGGAAATCAATCAGGATGTGATGACGGCAGAATATAAAATTGCCATCGGAACCATGATGCCCCATAGCTTCTACGGATTCAGCGGCGGTGCGAAATCTATCTTGCCTGGGATTGCATCTATGAACACGATTATCAAAATCATAGTTTCACTTCACCGAGTGAGTTCAATATGGGAAATCCTGATACAAGAATCAGAAAAAGATGCAGAGGAAGCTGCTGCAATGATGGGGCTGGATTTTAAAATAGACGTGATTCTCAATGGAAACGCCAAAGTCTGCAAACTGTTCTGCGGGGACTTCAGAGAAGAAGCTGAAGCAGCTAGAATTTATGCAAGGGAACATTACAAAGCAAAGTTTATTCCCGATTGTGATATCGTAATTTCCAATAGTTACTTCAAACCTTTAGAAGCGGCATGTGCGTATACGCCTGAAACCATCGCATCATTAAAAGAAGGTGGGGACTATATCTTATCCGCCCACTCGCCTTACGGCTGTTGTGTACATTACCTTTATGATAAATGGGGAAAAAGCGCTCCAGGAGGAACCATGTGGGCGGGCACGTATGCCCCAGAGGATAAAATGAAAAATATGATTGTCTTTTCCAAATATACGGTCAAAGGTATGAGGGATTCCTGGTTTGTTGAAGAAGGAAAAGGCGCAGAGTACATCAAAGACTGGCAGGAAATCCTAAAGATATTGGATGACGGCACGAAAAAAAAAAAGGTAGTAATCTACCCGATGGCAGAAAGTCAGGTGCTGGATAATTCCAGAGAATTTTATGACTAAACAGATAACAAAAAAACAGAAAAAGACGGAGGCATGTAATATGAAAATATGTTTGATAGATGCCGGGATATTTATTGAAAAACCAGAACTTCTGAAACCATTAGAAGCGGCAGGAGATGTCCAGGTGTTCGATGGAATCCCAGCATCGTTAGAAGAAGTCGTCGAAAGAGCAGGAGATGCTGAGATCATCGCTTTCGCATTGATGCAGTTCACCAATGAGATGCTCGACAACCTTCCGAAGTTAAAGACTTTACAATTCATCGGAACTGGAGTATGGAATTTTGTAGATGTGGAATACGCCGAAAGTAAAGGCATCAAAGTTCTCAACATTGACGGTTATGGAAGCAATGCAGTAGCAGAATATGCTGTTGCTATGACAATGGCGCTGGCAAAAAAATCACAAGGGCTGATCAAGTGATTAAAGATCAGAACTGGACCATTGATGGACTGCAAGGCATAGAAATCGCAGGTTCCACAGTCGGCGTTGTGGGGACAGGAAGCATTGGAAAGTTGGTGGCGGAGAAGTTTTTTGGCACTGGGAGCAAAAGTAATTGCCTGTGATTTGTACGAAAATACACAACTGAAAGAAAAATATGGTGTTGAATACATAAGTATGGAAGAAATTTTTATGCGATCTGACATTATAACGCTGCATATGAAGGCGACAAAGGAAAACGAAAATATTGTTGATCGAAAGCTACTGGAGATTACAAAAAGGTGCGCTTCTCATCAATGTCGCAAGAGCTGAGTTAGTGAACACGGAGGATTTGTACAAAGCATTGCTTGCAGGCAGCCTTGGTGGTGCAGCAATTGATGTTTATGATAGTGAACCTCCAAAACCTAAGGATTACCTTCTTGGCAAATTACAGAATGTAATTGCTACTCCACATATGGCTTACTATACGCAGGAAGCCAGCGACAACTCAATCAAAATGGCGGTCTCCTCTATCTTAGCCTCTCTATAGGACTTGGTGGAGTCTGAAAAAGGAATGTTTGGCATCATTCCTTTTTCTTTTTCAATGGTAGCGAAAAGGAAAATTGTTACGAAGCCCCCCCGGTTTTAGGGCAAAGGGTATCGCCGTAAGGGCATGTACCAAAAAGTTAAAGGAAATAAATTCGAAAATTGACTTGCCTAATTCGTTCAAAAAATAGTATAATAATTCCGTTATAGACACGAAACTGTTCACAGCTAATTATTTCAAGTTAGTCAGGAGGTGAATTGGAATATGGCACAAGTTATCGTAAGAGAAAAACGAAAGTTTGGAAAGCGCTCTGAAGAGATTCAAGAGATCGTGCGCAAGAGACGGCGTTATGAGTGAGCTTAGAAAAAAAGAGAGCACTATGAGAAGCCAAGCGTAAAAAGAAAGAAAAAGTCTGAAGCCGCTAGAAAAAAAGGCTAAGAAATATTAGTCATTTAGAATCGAGGTGATATAAATGACTTTGAAAGAACAACTTATGGCCGATTTTAAAGACGCGATGAAAGCCCGCGACGAAATCGCCAAGAATACAATCAGTCTTGCTCGTGCAGCAGTCAAGCAATACGAGGTGGACAACAGAGAAGAACTAGACGACGCAGGCATTATTGCAATTTTATCAAAGCAAGTTAAAATGCGTAAAGATGCCCTCGCTGATTTTGAAAAAGCTGGTAGAACAGATTTAGTCGACTCATATAATGCAGAAATCGAAATTCTTAACCGTTATCTGCCTGAGCAGTTATCAAGAGAGAAAGTGCTTGAAATTTGTAAAAGAGACTGCAGCCTCACTTGGAATTGAAGGAGGCAAGCAGAACATGGGCAAACTCATGGGACCCGTCATGGGTAAGGTCAAAGGTCTTGCCGACGGAACCCTGGTGAAAGATGTCGTGATGGAATTTCTTTCATAATATCTGAATGAGGACAACCTGGTAGAAATACTGGGTTGTTTTTTTTTAATGTAGTCAGAAAAAAACTTGCCTCAACAGGTTCGAATGGAGGACGTTTCAACAAATTAAAATTTTTCCGCGAACTAGTACAAAGGGGAAGCTGCAAATTTTCAGCTTCAAACCCTGACAAAAAGACAAATTTTTCCTTAAAACGCTTGAAAAAAAAAAGTACGAGGGGTATAATATTATTAGATATGTAAGGCAGAGGGAAAACCTGCTATGAGTTGGAAAGAACGCGGATAGATTTGGCGGAAACCAGACTGCCGGTTGCATTCTACAAAACGACAGTCTAATCAGGCAGGCGGACTTTATGGCTTTGTATTGAATACAAGGTCTTTTGTTTTATTATCAGATGTCAGATGCAAGGTCGTCTTGCATCAAAATATATAGAGAGAGGAGGAATCTTGCCAAAGCCGGTGAAAACCGGTGACGGAAAACTAAAGGGCCTTTACCATCCCCATGGTTGGCAGCCAGTTGTCCGGGTACGAACATATACCCGGTAAAAGCGGGTACGCCCGCAAGATGGGGAAAAGAATGAAAAAATTAAGAAAGCTGATGGCACTGTTGCTGGCAGTGAGTCTGATTGCTCTGATGGGGGTGACTTCTTTTTGCTGATAATATCGTTCCTGGCACAGAAGAGAAGGACCTCTGCTTGAACTGTAAAAGCGCAGAAGAAGGACATGTTCATGACGATAGCTGTTACAACCATTCCTGGGATGACGGTCAGGAGATTATGGCAGCCACCTGTACAGAAGATGGTGAAAAACTGTTTACTTGCACAATTCCTGGCTGTAATGCGACTAAGACTGTGCCTGTTTTGGCAGGCCATGCCTGGAATCAAGGTGAGAATACTGTAGCTCCAACTTGTACAGAGAATGGGATAAAACAGTACGCCTGTACCGCGGAGGGTTGTGAAGCAACCGAATCTGTAGAGATGAAAGCCCTGGGTCATGACTGGGACGAAGGAACTGTTACCACGCCAGCCACCGACACGACCAGTGGTGAGAAATTATTTACATGCCAGCGCGAAGACTGCGACGCGACAAAGACTGAAGTGATTCCTGCCAAATATACGTATGTATCAGGAGAGAGCAAATGGAAAACTAACGTAATTTCCTTTGCACCGACAAGCGAAGGCATCACTTACGAGATCACGTATACCTCTACTAAAACCAAAGAGGTATTTACGCAGGCAGAAGTTGATGCAATGAGCAAGGAAGAAATTAAAATGCACAAACTCTTTGTCTCCAAAATCACATACACCATTCCGAAGGACTTTGAGGCAAATAAGGTAAACATTTTTATGGGAGATGCAATCAACAACGCTGCAAATTATATGACCTATCTTCCAGGAGATGCAGCCCCGATTCAAATTGCCATTGTAAACCATTCTTCCCATGGATATGGATATCAGAATGGCAGCTTTGCCGTTACGACAGAAGACTATCAGCAGTATTTTGACAAAGGCTGGGCAACACAGTCAAACGCAATCGGATATGACAGCCAGAATATTCCAGAGGAATACCTTGCAGTCAGAAGCAAAAATGGAGCCATACAAAGTCTGTATGGTGTAACAAGTACATCAAAAGTGTCAAACGAACAGATGACAGACGCTGTGTTGGGCGCAAAACTAGTAGAAGCCGGTTATTCTAATGGTATTGATGATTTACACAAGTATTATCTGGATTACTATAATGAAAAAGAAAAATACCAGCTATACAGCTCTTGAACAGCTGCCAGACAGCGAAATCGCAGTACTTTTGACATCTGGAAACACAACATCTGTTAAGGAACAGAATACAGAGATTGCAGAACTGTTATACAACTATTTCTACAATCATCTATACAGTCTGACTCCTGCAGGTGCTGGCTATCCTGGACATGAAAACAATGCTTATACGATAGGCTCGCTGATGAGAGCTTACCATAATAAACAAGCTACAGTATTTGATCAGTCTATCTCTAAAGCATGGGGCGATATTGCCGCATCTGCAGAAGATGGAGCCAATTCCTACCTGTGGGAAGGCTTTGAAGCTTGGATTAACAGTCCGGATACACGAAACACATATCAGAATTACAACTATGGATTCACTGCAGGTTTTTCACTAGAACGTACAGATACAACCTATAGTGTAATAACCAAATACTTTACATCCACAGACGGTAGTGCACCAGTCTTAGACGGCTCTGTGACCAGGGTAGACCAGGTTGCAATTGGTGTCGGTAATACGGCAAGCGTAGTACCTGAAGCTGCATGGAACAGGTATGATGGGAATGATTATAAACTTGAAGAACCAGCAAAATTGAGTTTGGTTGCTGTAGTAGATCCGGCATCTAATGTGATTGTTCTCAATTATTACCGAAACGTGTCAGGTCAGGTAATCGTTCCACCAGTAGATCCGCCGGTTGACCCACCTGTGGATCCAGATCCGAACGATCCGCAGCCGCTGCCGCCAGATGAGAACTTGGAAGATCCTGAGAAGCCTGATAATCCGAAAGACAATCCAAACCAGCAGCTTTCCGCCGGACGAGCATTTGAAGGAGGACGACAACGTAAAAGCGACGAAGTCAAATCATCCGGATCAGCCGAAAACCGGCGATGAATCACAACTGGCTCTGTATTTGATTCTGACTGTAGGCGCCAGTGGAGCATTGGCTTTTACGGTGAGAAGAAAAAAATCGAGTAAATAAAATTTAAAACGATGCTTGTTTTAGCCGTCGTACCGCAAGATGTGGTGCGGCGGATTTTTTACTGTTTTTTAAAAACCGGGTTACGCGGGATCAACTGACTGACCCAAGAAGTTGGACCAAAGGGGGCAGTTACGCATATGCCGGTGCCCAGCGGCAGGCTGCTTAACGAAAGAGGCCAAATCAGGCGAAACTGCGTAACACACCCTTTGCAAAGAGGGGGGCAGTTACGCATATGCCAATGCCCAGCAGCAGGCTGCTTAACGAAAGAGGCCAAATCAGGCGAAACTGCGTAACACACCCTTTGCAAAGAGGGGGCAGTTACGCATATGCCAGTGCCCAGCGGCAGGCTGCTTAACGAAAGAGGCCAAATCAGGCGAAACTGCGTAACACACCCTTTGCAAAGAGGGGGCAGTTACGCATATGCCGGCGCTCAGCGGCAGGCTGCTTAACGAAAGAGGCCAAATCAGGCGAAACTGCGTAACAGCGGCAGTTCAAGAGTACAAGGGCGCCCGGTCAGCGAGTCGCTCGCTCGGGCGATGAGTACATCTGATATCTTTTTGCCCATTAACAAGTCATATCGGCTGACCACACGGCATACATTCTAACATGAAACTGATAAACGAATTTACCTTTGACTTCGATATTACAGGACCAAAGGTTACGGCTTCTGCAAATGCAGCCATCATTGAAAATGTACTCAGAGTAGTTTTGATCAGCGATACTTCGGTGACAGTTGATACAGGACGCTTTTATGTTACTGTCAAAGGAAGCAGATTTGTGATAAGCGAAATTTGGGAAGGACGAAATGGAACTTGAAGGAAAAAATCGAGGGAATCGAATTTTATAAGGCATTGGGTAAGGATTAAGCTGGAAGGGTTTAAGCCTGAACGAATTATTTCGGAGGCGATTGCCCGCGGCATGACCATACGCCAAATAGATTATAAAGACGAAACGGAAGTCTGCATGACAGTGGCAGAAGAAGATTTCCGGATAATCAAGAAATTCGCTAAGAGCAAATATAAATTTACCATCATCGGCGAAGGAGGTGCGCATCCGGTTGCCAGGAAAATCAAGGCAGGAAAAGATGATGATTGCAGGCATGGCGATTTTTTCTCTTTTTGGTGCTCAAACACTTTTTGTCAGAGAAATCAACGTCATCGGCTGCAAAAGTATTACGGAAAGCAGCATCAGAGAATGTCTCCGAGAAGAAGGTCTTTACGAAGGCAGCAGAAAGAATTTCGACTGCGACGCCATTGAGCACAGGCTCTTCAAAGAGTTTGACAATATCGTATGGGCAAAAAGTGGCTTACGAGGGGAACTACGTGGAAGTGAAAATTTCTGAAAGCAAACAGGTTCCAAGTGACAAAGTCGGTAAAGAGACTCCGTGCAACATTGTAGCAGACCAAGACTGCTACATTGAAAGAATTTTGTCTTACACGGGCAGAAGTGTCGTCGCTAAGAATGATTTTGTGAAAAAAGGGATATACTGATTACAGGAACCATTCCCATTGAACATCCTTCCTATGAAATGGGGAAAAGATGATTCACCGGAACATTACGTCCACGCTGCAGGCAAAATCGTAGCCAGAGTACCTTATTATTATTCTTTTTATATGGAGCCGACAGACGATGTCAAAGCTGCTGCGGGCACCATGCTGAGAGAGTGGATTGCAGAAAATATCCCGGAAAGTGCGCAAATTTTAAATAAAGACTTTCATTTTGACAAGAAAAAAAAAATAATAAGAGTATATGGTACGGTAGAAACTCGCCAGCAGGTGGGGAAAGAAAAGGAGATTGTAATTGACAAACACAAACGAGGAACTAAAGAAGATACAGATCGAGGATGATGTTGACAGAGTAGAACTCTTCGGCAACATGGATGCCAACCTTGGCTTAATTCAGGAAAGTACAGGTGTAGAAATCTTTCAAAGAGACGATTGTCTGCTGCTGCGCGGTGACAAGCTGGAATTAGCAGAAGGCATACTCAAGGAGCTGATGGACATTATCAGAGTGGGAGAAAAACTGGATGTTCAGAAGGTCAACTATATCATCAGCCTCAAGGAGCAGGGTCTATCTTATCGAGAGAACAATGTAAGCAAGGATATCATTTGTTTTACCTGTAAAGGAAGACCACTGAAGCCGAAGACCATCGGACAGAAGAACTATGTGAACAGCATCAGAAAAAAAGACATTGTCTTTGGTATCGGACCAGCGGGAACAGGTAAAACCTATATTGCTGTAGCCATGGCGATCAACGCCTTTAAAAAAAAAAGAAGTACAGAAGATCATTCTGGCCAGACCGGCTGTAGAAGCGGGAGAGCGGCTGGGCTTTCTTCCCGGCGACCTGCAGGAAAAAGGTAGATCCCTATCTCCGCCCTCTGTATGACGCCTTGTACGATATCCTGGGAAGGGACAATGCCTCCAGACTGAAAGAAAAAGAAGTGATCGAGGTCGTTCCGCTGGCATATATGAGAGGCCGGACTTTGGACAACTCCTTCATCATCCTCGACGAGGCGCAGAATACGACCAGGGAACAGATGAAAATGTTTTTTAACCAGAATGGGCTTTGGCTCAAAAGTTGTCGTCACCGGCGACATCACCCAGATCGACCTGCCTAGAGGGAAGAAAAGTGGTTTGATTGAGGCGGAAAGGGTACTAAAGAACGTACGGGACATCGATTTCTGCTATTTGAAGGATGTAGACGTGGTCAGACATGAATTGGTCAAGCAGATTATCAACGCTTACGATCAGTTTTATAAGAAGTATCCAGAAGAGATTGAGGAATAATCATGAATATCTATTTTGAAGATGGACAAGTAGTGGATGAAACGATTTTGGCAACGATGAAAAAAGAACAGCCGAATACTGTTTGGATCTGGAACAGGTGGATCAAGAGCGGACAGAGATCAGCGTTACTTTCGTGGAAGGGGAAGAAATCAGAAATCTGAACCGGGAATACAGAGATACGGACAAGGTGACGGACGTTCTCTCTTTCCCTCAGTTTGACGACTTGAACGAGATTCCGGAGTTTGGAGAAATCTGTTTGGGAGACGTGGTCATCTGCAAAGACAGGGCCTTAGAGCAGGCGGAAGAATTCGGCCATTCCTTTGAACGAGAGATCATCTACCTGTTCACCCACAGCATCCTCCATCTGCTGGGTTATGACCACATGGAGGAAGATGAGAAAAAAGAAATGCGCCAGCGAGAAGAAGAAGTGATGGCACATCTGGGAATATTGCGGGATAGTAGAGGAGAATGAATATGGACTACAAAGAACTGTACAGAAAGGCGGCAGAGGTCATGCCCAATGCCTATGCGCCTTTTTCAAAATTCAACGTGGGAGCGGCGCTTTTAACCAAGACGGGGAAGTCTTTACCGGTGTCAACGTGGAAAATTCTTCTTACGGCGCTACGATCTGTGCCGAGCGGACAGCTTGCGTCAAAGCCGTCTCGGAGGGGTTTTCGTGCGTTTGAGGCTCTGGCTGTTGCATCTAGCGGAGGAACGGCATACCCCCTGCGGCATCTGCAGACAATTTCTCTACGAATTTGCACCGGATCTTGACGTTATCGTCGGGGAAGACGAGGCGCACCTGAAAATATACAAACTGAACGAACTATTACCGGAAGGATTTAGATTATGATGAAGTCAGGTTTGATCGGCATTATCGGCCGTCCCAATGTGCGGAAAAATCGACATTGCTCAACAGCATTTTAGGAGAAAAGATCGCCATTACGACGGACAAGCCCCAGACGACGCGAAACAGCATCAGAGGCATCTATACCAGGTTTGACGAGGAAGGGGAAACTGACGGCGTGCAGATGGTGTTCATCGATACGCCGGGCATTCACAAGGCAAGAAACAAGCTGGGGGCAGCCATGACGGATATGGCGCTGAATACCTTCAAAGAAGTAGACGTGATCTTGTTCCTGGTGGACGGCAGCATCAAAAAAAGGACCGGGAGACAAATACATTGTCGACCTGCTCAAAGATCTGCAGACGCCGAAGATTCTTGTCATCAACAAGATCGACACCATGGGTCCGGAAGAGTACAAAGAAATCTTTGACGAATACGATGAGCTGGGGGTCTTTGACGGCATCTTCGGCACGTCAGCCCTAGAAGGCAAAAACGTTCCCGAGCTGATGAACAAGATTGAAACATACATGGAAGAAGGACCGATGTTCTTCCCCCGAAGATATGGTGACCGACCATCCGGAACGCTTCATCGTCAGTGAGATTATCAGAGAAAAGGTGCTCAATTATTTGGAGGAGGAAGTTCCCCATGGCGTAGCCATAGAAATCGAATCTTACAAAGAAGAACCAGGTATTACCAGAATCGGCGCAGTGATTTACTGTGAAAAGAAAATCGCACAAAGGAATTATCATCGGAAAGCAGGGCAAGAAGCTGAAGGGCATCGGCAAGGCGGCACGCCTGGAGATCGGAGCGCTGCTTGGTACGAAGGTCTACTTGGAATTATGGGTCAAAGTTAAGGAAAACTGGAGAGACAGTGATTTTGCGCTGTCTAATTTCGGTTACAAGGAATAGGTTATGTACATCAATTCGGAGGAATCATCTTCAGACAGGTCAAAGCGACAGGCGGCAGAAGGATGATTCTTTTGTTTACAAAGAAATATGGGAAGATCAGTGCGGGCAGCAATATCAACGAAAAGGGCAGGACAAAATCGGCTCTTGCCATGCGGCCTTTCACTTATGGTACCTATGAATTGTACAAAAAACAGGGAATACTACAATATCAACAGTGCTGATGTTAAAAAAAGCTTTTTCCGAATTGGGGAAGACGTGGACAAGTATATGCAGGCTTCCTTTGTTCTGGAGCTGACAGAAAAAGATGGTTCCGGAGGATTTGCCGCAACCCAGATTGTTCAATCTGCTGATTGATTTTCTGGATGCGATGGAGAGTAGAGAGAAAAGACACGAAACCCTGGTGCTGGCTTATGAAGTCAAAGCATTGGCGATTTTGGGCACCTATCCTCAGCTTGACCAATGCACCTGCTGCGGCAAAAAGTGAAGATCTGCGTTATTTCAGTATTGCAAGCGGCGGCATGATGTGCAGTGACTGTAGGGAAAAAACCTGAAAAATACGGCAAAAAAAAGCCAATGATACATTGATTTATGAAGCGAAATTTGATATAGTAAAAGATATTGAAATATTTTTTGATACGCCGATCAAAAGCGTTTGAGAAAAATAGCTCTGGACGAGAAGGCTGCCGAGAGTTTACAGGCAATATTGAGAAAATACATGTCATATTATTTAGACATAGGCACTTTGAAAAGTGAGAGTATTTTTGAAGGGAAATTTTAGGAGGTACATGAAATGGAGATTACGTTAGAAAAGATCGAATTAGTCAAAGACAGAACAGGCGTGACTTACAAAAGAAGCCAAGGAAGCTTTAGAAGGCGCTGACGGAAATGTGGTCGATGCGATTATTGCAATTGAAGAGACCATCGACCAGAAATCTTCTAAGAAGATCGGCGCCCAGGGTGAGGCTTTGATATCAAAGATGAAAGAAGTCGTAAAGAAGGGCAACATCTCAAAGATTCTGGTGACGAGAGACGGTGATACGATTATCAACATTCCTCTGACCGTAGGCGTCTTGGGAACAGTGGTTGCCCCGTGGGGGAATGATTGCAGGCGTGGTTGCGGCCTTTGGCTTCAAGTGCAGAATAGAATTCGTCAAAGACGATGGTTCTATTATCGACATTACAGAAAAAGCTGGCGATATCTATGAAGAAGCAAAAAGAAAAAGGCGCCGACATCTATGAGGACATCAAAGAGAAGGCTCCTGGCGTCTATGAAGATATAAAAGAAATAAGCGGGGAGGCCTTTGCCAAAGCAAAAGATGCCGCCAAAGACGCAAAAGAAAAAAATGATGAAGGATAAAGATTACGACGATGACGACATCGATATGGACAGCGTGGATCTTTGTGACAAGGATTGTGACGTATGCGAAGAACCTTGTGAAAGAAAAAATGTGATGACTGCAGGTTTGATGAGGTACACGAAGAAGAAAAATAAAAAATGGAAGGATATTAGCATCAATGAGTAAAGAAGTTACAATGGAGAAAATCGTTGCACTTGCGAAAAACAGAGGATTTGTATATCCTGGCTCCGAGATTTACGGAGGTCTTGCAAATACATGGGATTACGGTCCTCTCGGTGTTGAATTCAAAAATAATGTAAAAAAGGCATGGTGGAAAAAGTTCGTACAGGAATCCAAATACAACGTAGGGCTTGACGCGGCGATTCTGATGAATCCCAGAACCTGGGAAGCGTCCGGTCACGTAGGCGGCTTTGCTGATCCACTGATCGACTGCAAGGAATGCAAAGCCAGATTCAGAGCGGATAAGCTGATTGAAGATTATATGCAGGAAAACGGCATGGAGGTCGTTCCCGTAGATGGCTGGGCCAATGAGAAACTGGAAGGCTACATCGCCGAAAAAGGAAAATGAAATGTCCTGAATGTGGAAAGAGCAATTTTACCAGCATCAGACAGTTTAATCTGATGTTTAAAACGTTCCAGGGCGTTACCGAGGATTCGAAATCAGAAATCTACTTGAGACCAGAAACGGCACAGGGTATCTTTGTCAATTTCAAAAATGTGCAGAGAACGGCCAGAAAGAAGATGCCTTTTTGAATTGCTCAGATTGGAAAATCTTTTTCCGAAACGAGATTACCCTGGTAACTTTACTTTTTAGAACCAGAGAATTTGAACAGATGGAATTAGAGTTTTTCTGTAAGCCGGGAACGGATTTAGAATGGTTTGACTACTGGAAACAGTATGCAATCAAATTCCTGGAATCCCTGAATATGAACATGGAACATATCAGAACCCGCGATCATGAGAAGGAAGAACTGTCTCACTACAGCAATGCGACGACAGACCTGGAGTATCTGTTCCCCTGTTCGGCTGGGGGAGAACTGTGGGGTATCGCAGACAGAACGGACTTTGACCTGAAACAGCACAGTGAATTCTCAGGACAGGAGATGACCTATACCGATCCTGAGACCAATGAGAAATATATACCGTATTGCATCGAACCGTCTCTGGGTGCAGACAGAGTTGCACTGGCATTCCTGGTGGATGCTTATGATGAAGAGACGCTGACCGATGGCAATGGAAAAAGAAGATACCAGAGTAGTTATGAAATTCCATCCGGCTCTGGCTCCGTTTAAGGCTGCGGTACTGCCTCTTGCAAAGAAACTGGCGCCGGTTGCGGAACCGATTTTGAGGAGCTTTCTAAGTACTTCAACGTGGACTATGACGCAGCGGGTTCCATCGGGAAGAGATACAGAAGAGAAGATGAAATCGGTACGCCTTTCTGTATCTGCGTTGATTTTGATACTGAAACAGATGGTTGTGTTACAATTCGTGATAGAGATACCATGGAGCAAGTAAGACTTCCTATCGACCAAGTTAAAGGATATATTGAAGAGAGATTGGTATTTTTTAAAGGAGATTAGATATGAAATTCGTTTATTCATTTAATGAAGGCTCAAAAGATATGAGAAGCCTTCTCGGCGGTAAAGGTGCAAATTTAGCAGAGATGACCAAAATCGGTCTGCCAGTTCCATTCGGTTTTACAGTAACGACAGAAGCATGTAACAAATACTACGAAGAAAACAAGACCATCGCTGATGAAATTGTCGACGAAATCCATGAGAAAATGGCGGAATTAGAAAATGTAACAGGGAAAAAGTTTGGAGATACGGAGAATCCTCTCCTCGTGTCCGTGCGTTCCGGCTCTGTTTTTTCCATGCCGGGCATGATGGATACCATTTTGAACTTAGGCCTGAACGATGAAACCGTAATCACCTTTGAGCAACTTGACGGACAACGAAAGATTCGCCTATGACAGCTACAGAAGATTTATACAGATGTTCGGCGACGTAGTGATGGAGATTCCAAAGAGCGAGTTTGACGCCATATTTGACGGACAGAAAGAAAAAGCCGGAGCGGAATTCGACGTAGATTTGACAGCAGAAGACCTGAAGGCTGTCATCGTAGAATACAAGGCTCTTTGTCAAGAAGTTCATGGCAGAGAATTCCCGCAGGAACCGGGCGAACAGTTGATGGAAGCGATTCAGGCGGTATTCCGGTCCTGGAATAACGACAGGGCTATTCTGTACAGAAAACTGAACAATATTTCTGATAAACTGGGAACTGCAGTCAACGTACAGGCCATGGTGTTCGGCAACATGGGAGATACTTCAGGCACTGGCGTGGCATTTACAAGAAATCCAGCTACGGGAGAAAATGCCTTATTTGGAGAATTCCTTGTCAACGCCCAGGGAGAAGACGTGGTTGCCGGCATCAGGACGCCAAAACCAATTAAGGAAATGGCAGTATCCTTCCCAGACGTATATAAGGACTTGAACGGATTGCAGACGTATTAGAAAAACACTACAAAGACATGCAGGATATGGAATTTACTGTTGAACGCAATAAGCTATACATGTTACAGACCAGAGCTGCGAAAGAGAACTGCCGTGTCAGCGGTGAAAAATCGCCGTCGATATGGTAGGCGAGGATTTAATTTCCAAGGAAACCGCGGTTTCCCCGCATTGATCCAAACCAGATTGATCAGCTGCTCCATCCTAACTTCGATGAAAAAGGCGGAAGCAGAGGCAGAAGTCCTGGCCAAGGGACTTCCTGCATCACCGGGAGCGGCCACTGGCAGAATTTACTTTACAGCCTCTGACGCAGAAAGCTGCCGTTGCCAACGGCGAGAAGGCAATTTTAGTAAGACAGGAGACTTCTCCTGAAGACCTGGCAGGTATGGTTGCCGCAGAAGGCATCCTCACTGCCAGAGGAGGCATGACCTCTCACGCTGCTGTAGTAGCCAGAGGCATGGGAAAATGCTGTGTAGCCGGCTGCAGTGAAATCGCAGTCAGCGAGAGCGAAAAAGACTTTGACTATAAAGGACGATGTATATAAAGAAGGCGACTACGTTTCCCTAAACGGTTCCAAAGGAATCGTCTAAAAAGGAGAGATTAAAACAGTTGCGCCTGAATTCTCCGGCGACTTCGGTACTGTGATGTCCTGGGCAGATGAAATCCGTTCTCTGAAAGTGAGAACCAATGCCGATAATCCGAGAGACGCGAAACAGGCTGTAGAATTTGGCGCACAGGGTATCGGTCTTTGCAGAACAGAGCATATGTTCTTTGAGGAAGAGAGAATTCCAGCAATCAGACAGATGATTATGGCAGAGACAGAAGAAGAGAAGAGCGGCTCTTGCGAAACTGCTGCCGTTCCAGAAATCCGATTTTAAGGCGATTTACGAAGTCATGGAAGATAAGCCGGTTACCATCAGACTCCTGGATCCGCCGCTTCATGAGTTCCTGCCGCATACAGAAGAGGATACGAGAGAACTGGCTGAACAGACAGGGATTTCCTATGCTAAAGTTATCCCAGATTGCAGAAGAGCTATCTGAGTTTAACCCGATGTTGGGACACAGAGGCTGTCGTTTGGCGGTTACTTATCCTGAAATTGCGGAAATGCAGACCAGAGCAATTATAGAAGCTGCCGTTGAAGTGAAGCAGGAGAAAGGCTTTGACATCATTCCAGAGATCATGATTCCGCTGGTAGGTATGGAGTCAGAAATTGCAGACGTCAAAGCTACCGTAGAAAAAAACCATAGGAACCTGCTTGGGAGAATACGGCGTGGAGATGGAATATCTCATCGGTACCATGATAGAAGTGCCGCGGGCAGCGCTGACAGCTGGCAGCATCGCCAAAGAGGCTGACTTCTTCTGCTTCGGAACCAACGACTTGACTCAGATGACCTTCGGTTTCTCCAGAGACGACACTGGCAAAATGATTAAGGAGTATATGGACAAAGGCATTTTGGCTGACGATCCGTTCCAGACCATCGACCAGGAAGGTGTCGGCTCTCTGATGGAGCATGCCGTAAAACAAGGTAAACAGACCAGACCGAACATCAAATTAGGAATCTGCGGCGAACACGGAGGAGACCCTAGAAGTATCGAATTCTGCCACAAAATTGACTTCATTATGTTTCCTGCTCGCCATTCCGTGTGCCAATTGCGAGAATCGCAGCAGCACAAGCAGCAATCAAAGAAAAAAATAGCAGACTAAAGCAGAAGGAGCTGTCTTAAAAGAGACAGCTCCTTTTTGACATAAAAAGGAAGCAGGGATTGAATTATGATTCGAGGAATGATATAATGATTCTTGTAGAAAATATGTGATAGAAGAAATGCATGGTATAGACAAAGCGTTCTCTTTTTGAACCTGCAGAAGTACAGGTTGAGGCCAGCTTTGTCTTTTTAGAAATAGAGAGTACCTGTTGTCAATTCTGCGCCTAGTAGATGAATTGACATGGAAAGAAGGTGTACGTGTTGAATGATGTTTTTAAACAGATGAAGGAATGGAAATGCGACGTAGAGGGTGCCCTGGAACGATTTCTTGACGACGAGGAGATGTATATGGACTTCCTGCACCAGATTGCAGAAGAGGAGGCCATCGTTAAACTTGGAAAAGCCATTGACGCGGGAGATATACAACTAGCATTTGACTATGCCCATACCTTAAAAAGGCGTTCATGGAAATATGGGGCTGACGCCGCTGTATCTTCTGGATATAGAAATCGTGGAGCCCCTGAGAGAAGGAACCTTTGAAACCGTCAAAGAAAATTATCAAAAACTAGTTGCAGAAAATGAGAAGCTAAAAGAGATTTTAAGATAAGAGGAACCGAATGGAAAGCGAAAAAAGTATTCTGGTTGTTGATGATAATGCGATCAACAGAGAAGTATTAAGAGAAATCCTTAAAAACAGAATATTCGGTCCGGGAGGCAGAAAATGGTGAAGAAGCACTTCGTATTATGCGTGAGATGCCGGATCGTATTCTTGCTGTCCTCAGCGACATTGTGATGCCTTTTAATAGATGGTTTTCAACTGCTCGAAGAGATCAGCAATGATTCTAAATTGGGCAATATTCCGATTATCGTCATGACTGCCAGCAGTGAAAACCAGGAGGAGATCAAAGCCCTTCGCATGGGCGCCTGGGATTTTATTACCAAACCATATAATCCGGAAGTGATTCTCTGTCGACTGAGAAACGCTATTGGCAGAAGTGAGGTCGCTGCAGCAGAACAGATGAGGCACATGGCCTGCCACGATCAATTGACAGGAATCTATAACAGGGTTCATTTCATGAAGAAAACGGAATCCATGATTAAGCGCAATGCAGACAAACAGTTCGTGTTTGTCTACTTTGAAGTGGACAGATTTCAACTGATCAATACTTTCTACGGCGCAAAAGAAGCGGACAGTTTAATTCAGTATTTAGCCAAAATCTTAAAGCTCTTTGCAGAAACGTACGATCTTTTCACATATGGACGTATGGAGTCGGATGTCTTCTGCTTCTGCATGGAATATGATGCAGATGAACTGGAGCAGATGATCGATCGCGCCAAAAGCCTGCTCGAACAGTACGGATCCGATTATGATATCGAACCTAACTTTGATTGTACGTGGTGAAAGATAATCGGATGCCTGCAGAGGTGATGTACAGCAATGCCAGCGTTGCGGCCAAAGAGGGCGCAGGCAATTACTTGAAATATTTTACCTATTATACCGACGAAATGGACGCGAAGCTGAAAAAAAGAACAGGAGATTCTCAACGATATGCACAGAGCGTTGGAGAATGAGGAGTTCTGTATCTATCTTCAGCCTAAATACAATATTCATACCAATGCCATCGCCGGAGCAGAGGCACTGGTCAGATGGATGCATCCAGAAAAAGGGATGATTTCACCAGGAGATTTTATTCCAGTGTTTGAGAATAACGGTTTTATCACCAATCTGGATTACTACATGTGGGAAGAAACCTGCAAACTGTTGCGCAGCTGGATTGACGAAGGTCTTAATCCGTTGCCGATTTCCGTCAACGTATCCAGAGTGGATATTTATAATTCCCGGTTAGCAGAATCTATCGTGCAGTTGGTAGACAAGTATCAGCTGCCTCACGATCTGTTGGAATTTGAAATTACAGAGAGCGCGTATGCTTTTAACCCGATGATCTTGATTAAGCTGGTCAGCGATCTTCATGAAAATGGCTTCACCATTTTGATGGATGACTTTGGCAATGGCTATTCCTCACTGAGCATTCTCAAGGATATTGAAGTAGATATTCTCAAACTGGATATGCTGTTCCTTTCCAATTCTAAAGATACGGGCCGGGGAGAGAACATTCTAGCGTCTGTCATTCGAATGGCTAAATGGCTGAAGATTCCGGTCATCGTTGAAGGCGTTGAGACTGCCAGCCAGGTGAATTTTTTTTTCGAAATCTGTAGGCTGCGATTATGTACAGGGATATTATTATGCCAAACCGATGTCAGTAGGAGAGTACAAAAACTGAGGATGAAAGCAGAAGGCTTTGACGGAAATCTGAGGAACAGCGATAATGACGATTTTGATGTGGACTCCTTTTCCAATCCAACCCGCAGATGAAAGTGCTGTTTGGAGATTTGCTTCAGGCATTGGCAATCTTTGAATTTGACGGCCAGAATATGGAATTTGTGAGAATAAACGAAGGCTATTATGATCTTTTCGGCTCAGACGACCCTGCTATTAGAATGGGAAATCCGATAGAAATTGTCGACAGCCAATATCGGGACATCGTTATGAATTCTTTCCGCACGGCAGTAAAAACGGACGGCACTGCCGAGTGTGACTTTATCAGATATACCGCTACCGGAGCATCGATTTGGGTCAATCTGAAGCTGAGATATCTAAAAGAGATTGGAAACAAGCACCTAGTATTGGGTCTGCTCGACGACGTGACTGCACAGAAACGCATCGACTTTGAATTGACAAAATACCGGCAGGCCTGAATTGGAGAAGGTCGTGATGGAAATATCATGATGGTCGTCGATGATATGCCGGCCAACAGAGCGATTTTGAAAAAGATCTTTTTCGGATCAATACACCATCATTGAAGCCTCAGATGGTATGGATGCCCTGGAAAAACTAAATGAAGCGCCTAATGTCTCTGTTATTCTTTTGGATATCGTCATGCCGCGGATGAACGGCTGGGATTTTCTGCAGCACAAACGGAATCTGCCTGCCATTGCCAACATTCCGGTCATCATCATTTCAGCGGAGGATAAACTCAACGAACAGGAAATCGCTTTAGATATGGGCATCAACGACTATATCGTCAAACCTTTTGTGCCGGAAATAGTAAAAAAAGAGGGTCAGCAATGCGATGGATTCTATCAAGTTTATGCAGGAAGCGGTCAGAAAATATGATTCTGCAGCGCAGATGGCGAGAATTGACAGAACTACAGGGTTATATCATTTAGATGCGGCCACAAAGATTGTAGACGAGTATTTGGAAGATTTTGCTGATGATCTCAACGTGATGGTCACCTTTGCGGTGGATAATTTTGCGGAAACGAGCAGACAATATCTGGAGCACTATGACGAAAGTCTGGTGAAAAAAATCGGCAGGATTATCAAAGAGCTGTTCCGCAGGGATGATGTCGGCTTTAGAACAGATGACGACATCTTCGGTGTCTTTGCAAAGAACTACAAAGACTTAGAAAAACTGAAGGAACGTCTGACGAGTTTATAGAGCTGGTTACGGCAGATAACAGTGAAGACCACGTTGTAATCGTCTGCTCTATTGGCGCAGCGTTCTCCCCAGGGGCAGGAAAAACTTTTTGACGAACTGTATGAAAATGCCGAAATTGCAAGATTAAATGCAAAAAATACCGGGGAAAACATAAGTAGTATTTACAACGAGCGAAATTAATTGTATAATTAAGAAAACTAGGAATTGGGGTGAAAATATAATAGATGGTTGGTCTTTGGGGAACTTATATAGGAAATATCATAATGACAATTTTTATATCCATGGTGCCAATCATTGAGCTGAGGGGAGCGATTCCCATCGGCGTTGCCAATGGTCTCAGTGTGAGAACAGCGCTTTTTGCAGCGATTATTGGCAATTTAATCCCTGTGCCTATTATCATATTGTTCGTGCGAAAAGTATTTGCATTTATCAGAACCAAAAGTGAAAAACTGGACCATCTGGTCTGCAGGTTTTGAAGAGAAGGCGAAGAAACAATCAGGTATGGTTGAAAAAGTACGAATGGTTTGGCCTCGTGCTCCTGGTCGCAATCCCGCTTCCAGGAACTGGAGCATGGACGGGAGCACTTGTTGCTGCTATGCTGGATATGAGGATGAAGAGAGCATTTCCTGCAATTATGATCGGTGTGATCATCGCAGGGATTGTGGTTTCGTATATTACATACGGAGCAAGTATGTTGTTTTAACATACGGTGGAATCTAACAAAAGGAGGTAAGAATGATGATTTTAGGATTATCATGGTTCAGTATGCCGGTCTTCTGGCTGGCTGCAGCGGTCATCTTTGTCATCATCGAAGGACTGACCATGGGTCTGACGACTATTTGGTTCGCCGGCGGCGCTGTCATTGCATTGATTGCAGCTTTATTAGGCGCAGGGCTGGAAATACAAATTGGCTTGTTCTTCGTGGTTTCGATCATTCTCCTGTTCAGCACCAGGAAGCTGTTTGTGAAAAAGCTACATACTGGACAGGAAAAGACCAATGTAGATGCCTTGATTGGCAGAGAAGCAGTCGTGACTTCAACGATTAAGCCCCTGGAGCCTGGTATTATCCGGCTGGGAAGCCAGGATTGGACTGCAATCTGCAAAGCGGAGGATACTGTTATAGCAGAAGGAACAAGAGTTCAAGTAATCGCCATTGAAGGGGGGTAAAGGCCGTGGTCGTCCCTTTGGCTGAATAGAAAGGAGATTATTATGGGAGTTGAAATGGGTGAAGTAATTAAAATAATCGTAATCGTAGTCTTAATTATCGTAGCAATCGGATTGGTTGTAACGAATATCAGAATCGTGCCGCAGGCAAGAGCCTACGTCATTGAAAGACTGGGTGCATATAAAGGAACATGGCAAGTAGGGCTGCATTTTAAAGTGCCTCTAATCGATAAGATTTCCAGGAAAGTATCTCTGAAAGAAAAAAAAGTGATCGATTTCCCGCCACAGCCGGTTATTACCAAAGATAATGTTACTATGGAAATTGACACAGTTATCTATTTTCAGATTACAGACCCTAAGCTATATGCTTACGGTGTTGAAAGTCCAATGGACGCAATTGAGAATCTGACTGCGACGACTTTGAGAAATATCATCGGTGAATTAGAACTGGATGAGTCTTTGACCAGCCGTGAGACGATCAATACAAAGATTCGTATTGTTTTGGACGAAGCTACTGATCCATGGGGTATCAAAATCAACCGTGTGGAAGTAAAGAATATTACACCGCCAAGGGATATCCAACAGGCGATGGAAAAGCAGATGAGAGCTGAGCGAGAAAGAAGAGAAGCGATCATCAGAGCAGAGGGTGAGAAGAAGGCTGCGATACTGACCGCAGAAGGACACAAAGAGGCGGTCATCCTGGAAGCTGAAGCTAGTAAGGAATCAAAGATTCTCGATGCAGAGGCCAGAAAGCAGGCCTCCATCAGAGAAGCCGAAGGTCAGGCAGAAGCAATCAGAATGGTTAAACAGGCGACTGCCGACGGTATCAAAATGCTGGTTGAATCACAGCCAAACAAGGAAGTTATTGCCCTGCAGGGTTTGAATTCCTTCGAGAAGGCTGCTGACGGCCAGGCAACAAAGATCATCATTCCTTCAGAAATTGCAGGCCTGGCAGGGCTGGCAACTTCTCTGAAAAGAATTGATCAAAGAAGACTAATCGCATAGTAAATCAACATTGAAAGCACCTCGCTGAGCGGGTGCTTTTTGATTCAAAGGAAATTGCTTTTTACAATTTCCTAATATCTTGAAAGTTAAACAAAGGCAAAAAGCACGGAAGCGCATAGGACTGTTAACTGAATCTGAAAATCGACTGAGGGAACCGCATACAAAACATAATAACAAATGGTTATATAAAAATGCAAAACAAAGTGTCGGCAAGATAATTGCAAACAGCATATTATGTGTAATACAAGAAGGGAAAGTAATTTATTAAGATTAGAAAATAGCAATGACGTGTTTTTTGTGTTAAAATACCCATGTACCAACAGTATATAAATGTGGAGGCGCGATGGATGAAAGAGGTCATATTGAGAAAAAGCGGCGGTCTTGGACATGGACAGAATTATGAAGCTGCAGATCAGCATATTTGAGGGAGAGCAGAGAATTCCGGCAGAAATCATACCGATTGCTGAGGAAATGCATCCGCAGTGGTGGTGCGCCTTACTGCAGGAGACTGTCGTAGGCGCGGTTGCAGCCTGGGAAGAGAAGGGCACGATTCATTGGGGCAGATTTGTCATGGACCCGGACTACAGAGGACTCCATATTGGCACGCGATTAGCTAAGTTTTCCTTAGACGATCTCTTCTCTCAGGGGATTGAAGAAATCCATCTGGAAGCGAGGGAGGCAACGGTAAAATTATCTGCAGCATGGGTGGAAAAATTATGGGGCAGACGACCAACTTTTATGAGGGGGACCGTAACACCCCTCGTTCTATATAAACAGGATTATGCATCGTAGGGAGCGGGGTAACTTATGCTACCCTGATAGAAAAGGAGAGTGGAAAGATAGCAAGGCTTTCTTTCCACTCTCCTTTTTCCTATTATTAGAGCAATGCCACCTGTTCCCGGTAGTCTGCCAGATTCTTTTCCAGCAGCGCCGGGGTGTCCAGGCCATAGGGGCATTTTTCCCCGCAGTGTCCGCAGTGGAGACATTCGTCGATCAATTCCATGTCGGCCTGATGAGCTTCGTCCATGTAGACAGAAGTCGGCGCCCGGCGGATCATCAGGGACATCCGCGCGCAGTCGTTGATTTTGATGCCGACAGGACATGGCATGCAGTAGCCGCAGCCGCGGCAGAATTCACCAGAAAGTTCTTCCCGCTCCTTTAGGATAAAGCCCCGCATTTCGTCGTCCATGGCAGGCGGGTTCTTTTCGCAGGCGATGAATTCCTGCAGCTCCTCCATCTTCTGTACGCCCCAGATGGGCAGCACGTGGTCGTACTGCGCACAGAAGGCGTAGGCGGCATCAGCTCGTAATCAGTCCGCCGCTCATGGCCTTCATGGCGATAAACCCCATATCAGCCTGTTTGCACTTTTCTACCAAAGCGGCATCCTGTTCGCTGGCCAGGTAGCAGAAGGGAAACTGCAGGGGTTTCGTAGAGACCGGAGTCGATGGCCTCGTGGGCCACCGCCAGGCGGTGATTGGTGATGCCGATGTGTCTGACCTTGCCCTGGGCTTTTGCTTCCAGCATGGCCTCATAGAGCCCCGTGCCGTCGCCCGGTTTTGGACAGAAGGCCGGATTGTGGAACTGATAGAGATCCAGGTAATCTGTCTGAAGATCAGAAAGAGACTGGGCAAGCTGCGACCAGAATTCCTCCGTAGTATTGCACATGGTTTTTGCTGGCTATGTAAACCTTGTCTCTGATTCCGCGTTTGGCAATGGCGCGGCCCAGTTTCTCTTCACTGTCCGTATAGAAACGGGCGGTATCGTAAAAGGTCATGCCGTTATCATAGGCTTCGTAGATCAGAGCCTCTGCTTCCTCATAAGGAATTCTCTGAATCGGCAGAGCGCCAAAGCCGTTTTTGTTCGTTATGATTTCTGTTTTTCCAAGTCTGACCTTCGTCATAGTTTTCACCTCTAATTTTTAAACTCTGCAGCGGCGCCGGAATCCGACCGCCGCGGTTGATCATCTTGGCTGGGGACTGGCTTCTGAGCGGCATGACCGGTCCGTAGCCTAAAAAAGTCCGCCAAAGTCCAGTTCTTCGCCTTCTTTGAGTCCGATAGCAGGAATTACTCGCACCGCCGTCGTCTTGGAGTTGACCATGCCGATAGCCGCTTCGTCAGCGATAATGGCAGAGATGACTTCGCTGGCAGTATCGCCTGGAATGACGATCATGTCGAGACCTACAGAGCAGACAGCGGTCATCGCTTCTAATTTTTCGATGGAAAGAACTCCATTTCTGGCGGCTGCAATCATGCCCGCGTCTTCACTGACTGGGATGAAAGCGCCAGAAAGCCCGCCGACGCTGGAAGATGCCATGACGCCGCCTTTTTTCACTGCATCATTGAGCATGGCGAGGGCAGCAGTCGTTCCGTGAGCGCCGCACTGT
>VOFF01000228.1_pt1 | contig 34001 bp, 45 predicted proteins | sample 5384061 | NCBI WGS metagenome assembly VOFF01 (sample SAMN12384725, study PRJNA508395) | human gut metagenome | isolation source: healthy gut E | host: Homo sapiens | reverse complement strand
TCGAGTTATGAAATCCCTGTGCGGCTGCTGAAAAAACACAATGTTGAGTTTAATATTCTATGTGTCGTAACCGGACAGAATGCACGTTCGGTCGAAAAGTTATATCGGTTTTACCGTAAACAGAAATTCAGATGGCTGCAGTTTATTCCGTGCATCGATCCGTTTGATCGGGCAGATGGTGAGCCATGCTATACGCTGACCGCAGACAGTTACGGTGATTTCCTTGTGCGGCTGTTCGACCTGTGGTTCGACGATCTTCGGCACGGCGAGTACATCAGCATCCGCCATCTGGACAACTGGCTGTCCATCCTTCTGGGGGAGCGGCCGGAAGCCTGTAATATGGCAGGCTGCTGTTCGGTGCAGTTCGTTGTGGAGGGCGACGGCGGTGTGTATCCTTGTGATTTTTATGTGTTGGATGAATGGCGGCTGGGAAACATCAGAGAAACTGGTCTGGCCGATATGCAGAACAGCGAGACTGCAAAAAGATTCGTTCGGCAGTCGCTTGCCGTACCGGAGGAGTGCAAGACCTGTCAGTGGTTCGGCTTGTGCCGCAACGGCTGCCGCCGCGACCGAGATATCCTGCCGAACGGCGTGATTGGGCAGAATATTTACTGTACGGCATACAAAAAAAAATTCTTCTCAGAGCGATTCCGTCAGCTGGCACAATCGATTGAGTGCATTCAGCGTAGGACCGGAATCTTCCTTCCTTTTGTTTGGCGAAAGGTGTATTTCGCGTGCCACCTCCATCTGGGTGCGTCCTTCGAAGAAGCGAAGCCGGATGATACGGCGCTCGCGGTCGTTCAGGCTGCGCATAGCGTCCCGCAGAGCAATACCGGCCAGCCAGTTGTCGTCCGTGTTTTTTGTGTCACCGACCTGATCCATCACGCAGACCGTGTCCGTGCCGTCGTGGAACAGCGGCTCGAACAGCGACACCGGGTCGAGTATCGCGTCGAGCGCGAACACGACCTCCTCTTTCGGCACGTCCATTAGCTTGGCCAGTTCCACGATGTCCGGCTCACGCTGGTGCTCGCGGATGAACGCCTCCTTGGCCTGCAGAGCGCGGTACGCCGTGTCGCGCAGGCTGCGCGAGACTCGCATGGCACTGTTGTCGCGCAGGTAGCGGCGGATTTCGCCGATGATCATCGGTACGGCGTAGGTGGAGAAGCGCACGCCGAGTTCGGTATTAAAATTGTCGATGGCTTTCATCAGGCCGATGCACCCGACCTGAAACAGGTCGTCCGGCGATTCGCCGCGGCCCTGAAACCGCTGAACAACGCTGAGCACCAGCCGCAGATTGCCGCGGATCAGCTCATCGCGTGCCTGCTTGTCTCCGGCAGCGGATTTTTTCAAAAAGCTCGTCCGTCTTTTTGGCGGAGAGCACCGGCAGTCCCGATGTATTCACACCGCAGATCTCAACTTTTGTCTGCATAAAATTCCCTCCTGTTGGTCGTCACTATGTGGATACTATCTGGATTTTCCCCGCGGTTCCGTTCAAATATACCGACGAAATATTTTGCATGGGACGGAGATTCGACAAATTTCACGTTCGCCTTGTGATATGGAACCGAGAAAGCGTTTTGCGTCCATCAGAAATTCCCTCTTGTGGTAATAGGGGGAAAGGGTGTATAATAAATTCAAGAGAATGCCTGTTTGCAGCGTCACACTGCACACAGGCGATTGAAAACGAAGGAGAATGCAATATGTTTGAAAATCTGATTGCAGCACTCAAGGCTGACAAGCGCAAGATCGTATTCACCGAAGGCCCGGATGCTCGTATCCTCGAAGCGGCTGCACGCCTGAAGAAGGACGGCCTGATGGATTCCATCCTGGTCGGCAATGTTGACGAGGTAAAGGCTGCTGCTGCAAAGGGCGGCTTCGATATCGAGGGGATGGAGATCATCGACCCGGCTACCTACCCGGAGATGGACGCTATGGTAGCTAAGATGGTAGAGCTCCGCAAGGGGCAAGATGAACGAGGAAGACTGCCGCGCTGCACTGTCCAAGGGCAACTACTTCGGCACCATGCTCGTTAAGATGGGCAAGGCTGACGCTCTGCTCGGCGGCGCTACCTACTCCACCGCTGACACCGTTCGTCCGGCTCTGCAGCTGATCAAGACCAAGCCGGGCGCACACCTCGTAAGCTCCTGCTTTATTCTGGTCCGCGAGAAGGACGGCGTAGAGGAGAAGCTGGCTATGGGCGACTGCGCGATCAACATCGACTATCCGGATTCTGTTGATAAGGAAGGCAACGTAACCCTGAAGGGCAGCCAGAAGCTGGCTGAGGTTGCAATCGAGACCGCTAACACCGCTAAGGCTTTCGGCATCGACCCGAAGGTTGCTGTTCTGTCCTTCTCCACCAAGGGCTCCGGCAAGGGCGGCACGGTTGCTCTGTCCCGCGAGGCTACCGAGTACGCTAAGGAGATGAACCCGGAGCTGGCGATCGACGGCGAGCTGCAGTTTGATGCTGCTGTATCTCCGGTTGTTGCTGCTACCAAGTGCAAGGGCTCTCCGGTTGCAGGCCAGGCTAACACCTTCATCTTCCCGTCTATCGAGGCTGGCAACATCGGCTACAAGATCGCTCAGCGTCTGGGCGGCTACGCTGCTTACGGCCCGATTCTGCAGGGTCTGAATGCGCCGATCAACGATCTGTCCCGCGGCTGCAACGCTGACGAGGTTTACCAGATGGCGATCATCACCGCTGGCCTGAAGTAATTTCAGCACACACATAATTGCATAAGTAAGGAATCCGCCGACGTGAAAATTCAATCGCGTCGGCGGATTTTGCTTTTTCAGTGGGGAGGGAAAGCGTATGAAACGGAAGATTATAGCTGTTATTGCAGGTATTCTGATTTTTGGATGGGCATATTGGCTTGTGCCGTATTCGCCGATACCGGATACGGTGAATATCACGGAAATGCGGGTGTATCAGCTTGACAGGGGAGAATACGCTGATGATTTCACCGAGCGGGTTGATACAGATACCGTACGCGAACTGCTTACGCATATTCGGGCACGCCGTATACCGAGTCTGCGGCTTGAGGGGATACAGGAAGACAGTTTTGTCGTTGAGGTGAAATACTGGGATAAAACTATGTGTATCAATCTCGGCGAACCGGGTGGACCGGATTATGTGTATGACGGTATATTGCGTCCTACGCTGTGGATGCACAAGGTGTCCGGCGGTGAGGAACTGCTCACGTTGCTGGCGGACAGCTACTACAACAAAGGGGAGGGATAGCGATGAAACGAAGGATAGTATTTGCATTGATAAGTGTGCTGATTTGTGTGGGAGCAGCGGTTTGGCTTGTACCGTACACGCCAATGCCGGATACAGCAGAGATTGTGGACGTGCTGGTACTCCATGTTCATGCGGGAGATACGGCTGAGGACATCACCGGGCAGGTCGATACGAACGCCGTATGCGAACTGCTGCCGCAAATCAGAGCGCGCCGTCTGCCGAGTTATCATCGTGGCATCAGCGAAGACTGCTATCAGATTCAGGTGGTATACGGCGGTAAAACCGTATGTTTCAGCCTCGGTGAACCGAGTTATGCGTATGAGGTCACAGAAAGTATGTCACCGTGGGTGCATAAGCTGTCCGGCAGCGAGAAACTTCTTGCGCTGCTTGATAAACAATAAAAGGGAGGAACCGACATGAAAAAACGAATCGCATTTGCATTGGCGGGCATACTGGTGTGCGTTGGAGCGGCGGTTTGGCTTATTCCGTATGCACCTATGCCGGACATGGACGGCTTCTGGAACGTGCGGATCTGGCGCGTCAATGGCGCGGATATGACCGAACTGACCGAGCAGGTCAATCAAACGGCTCTGCGCGAAGCGCTGACACAGGTGCAGGCCAAACGTGTGCCGCGTTCGCAGAGCAGCTTTTCGATGGATAAGGTCAGCTACGAAATCATCGCGGTGTATAATGACACGCCGACCTTCCTTAATATCGGTGAACTTAATTTTGTGTACAACGGCAACGGCTGGGTGCATGATTTGAAAAACGGCAGTGAGATTCTTACTCAGCTGGATGAAATCTGCAATTCGTAACAACAACGCTGTGATGCAATCTACCTGAACAGATTACCGTAGGGGCAGACCAATGTGTCCGCCATTTTTCATAGGTGGCGGTTCGTTTAGGGCGCACACATTGGTGCGCCCCTACGATGCTGTGTATAGCTGAGTAAAATTGGTGCAATTTAGAGAAAACGGCGGGATGATCCCATCCCGCCGTTCTACAGAGAACACATACGCAAACAAATGCAAAACAAAAAGGACTGCTCGTCTCGGTCAGTCCTTTTCACAGCAGCGACAGCTGTCCATCCGCGAGATTTACAATTTTCAGTCCGCTCTGCTCAGCCATATGGACGGTCTGCGCGGTACCGCCTGACCGTCCATCATAGTAACAGATGAGCCTTGACGATGCATCCACCATAAACCGGTTGCGCGCGGCAAAGCACCCGGCGTGATAGCTCCGCGAGAGCGCGTACACCTTATCTGCGGCGAGCAGGCAGCGGTTGAACCGGCGCTTCCACTCGAGCGGAAACCGATCGGCCTGTCCGTCGAACGGCACAGCACACAGCAGCTGCACCGGGAGTGCGGCGCGCGTGCGCAGAACAGCTTCGGCGGCCCACAGATCAAAGCCGGTGGACATACCGGAGAGAAACCGCGTACAGCCGTCAGCGGCGGCCTCTGCGACCGCAGCATTGAGTGCGGCGAACAGCTCGCGCGCAGCGGGACAGTCCTCGTTCCGGAACGGCATTTTTTCTTTAATTCGGTAGCCGGAAAAACAGCAGGTCACCGGACGCAGATCCGCCATGACACACCCTCCAATCAGAACAAATGTTCTGTTTTTATCAGTATACAATAGATGAAGCCAAAACGCAAGTTGTAAATTTGATAAAAAGCTGATATGATAAGTACAGCACAATTTACCGACACAGGGGGAGGGACGCAATGAACGGTCAAAACCGATGGCTATACCTGATCAAGCGCATGGTTTACCGCTTTTTTGATGACGGCATTCCGCAGTCTGCGGCAGAGCTTTCGTATTTTCTGCTGTTTTCCATGTTCCCGCTGCTGATGTTCGTCAACTCCATGCTCGCAGCTTGACCTGTCAATCGAGGGGATGCAGCCGGTGCTGGAAATGCTGCCGAAAAAGTCTGCAGCAGCTCATAGGCGGCTATATTCAGCAGCTGACCGGCACGCCGTCGTTCAGCCCAATGATCGTCGGTCTGGGTCTGACGCTGTATTTCCTGTCCCGTGCGGTGCGCTCAATGATGCGCACGGTCAACGATATTTACCACGTTGAAATCTCGCGCGGCATGGTCAAGGACGTGCTCATTTCGTTCGGTATTACGGCGGGCTTTCTTGTTTCGGTTGTGTGCAGCTTTGTGCTCGTTGTCGCCGGACGAACCATCATCCGCGTTGTACCGAAATATCTGCCGGTGCCGCCGGCTGTGATGGACGGACTGCACGATGCCAGCTTCTGGGTGATGATCGCGTTTATTTTCGTGTTCCTCATGCTGTTCAACAAGGTCGTGCCCAATCTGCACCTTAGGTTCCGTGAGGTGTGGCCGGGGGGCGCTGTTCTCGCTGGTAGCGTGGATTCTGGTATCGCTTGGATTTTCGTTCTATGTGGACAATATGGCGCGGTATTCTGTGCTGTACGGCTCTCTGGCGGCGATTATCGTACTGATGCTGTGGCTGTATATCGTCAGCATGATCCTGCTGATGGGTCCGCAGCTGAATCATACGCTGGTCGTGATGCGGCTGTACCGGCTGGAAAACGAGAAACACATCTAAGTAAAAAAAACAGTGCGGATACGCACTGAAAATAGAGAAAACACGGAGGAAAAGGATATGAAAGTTGTAGCAATCAACGGCTCGCCGCGCAAGGACGGCAACTGTGCGCAGATGCTCGAGGTGCTCGGCAAGGTGCTCGAGCAGGAGGGCATCGAGTTTGAGGTATGTCAGCCGGGGGCGAAGGTGCATCCGTGCATGGCGTGCTATCACTGCCTGGACAACGGCACGCTGCGCTGCGTGCAGGATGACGACGGCGTGAACGATATCATCGCGAAGTGCATTGAGGCGGACGGCATCGTGCTCGCGTCTCCGGTGTACCACGGCGGCATTGCGGGCGGTATGAAGTGCGTGCTCGACCGTCTGATTCTGGCGGCAGGCTGCGGCGATAATCAGCTGAAGCACAAAGGTCGGTGCGGCGCTGTGTACGCTGCGCCGTTCGGGCGGCATGGAGACCTACCAGCAGCTGCCCGGCACGATCAACACCATGGAGATGGTGCTTGTCACCTCGGACTACTGGAACGCTGTACACGGCGCGGACAAGGGCGAGGCGGTGCAGGATATCGAGGGCGTTGAAGTCATCGAAAAGCTGGGCCGCAATATCGCATGGATGCTCAAGGTGATCGACAAGGCCGGCATCGAGCCGCCGGAGAGCCGTCCGCGCACGATGATGAACTTTATCCGCTGATCCGTATGGTTATCCGCTAAACAAAAATTGCAGAGCCCCAAAAGGCACAATGAGAAACTCATGCCTGAGGCTGTCGAAAAAAACTTCGTTTTCCGAACAGCCTCTCGCTCGCGAATCTCGAAAAAAAACCGCGTCTTACGGACACATTTTTTCTTCCCTTTGTATAAATTCCGAGATACATGCTCCCGGAATTTATGAATTTGCAAAAAGCAAATTCGATTGAATGCGTGCTGCCGCACGAAGCATAAAAATCGAATATTGCTTTTTCGACAAGCTAAGAGGCACAATGAGAAACTCATTGTGCCTTTTGTGCATAAATTTATCAAATTGGTGGGCATATCCTGTGTAACTGCTGAAATGTGCGAAAAAATTCACGAATTGTTAACGGAACTGTGCAAAAAATGTCATGTAAACGCGAGTGGATTCTGATACAATAAATATATCACACAATGCAGTCAAAGGGAGGAATCATCATGACACCGAAACACGATATTTTACAGGTCACGCCGCGCGTGGAAGCGCTGGCGGCGCTCTGCCGCTCGAACAGCCGCATTGATCCGGCGCTGTACCGCAAGTACGATGTCAAGCGTGGTCTGCGCGACATCAATGGAAAGGGCGTACTGGCCGGTCTGACCAACATTTCGGACATTATCTCCCGCAAGGAGATAGGCGGCGAAATCGTGCCCTGTGAGGGCGAGCTGTACTATCGCGGCATTCGCATTCAGGATCTGGTGCAGGGTTTCATCCGTGACGGCCGCAAGGGTTATGAGGAGGTTGCCTATCTGCTGCTGTTCGGTGAGCTGCCGGATGCCAAGCGTCTGGGCGATTTCAAGGCTCTGCTGGCGCAGGGACGCACGCTGCCGACCAATTTCACCCGCGATGTTATCATGAAAAAGCGCCGACGCACGATATGATGAACAGCCTGTCGCGCAGTGTGCTCACGCTGGCATCCTACGACAGCAACGCGGATGATATCAGCCTGCCCAACGTGCTGCGGCACGGATACCTATTCGGCTATTGCAGCGGCGCTCGGTTCGCTGAAAAGGCCCGGAAACACGGCGGAGCGAACTACAAGGTCGTGCAGATGTTCGAGGATATGAAGAAAAACGTGTCGGACACCACGGATGAGCAGGCAGTCGCGGACTATCTTGTCAAGCTGCTGCGCCGTGAGGCATTTGACCAGAAGGGACTCATCTACGGCATGGGCCACGCTGTGTACTCGATATCGGACCCGCGTGCGCAGGTATTCAAATCCTTCGTCGGTCAGCTGGCGCACGAGAAGGGCAGAGACGCGGATTTCGCGCGCTGTACACCATGGTCGAGGAGATGGCGCCCAAGGTTATCGCACAGGAACGCCACATCTATAAGGGCGTGTCTGCAAATGTTGATTTTTACTCAGGTTTTGTGTATTCCATGCTGGGTTTGCCGCCGGAATTGTACACGCCGGTGTTCGCCATGGCACGTATCGTCGGCTGGAGCGCGCATCGCCTGGAGGAGCTGATCAACACGGATAAGATCATCCGTCCGGCGTACCGCTGCGTGCAGCCTGCGGAGCCTTATATTTCTCTTAAGGAACGCTGAGACTTAATATAATAAAGAAAAACAGGTGCTGTAAGTTAAAAATTACAGCACATGTTATTATAGATATAAGATTTGAGGCAATACCGCATAATTGAACAAGAGTGATTTGCGAGTGAATTTTGCGTACTGACGAGGCACAGTTTTGCGGTAATACTTGATGTATTACCGTGAAACTGCAACAAAGTCAGGACACAAAATTGCCGCAAAGCACCGCCGCTTTAATTGTGCGGTGTTGCCTTAACCAATATTGAGCGCTTCGCGCAGCACCTGCAGGCTGGCGAGATGACCGTCGAGCATGGAGAGCGTCAAATCTTCCATTTCAAGGGAAATCTCATCGTTGTAGCCCGACATGCGGACAACCGAGAAAAACTCCTTCCACCACTTGGCATCGTGTCCCGCGCCGACGGCAACATAGTTCCACGAGCGGCGGGCAAATGCGTCGATCGGCTTGGTATCCAGCATGCCGTTTGGCTGCCAGTAGCGGCGCTCCGGCCGTGAATCCTTGCCGTGGATATGGTAAATTGCACCGTGCTCACCGAGCACACGGGCTGCTTCGATCGGATCGCCGCCCATCCAGAACAGGTGGGACGGATCAAGGTTCATGCCGATCATCGGGCCGACAGCCTCACGCAGACGGAGCAGCGTTTCCGGGTTGTAAACTAGCTGCATACCGTGGTTTTCGAGCGCAATCCGCTCGATTCCGCAATCTTCTGCCAGCTTAACGAGCTTTTTCCATGCGGGAATCGCAACCTGATTCCACTGGTAATCCAGAATGTCCTGCGTCTCGGGCGGCCACGAGGTCGTGATCCACACCGGCGTTTTATCGCCCTCGCAGCCGACCGGCAGACCGCTCATCATAACGATCTTCTTTACTCCGAGCTGATGCGCCAGCTCAAAGGTTTTCTTTGTTACATCCATGTCCTTTCATACGCGAGCGGGTTGCCTGAGCAGTTGAGCGCGCACAGCTCCAGACCCTTCTCACGCATGGCATCATACCATTTTTCGCGGGCGGTCTTGTCGCTTACCAGAAGGTCGAGGTCACAGTGCGGCGCACCCGACCAGTTGCCGGTGCCGATTTCAATGGCGGCAATTTTCTGCTCCACGCAGAAGTCGAGCATCTGCTCATAGGGCATATCCAGCGTGCAGGTTTTGATAGCAAGCTTCATTGTCATATTCCTTCTCTCATTAGGATACGGTAATTTTACCACATTGTAACCTTTGCTGGCAAGAGATGTCTCCAAAATATGCCCAAAACGACCATGAAATTCCCATGATTTTATAGGAAAAATGCCGTAAGAAAAATAAAAATGCACAATGCACAGCGTCTGGTTTTCGATTGTCAAAGCAGGAATTTGTGAATGTGCACAAAACGAAACATGCGAAAATCACCACCTCTTACAAAAATAACAACGAAGGGTTGCCAAAACGGTATTATTGCATTAAAATATTACCAGAACGTTGGAGCGTTCCTAAGTCCCACAGCAGTGGGAACCGACCGCAGAGCAGACAACCTGAGAGTCTGTTTGCTCCGCGCATGAAAAAGGAGAGAGGTTTTTATCATGAAGAAGAGATTACTTGCTATGCTGATGACTGGCGCTATGGTTGCAAGCCTTGCAGCTTGCGGCGGCGGTTCTTCTACCCCGGCTGGCGGCGACACCCAGAAGGATGGCGGCGCTAAGGCTGGCACCACTTCCGGCTGCTCTGTTGACGTTATCCTGAAGACGACTGCTTCCGAGTACTGGAGCTACGTTAAGGCTGGTGCTGAGGCTTACTCCAAGGACAACCCGGACGTAAAGGTTGAGGTTAAGGGCGCTACCTCCGAGACCGCTTACGACGAGCAGCAGAATATGATCGAGACCGACCTGAACTCCGGCGCATACGATGCATTCGTTATCGCTCCGCTGCAGGCTGACCTCGTTAAGACCCTGATCGCTGGCCAGACCGCACCGATCGTTGCAGTTGATACCAACATCGATGCACCTGAGGTTCTGTCCTTCGTAGGTACCGGCAACGAGGATGCTGCTGCAGAAGGCGGCAAGGCTGCCGTAGAGGCTGCTAAGGCTGCTGGCTGGGATAAGGTTCAGGCAATCGCAATTTCCGGCGTACAGGGCGACGGCACTGCTACCGCACGTCTGACCGGTTATGAGAAGGGGGCGTTACCGAGGCTGGCGGCGAGTTCCTGAAGGACGAGATCCAGTACGCTGACGCTGTTGCTGATAAGGCTGCTACCTCGATGGAAGCAATCATGCAGAACCATCCGGAAGGCGTCGCTATCATCGTCTGCAACAACGACGATATGGCTATGGCTGCTGCTCGTGCTGCAAAGGGCAACGCTGCTTACGCGAAGACCATCTTCGTTGGCTTCGACGGCATTCAGTCCGCTTGCAACGCTATCCTCGCTGGTGAGGAGACCATGTCCGTTGCTCAGGAAGCATACGACATGGGCTACAAGGCAGTTGAGGCTGCTGTAAAGGCTGTTAACGGTGAGACCCTGGAGAAGTTCATCGACTCCGGCTGCTCCGTTGTCACCAAGGATAACGCTCAGGAGCGCCTGGATAAGCTGAAGGGCTACATCGGCTAAGCAATCCATCCCACACGCTTGTGGTTTTCCATTAGTTCCAGCATTTAAGTGAACGAGAAGAAACCCCTGCTCGATTTCAATCTCTGCAGGGGTTCTCTTTTCAAACATGCTCCCGCGGACAAGAAATGGTAAAGAGCTTGCACTGGGCAGGCTTTTCCTTAGGGAACTGAACCGAGAAACAGTTTACTTTGTCCCGCACTTCATCTCGGAGAAGAAAAGGTGATATGCAAATGAGTGAATACGTAGTAGAACTGAAAAACGCGACCAAGCGTTTTCCGGGCGTAGTGGCTCTGAAAAACATGCAGCTTTCCGTCAAGCCGGGCGAGATCCTCGGGATCGGTGAGAACGGCGCAGGCAAATCTGCTGGATTACCCGACCATGCATAAAAAGGCAAAGGAAAGTTATGGCTTCGCTCGGTCAGGACGTAGACCCGACCAAGCCGGCAGGTAACTTTGGTATGGGCGTACAGCAGATGATCGAGATCGCGAAGGCGGTTCTGATCAACGCAAAAATGATTATTATGGACGAGCCGACCTCCTCTCTGGGCGAGAAAGAGGTTGAGCAGCTGATGAAGACCTGCCGTGACCTGAAGGCACGCGGCATCGGCATCGTCTTTGTATCCCATAAGCTGGAGGAGCTGTTCGAGCTGTGCGACCGCGTTGAGGTTATCCGTGACGGTGAGTTCATCGCAACCAAGCCGATCGATCAGTGGGATAATGACTCCCTGATCACCGCAATGGTAGGTCGTTCGCTGGACAATCAGTTCCCGAAGGAATTCGGCGAAAAGTCCAAGGAGCCGATGCTCGAGGTTGACAACGTTGTTGAGGCAGGCGTCCTGAACGATGTATCCTTCAAGGCATACGGCGGACAGATTCTGGGCTTTGCTGGTCTGGTCGGCGCCGGTCGTACCGAGATTATGCGCGCAGTATTCGGCGCAGATCCGATCGATAGCGGCAAGATCAAGATCAAGGGCAAGGAAGTACATATCAAGTCCCCGCGTCAGGCTATCAAGCACGGCATTGCGTTCCTCACCGAGGACCGTAAGGGACAGGGTCTGGTACTGGCTCAGACCATTCGCACCAACCTGATTCTTGCTAACATGAAGGGCTTCTCTTCGGGCTTGTTCCTGAACGAAAAGAAGATCCTCGAGACAGGCGAGCAGAATATTGCGTCGCTGCGCATCAAGACCCCGTCGATCGACGAGATCGTAGGCCAGCTCTCCGGCGGCAACCAGCAGAAGGTGGTTATCGGCACGTGGGTCAACACGGATGCAGAGATCTTTATCTTTGACGACCCGACCCGTGGTATCGACCTCGGCGCAAAGGTCGAGGTTTACAACGTAATGAACAGCCTTGTCAAGCAGGGCAAGTGCGTTATCATGGTATCTTCGGAAATGCCTGAGATCCTCGGCATGTCCGACCGCGTAATCGTAATGCGCGGCGGCGAAGTAATGGCCGAAGTAGACCGTGACAGCGAACATTTCAATCAGGAAGACCTTATGAAGGCAGCTTGGGGAGGTAAATTAGATGACTAAATCGAAGAAATCCAGCAGTTTGATGTCTTATGCTGGTACTTTTGGCGCACTGGTAATCCTTTGTGTAGTTCTGGCGATCGCTTCGCCGAACTTCTTTAAGTATTCCAACATGATGTCTGTTCTCAAGCAGACCTCGTTCAATGCACTGGTATCCACCGGTATGCTGCTCTGCCTGATCACCGCCGGCATCGACCTGTCCGTAGGTGCGAACGCAACGTTCGCTGCCTGCCTTGCAGGTATGCTGGTTAACAAGGGCATGAACAATCCGGTTCTGCTGTTGGTTGTTGCCATCGTTGGCGGCACCCTGATCGGCTGGATCAACGGTATGCTTCTTACCCGTCTGCACCTGCCGCATCCGTTCGTATCTACCCTCGGTATGAAGAACGTACTGTGGGGCGGTGCGCTGATCATCACCAACTCTCAGATGGTATCCTTCTCCGGTAATGATGCTGTTATGTGGCTCGGTTCTTCGACCGTAGCCGGCTTCCCGGTATCCTTTATCGTAGTACTTGTCATCTACGTTATCATGCACATCCTGCTCACCAAGACCGCTCTGGGCCGTTCCATCTACTGTGTAGGCGGCAACCCGGAAGCAGCTCGTCTGTCCGGTATCAACTCCGCTAACGTGCTGACCTTCTGCTACACCCCCTGTCCGGTTTCATGGCAGCTCTGGCTGGTATCGTATCCATCGGTCGTTCCGGTATCTGCAACGGCGTTAACGCAATCCAGCCGTACGATACCGACGCAATCGCAGCCTGCATCATCGGCGGCGCATCCTTCATGGGCGGCAAGGGCACCATGGTTGGTACCATGCTCGGCGCGCTGATCATCGCTGTTCTGCGTAACGGCTTCTCCCTGCTGTCCGTTTCTTCGGCAGTACAGAACCTCGTACTCGGCCTGGTTATCATCGGCGCCGTACTGCTCGACGTTACTCGTGAGCGCATGGCTGCTAAGGCTCGCCGTCTGGCTGCTAAGTAATCAGTCCGCGCATATCAAACAAAAAGAGTCGCTGTAAAGCGGCTCTTTTTTGTTGTGTAAATCGTTATCTGATTATTAAAGTATTGGGAATGGGAGCTAACCTTTGGCTGGGAGCTCCAAAGGATAGACACCAAGGTTTGCCCGTAGGCCACTAAACCTTTGTTCCCGCGCCGTGCGCGGATAAAATGAGTACTATCCTCTTGGGACTCCATCTTCCTTTATTTCTTGGGTTGGCGCAGATCAGAGACCGGCGACCGCTTCGATATGGGGAACGGCAGTCGGGTTACCATTGCGTGTCTTTCGCAAATTATTCGCAGTTCACAGATAGCGTACTGCTACACATGCGGGTTATTCTTCACAGGCGCGACACAAGGTGAATTGCCCGAAGGGCAAGAGAGAGTTCCCTGGGGGGATAACAGTGTCGCGCAACTCGTTGGCTTGGATATTTTGCACGACACCTACGAATTGCACTCGTTATACCGTAGGGTGCGACAAGGTGAATTGCCCGTCAGGGCAAGAGAAGGTGCCCTGGGGTACGACTCGGCGCACCGTTTGTATCCGACCTGCACAATCTATCCCGTAGGGGCGGCCATTGGCCACCCACACAACGGTAAACCGTCACGTCAATTTTCCATTCTCCATTATCAATTCTCAATTACTGCAAATCGCTAAATGCAATCTCCCGCTACAACATCTCCTGCGTTATCAGCCCAAGATTGGTATAATACAGCTCCCGTTTGGGCTTCACGCCACGCAGCAGCATTTGATACATCGCCAGCACGGCGTGGAACGACTCCTGCGAGAATGACTGACCGATCACGAAATCCACCGTTCCCTCGCGCAGATACCGCTTCGCGGTGGGCGTGAGGTCGTTGCAGACGATATGCGGCCGGGTGGTGCGCCGCGCTTTTCGAATGCCCGCGATGCAGCCGGAGAGCGGCTGGCAGGCCATATAGACGGCGTGCAGGCGGCTGTCGGCCTGAAGCGCCTGCGCGACGAGTTCGCCGGTGAGTTCAGGCATTTCGTTGGTTTCAATCACGCGGTAGGCATCTTCGGAGAAGCCCAGCTCGAGCAGACGGCGGCAAAAGCCGTCCACGCGGCCTTTGTGGGCCTCCATACGCAGATTTCCGGTGACAATGAGAACGTGCTCGGGCGGCCGGATGAGTCGCGCCATGACACCGGCGGCGATAGCGCCCGCGCGGACAAGATCCTGTCCGGCGTGGCACAGACGGCCGCTGTCCGGCACGTCGGCATCGTAGGTAATGACGGTCACGCCTTGCTGCACTGCTTGCTCGATGGCGGCGCGGACCTCCGGCGTATTCTCGGCACGGATGATGAGTCCGTCCACGCCGGAACGAATCTGCTCGTCCATCGCGCGGAGCAGCTCCTGCATGGTCATGGTGCGCAGCGGCTGCTCGGTCAGTATAAACGCTGGATCGGCGATATAGCGCAGTGCCTTGCGAATGCCGCTGACGATCTGCCGGTTGAAGTACCCATCCGTCCATTGCGGAATGAGAATAGCCGCTTGCCTGCAATCTGCCGATTTCGGCGGCACTGGAGGCTGGTAGCCGAGTTTTTTCTGCGGCACGGACAACTTTTTTCGCGTATCATCGGATTGACGTTGGGGCGTCCGTGCAGCACACGGTCCACCGTCGCGACACACCGGACAGTTCTGCGATTTTTTGTATGGTAACTGCCATTGACACATTCTCCTTTTCTACTTCAAAGTATAGGGAGAGCAGCGCTGACGTCAAGCATAACTACGCACAGTGCACAATCAAAAAATGCACTGTCATCTGCTTTTGAGCCTTCATTTTGCCATAAATTTGCGGTGACTTTTTAGGCAGGCTTCCAATGTTTTGGTGGGACGGTTGACCGTGACGGAGAGATTGCGGTACAATGTATGCAATGAAGAAAAAGTGTGAAAAAACGCGGGAATCCGCGTGTATTAACGAGATTTTAAGTGATTATTCCTGCTGTTAAAAAGGAGAGGATCAGCATGCTGAATATTGGTGTTATCGGCTGCGGCGCAATCGGCCGCGATCACATTCGACGCTTGACGGACATTGTTCCGGGCTGTCAGGTTGTTGCCTGTGCAGACTATTTTGAAGAAGCTGCGATTAAGGTTGCGGCGCAGTATGAAGGCATGAAGGCATACAAGACCGGCGAGGAGCTGATCGTAGCACCGGAGGTGCAGGCGGTCGTTATCACCTCGTCCGACCCGAGCCACGCAGGCTATGTGCTCGAGGCTCTCAAAGCGGGCAAGCAGGTGTTCTGCGAGAAGCCGCTGGCACAGAGTGCCGCCGACTGCGAGAAAATCATCGCGGCCGAGACCGCACACGGCAAGCGTCTGGTACAGGTCGGCTTTATGCGCCACTATGACCGCGGCTACGCCGAGATGAAGCACATCATCGACTCCGGTGAGCTGGGTGCGCCGCTGATGATTCACGCGTGCCACCGCAACGTGTCTCAGCCGGACGGCTTCCAGACCGAGATGGGCGTTTCCAACGTTGCAATCCACGAGCTGGACATATGCCGCTGGCTGCTCGGCGATGAGTATAAGAGCGGTCAGGTGCTCAAGGTGCGCCAGTCCGCGTGCTCTACCAAGGGTTACGACAACCCGCAGATCGTGCTGCTGGAAACCCAGTCCGGTGCTCGCATTGACGTAGAGGTTCAGGTTGCGGACGCTTACGGTTACGACATCCAGTGTCAGGTCGTCTGCGAGAAGGGCACAGTCAACCTGCCTGATCCGTATGCGGTTGTCAAGCGCTCGAACGCAACCCGTTCGTTCCCGATCCTGACCGACTGGAAGGACCGCTTTATTGAAGCCTATGACATTGAGCTGACCCATTGGGTCAAGACCCTCGAGGAGAAGGGTGAGCCGGATGGTCCGTCCGCATGGGACGGCTACGCTGCCTGCGTCGCAGCAGACACGCTCAACCGTTCCCGCGGCACGAATCAGTTCCTGCCGATCGAGATGATGGATAAACCTGCTCTCTACAAATAATCTCTCATATAAAAAGAAAAAGGACCGTTTGGGCGGTCCTTTTTCCTTTTTTATATTGGGTTATACGGTCAGCTTTTCCGCTTGATATGCGGCACGGATAAACAGGGCAAGCAGCACAAGGCTGGCAATCTGCGAGAGAAAAATCGGAATGGAAGTTGGCAGCATGCGCAGCAAAATGTTGATAAAGGGAAAGATAAAAGCACCAGCGAATACGCTTGGGCGGAAAGTCGTAGCCGCGTTCTGTACAGACATCGTCCAGTCCGGTGTACAGCCAGAACTGCGAGACATAGGCTGCGATCACACCGGCAAGTGCGATCAGGCTGAACAGCAGATAAAACGTGCTGGGTGTATACGGCGGCGTGTCGCTTGGAACGAGTGTCATGGCCAGCAGGCCGACAACGGTTGCCGCCACGCTGAGCACAGTGGCTGTGAACGCACGCTGCAGGCGCTCGGACACGCGGCTGAACCGGTAAAACGGATAAAACTGCACGAGGGTGCAGAATATACCGAGAATGCCGGTAACGGTGAGCGCTGCACCGTTTGTGCCGTTCAAAGTGACGGGGGCCGCTGAATTGTCCAAGCACCAGTGAAACGGCGCTGCACAGCCAGAACATGGAAAGCCAGCGGGCGATGGGAATGTTGTTGTTCATAATCTCTACCTCCTTGCCATTATAATAGCAGAGAAGATGGAAATATGCAAGAAAAAGCAGAGCCTTTCGGCTCTGCTTTTGTGCGATTTTACAATATATTAATACTGTACCTGAACCGGCTTGCCGGAGTGGAACGAATCCGTAATCGCGTAGGTAACGAGGGTTGCCTTGGTGCCGTCGTAAACGGTCAGCTCGGGCTTGCGGTCCTTCTGGATGCAGTCGATGAAGTCCACCATTTCGAGCAGGTAAGCCTCTGCGAAACGCTGCGGGAAGTTCTCGACGATCTCCTGACGGGCACCGTACTGATCGTAAACCATTACACGGTCCTTCCACGGTACACCGGCTACGCGGATATGCGCTTCGGTGCCGACGATTTCGGTCTCGGTGTGGTAGCCGTGCGGCGCAGTACGGCCAACGTGCAGGAAAGCGACCGTGCCATTGTCAAACTTGAGCATTGCCATGCCGGTCTCGGTGTCGCCGTTCTCGGCAAACTCGGGGTGCTTAAAGTTGGTGCCTGCGGCGTAAACCTCGGTAACCTCACCGCCGAGGAACCAGCGCATCAGGTCAATGTCGTGCGAAGCCGCGTCAATGAAGATGCCGCCCGAGGTCTTGGAGAACTTGATGCAGCTCTCGACCAGTGCTTCCGGGTCAAGGCCGGTAGCCTTTACCAGATACGGCTTGCCGATGCGGCCTGCGTTGATCTGTGCCTTTGCATCCGCATAGGACGGATCGTAGCGGCGCATAAAGCCAAGGAAGAAGATCTTGTCCGGGTGGCGTTCAACAGCAGCCTCAGCGCGCTTGCACTCCTCGAGCGAGCAGCCGAGCGGCTTGTCGGTGAAAACGTGCTTGCCTGCATCGAGCGCGTACTCGATCATCCAGCAGTGCTCCGGAGAGGAGGAGACGATAACGACAGCTTCGATGTCTGCCTCGTCAACCATTTTCTTTGTAGTCCGTGGTGGTGTACTCTACCTTGAGGTAGTCCTTCGCCCAGTCCAGCTCCTTCTGCTCGAGCGAGCAGGCAGCGACCAACTTGCAGCCGGGAATCTTGAACGCGAGATTCTGCGCGTGTACCGAACCGAGACGGCCCAAACCGACGATGCCAACTTTGATTTCCTTCATGTTTGTTCTCCTTTTTTATAGAGCGGATTTTCTCTCTACGGCAATCGAACGATTGCCTGTCTCTCTCATACTAATTTTATCACTGCGTGGACGCGAACGCAAGGAAAAACGACCAAATCAGAGCGTTTTTTATACGGTGAAAACTGGCATTTCAGCACTCGGCAGGCGGGTGTGATAAAATTCCGACGATCATTTCATAAATTGTTCACAAACAGCACTTGACTTTGCCCGTATGTGGTGGTAAATTAAGTTTAGCACTCGGGGAGATGGAGTGCTAACAACCGAAAAGAAAGGAGTCTGCTTCGGTGGAGCTTTCGGAACGTAAAAAGCAAATACTCAAAGCCATTATCGGCGATTACATCCGCACGGCTGAGCCGGTCGGCTCCAAGGCATTGACCGAGGGACACGAGCTGCCGTTCTCGTCCGCCACCATCCGCAATGAGATGAGTGAGCTGGAGGACATGGGCTACCTCGAAAAGCCGCACACCTCTGCGGGACGAATCCCTCACCGCAAGGCTATCGACTGTATGTGGATGAACTGATGGAGCGTCCGGCCGACAATGCGGAGGACGGAAACGCACTGCAGAACAGCGTGCTTACCAAGGTACGCGAGCTTGACCACCTCATTCAGGAGGCCGGCAAGCTGCTCACCAGTCTGACGAATTACGCGTCGGTTGCTATCACACCGGCCATGACACAGATCGCCATCCGGCAGTTTGAGATCATCGCAGTCGATAAGATGAATTTCGTAATCGTAGTAGTTACGGATTCGGGTACGGTTAAGAACAAAAATGGTCCGCACGGTGGCTGAGGTCTCCAAGGATGAGGCCGAACTGCTCACCTATGTGCTCAACCAGACGCTGACCGGACTGCCGCTCCTGAAGGTGCGGCGTATCATCAACGAGCCGACGGCCGCTGCGCTGGCTTACGGTCTGGATAAGAAAGGCAAGGATATGAAGGTCGCCGTCTTCGACTTGGGCGGCGGTACGTTCGATATTTCGATCCTGGAGCTGGGCGACGGCGTGTTCGAAGTGAAATCGACCAACGGCGATACGCACCTGGGCGGCGATGATTTCGACCATGGCGCGCAAGTACCACCCGGACCTCAACAAGGATAATCCGGAGGCTGCGGATAAGTTCAAGGAAGTAAAAACGAAGCATACGAGGTGCTGTCCGACAAGGAGAAGCGCGCCAAGTACGACCAGTTCGGCTTTGCCGGTGTGGACCCGAGCTACGGCGGCGGCGCCGGTGCGGGCGGCTTCGGCGGCGGCTTTGAAATGGGCGATCTGGGCGACCTGTTCGGCTCGTTCTTCGGCGGCGGCTTTGGCGGCGGACGGTCGTCCCGCCGCAATGCACCGCAGCGCGGCGAATCCATCCGTCAGACGGTGATTCTGTCCTTCGAGGAAGCCGCATTCGGCTGTGAGAAGGAGATCACGGTCGAGCGCATCGAATCCTGTGATGACTGCGGCGGCACAGGTGCCGCAAAGGGCACCACGGCGGAGACCTGTCCGAACTGCCGCGGCACCGGCGTTGTTACGCAGACCCAGCGCACGCCGCTCGGCATGTTCCAGACGCAGGGCGCCTGCCCGAACTGCCGCGGCACCGGCAAGATCATCAAGAAGCCGTGTCCGAAGTGCGGCGGTCAGGGTCGTGTCCGCAAGACGCGCAAGTTCAAGGTCAACATTCCGGCCGGTATCGACGATGGTCAGTCCATCCAGCAGCGCGGTCAGGGGCAATGCCGGCGTAAACGGCGGCCCCGCAGGCGATCTGTTCGTAACGGTTGCCATCCGTCCGCACCCGATCTTTACTCGCAACGGCCCGGATGTACATGTCGATATTCCGATTTCGTTCGCACAGGCCGCACTCGGCGATACGCTGCAGGTGCCGACCATCGACGGCCGCATCGAGTACAAGATTCCGGAAGGCACACAGACCGGCACGACGTTCCGCATGCGCGGCAAGGGCATCAGAACGTCAACGGCCGCGGCCGCGGCGACCAGTACGTCCGCGTAAACATCGAGGTGCCGAAGAACCTGTCCGACAAGCAGAAAAAGCTGCTGCGTGAGTTCGAGGAAACGTCTACCGACGAGAATCAGGTCAAGCGCAAGAGCTTTTGGGATAAGGTAAAGGACGCACTTAAGGATAAATAATTAAAGGAGCTTTGCTTTTTGAAGAAATACGGTGAATTGATTCGGTAAGCTGACCGGGAGGTCGGCTGAACCCATAAACCACCTCCCAAAAAGGACGAAAATATCGACTTTTCAGGAGGAATTCCCATGAATCGGGAAAAATAAACGCAAGCAATATCAAAAGGGTTATTACAAAACGCATGCCTGTGACGACAGCTTCATCTGCAGGGTGTGCGGCCGTCCGGTCGTACCGGCAGGCGCGGGCAGCGACCACAGGAATCACTGTCCGAACTGTCTGTCCAGTCTGCATGTGGACGATGAGCCGGGCGACCGTGCCGCCGACTGTGGCGGCATCATGGACGCCATCGGTGTCTGGGTCCGCAAAAACGGTGAGTGGGCAGTGATTCATCGCTGCCGACGCTGCGGTGTACTGCATTCCAACCGCGTAGCGGCTGACGATAACCCGATGAAGCTGATGTCCATCGCCATGAAGCCGGTGGCGTTCCCGCCGTTCCCGCTGGAGCGGGTCGAGGAGCTGACCGCGCTCATGGGAGGAGACGGAGCAGTGAGATAAATAGAAAACCACCCGGGATTTTCTCGGGTGGTTTTTGCGTCTGCGGGATAATAATTGAAAATGGAGGATGGAGAATGGAAAATGAATGTGTGCCGTATCTTTCCGGAGGGCACGGTTATGCATCTGCAAATGATTTTGGTAGGGGAACACACGTTTTACCATCACGATAATTCTCCATTCTCCATTTTCCATTCTCAATCATTCACGCGATAAATGAAAAACCCGCTCTCGGTATAACCGGGAGCGGGTTTTCTGCACAATTTTAGATCTTTAGATCCGCGGCAGCAGGTTTGCCAGCTCGAGAGCCGCGATCGCTGCATCTGCGCCCTTGTTGCCGGCCTTGGTGCCTGCGCGCTCGATGGCCTGCTCGATGTTCTCAGTGGTAATCACGCCGAACGTTACCGGTACGCCGGGCTGCAGATTGACCTGTGCGATGCCCTTGGCAGCCTCGTTGCACACGAGGTCATAGTGGCTGGTCGAGCCGCGGATAACCGCGCCGAGGCAGATAACTGCATCATACTTGCCGCTCTGCGCCAGCTTCTGCGCCGCAAGCGGAATCTCAAATGCACCCGGAACCCATACGAGTGTGATGTCATCCGTGTCCACACCGTGACGTACCAGCGTGTCCTCCGCGCCGGAGATCAGCTTGAAACGATAAATTCGTTGAAACGTGCACCAACGATTGCAAACTTGCCCTTGGTTGCTACTAACTTGCCTTCGAGTACCTTCATCTTAAAATCTTCCTTTCAATATGGTGAACAGATATATTGCAGGGCGAGGTGAGATCATCCCGCCCTGCGGGGATAGATTGATTACAATGTTTCACTAAAGAGGTGTCCCATCTTAATCTTCTTGGTTCTGAGGTAGAATGCGTCGTCCTTCTCGGTGCAATCTCAATCGGCACGCGCTCGGCGATCTCTACGCCGAAGCCGTCCAGACCGTAAATCTTCTCCGGATTATTGGTCAGCAGGCGCAGCTCCTTCGCGCCGAGGTCCTGCAGGATCTGAGCGCCGATCCAGTATTCGCGCAGGTCGGGCGCAAAGCCGAGCTTTACGTTTGCCTCAACGGTATCGAAGCCCTTTTCCTGCAGCTCATACGCCTTCAGCTTGTTGATCAGACCGATGCCGCGGCCTTCCTGGCGCATATAGAGCAGCACGCCGCGGCCTTCCTTGTCGATCTGCTGCATGGCTGCCGCCAGCTGCTGACCGCAGTCGCACCGGCGGGAACCGAACACGTCGCCGGTCAGGCACTCGGAGTGTACGCGGCAGAGCAGGTTCTTGCCATCGCCGATCTCGCCCTTGACGAGCGCAACGTGGTGCTCGCCGGTCAGGTCGTTGACGTAGCCGTAGATGCGGAACTCACCGAAACGGGTCGGACACAGGCTTCGCGCACAACGTGCTTGTCATGACGGCGGCAGTAGTCCTGCAGATCCTTGATGGTGATGATCTTGAGGCCCCATTCCTTGGCCTTCTCCATCAGAAAATCCATCGTAATACCGCTGGATTTGTGCGGCGTGAGCATTTTTTCAACGTATTTGCCGATCACATCGCATTCGAGGTTGACCGGCTCGCCCGGCTTTTTGCCGAGCAGAATGGTCTGCGCGCCGGTGTGCGGAATGATGGAGACCGAAAAGTCGGTGTCCGTCACAGCCGCCACGGTAAGGCTGACACCATCAATGGCGATCGAGCCTTTTTCGACGATGTACCGGAGCAGGGGAGCCGGTGTTTTGATCGTTACCCACACGGCGTTGTCCTCGCGCCGCTGCGAGAGAACCGAGCCGGTGCCGTCGATGTGGCCGGATACGATATGACCGCCGAACCGTCCGTCGGCAGGCATCGCGCGCTCCAGATTGACCGGCGAGCCGCTCTGCAGACTGCCGAGCGCAGAACGCCGCAGGCTCTCCGCCATCACGTCGGCGCTGAAGCTGTCGTCCGTCAGCGCGACCACGGTCAGGCATACGCCGTTCGTGGCAATGCTGTCACCGATTTTTGTATTTTCGAGCACGGTATCCGCCGCAATCGTCAGCCGAGCGCCCTTTGCGCCGCGCTCGATGCGCCGCACCGTACCGATTTCTTCGATAAGTCCAGTAAACATTACAATCTCCCTTCAATCAGGAAATCTTCGTCCATCGGCGTGCAGGTCACGTCCTTCAGCGGAAGCGCCTGCACCATCTTGTCAAATCCCAGACCTCCGACCGGACTTTTTGCGCCTGCACCGCCGATGATTTTCGGGGCGATGTACGCCTGCACGCGGTGCACCACACCGGCCTCCAGCGCGGAGAACGCAAGTGCCGAGCCGCCTTCGAGAAGCAGACCGTCGATGCCGAGTGCGCCGAGCTGGCGCATCAGGTCGGCAAGGTCTACGCGCTCGTTTTTCGTTTTGCATTCGAGAATGTGTACACCGTGCCGTTCCAGTTCAGCGGTGCGCTCATTTCGACCGACGACTGCGATATAGGTCGGGATTTTGTTCGCCGTTTGTACGATTCTGCTGTCGATCGGCGTTCTTGCGCGGCTGTCGCAGATTACACGGATCGGATCGCGCCCGCCGTCAATGCGGCAGGTGAGCAGCGGATCGTCCTCAAGCGCGGTGCCGATGCCGACCATGATGGCGGGCAGCCGGTTGCGCGTTTCGTGCACATGACGGCGGGCGGTCTCGCCGGTAACCCAGCGGCTGTCGCCGGTGTGCGCGGCGATTTTGCCGTCCAGCGTCATCGCGTACTTGAGCGTCACAAACGGCGTTTTGTGCGTGATGTAGTGAAAAAAACTTCATTCACGCGGCGGCATTCGTCCTCGCACACGCCGGTCTCGACTTCGATACCTGCGTCGCGCAGGATCTGTGCGCCTTTGCCGGCTACCAGCGGGTTCGGGTCGAGGCAGCCGACGAACACGCGGCCGATCTTGTGCTCGATGACTGCGTCTGTGCACGGCGGCGTGCGTCCCCAGTGGCAGCACGGCTCGAGTGTGACGTAAAGGTCTGCGCCCGTGCAGTCCTCGGTGCAGTGCGCGAACGCATTGCGCTCGGCATGCAGGCCGCCGATGTGCTCGTGCCAGCCTTCACCGATGATTTTTCCGTCCTTGACGATGACGCAGCCGACCATCGGATTCGGGTTGACGTGACCGGCTCCACGCTGGGCCAGCGCCAGCGCCCGACGCATATATTCCTGTTTTTGCTCCTGCATAGAATCACCTGATATAATTCTGTAGAAAATTTCACGATAGTTTGGCGACAGCCATAAAAAAAACGTCCCAAAGACAGAATCTTCGGGACGTTGAGAAAAAGCATTGTGAAAATAAAAAGCCTGAAACACCGAATCGGCATTTCAGAACAGTAAACAAGCGGAAGGTCTTTCCGCATATTCTTCTTTTTTATCCAGACTATACTGTCGGCTTCGGAATTTCACCGAATCATGCTTCCGCCGAATGGCATCCGCTCGCGGGCTGTACCGCCGGTAGGGAATTGCACCCTGCCCTGAAGAATCAAATATTTGGTTTTGCGGGGCAAAGCCTTTATTGCTCTGCCTGAGGAAAGTATAGTCCCAAGCGGAGAAAAATGCAAGAGTTTTTTGAAAAAATAATTTCACAGAATATGGGAATGCGAACAAAACACCGGAAAAGTTCAAAAAAGACTGGAAAATAAGTGAATAACGCACGAAAATAATAAAACGACTACGCGGTCTTTATTGATAATTTCCTGTTTTCTATTCCGACTCGCTAAGAGCCGCCCTATGGGCGGTTGCTCGCTGGACGCCCACTGCGGTGGGTGTATCCATTTTCAATTTGCTTCGGTTGTGCTATAATCAAATAGCTATGAAACGAAAGGAGAGTGTGCCATGCGGATCTTGACCGGACGAGCGGGAAGCGGTAAGACAACGGCCATCCTGCGGGAGATCGCGGCGCTGAGTGAAAAGGGAGAGGGACGGCAGATTCTGCTCGTGCCCGAGCTGAACTCGCACCTGATGGAGCGGCGGCTTGCCGCGGCCACGCACAACCACGGCGCACGCACGGCCGAAGTGCTGACGTTCTCACGATTGGCTGACCGTGTGTTCTCTGAGGTCGGCGGACTGGCACAGCAGATGCTGACGCCGGCAGGTCAGCTTTTGACCTTGCAGGAGGCGGCACGCCGTGTGCAGGGGGGCTGAGTGCGTGGAAGGGTCTGGCAGACAAGCCGGAGCTGCTGCAGGAGGCGCTGCGGCTGATCGACGAGTGCAAAACCTGTGCGGTCGCGCCGGAGACGCTGTTTGCGGCTGCCGAGGAAAGTGAGGACGCGGTACTTGCAGAAAAATTGTCCGACCTTGCACAGATTTTAACAGCTTATGAGCGTCTGTGCGAGGAGTCCCTGCCGACCCGAGACCGTCTGACACATTTGCGCGACCGTCTGGCAGAAAGCCACACGCTGGACGGTGCAGCGGTCTATCTGGATGGATTTCTCGGCTTTACCGTGCAGGAAAGTGCAGTGGTTGATGCCATGCTGGCAGCGGGTGTGCCGCTCTCTGCGGCGGTAACCTGTGATACGGATTACCCGGAGATTTTCCTTTACCGGCTGTAAAACAGTGCAGAAATTAACCCGAATGGCAAAGCATCATAACCAGACGGTCGAGCGCATCGAACTGGGCGAAAGCAAGGTGGCCCGACCGGCGGGACTGGCTGCGCTCGAGCGCGAAAGCCTGCTGCCAGTGCGCACCCCACAGGAGCGTGCGGACGGCGTTCGGCTGTACGAGGCGGCTTCGCCGTTTGACGAGTGCGAGCACGCGGCGGCTTACATTCGGCGCAAGGTGCGGGACGAAGGCGCGCGCTGCCGCGATTTTGTGGTTGCGGCACGCGATATCGAGCCGTACAGCGCGTTTCTCGCAATGGCGATGGCGCGGTACGACATTCCGGTGTTCCTCGCGGAAAAGCCGGATCTGCTGTCCCGTCCGCCGATGGCGCTGGTCACGAATGCACTCGAGACGGCACGAAATCACTTCCGATATGAAGATCTGTTCTCCTGTCTCAAGACCGGACTTGCGGGCTTGGATTGGGACGAAATTGACAAATTAGAGAACTATGTGCTCACCTGGAACATCCGCGGCGGAGCATGGGAACGCGAGTGGACCGAGCATCCGGACGGCTATGGTCTGTCCATCGACGAGAACGCGAAGGCGCAGCTTGCCGAACTGAACACACTCCGCAAACGGGCAATCGCGCCGTTCTCCGCACTGCGCGAGGCACTTGCAGGTGAGCAGCCTGCAGGTGACTGCGTGCGTGCGCTCTATGCATTCCTTCTCGCGGTGGATGCGCCGCAGCGCATGACCGACCGCGCCGCCGGACACGAGCAGGCGGGGCGTCTGCAGCTGGCCGACGAGTACCGCCAGCTGTGGGAAATCCTGGTCTCTGCAATGGAGCAGTTTGCATGGGTGTGCGGTGATATGCCGCTGACGCTCGACCGTTTCGCGCAGCTGTTCCGGCTGGTGCTCGGCGAGTATGATGTGGGTACGATTCCGGTTTCGCTCGACCGCGTGACCTGTGGCAACATCGAGCGTGCGTGTACGGAAAATGCGAAATATGTCATCCTGCTGGGCGTCAACGACGGCCTGATACCGAAAAACCCCGTCCTCGACCTCGCTGCTGAGTGACATGGACCGCGACAAAATGGATGCGCTCGGCGTGGAACTCAAAGCCTACGGCGAGGAACGCTTGCTGATGGAGCAGGAAACGCTCTATCGGGCACTCGCGTGCCCGACGGACGAGCTGCTGCTGACGTATCACACCATCGACGCAGGCGGCGGTGAAACGCGGCCGTCCTACTTCGTAAACACAGTGCGCGAATTGCTGCCGGATGTGCCGTTTTCCACCCACCGGACGGAGACCGTGCGTGACCGCCTGCAGGCGGAACGACCGGCGGTCGAACTCGCGTGCGCGTATCTTTCGGGCGACCGGACAGCCGCTGTGCGGGCTGCTTATGACTACTATAAGGATGATGAGCGAGTCAAAAACGCGCGCAGGCGCAGCGGCGCGGCAGAGGACCGCTGAGCAGTCCGCACACGATTGATGGCTTGTACGGAAGAAGTCTTAATCTGACCGCTTCGCGCGTGGATACGTTCTATTCCTGCCGGTTTGCGTTCTTTATGCAGTACGGTTTGAAGGCCAAGCCGCGCCGCGTGGCGAGGTTTGATGCGCTCTCGACCGGCACGTTCATCCACTATGTGCTCGAGCATGCGCTGGATACCCTTGGAAAGTGCGAGGGCGGCGCCGCCCATGCCGATCAGCCGACCGTGCGGAAAGCCTGCCGTGAAGCGGTACGGCAGTATGTCGCGGAGGAGCTTGGCGGCTTGGAGAATAAAACCGCGCGCTTCCAATACCTGTTCCGCCGACTGGTGCGCGCCGTGGAGCAGATCCTCGACAACGTGATCGAAGAACTGCGCGTATCCGACTTTGCGCCGATCGACTATGAGCTGGACTTCTCGCGCAGCGGCGATTTGCCGCCCGTGCAGTGCGAGGACGGCGATGTGTCGGTTTCGCTCTCCGGCAAGGTGGACCGCGTGGATGGCTACATCAAAAACGGCCGCCTCTATCTGCGCGTTATGGACTACAAAAGCGGCAAAAAGTCATTTTCGCTGTCCGACATCTGGTACGGACTCAACATGCAGCTTATCATCTATCTGTATGCCTTGCAGCAGGAGGGTCTGGACCGCTATCGTGCCCGCCTGACCGCCGAGCTGAACGAAATCGTACCGGCGGGCGTGCTGTACGTTCCGGTGCGCGATGAGCTGCCGGACGCGGCGCGCGACACGGACGAGGAAGGGCTGCGCATCCTGCGCGATAAGGCGCTGCGGCGTTCGGGTCTGCTGAGCGACGATATGTCGCTGCTCGAGGCAATGGAGCACGGTCTGGAGGGTGACGGACGGTTTATTCCGGTCTCCATCAAGACAAAGAAGGGCGAAGACGAGCCGACGCTTGCCGCCAAGTCTGCGGTAGCCGATCTGGCGAAATTCGGCAGACTGGCACGCTACACGCAGAAAAAGCTGCTCGAAATGGGGCAGGCTCTGCGGAACGGCAGCATTGAAGCCGACCCGCGCAAGACCGACCGCAGCTATTGCGAATGGTGCGATTTCCGGGCAGCCTGCCGGTTCGACGAGACCGCCGGAGACAAGGTACGCTGGCTGAAAAACATCAAGGACAAGGAATTCTGGGAGCAGTTAGGAGGGGACGACAATGCCGAAGTGGACACCTGATCAGCAGACCGCGATCGACGACCGCGGCGGTGCACTGCTGGTTTCGGCGGCAGCCGGCTCGGGCAAGACAGCCGTGCTGACCGAGCGCGTGCTCCGGCGGCTGACGGACGAGAACGATCCGGTCGATATCGACCGCCTGCTGCTGGTTACCTTTACCAACGCAGCGGCAGCCGAAATGCGTGAGCGAATCGGTGCGGCCCTCGGTGCGGCCGTAGCCGCGAACCCGCGCGACACGCGTCTGCGGCGGCAGCTGTTTCTCGTGCACCGCGCGAAAATCACGACCGTGCACGCGCTGTGCCTGTCGCTCGCGCGAGAGCAGGCGGCGGTGCTCGGCATCGCACCCGACTTCCGTCTGATGGACGAAAACGAGGGCAAGCTGCTCCGTGCCGAGGTGCTTGAAGAGGTGCTCGACACGGCCTACGAGCAGGCGGACGAGAAGTTTTTCGCGCTCTGCGATCTGCTGACGGCGGGGCGCGACGACCAAAAGCTGGGTGAGGTCATTCTCGGCACTTACGAGAAGATTCAGGCACATCCCGATCCGCGAGCGTTCCTCGAGGATGTGCGCGCCGGATTGTACACGCGCGGCATGGACACGCCGCACGGCCGTGTTCTGCGTGAGCAGGCCAGGTCGGCAGCACAGCACGGTGCGGCATTTCTGCACATGGCTGTGGATGAATTGACCGGCATTGACGAGCTGGCGGACAACTATCTGCCCGCGCTGACGAGCGACTTAAATCAGGCGGAACGCCTGCTGGACGCGCTGTATAACGGCAGCTGGGATGACTGCGTGAAGGCTGCCCGGTCGATCTCGTTTGACCGACTGAAGGCAGCGAGGAAATTCGAGGACAAGGCGTTCCTCGAGCAGATCAAGGCCATGCGCGAGGAGTGGAAGAGCGTTGCCAATAACATTCGGGAGAAATGGCTGACCGTCACCGCAGAAGAAGCGGAGTATGACCGCGGCCTGACAGCCCCCGCGCTGTTCGCGCTCATTGACATGGTAAACGCCTTCGATGATGCCTTTACGGCAGCGAAACGTGCGAGAAATGCTGCGGATTTCAACGATCTGGAGCACTTTGCCGTGCGTCTGCTGTATACAGACGGCAAGCCGTCCGCGCTGGCGAAAACCATGTCCGAGCAGTTCACCGAAATTGCGGTGGACGAGTATCAGGACACCAACGCCGTGCAGGATGCCATCTTCCGTGCACTCTCCAGAGACGAGACCAACCTGTTCATGGTCGGTGACGTCAAGCAGAGCATTTACGGCTTTCGACTGGCCGACCCGTCCATTTTTCTTGAGAAATACCGCAGCTTCGGTGAGGCGGCGGACGCCGCCGACGGACAGCCGCGCCGTGTCGTGCTCGGGCAGAATTTCCGTTCGCGAGCGGCCGTGCTGGATGCGTGCAACTACCTGTTCGCCGCCGTCATGGGCGAGACCGTGGGCGACCTCGCGTACACGGACAAGGAGGCGCTGCACCTCGGTGCGGACTACTATCCGGAGGCCGGAAACGAGCGGTACAAGACCGAAGTCCTGCTCGTGGATGCGGACGGACTCGGCGAAGACGATGATGCGCCGGACAAGACCGAACTCGAAGCGCAGCTTGCCGCGAAGCGGATTCGTGCGCTGCTCGATGAAGGCTTTCCGGTGACGGACAAGCAGACCGGAAGGCTGCGTCCAGTACGCCGGGTGACATCGTAATCCTGCTGCGCTCGCCGAAAAAATAAGGCGCCGACCTACATTGCGGAGCTGGAGCGCATCGGCGTAACAGCCAGCGCCGAGCAGCGCGGCGGCCTGCTGGAGACTGCCGAGGTCGGCACGATGGTGTCGCTGCTCAGCGTCATTGATAATCCGAGGCAGGACGTTGACCTTATCGGTGTGATGCGCTCGCCGCTGTTCGGCTTCACCGAGCAGGAACTGGCAGATATTCGCCTTGTGGATCGCAAGATCAGCTATTATGACGCGCTTCTGCAGTCGAGAACGGATTTCCCGAAGGTGGAAACCTTTCTGCAGCGGCTGGACTTTCTGCGCACCTTTGCGTGCGATCAGCCGGTGTACCGCCTGCTGTGGGAGATTTACGATCAGACCGGCGCACTCGGCCTGTACGGCGCGCGGCCGAACGGCGCACAGCGCCAGAGCAACCTGCTGACATTCTTCGAGCGGGCGCGCTCGTTTGAGGGACAGGGCTTCCGCGGCCTGTTTGACTTTGTGCGCCTGCTGCGCGGCATGCTCGAGCAGGGCGAGGATTTCCAGACGGTCGGTGCCGAGGCCACCGGCGGTGCGGTCCGCATTCTGTCCATCCACAAGTCCAAAGGACTGGAATTTCCGGTCGTTATCGTGGCAGACTGCGCCAAGCAGTTCAACGACAGCGACCTCAAGGAGCCGGTGCTCGTGCACCAGAACCTCGGCTTCGGCAGCAAGTGCCGCGACCGTGACCGCGGTGTGCAGTACGACACCGCCGAGCGCATTGCGGTCTCGGTGCAGATGCGCCGCGAGATGATATCCGAAGAGCTGCGCGTATTATATGTAGCGATGACGCGCGCCAAGGAAAAACTGATTCTGACGGCAGCCACCGGCAGCCTGCGGAATTCGCTGAAAAAATGGTCGCTGTTGGCATCGCTCGATGAGCTGCCGCAGTACGCCATGGGCGCGGCGCGCACGCCGCTTGCGTGGATTCTGACACCGCTGCTGCGGCATCCGTGCGCGCGTGCGTTCCGCGAGGAGTATGCGCCCGAGGTGCCCGAGCACGGCACGGATAATGACGCATTCACGCTCAAGGTGTATTATCCGAGCGACCTGCAGCCGCAGGAAACTGAAATCCTGCGTTTCGAGGACAGGGGAGACCGGCGACTGCACCGTGCAGCCGCACTTCGACTACCCGCATGCTTACCTCGCGGATCTGCCGAGTAAGCTGACCGCCACCGGTGTCGGCCGCGGCTACCGCGCAGACGAGGCCGCCGAGCAGACACCGCCTCCGCGAAAGGAGGTGCAGCTGCGCGCGCCGCTGTTCGAGCAGGGAGAAAAAAAAGCTGACACCGGCCGAGATCGGCACAGCACACCACCTGTTTATGCAGTTATGCGACTTTGACGCCGCCTGTGCGTCGAACGGCGTGGAAAACGAGCTGAATCGTCTGGCGGAAAAGAAGATTTTGTCCACAGAACAGGCGCATGCTGTGGATAAACGCAAGATCGAACGGTTTTTCGCCTCCGACCTGTACAAAACCTTTATGGCGGAAAACAAGGTGCGGCGTGAGTTCAAGTTCTCCGTGCTCGTTCCGGCGCAAGCGTATTTTCCGGTTGCGGCAGACGCACCCGAGGAAAATGTGCTCCTGCAGGGCGTTATCGACTGCCTGATCGAAACCAGGGACGGCTTTGTTATCCTTGACTTCAAGACCGACCGCATCAAGAAGGGCGGTGCGGTCGAGAGAGCCGAGCAGTACCGTCCGCAGCTGGCCGCCTACGCGCGTGCCGTGCATGAGATTTACGGCAGACCGGTCCGCGCCTGCGTGTTGTACTTTTTCCACACCGGCGATACTGAATGGGTGTCGCTTGACGAGGGCTGACGGCATTTGACCGCCCGGCAGTTAAGAGCGTGTTAAGATTCATTTGCATGCATTGACATTGCGGCCGCACGATGGTAAATTGAGTACAACAAAAGCGAAGGGGCACCGGAAAAATACCGGACGGCTCCGCAGGACTTCAATATGCCACCATCATTCATTCCTCATTTCCAAATGAAAAATCCGCAGACGGGAACGTCTGCGGATTTTTCTATCTCTAATCTATTGAAAAGGAACAGGCTATATCAATTAAGCGCGATAGCGCGCATAAAAATAAATTTACTGTGCAAATTCGTAGCCCGTAGGCCTCTATCCTTAAAAATGTTTAATGAGAGCAAACCGGGAGCATGTATCGGCGCAGCGCGTCCAAGAATCCGCGCAAGGATAGCGCAGGTTTTACACCCTGAGAGGGAGAAAGTTTCCGTATGGGAACTTTCGGACGACTTTTGAACGGCCCACGGTCCGTATCCTGCTTGTCGGCGAAACTGTAGTTCCGCGACAGTTTATTGCACGGATTGCATAACACGCATGCGGCAAAAATCGTGAAAAACCGTCATATGCCCGCTTTACTTTACAGGGCAAAAAAGGATATAATAAACTTAACTATCAAAAACGACCTATTTGAACGACGAAATGGCGTATTATTTCAGTGAACCTTCGCATACCTTTAACGAATATCTGCTGGTACCGGGGTATTCCTCTGCGGAGTGCATGCCGGCGAACGTAAGCCTGCGCACACCAATCGTTAAGTACAAAAAGGGCGAGGAATCCGCGCTGTATGCCAACATTCCGATGGTTTCCGCAATCATGCAGGCGGTATCGGATGATCGTATGGCGATCGCACTGGCGCAGGAGGGCGGCATCTCCTTTATCTTCGGTTCGCAGTCGATCGAGAGCGAGGCTGCCATGGTTTCCCGCGTAAAGAGCTACAAGGCAGGCTTCATCGTATCCGACTCCAACGTAAAGCCGGACACCACACTTGAGGAAGTTCTCAAGCTGAAGGAGCGCACCGGTCACTCCACCATGGCGGTTACCGATGACGGCACCGCAAACGGCAAGCTGCTCGGCATTGTCACCAGCCGTGACTACCGCGTCTCCCGCATGGAACGAGCGTTAAGGTTGAGGAGTTCATGACGCCGTTTGACAAGCTGATCACCGCTCCGGCAGACACCAGTCTCAAGATCGCAAACGACATCATCTGGGACAACAAGCTGAACTCTCTGCCGCTGGTAGACGACAAGCAGCACCTTGTTTATATGGTATTCCGCAAGGACTACGACAGCCACAAGGCAAACTCTCTTGAGCTGCTCGATGAGCACAAGCGTTATGTAGTCGGCGCGGGCATCAATACCCGCGACTACGCAGAGCGTGTTCCGGCACTGGTTGAGGCCGGCGCAGACGTTCTCTGCATTGACTCCTCCGAGGGCTTTTCCGAGTGGCAGAGCCGCACCCTGTCCTGGGTACGCGCAAAGTACGGCGACACCGTTAAGGTCGGCGCGGGCAACGTGGTGGACGGCGAAGGCTTCCGCTTCCTGGCCGAGTGCGGCGCGGACTTCATCAAGGTGGGCATCGGCGGCGGGTCCATTTGCATAACCCGGGAGCAGAAGGGCATCGGGCGCGGACAGGCCACCGCGGTGATTGAGGTTGCAGCCGCCCGGGACGAGTACTTCAAGGAGACGGGCATCTACATCCCCATCTGCTCGGACGGCGGTATCGTTCACGATTATCACTGCACGCTGGCGCTGGCTATGGGCGCTGACTTCATCATGCTCGGCCGTTACTTCTCTCGTTTTGACGAGTCCCCCGACGAACAAGGTCAACATCAACGGCAGCTATATGAAGGAGTACTGGGGCGAGGGTTCAGCCCGCGCCCGCAACTGGCAGCGCTACGATCTGGGCGGTGACAAGAAGCTGTCCTTCGAGGAAGGCGTTGACTCCACGTTCCGTACGCAGGTTCGCTGAAGGACAACCTCGGCCTGACCCTGAGCAAGGTTCGTTCCACCATGTGCAACTGCGGCTCTCTGTCCATTCCGGAGTTCCAGAAGAAGGCAAAGATCACGCTGGTATCCGCAACCTCGATCGTCGAGGGCGGCGCACACGATGTTGTGCTCAAGAGAAACCTCATCTACGAGCAAATAAGCATAGTTTACTCACAAATTGCCCCACAGGTTATCTCTGCGGGGCAATTCTTATCGGAAATGAGATTGCATGAAGGGGGAGGGGCGCTATGCCTCAGAATAACAAGCCGGGACGCCGTCTGCTGCGGCAGCTGTACGGCTCGTGGTACCGCGTGCGGCACAATATCAGCATTTTTGCGAGATGGTGCCTGTTTGCGGTAATCATCGGCGTGGTCGTCGGCGCGGTCGGCGCGGCGTTTGAGCACGCGCTTGAATGGGCGACCGAAACCCGGCAGGAGCAGAGCTGGACACTGTATTTTCTGCCGCTGGTCGGTGTTTTCATTGCGTTCGCCGTGAGGGCGCGGCTTTGCAGCTCGGCGGCGCTATTTCGGGCAATATCGGACATCTGATGCACCTGGACGACAAGGATTCCCGCACAATCACCATGTGCGGCATGGCAGCGTGCTTTTTCG
>VOFF01000152.1_pt1 | contig 34002 bp, 36 predicted proteins | sample 5384061 | NCBI WGS metagenome assembly VOFF01 (sample SAMN12384725, study PRJNA508395) | human gut metagenome | isolation source: healthy gut E | host: Homo sapiens | reverse complement strand
CGCGTCCGTCGATGGGCAAGACGGCCTTCGTGCTCTCGATGGCCCGCAACATGGCCGTGGACCACGAGCAGGGCGTGGCGTTCTTCTCGCTCGAAATGTCGGCCGTGCAGTTGATGATGCGACTCATCATCGCCGAGACGGGGCTTTCGGGCAACGACGTCAAGTCGGGCCGTCTGACGCCCGAGCAGTGGCGCCATCTCGAATCGGCCACCAAGCCGCTGGGCGCCGCACCGCTCTATATCGACGACACGCCGGCGCTGTCGGTCTTCGAGTTCCGCTCGAAGGCCCGGCGGCTGAAGATTCACAACGATATCAAGATCATCATCATCGACTACCTCCAGCTGATGACCGGCAACCAGGACACGAAGGGCAACCGCGAGCAGGAGGTGGCCTTCATTTCGCGCACGCTCAAGGCCATCGCCAAGGAGCTGAACGTGCCGGTGATCGCCCTCTCGCAGCTGAGCCGCGCCACCGAGATGCGCGGCGGGTCGAAGCGGCCCCAGTTGTCGGACCTCCGCGAGTCGGGGGCCATCGAGCAGGACGCCGACATCGTCGCCTTCATCCACCGTCCCGAGTATTACGGCATCAATCAGGACGAGAACGGAATGCCCACGGCGGGCATGGCCGAGATCATCCTGGCCAAGCACCGCAACGGCGCGGTGTGCGACGTGAACCTGCGCTTCCTCAAGGAGCAGGCGCGCTTCGCCGATCTGGAGGATTCGATGCTGCCGCCCGCGCAGGCGGCCGACGCCCGGCAGGCTTACGACGACTACGCCAGCGGTTCGAACTCCGTGCCGGGGACGGGATTCGGCGGCGCTCCCGGGACCGGATTCGGCGGCGGGCTGGGTTCGGCCGGGAGCTCGGAGTTCGACCTGACGCCCCGCTCGCTCGACGAGGAGGCGCCGTTCTGACGGAAATTTTCAGCGCCGGGCGGGGCGGTCCCGTTCCGGCGCGACAACGCATAAACGATACGGATATGTTCGTTCGCACCTATGCCGGAGCCATTTCCGGAATCGACGCCGTGGCGGTCTCCGTCGAGGTCGATATCACGGGCGGCGGTCTGGGCATGTACCTCGTGGGGCTGCCCGACAATGCCGTGAAGGAGAGCGAACAGCGCATCCGGGCGGCCTTCGGGAACTCCGGGGAGCGCATGTCGGGCCGCAAGGTGGTCGTGAACCTTGCGCCGGCCGACCTGCGCAAGGAGGGTTCGGGCTTCGACCTGCCGATCGCCGTGGGGATTCTCGCGGCGATGGAGCGCGTCGCGGCCGGCGCCGTGGCCGATACGATGTTCGTCGGGGAGCTGTCGCTCGACGGGTCGCTCAAGCCCGTGCGGGGCGTGCTGCCGTTGGCGATCCGTGCCCGAGACGCCGGGCTGCGGCGGATCGTGCTGCCGGCGGACAACGCCGCCGAGGCGGCCGTGGTGGAGGGCGTCGAGGTGCTCGGCGCGGAGTCGCTGCGCGAAGTGATCGACTGCCTGAACGGCGTGACGGAGATCGCGCCGGCCCGTCCCGCAGCGGGGGAGGACGCCGCGTTCCCCGGGACGTGTTACGGCGAGGATTTCGCCGACGTGAAGGGGCAGGGACATGCCAAGCGGGCGCTGGAGATCGCTGCGGCGGGCGGCCACAACGTCATTCTCGTCGGGTCGCCCGGTTCGGGAAAGACGATGCTGGCGCGGCGGCTGCCGACGATCCTGCCGCCGCTCACGCCCGAGGAGGCGCTCGAGACGACCAAGATACACTCCGTGGCGGGAAAGATCGCCGCGGCGGGCGGACTGATGACGCGTCGGCCCTTCCGGGCGCCGCACCACCTCACGTCGCAGGTCGCGCTCATCGGCGGCGGACAGTCGCCCAGTCCGGGCGAGGTGTCGCTGGCCCACAACGGGGTACTGTTTCTGGACGAGCTGCCCGAGTTCGGGCGCAGCGTGCTTGAGGTGCTCCGGCAGCCGCTCGAGGAGCGGCGGGTCGTCGTCTCGCGGGCGCGGTACAGCGTGGAGTATCCCGCCAACTTCATCCTCGTGGCGGCGATGAACCCTTGTCCGTGCGGGTATTACAACCATCCGGCGCGGGAGTGCGTCTGTTCGCCGGGGACGGTGCACCGTTATATGGGCCGGATTTCGGGGCCGCTCATGGACCGCATCGACCTGCATGTGGAGGTGACGCCCGTGGCGCCCGCCGAACTCGCGGCCGCGGCCCCGGGCGAACCGAGCGCGGCGATCCGCGAACGGGTGGTGCGGGCGCGCGGGATGCAGGCGGAGCGGTTCCGCAATCTGCCGGGCGTGCATACGAACGCGATGATGAACAGCGCGATGCTGGCCAAATACTGCCGTCTCGACGCGGCGTCGGCGGCGTTGCTGGAGCGGGCGATGGAGCGGCTGGCGCTCTCGGCCCGGGCCTACGACCGCATCCGGCGGGTGGCGCGCACGATCGCCGACCTGGCGGGACGCGGACGGATCGGGGCGTCGGACGTGGCCGAGGCGATCAACTACCGGTCGCTGGACAGGGGCGGCTGGGGACAGTGACGCTCCGTGCGGAACGAAACAGGAAAACGCAGAAGATATGAAACGCATTATACTTTCGGGAGGCGGCACGGGGGCCATATCTACCCGGCCGTGGCGGTGGCCGAAGCGCTGAAGCGCCGCTTCGGCGAACAGGTCGAACTGTTGTTCGTGGGCGCCGAGGGCAGGATGGAGATGGAGAAGATCCCGGCGCTGGGCTACCGCATCGTGGGGCTTCCGATCGCGGGGTTGCAGCGGCGGATGGACTGGCACAACCTCGCCGTGCCCTTCAAGGTGCTGCGGTCGCTGCGGCAGGCGCGGCGGACGATCCGCACGTTCGGGGCCGACGTCGTGGTGGGCTTCGGAGGCTACGCCAGCGCACCGGTGCTGTGGGCCGCGCAGCGGATGGGCGTGCCGACCGTAATCCAGGAGCAGAACTCCTACGCGGGGGTGACGAACAAGATTCTGGCGCGCGGCGCGCGGCGTATCTGCACGGCCTACGAGGGGATGGAACGCTTCTTCCCGGCCGACCGGATCGTGCTCACGGGCAATCCCCTGCGGGGCCGTTTCTCGAAGGAGGGAGCCGACCGTTCCGAGGCGCTGAGGCATTACGGCCTGACGGCCGGCCTGCCGACGGTGCTGGTGGTCGGGGGATCGCTCGGCACGCGCTCGCTCAACGAGATGATGAAGGCGTGGATCGTGCAGACCGGCGGTACGGCCCCGGTGCAGGTGATCTGGCAGACGGGCAAGTACTACGAGCGGGAGATGCAGGCCTTTCTGGCGGCGCACCCCGCGGCGCACGTCTGGCAGGGAGCCTTCATCGAGCGCATGGATTACGCCTATGCGGCGGCCGATCTGGTGATTTCGCGCAGCGGCGCGGGGACCGTCTCGGAGCTTTGCCTCGTGGCGAAGCCCGTCGTTTTCGTCCCCTCGCCCAACGTGGCGGAGGACCACCAGACGAAGAACGCCCGGGCGCTGGAGCGCAGGGGGGCGGCCGTGGTGATTCCCGATGCGGAGTGCCGGACGCGGGCCATGCCGCGGGCGCTGGAGCTGCTCGCCGACCGGGAGGCGCTGGCGGAGATGAGCCGCCGTCTGGAGGCGCTGGCCCGTCCCGACGCCGCGGAGCGGATCGTGGACGAGATCGTGCGGGCGATGGCCTGACGGCTGCGGACCCGGGGCGGTACGCCTGTGCGGCGGCCGCGAAGAAGACGAATGCAAACGACAGAGCGAAGTTATGAAGTTCGACAATATCTATTTTCTCGGGATCGGGGGAATCGGCATGAGCGCCCTGGCCCGCTATTTCCTCCGCGAGGGCAAACGGGTGGCGGGCTACGACCGCACGCCGTCCCTGCTGACCGGAGAACTGGAGGCCGAAGGGGCGGCGATCCACTATGAAGACGACGTGCGGCGGATTCCCGGTCCGTTCCGCGATCCGGCGGCCACGATGGTGGTCTATACGCCGGCCGTGCCCGACGACCTGGGCGAGTTCCGCTACTTCCGCGACGGGGGCTTTTCCATCGAGAAGCGGTCGCAGATGCTCGGACACCTCTCCGAAGGGAAATACGTGATGGCGGTGGCCGGGACGCACGGCAAGACGACCACTTCGACGCTCGTGGCGTGGCTCAACCGTGCGCTGACGGGCGGCGGTTCGGCCTTCCTCGGGGGCATTTCGAAGAATTTCGGCGGCAATCTGGTGCTGGGCGACGGACCGCGGCTGGCGGTCGAGGCCGACGAGTTCGACCGTTCGTTCCTGCGGCTGCATCCCGACGTGGCCGTGGTGACCTCGGCCGATGCGGACCACCTCGACATCTACGGGACGCACGAGGCCCTCAAGGAGGCCTTCGCGCAGTTCGTGCGGCAGATCCGGCCGGGCGGCGCGCTGATTCTCAAGCAGGGGGTGGAGATCGTGGCGGACAACCCCGGTATCGCGGTTTACCGCTACTCCTACGACGAGCCGTGCGACTTCTACGCCCGCGGCGTGCGGCTGCTCGAAGGCGGGCACTACCGCTACGACGTGGTCACGCCGTCGGGTGTGATCGAGGGGGTGCACGCTGGGCGTTCCGGGATGGGTCAATATCGAAAATTCGGTGGCGGCCGTGGCCTCGGTGTGGTGTGCCGCGAAGGCGGAGGGCGCGGAGCCGGACGCCGACGCCCTGCGCGGGGCGCTGGCCTCGTTCTCGGGCGTGAAGCGGCGGTTCGAGTTCTACGTCAATACGCCGAAGCAGGTTTACATGGACGACTATGCGCACCACCCGCGCGAACTGGCGGCGACGCTCGCCTCCGTCCGGCGGATGTTCCCCGGGCGGCGCATCACGGCGCTGTTCCAGCCCCCACCTCTACACCCGCACGCGCGATCTTTACGTGGAGTTCGCCGAGGCGCTGTCGCATGCCGACGAGGTCGTGCTGCTGCCGATCTACCCGGCGCGCGAGGAGCCGATCGAAGGGGTCTCGTCGGAGCTGATCGCCGGGTTGGTGACCGTCCCCTGCCGCATCGTGGAGCGCGGACGGCTGGCCGACGAGGTGGCCGCCATGCCGACCGACGTGGTGATCTCGTTCGGCGCGGGCAATATCGACGCCTGCTGCGGGGCGCTGGCCGAACGGCTGCGGGCGAAGAGCTGAGGCGGCGTCCCGGGCGGATGAATGGAAGCGAACGGAACAACGGACATTGAACCGGACTCTCAAATACGCGTTGCTGACGCTGCTCTGGGCGGCGGTCGCCGGATACATGCTCTGGGCGGCCGCTGCGGCGCGCCGTGCGCGGAAGGCCCGGACGGTCGCCCGCATGGAGATCGAGGTGGTGGACAGCACCTCGCAGGGGCATCTGGTGTCGGCGGCGATGGTCCGCGGCTGGATTTCGGACAGCGGGATTCCTACGATCGGCACGGCTGTTGATGAGGTGGACCTGTCGGGGATCGAGACGCTGATCGCCCGCAACGGTTTTCGTGGACGAGGCGGTGGCCTATGTCGATTACGGTGCGGTGCTGCATATCGGGATCAGCCAGCGCAAGCCGCTCCTGCGGCTGCTGACCGACGGCATGAACGCCTACGTCACCTCCGAGGGGTACGTGTTCGCCGCGCCGCGCCTCGTCGCTCTACGTGCCGGTGGTGACCGGACCGTACCGGCCGCCCTTCCCGGCCTCCTACGGGCGACGTGAGGCGGCATATCGACGAGCGGTTGCAGGAGATCGAACGGCGCATCGAACAACTGGAGCGGGAGAAATATCCCTATTACCGCCGCGAGATCGAGAACGACCGCGACATCGCCGCGCTCCGCCGGATGCGGATCAAGCGGCGCTGGTGGCGGTTGGAGAGCTCCGGGGAGTTCGACGCCCGCGTCAGGGAGCTGCGGGAGAAGAAGGCGCGGCTGCGGCGCGATTACCGCTACCGGAGCCGGGTGATCCGCGAGCGGATCGAGGGGATCGCCGCGCAGCAGGAGGCCGAGCGGCGGGCGCAAAAAAAATTGGAAAAAAGCTACGAAGATTTCATGAAACTCCTTACCTTTGTGAAAATCGTCGAGGACGACGGTTTCTGGAGGTCGGAAGTGGTGCAGATCGCGGCTCGGACGACCCCCAGCGGCGCATTGGAGGTGGAGCTTACGCCCCGGAGCGGCCGTTTCACGATCCTCTTCGGCCGGTTGGACGACATCGGGGGGAAGTTCGACAAACTGTTGCGGTTCTACCGCAGCGGCCTTTCGTCGATCGGTTGGGACGAGTACCGGACGATCGACGTCAGATACAGGAATCAGGTGGTTTGCAAGAAATAAATTTGTACCGTGGAAAGAAAAAATTATACCGTAGCCGTCGATCTGGGCTCTTCGTCGGTCGTCGTGGCGGTCGGCTCGAAAGGGGCCGAAGGGACGCTCGACGTGGCCTGCGTCGTCTCGAAACCCGTCGAAGGGGTCCATGCCGGCAAGATCGAGAATATCGAGCTGGTGAGCCGGGCCATCCGCGAGGCGGTGGAGGAGGTCCAGGAGCAACTGGGCATACGCATCACGGAGGCGTATGCCGGCATCTCGGGCGATTTCGTCCGCTGCGCCCGCCATACGGACCACGTCTTCGTTTACGATCCGCAGAACGGCGTCAATCGGAAGGACGTCGATGCACTGTTCGACAGGATGCGCAACGTGCAGGCGCCCGACGACGAGACCATCATGGAGCGCGTGCCCCAGAACTACATGGTCGATGACAGTCAGGAAGTGCGGAACCCGGTGGGGTCGTTCGGCAAGAAGCTCTCCTCGACTTTCAACTTCATCCTCTGCCTGCGCACGCCGATCCAGCGGCTCGAAATGGCGCTCAAGCGGTTGGGGATCAAAATGCTGGGAGTCGTTCCGGGGGCGCTGGCCTCGTCCGAGGCGGTGCTGCTGCCCGACGAGAAGGAGGAGGGCGCGGCCGTGGTAGATATCGGCGCGGGCGTGACGGACGTGGCGGTCTATTACCGCAACGTGGTGCGTTACATCGCCTCGATCCCGATGGGGGCGTCGGCCATCAACCGCGACATCCGGACGATGAGCGTTCCCGAGAAACACGTCGAAAGCCTGAAACAGAAGTACGGTTCGGCCGTCGCCGAACTGGCCTCGGACGAGAAACTCATCCGGGTGAACGGCCGCACGGCCCGCGAGGCGAAGGACATCCTGCTGCGCAACCTGGCCACGGTCATCGAGGCCCGCGCCACGGACATCGCGGAGTTCGTCCTGCAGGAGATCCGCGATTCGGGCTACGACGGGAAACTCGCCTACGGCATCGTCCTGACGGGCGGCTCGGCCCGTCTGAAAGACCTCGACGAGCTGTTCCGCCGCGTGACGAAGATGGACGTGCGCGTGGCGCTTCCCGAGGCGGGGATTTCGGAGGAGTCGCAGGCCCGGATCGCCGATCCTGCCTTCTCGACGGCCGCGGGCATTCTGCTCGGGGGCCGAACAGGGCGGCTGCGCCTTCGCCGAGCGGCCGCAGTCGCCGGCGGACGCGTCTGCTGCCGCCGAACCGCGGCGCCCGTTCGCTCCCCGCACAGCCGCCGCAGCCCGCGCCCGGGTTCCGGCATGTGCCGCCCCGTCCGCATCAGGAAGAGGCGCCGGCTGCCGCTGCGGCCGAACCGGCTCCGGAGGAGGAGACCGCCGGGCAGCGGGAGCGGTCGGGGGAGCGTCCGGCGTCCGAAGCGCCTCGGCGCAAGCGCGATTGGGGCTCGATCTTCCAGAAGACGTTCGACAAGATCAACAAGAGTTTCTCGGCGGCCGAGGACGAGGAGATTTAGGGCGGATCCGTTCGTCTGCATTCCGGTCGAAATCCCGGCTGAATCCCCGGCTGCGTTGCGGCAAGTTCCTTCCGAGGAGAGGGGTTTGGGGGAGGGCCGGATTTGTAAACGCCGCGGAAACCCGCTTACCTGCGGGAGAAAAAAGGGTAATTTAAGTTGTTTGGATAATTAGGAAATAACGATATGACAGACGAATTGATGTCGGAAATCAAGGCTCCGCGTACGGACGGGTCAATTATCACGGTGGTCGGAGTCGGCGGGGCCGGAGGCAACGCCGTGAACCACATGTGGAACCTCGGCATCCGGGGCGTGACCTTCATGGTCTGCAACACGGACCAGCAGGCGTTGGACAAAAGCCCCGTGGAGCGGAAAATCCGCCTCGGGGCCGAGGGGGCTCGGCGCGGGCAACGATCCCGAGAACGGGCGCCGCGCCGCGGTCGAGACGCTGCCCGAAATCCGCCAGCAGCTCGAGGAGGTCGGTACGAAGATGATCTTCATCACGGCCGGCATGGGCGGCGGCACGGGTACGGGCGCTTCGCCCGTCATCGCCAAACTGGCCCGGGAGATGGGACTGCTGACGGTGGCCATCGTCACCTCGCCACTGGCCGTCGAGGGCAAGATCCGTTACGAGCAGGCGTTCCGCGGCATCGAGGAGCTGCGGCAGAACGTCGATTCGCTGCTCATCATCAACAACGAGAACATTCTCGAGATCTACGGGCGCCTCTCGCTCAAGCAGGCCTTCGGCAAGGCCGACGACATCCTGGCTTCGGCGGCGAAGGGCATCGCCGAGATCATCACCGTGGAGAGCGATCTGGTGAACGTCGATTTCGCCGACGTCTCGAAGGTGATGCGCGACAGCGGCCGCGCCCATATGGCCGTGGCCGTGGCCGAAGGCGACAACCGCGCCGAGGCGGTGGCCGAGGCGTCGCTGCGCTCGCCGCTGCTGGACCACAACCTCATTTCGGGGGCGAAGAACATCCTGTTGAACATATCCGTCTCGGACGCCGATGCGCTCATGTACGAAGAGGTCGTGCGCATTCTCGAATACATCCAGGCCCATGCCAGCGTGCAGGACGACCGCGGCGTGATCCACAACGCCAACATCATCTGGGGTACGAGCGAGAAGCCGCAACTGGGCAACGCCATCGAACTGGTGGTGGTGGCCACGGGCTTCGAGGGCGACGAGGAGCAGCACGGAATGCATCCGATCGTGCCTGCGGCGCGCAATGCCGAGCAGCCTGCGGCCGAACCGGCGGCTCCGGTGCTGGAGCCGATCAAACCCGCCGCGCCCAAACCCGCTCCGCGCCAGCCCGAACAGGTCGTGCTCGGCGCCAAACCGACACGTTACAGCAATATCGAGGCGCTGCTGGCCAAGCCCGCCTACCAGACGCGCAACTCGGCGTTCGTCGTGCAGACCTCGGGCGGCCGCAAGGAGGTGCTTCGGGACGAGGCGGCCGGAACGTCGAAGGAGGAGCCGAAGGGCGGCTCGCTGTTCGATTAACTAATCGTCGGAAAGTTTGGAAGAGACCGGTTCCTGGATCGTATTCAACGGGTTCGAACCCCGCATTGCCGCGCTTTGGCGCGGTGACGCTTTTCCTGTTGTGTGTTTCGGCGCTCGTGTCGGGGGGCCGAAACGTCGTTTTTTTCTTTCTGCTGTCGCACAATGACGTGAACCGTCTCAAGGCGAGTCGGAGCGCATCGGCGGGGGGCCGTGCTGCGCCTGCTGACGGACGTGGACATGCTGCTGGCGACGATTCTGGTGGTGAACAACCTGGTGAATGTCTGCATCGTCATCCTCACGTCGGGCATCATCGACTCGCTGTTCACCTTCCTGCGTTTCGAGTTCCTGTTCAAGACCGTGCTGGTGACCTTCCTGCTGCTGCTCTTCGGCGAGATCCTGCCCAAGGTCCTGGCGCAGACCGTTCCCGTGGGGTTCGCCTCGGCCGTGGCGCGGCCTCTGCTGGCGCTGCGGCGGATTTTCTACCCGCTGTCGTATGCGCTGGTCCATGCCAGCAGCCGCATCAGCGAGAAAGCGGCGCACCGGAGCGAAATTTCGCTCGACGAACTGGCCGATGCCGTGGACATGACGCAGAGTTCCTGCCGCGAGGAGCACGTGATGCTTTCGGGCATCGTCAGCTTCGTCAATACCGAGGTGCAGGAGATCATGAAGCCCCGCGTGGACATGACGGCCCTCGATATCAAGGACGACTACGAAACGGTCAAGCGCACGATCATCGAATCGGGCTTCTCGCGCATTCCGGTCCATGAGGGAGGACATGGACAACATCCGCGGTACGCTCTACGTGAAGGACCTGCTGCCCTATATCAACAACGACCGGGATTTCGCCTGGCAGCAGCTCATCCGCAAGCCCTTTTTCGTCCCCGAGCACAAGAAGATCAACGACCTGCTGGCCGATTTCCAGACGAACAAGATCCACATGGCCGTCGTCGTGGACGAATACGGCTCGACGCTGGGGCTGGTGTCGCTGGAGGACATCATCGAGGAGATCGTGGGCGAGATTTCCGACGAGAGCGACAACGACGAGTGCTTCTATACGCGCCTCGACGCCCGGAGCTACCTTTTCGAGGGCAAGACCCACCTGGGGGATTTCGAACGGATCCTCGAGCTCGGAGAGGACGCCTTCGCCGACGTGAGGGGCGAGGCGGAGACGCTGGCGGGGCTGATGCTCGAACTCAAGCGCGACTTCCCGCGCAAGGGCGACGTCTTCACGGCGCACGACATCCGGTTCACGGTACAGGAGACGGAAGGACACCGCATCGACAAAATCCGGGTCGATCTGTTATGAAACGATTGCTGACGCTCGCCCCGATGACGGAGGCCGAGGCGGCGCCCTGGGTGACCGGTGAGGAGCCTCGCGACGGCTGCCGGGTTCGGTTCGGCGGTTCGCCGTGCGGAATTCCTGACGTGGCGGGCCGCCGTGCGGCGCGAGCTGGGGCGCGACGTGCAGATCGCCTACGATGCGAACGGCGCACCCTGTCTGCCGGGGCGCGCCGAACGGATTTCCGTCTCGCACTGCCCGGGCCGGGTGGCGGTCGTGCTGTCGGAGGGACCGTGCGCCGTGGACATCGAATCCGAGACGCGGAACTTCGGCCGCGTGATCGCACGGTACATGACCCCTTTGCGAACGGCGGCTTTCGGAATCCGCCCTGTGGCCCGCCGTGGCATGGTGCGCCAAGGAGGCGCTCTACAAATATGCGGGGCGGAGGGAGCTGGACCTGCTGCGCGACCTGCGGCTGCTGGAGGCGGACCTCGGCGAGGGGTTCGATCCGCTGCCGGGGGTAAGTTCCGGTGTCGGAGTGACGGCGGCGTCCGCAGGGACCGGCGTTCCGGGCGAAGAGCCTGTCGGCACGGCGGACGGTGCGGCGGGGACGGTGACGGGTTCCGTCTGCGGCGGCGCGCCGGTGACGCTCTCCGTGCGGCGCGCGGGTATGTCCTCGTCTTCCGGTATTAGAACGCCTCCGAAGCCGTGAAGAGGAAGGCCGAAGAGCGTTTCCGGTCCCACGGCAGATTCGGGTTGCCGTAGTTGCCCCAGCCGTAGTCGAGGCGGATATTCATGCGATTCTTGAATTCGAAACGGTAACCGCAGCCGAAACTGCAAAGCGTGTTGCTCCAGCGGAAGCGGTTCGTGCCCCATACCTGTCCGCCGCCGATCCAGGCCACGACGCCGTGGCGGCGGTAAATCTTCTGTCGCAGTTCCGCCTGCGCCTCCACGAGCCGCTTGTCGCGGTAGCGCCCCTCGTAGTAGCCGCGCATGCGTTCCATGCCGCCCATCTTGGCGTACATGTGCCACGAAGGGGTTCCCGCCGTGGCGTCGGCATAGAGGTCGCAGGCCAATACGGCTCCTTTCCAGAGCCGCTGGTAGAAATCGAACGTCAGGGTGAAGCGGCCGAACGTGCGGCGCGTGTTGCCCAGCCACTCCGGATACCATTTGGCTTCGGCCTTGACGAAGACGCCTTTCGAGGCGTTGAACGTCACGTCGCGCGTATCGTACTGCGCGAAGATACCGACATGGGCGTTGAGGGCGTTGGGGCGGTCGCCCGTTGCGGCGATGTAGTTCGAGAAAGGATCCTGCTTTTCGGGCAGGTAGCGCCCTTCGAGCCAGAGGTCGTAGAGTTCGCCCCGCTGCCCGCCGGGTTTTTCGTACCGGCCGTCCCGGATGCCTTCGAGGTATTCCGTCATGCCGCTGCTCCGATAGGCGGCGCCCGTGTAGTTGAGGCCGCCGCTCACGCCGACGTAGAAACGTCCGGCGAGCGACGTGCAGTAGGAGACGTTGACAGTGCCCATCGTCGTGGTGAGGTCCTGGGCGTAACCCTCCTTTCCGGCTTCGTAGCCGATGCCGTAGAAGGCTCCCGGGAAATAGACGAAGGCCCCCGAATAGCTCAGCCGTTGACGGTTGTGGTTGAAGAGGTTGTCGCCGGAGAAGCGCAGCAGCACGAAACTTCTGGGTCGTGAAGTTGCCGTTGATGGAGACGTTCGAGGGTGCGGTGACCGAATCCGTGCGGTCGAGGCGGTAGAGTCCGGCGAGCAGGAATCCGATCCCGAAGCCGACGTCGGAGGAGTAGTTGGGGCCCGGCGCGATGCTCCAGTCGATCTTCTTTTCGAAGGTGCGGTCCACGTTCGAACGGCTGTAATAGTCGATGATGCGGCGGATCAGTCCGGGCCGTTTCGCCGCGGTGTCGCTGCGGAGGGTGTCCGCGGGTGCGGCGGCGGGATATGCGCGGACCTCTCCGATTCGGTCCGGCGCGGTCCGGACCGAGGGGCGTGCCGTCGGGCATTCGGCCGTCTGCGCCGCGGCGGGGCGGATGATGCAGACGAGCAGCGTCGAGAGCAGCAACGCGCTCTTTATCAGAAATGTCACGTGCATATTCCGAACAAAGGTAGCAATTATTTCCTATCCGGCAAAAACCTCCGTCGGCCGTTCCCGTTTCCCGGACGATCTTCCGGAAAATTCCCTATCTTTGCGGACGTATGGAACAATCCGCATCTCCGGCGATCGCCCCTCCGCGGCTGCCTCCCGAATCCGGAGCGCCGGCCGGACCGGCCGTGCTCGTACCGGAAGGTGAGATCGAGGGCCTTTCGTTCCGCGGCGTCGCGCTGCCGTCGGAGGATTGCAGCCGTCTCTCCGTGCAGGGATGCCGTTTCTCGGGATGCCGGCTGGGAGGTGCGGTGTTCCGCGGCTCCCGTTTCACGGACGTCCTCTTCCGGAACTGCGACCTGTCGGTGGCCGACTTGCAGGGCGCGAGTTTTTTCCGTGTGCGGTTCGAGGAGTGCAAGATCGCCGGGGCCGGATTCGCGGAGACGACGCTGCAACACGTCGTGTTCGGGCACTGCAAGGGCGAATTCGTCAATTTCTCCCGTTCGCGGCTGCGGAGCGTCCGCTTCGCCGGGGCGCAGCTTCGGGGCGGTTTCTTCGACGGATGCCGCTTCGAGCGGGTCGTGTTTTCGCAGTGCGGGCTGGTGACGGCCGACTTTTCGGGAACGCGCCTCGCGGGGATCTCCTTCGCCGATTCCGACATTCGGTGCATCCGGCTCCGCGAGGTCGTTTCGCCCGAGCTGAAGGGATTGCGGGTCAGCCCCGAGCAGGCCGTCGGGCTGGCGCGCCTGCTCGGCGTCGAAATCGGGGAGTGACCGGCCGGCGGCCCTTTTCTCCTATACGCAATCATGCGCGCGGCCCGCTCTCCAGAGAGCGGGCCGCGTCGTGTCTGCGCCGTTGCGGCGAGGCCTATTTCAGGCCCAGCTTTTGGGCGATCTCCTTCGGAATGGCGTTCTTGTTCACCATGATCGAGGTGGTCTTGTAGGCCACGAAGGGTTTCGAGAAGTACCAGAATCCGTCGTAGGGAGGCACGGTGTTCCACGAGTTCTGCACCTTGTAGTAGGGTGTGCCGTTCTGGTCCTCGGCGATGCCCATGATGAGCATGCCGTGGTCATCGGTGGTCTCGAAGTTGTCGAACGCCGTCTGACGCATCTCCTGCGTGATCGTGCGCTCCTTGCCAGGCTTGTCGAAGGAGTAGAGCGCCTTCTCCTTCTTCTCCTTGTCGGTGAGCCTTTGCCCCAGCGTTCGGCTTCCGTGCCGCTCATGCTCTCGGTGTCGGCTTCGGGAATGACGCCGATGGCCTTCGTGCGGCTGAAGCCCTTCTCGCTGACGTCCGTGCCCCACGATACGGTGTAGCCGTTGGCCAGCGCGTGGTCGATCGTGGCCATCATCTCCTCGAGCGGCAGGTTGTAAACCGTGCCCCACATCCAGTTGTCGGGAACCTCGATGATGAAGCGCGTGTAGAAGGGATGGTGCGTGAACGACGAGAGGTCCACGTAGTTTTCCATGTCGATCGGCAGCGATGCGGCGAACGATTCGGGCGTGTACTCCTTGCCCTCGTAGGTGAACGTTTCGGGCATCGGGCCGAAGTACTCGTCGAGGAGGGCGTTGAAGCCGCGTTTCCAGGCCGTCGAGAGGGGCTTGCCGCTCTCCGCGGCCTTGAGCACGCCGTCGAGGTAGGCTTTGAGCACGACCGACAGCTCGTGGAAATCGGGTTTCTCGGTTCCGTAGTTCAGGCCCGGATAGACCTCGAAGGGAACGATGCCGTGGGCCTTGATGCCCTCCGTCACGTCGTGCGAAGCGCCTCCCTCGGCGAAGTTCAGCTCTCCGTGCAGGCGGATGTACTTCTCGGCCTTGTCCATGAACGAGTGGCGGACGATCCACATTTCCGAGAGGTGCATCTCGGGGCCTCCGGCCTTGAGGATTTCGCTCTCGAGGAACGACAGGGTCGAAAAGCACCAGCAGGTGCCGCTGCGGCTCTGGTCCTTGACGGGCGTGGTCGGGATGAGCTTCACGTCGGTGAATTCGTAACCCGACGCGGAGTCGTTCTGATCGGCGGTCTGCGCCGTGGCCGTGCAGGCGAGGCAGACTGCGAGTGCGGAAAGCAGCAAGTTTTTCATAGCGTATTGGGGTTTTGTGTCGTTGTGGTTCTGCGAATCATTTCTTCGACTCCGAAACGATCTTCAGACAGTCGTCCAGCGTCAGGGTTTCGGGCTTGGTTCCCCGCGGCAGGCGGTAGTTCTTGCCCTTGTAGGCGATATAGGCGCCGTAGCGGCCGTTCTTGACGAGCATGTCGGGGTCTTCGGGGAAGGTCCGGAGCGGCGTATGGGCCGCAGCGGCGGCCGCCTTGTGCTCCCGGACGAGCTCCACGGCCCGCTCGTAGGTGATCGTGTAGGGGTCGTCGGTCCGCGCCAGCGAGGCGAACGACTTTCCGTAGCGGACGTAGGGTCCGTACTTGCCCAGTCCCACGATGAGCTTCTCGCCGTCGAGCAGTCCCAGGTCGCGCGGCAGGGCGAAGAGTTCGAGCGCCTCGTCCAGGGTGATCGACTCGATGAGCTGCCCCTTCCTGAGCGAGGCGAAGCGGCCCTTCTCGCCTTCGGCGCCCTCGATCTCGACCATCGGGCCGTAGCGTCCGATGCGGGCCTTCACGACATGTCCCGTCGCGGGGTCGTTGCCCAGGATGCGCACTTCGCGCGTCCGGGCGGGCTGCATGGCGATCGCCGAGTCCACCATTTTGTGAAACGGTCCGTAGAAGTTGCCGATCATCTTCTCCCACGTGATGTCGCCTTCGGCGATGCGGTCGAACTCCTTCTCGACGTTTGCCGTGAAGTTGTAGTCGATGATCGGGCCGAACTGCGCCTCGAGGTAGTCGTTCACCACCATGCCGATGTCGGTCGGCGAGAGGCGGTTCTTCTCCTTGCCGAAGCTCTCCGTGAGGGTCTTCGTCGTGAGTTTGTCTCCCGTGAGCGTCATCTGCGTATAGCTGCGTTTCGAACCCTCCTTGCTCTGGCGGACGACATAGCCGCGGTTGATGATCGTCGTGATCGTCGGGGCGTAGGTCGAGGGGCGGCCGATGCCGAGCGCCTCCATCTGCTTGACCAGCGACGCTTCGCTGTATCGGGGCGGAGCCTGCGTGAAGCGCTCCGTCGCGGTGATCTGCGCCGGCGTCACGCGGTCGCCGGCCGTGAGTTTCGGGAGCAGCCCCTCGCCGCTCTCGGCGGCCTGGTCGTCGTCCGTGGATTCGGAATAGAGGCGCAGGAATCCGTCGAAGCGGATGACCTCGCCCTGGGCGACGAACTGGTGCTCCGAACCGCTGATGTCGATGGTGATGGTCGTGCGGTCGAGAACTCGGCGCAGACCATCTGCGAGGCGACCGTGCGTTTCCAGATCAGGTCGTAGAGTTTCTTCTCGGCCGGCGTGCCTTCGATCGTCTGGCGGTCGATGTACGACGGGCGGATGGCCTCGTGGGCCTCCTGCGCACCTTTGGTCTTGGTCTTGTAGTTGAGCCACGACGAGTATTTCTCGCCGTAGAGTTTCGTGATCTCCTCCTTGCACTGGGCCAGCGCCTGCTGCGAGAGGTTCACCGAGTCGGTACGCATGTAGGTGATCAGACCCTGCTCGTAGAGATGCTGCGCCACGGACATGGTTTGCGAGACCGACATGCACAGCTTGCGGCCCGCCTCCTGCTGGAGCGTCGAGGTCGTGAAGGGCGGCGCGGGATAACGCTGCGCGGGCTTCTCCTCGGCTTTCGACACCGTGAACTCGGCGCCGGCCGAGCTGCGGAGGAACGCTTCGGCCTCGGCGGCCGTCTCGAAGCGCGAGGACAGCTCGGCCTTGAAGAGCGTCTTGTCCGCATCTCCGGCGGGGTAGAACTGCGCCACGACGCGGAAATAGGGAGTCGAACGGAAGGCGATGATCTCGCGCTCGCGTTCGACGATCAGCCGCACGGCGACCGACTGCACACGGCCCGCCGACAGTGCCGGCCGCACCTTTTCCACAGCACGGGCGAGAGCTCGAAGCCCACCAGCCGGTCGAGGATGCGGCGCGCCTGCTGGGCGTTCACCAGGTCCATATTGACCGTGCGGGGTTTCTCGATAGCTTCGAGGATCGCCCGCTTGGTGATTTCGTGGAAGACGATGCGTTTCGTCCGATCGACCGGGAGCCCCAACACTTCGGTCAGGTGCCATGCGATGGCCTCTCCTTCGCGGTCTTCATCGGAAGCGAGCCACACGGTCTTCGTCTTCGCGAGTTTCGCGAGCTCGTCCACGACCTTCTTCTTGTCGCCCGGAATCTCATAGACGGGCTTGAAGCCGTCGTCGATATTGATTCCGAGGTCCTTCTTCGAGAGGTCGCGGATGTGTCCGAAGCTCGATTTTACGATATAGTCCTTGCCGAGGAACTTCTCGATGGTCTTGGCCTTGGCAGGGGACTCTACGATGACTAAATTGTCCTGCATTACGTTGTTTTGATGGCTTTTTCAGAAATGCGAAAACCTAAGCATCTTCAACACTTAGGTTCCGCACAAGGGTTTCTCTTCGGTTTATTTGATCATGTTGTACGCCAGTTCGAGCCGGATCGGAGCGTTGTTTTCGCCGCCGTCGGTCGCCATGCCCTGCAGGATGCCGAAGGCCGTGGTGTAGAAACCTCCCGCCTCCGGGGCGAGGTAGATCGTGCGGTTCTGCACCTTCGAGAGGTCCACCGCACGCCCCTCGGCCGCGGCGGCCTGCTTCTCCTTCATGTAACTGTTCCAGAGCGCCTGGGCGTAGGCCGTGATATTCATCTTGTAGCATCCCTGGCTGCGGTTCACGTATCCGCCGTAGTCGAGCGTCGTGTTGTACTGCGACTCGTAGGTGTAGTTGTAGTCCGCAATCGGGGTCCGCGTCTTGTAATTCGTGTAGAGGCCCAGCCGGGGGGGGCGGCCGTCATTTCGTCGGTCAGCCGCACGATGTCGGGACCCGAGCCGTTTCCCGGGACGATCTCCTGCCAGTCGTAGGCGCCGTCGTTGAAATAGACAGACATGGTCACCTGGCTGAATGCCAGCGTCCTGAAATCCTTGCCTTCCGCTTCGTTCGCTTTCTCGATCTCCCGTTCCAGCGCCTCGAAGAACGCTTCGGTGAAGGTGATGTCGCTCACCACGCCGCCGAAGCCCTCCACGCGTACGCGAGCCGTCTCCGGGCGTTCGTCGGCCTCTCCGGCTGCCGGTTCGCGGGCGTTGGCGATTTCGAACAGCGCCTCCTTCGCCTGCGAATAGTCGTGGTAGGCCGTATTGACCGAAACGTTGCCGTGATCGACCGAACCTTCGTAGAAATAGTAGAGCATCTGGAGCGTATCCTGGATGAGCGTGGGGTCCGCCTCGACGCGGTTACGTCCGTAAACGGCGAATCCCGACGACTCGAGCGTCGTGCCGAAGATCGTCCCTTCGCCCCGGTCGGCGGTCAGCGGCATGGCGGGATCGGGACAGATGTAGAAGCCCCGGAACTCCTCGACCCACTGTTCGAGACTGTCGATGCTGTATATCGAGTAGTCGTCCTTGTAATCTCCCTGCTGCAACATCAGCCGTTGGATGTATTCCCGGCCCGATTCGGTGGGCTCCAACGTGACGGCCGTGGTGGCGGGGCCTTTGTCTTCGCCGCCGAGCGTGAAGTAGAACAGCGGCCCCTCGGTTTCGTCGATCACCCCCTCCTTCACCGGGTCGAAGTTGAGGTAGAAGGTCGTGTCGCGCTCCGATTTTCCGGCGGCTACCGGCTTGTCGGTGATATATTTGTTGCTTTTTACCTCATAGACCGCGAACCGCTGTTCGGTCAGCGTATCCCCTGCCGTAGGAGGCGATGGAGATGAGCAGTTGCGCCGAGTCGAAGATCGGTTTGTATCCGAAATACCCCTCCTTGATTTCGGAGAGGTTGATCATCTGCGTCAGGAATCCCGCCGTGCGGAGGCCGAGCGTGTCGTTGAGCTGCGAGCCGAAGTAGCCCGACGAGAGGTTCGACGAGACGACCGAGTCGCTCTGGAAAAGACGCGTGGTGACGTATTTCGCCTTGTCCTCGCCGCTCTCCGGGAACCGGACGAATCCGGCGCGCATCTGCTGGTTGTCCGGAACGAGATTGCCTCCCAGCGTGTCGTCCACCGAGGTGCAGCCTCCGAGCGTCAGCGTGACCGCCGAAAGGACCGATGCCGCGCCGAACAGCAGGCGGAGGAGTTTATTGGATCGCTTCATAGAATCGGTTGTAATTATCGAAAAAGTCCGCAGCCTCGGGCGATTGGTATTCGAGCACCGGTTTCCCGCTCGCACGGGCGATCTCCAACACGGCGGGATCGGCCTTTTCGGACGCCACCGCCACGCCGTCGGCATACTCCATAACGAAGCGGCAGAGGTTTTCGTATGACGGAGCGGAGAGAATCTCCAGATTTTTGTCCTTGACGCCCTCGCCGGCGATCTTCTGGGCGAAGGCCGGGTCGAGCTCTCCGGGGAAGGCGTCGTCGCAGAGCGAGACGACGATCTTCACGTCGCGGAAGATCGGGTCGTCGGCGAAGACGTGTTTCAGGTAAACGGGCACGACGCCCGAGAACCAGCCGTGGCAGTGGACCACCGTGGGAGTCCAGCGCAGCTTCTTGACCGTCTCCAGCACGCCGCGTGCGAAGAAGATGGCCCGTTCGTCGTTGTCCGGAAAATAGCGCCCTTCGGCGTCGGTCAGCACGGCCTTGCGCGAGAAGTAGTCGTCGTTGTCGATGAAATAGATCTGTACGCGGGCGGAGGGAATCGACGCCACCTTGATGATGAGCTGGTGGTCGTTGTCGTCGATGATAAGGTTCATGCCCGAGAGGCGGATCACCTCGTGCAGGCTGGTGTCTGCGCTCGTTGATGCAGCCGTAACGCGGCATGAAGGTGCGGATTTCGTTGCCGCGTTCCTGCATAGCCTGCGTCAGCGCACGGCAAAGCCGGGAGCATTTCTCCGTTTCGGGAAGATAGGGCGTGATCTCCTGACACACGTACAGAATCTTGCTTGCCATGATTCGTGAATTTTTATTTGACGCTCACATTACTCGCAAAGATACGAAAAAAATCTTAAAGAATAAGCATCGCGTCGCCGTAAGTGCCGAAACGGTAGCCCTCCTCGCGGGCCGCCTTGTGGCGTTCATCACGGTTTCGTACCCGCCGAAGGCCGCCACCATCATCAGTTGCGTGGAGTAGGGCAGGTGGAAGTTGGTCACCATGGCGTCGGCCACGGTGAAGTCGTAGGGGGCGAAGATGAACTTGTTGGTCCATCCCTCCATCGGCTTGATCATGCCGTTGGTCGAAACGGCCGTCTCGATCGTGCGCATGACCGTCGTACCGATGGCCGCGACCCGGTGTCCCGCGCGCTTGGCCGCATTGACCGCCTCGGCGGCCTCGTCCGTGACGAAGAACTGCTCGGAGTCCATCTTGTGCTTCGAGAGGTCCTCGACGTCCACCGTGCGGAAGTTGCCCAGCCCCACGTGCAGCGTGATGAAGGCCCTGTCGATGCCCTTGATCTCCATGCGTTTCATCAGGTGTTTGGAGAAGTGCATCCCGGCCGTCGGGGCGGCCACGGCCCCCTCGTGGCGGGCGAAGATGGTCTGGTAACGCTCCGCGTCCTCGGGCTCCACCTTCTCGCGCACCCATTTGGGCAGGGGCGTCTCGCCCAGGCTGAAGAGCGCCTGCTTGAACTCCTCGTAGGAACCGTCGAAGAGGAAGCGCAGCGTGCGTCCGCGCGAGGTGGTGTTGTCTATCACTTCGGCCACCAGCAGGTCGTCGTCGCCGAAGTAGAGTTTGTTGCCTATGCGTATCTTCCTTGCCGGGTCCACGAGTACGTCCCACAGGCGCAGGTCGCGGTTCAGCCTCGCGTAGCACGAAGATCTCGATCTCGGCGCCGGTCTTCTCCTTGTTGCCGTACAGACGCGCGGGAAAGACCTTCGTGTCGTTGAAGATGAAGAGGTCCTTTTCGTCGAAATAGTCGATGATGTCCTTGAAAATGCGGTGTTCGATGGTCCCCTTGGCCCGATTGACGACCATCAGGCGCGATTCGTCGCGGTTCTCGGCCGGGTATTTGGCCAGCATTTCGGGCGAAAAAATTCGTATCCGTACTGCGATAACTTCATATTGAACGCTTTTTTACGTGTCGGAACAAAAGACAGATTAATCCCTATACGCGGAAAAAGCTATTTTGTTTCAATATTTTGCAATTTTTTGAGAAATTCCTCCAGGTCCCAGGCGTTTTCGAGGGTGAAGCCTCCGCTGCGGGTCCGGCGCAGCGACGTGAGGTGCGCGCCGCTTTGCAGCGCCTCGCCGATTTCGCGGGCCAGCGAGCGGATGTAGGTTCCCTTGCTGCACCGCACGCGGATGCGCATGCGCGGGAGGTCGAACTCCTCGATGTTCATTTCGTAGATCGTGATGAGCGACTTGCGCAACCGGGTCGTCTCGCCGGCGCGGGCCAGCTCGTAGGCGCGCGTCCCCTCGATTTTCTTGGCCGAGAAGAGGGGCGGCTCCTGCAGCCGTTCGCCCGTGAGCGACCGCAGCGCCTCTTCGGCCGCTTCGCGCGTGACGTGTTCCCACGGATAGGTGCGGTCCACGGGTGTTCGAGGTCGTAGCTCGGGGTCGTGGCCCCCAGCATCACGTCGGCCGTGTACTCCTTCTCCTCGGCCTGCAAGGCGTCGGCGAGTTTGGTGGCGCGGCCGATGCAGACGAGCAGGATGCCGGTGGCCAGCGGATCGAGCGTCCCGGCATGCCCCACCTTGATCCTGCGGTAGCCGAGTTTGCGCAGCGTGAACTTGATCTTGCGGACCACGTCGGCCGAGGTCCAGCGCAGCGGCTTGTCCACGACGGCGATATAGCCGTCCTCGAAGTCGATGCCGTGCAGGTCGGGCGTCTCTTTCATCGGATGAGGTAGCTTGCGATGGAGACGATGCCGGCGGCGGCGCAGTAGGCGGCGAACCAGATCAGGCGGCCCCGCTTGACGATCTCGAGCATGAACCGGCAGGCCAGGCAGCCCGTGAGGAACGACGCGGCGAATCCCGCGACGAGCGGTCCGGCGGCCACGCCGGCCGTCAGTTCGCCGCTCGCGGCTTCGAGCAGCGTCTCGCCCAGAATCGGGGCCAGCACCATGAGGAACGAGAACTGCGCCACGGCCGTCTTTTTTGTTGCCCAGCAACAGGCCCGTGGCGATGGTCGATCCCGAGCGCGAAAGGCCCGGCATGGCGGCGCAGGCCTGCGCGAGGCCGATGACGAAGGCGTCGCGGTAGGAGATCGTCTCCTTCTGCCGCGGCTTGGCGTAGTAGGCGAAGGCGAGCAGCGCGGCCGTGAGGAGGAGCATCGCGCCGACGACGGCGAGGATACAGGGGGCTTCGAGCAGGGCATTGAGCTGGTCTTTGAGGAGCAAGCCGACGATACCGATCGGAATCATCGACACGACGAGTTTGAGCACGTAGGCCTGCTCTTCGTTGAACCGGCGCGAGAAGAGCCCCTCCGAGCAGGCGCCATACCTCGCTCCGGAGTACGACGATCGTACTGAGCACCGTCGCGGCATGCAGCACGACGTCGAACGTGAGGTTCTCTTCGAGCTCGACGCCCAGCAGCTCCTTGGCGATTTGCAGGTGGCCGCTGCTCGATACGGGCAAAAATTCCGTGATACCCTGCACGATGCCGAGCAGGATGGCTTGAAGTGTATCCATAGAACGGTTTGGGTGGTTGTTTCGTATTGTCCGTTGTCTGCCAGAACCGACGGATTGTCGCCCGGATGCGTGCGTCTGCCGGAGCCGGAGCCTGACGGCCCGCCCGAAGGCGCTCCGGCGGGCGGTTTCGGCGGGCTGCGCCGGGGGATGCCGGCTGCCGGAGGATCAGTCGTAGCGTTTCAGGATCGCGTAGATCTCCACGACGAACCCTCCGATGACCAGAATCGGCGCCAGCGTGATGCGCCGCCACGAGAACATGGCGTAATCGAACTCGTCGGGCGAGTCGCTGCCGCCGCCGGCCATGAGGACGAAGCCCAGCACGATGACGGCGAACCCGGCCGCCAGCAGGATGTAGTTGCGGCGCGTGAGAGGCATCCGGGGATTCTCCCCGGCAGGCTCCTGGGCCGTTTTCCGCTCTTTTTTCATTTAATATAGGTATATCTTGTTAGACTTCATGTTCACGAACTTGTTGAGGGCCGCGAAGGTGAAGACCCCCGATATGAGTACGCCTCCTGCAACCATCGCGCCGAGAATGAGGGCGATCTTGCCCGCTTCGGCGATGGTCAGCAGTTCGGGCACGGCTTCGTTGAGCCCCATAGACCGCCACGCCGAACAGCACCGAGGCGATGGCTCCGGAGAGGATGCCCTGCGTGACGCTGCTCCCGAGGAACGGGCGCATGATGAACCACTTGGTCGCGCCGACGAGTTTCATCGTGTTGATCAGGTAGCGTTTCGAATAGATCGCCAGCCGGATCGTGTTGCTGACCAGAATGAGCGAGATCAGCAGCAGCGCGCCTCCGAAGAGCAGCAGCACCAGCCGGATTTTTCCCACCGTGGCGTGCAGCCGTTCGGCCATGAGCGCCGGATACGACACGCGGTCCACCCTCGATGCGCTCCGCGGCGGCGATGAACTCCGCGAGCAGCTCCTTGTCGGCCGACGCCGGGGTCAGCGTGAGTTCGAACGAATCGAGCAGCGGGTTCTCCTCGAGAATCTCCTCGAAGGCGCTGTCGAACATCTTGCGGAACTCCTTGTCCTCGAGTTTCGCCTCTTTGGGAACGTAGGCGATCGTGGCCACGAGGTCTTCGGCCGCGAGGCGTTTCTCGATCGCGTCGCGCCGCTCGGGCGTCGTCTCCCGCTTCAGCTCCACGGTGATGGCGATGCTCTCCTGCAACGTGTCGGCCACCTTCAGCGCCGCGACCATCAGATACCCCACCGAACCCAGCAGGAACAGTACGAGCGCGATGCTGACCGTCGATACGATATAGGAGTTGCGGACCTTCCGTCTGAGTCGTTTGTCGTCTTTCATCTTCGATTCGTGCCTCTTTTGTTTCATTCGTGTTGCCGGGACCCGCCCCTTCCGGCGCTCCTGCCGTTCCCTCTTCGTGCGTGTGCGGTCCGTCCCGGATGTCCGTTCGCGGCGGGACGGCGGTCCCTTTTCCTCTGCCGGGAACGCCTCATGCCTCGTCGGTTCCGCTTTCCGGCCGTTTCCTGCGGCGTTTCCAGCAATACCCCGCCGTCGCGGCGGCTCCCAGCAGGATGAGCGCCGAGCAGATGCCCGTCACGCCCTCGGCCGCCGCCCAGTGCGGGGCGCGGAACCTCCATTCGACGGTATGTTCGCCGGCCGGCAGCCGCATGGCCCGCAGCACGTAGTCGGCCCGGAAGTAGGGAGCCTCCTCGCCGTCCACGTAGGCCGTCCAGCCCTTGTCGTAGTAGATTTCGGAGAAGACCGCGAGGGCCTCTTCGGGTACCGAGTATTCGTAGCGGAGGTAGTTGGGGCGGTACTCCGCGAGGTCGATCCGGGCCGAGGCGTAGATACCCGTGGGCATCGGGCGCGCCGCAGCGGGCGTGTCGGACGACGTGACGGCCGTCGTGCGGAGGTTCACCTCGCCCAGCAGGGCGATCTCCTCCTGCGCTGAGGCGGCGCGGACGAGGCTGTCCACGAACCATGCCGCCCCGAAAGCCGTCGTGCGGCGCTGCGCTTCGGGGGCGCCCTCCTTGCCGGGGACGATCAGATAGCGGGTGTTGAGCATGTCCAGCACCCCGTCGTCCAGCTGCGAGGTAGCGGTCTATCAGGTCCTGATAACGTGCCAGCTTGGCTCCGTGGTATCCGCCGACGGAACGGTGGAAATAGGAGGTCGTGGCGTCGTTGAAGGGGCTGACCGTGAGGTTCAGTACGCGGTATCCCGGATCGCGGTCCTGCAGGATCGTCCTGTCGGCGTCCGTCTGCGTCACTTGCCTGCGGCGGGGCGAGGTGAAGTTGTCCGCGGAGAGGAACCGCAGGTCCACGGGAACGAGGTCCGTCAGTACGACGACCGCCAGCAGGGCCGTGAGCGCGTATTTTCCGATCCGCCGCAGGGCGAAGAGCGCGACGGAGCCCGCCGCGAGCAGGATCATCAGAAGCGACCGCCAGGCGTCGGAGCGCATCATCGCGGCGCGGTCGGCAGCCATCGCCGCGCCGGTGGCGTCGCCCCATTCGGCGTCCGTGCCGCGGGAGATGTATTCCTGCATGTCGTTCGCCTCGAAGATGCGGCGGAACTGTTCGGTCATCATCTCCGCGCTTTCGGCGCGCCCGAAGTCGAACAGCGAGCCGCCGGCCACGGCCAGCAGCAGGCAGACGCCTCCCGTGACGCCCGCCGACCAGGCCAGTGCGCGCAGCAGGCGCCGGCGCGGAACGTCTCCGCTCCAGAGCCGTGCGAGGGCCAATGCCCCGAGCACCGGCACGGCCCCACTGGACGACGACCAGCGTCATCGAGACGGTGCGGAACTTGTCGTATCCGGGCAGGATGCGGAAAGCCAGCTCCGTGAAACCCATCAGATTGCGGCCCCAGGCCAGCAGGATCATCACCGCGCAGACGGCGACGATCCACCATTTGTTGCGGCCTCCGGCGAGGGCGATGCCCAGCGCGGCCAGGAACACCGCCGCCGCGCCCAGGTAGGTCGGGCCGCCCGTATAGGGCTGCGTGCCCCAGTAGGCGGGTAGCTGCTGCGCCGCTCCGCGCAGGCCGTAGCCGTCGAGCAGGGCGGCCGTCTCCCCGTCGGCGGGGAGGGTCGTGCCCGAGTCGCGGCCCATGAAGTCGGGCACGAGCAGGTTGAGCGTCTCCGCGCGGCCGTAGCTCCACGCCGTGGCGTAGTCGAGCGCCAGTCCGTCGCCGGAGCTTTCGCTCCCGGAGGCCAGCTCCGAGCCGCCGCGGATGGTCTCCTTCGAGTGCTGGGCCGTGTACCAGAGGGGCGCGAAGTTCGATCCCGCGGCCAGCAGGCCCGCCGCGGCGAGCGCCGCCGTGCGCAGGGCGAAGTTCCGCATCCGTCCTTCGCGGAAGGCCGCGACGGCCTCGCTCGCCCAGAATGCGGCCATCGCTACGAGGAAATAATAGGTGATCTGCGGATGGTTGGCGCCGATTTCGAGCGATGCGGCGAGGGCCGTGACGGCCGCGCCGCACCAGACGTTGCCGCGCAGGACGACCCATGCGCCGCCCATCATCAGGGGCGCGTAAACCAGCGCCCACATCTTCGTCACGTGTCCGGCGCCGATGATGAGCAGGAAGTAGGTCGAAAGACCGTAGGCCAGCGCCGGAACCGTGCCCACCCAGGGGTTGACGCCCGCCATGAGCAGCATGCACCACATGGCCGTCATGGCGAAGAAGATGAATCCGGCGGGGGTGTCGATCGCCTTGACGATCTGGCCTGCGGTGCGTTTTACGAGCTGGGCCGGGTAGGCGACGTTTATCAGGTAGGCCGGCATGCCGCCGAACATGCCGCCGGTCCACTGCGGGTCTTCGCCCGTCGAGGCGCGCATGTCGGTGATGTCCCGGCCATGCCTTCGTATTGCAGGACGTCGTGCTGCGGCAGCACTTCGCCCCGGAACTGCGGGGCGAAATAGAGGGCGCTCACGACGAAAAACAGCGCGAGGGCTGCCGCTGCGGGAAGCAGCCTTTTGAGAAATCCTTTCGAAAAATCCATTCCGTCGATTCTTTACCGATTGCCAAAGGTACGAAAAAATAGCGAGAGTGCGGTGTGCTCATTGCGAAAAATGACTATCTTTGCGGATATGATTACACTCGATGACATCCGCAGGCCCGTGACGGCCGAGTTGGCTGCGTTCGAAGAGTTCGTCGAACGGCAGTTCACGGCCGAAGGGGAGTTGCTGTCCGACATGCTGCGCTATGCCCCCTGACGGCGCGCGGCAAGGGCATCCGTCCGCTGCTGGTGATGCTTTCGGCGGCGATGAACGCCTCCGGTCAAGGGGGCGGCGGGCGGACGGCGCGCCTCGCTGGCGGCGATGCTGGTCGAAATGATCCACGTGGCCTCGCTCATCCACGACGACGTGATCGACGAGGCCGACACGCGCCGCGGCAAACCCCCCTCGGTCAATGCCGCTGGCAGTCGCACAAGGCGGTGATTCTGGGAGATTACATCCTGGCTAAAAATATGAATATCGGCCTGCAGAGCGGGCAGTTCGATCTGGTGACGCACGTATGCGGCTCGATGGCCGCGCTGTGCGAGGGCGAGGTGTTGCAGGACGAATGCGCCGCCGAACGCAGCATGTAACCCGCCGGACCTACCTCGACATCATCTACAAGAAGACGGCGAGCCTGCTGGGCGTCTCCGCGTCGGCGGGGGCGCTGGCCGTGGGGGGCCACGCGCGACAAGGTGGCGACGATGCGCCGCTTCGGCGAGGCGGTGGGCATGGCCTTTCAGATTCAGGACGACATCCTGACTATACCCCTCGGCGCAGACGGGCAAACCCGTCTGCAACGACCTGCGGGAGGGGAAGATCACGCTGCCCCTGCTGACGGTGCTCGACCGCGCGTCGGAGGAGAGACGGGCCGATCTGCTGGACAGACTGGCCCGTTGTCACGAGGACGACGAAGCGGTGGAGTACCTGCGCCTTGCGGTGGAGCGGGAGGGCGGACTCTCCGCCGCGGCCGAAGTGATGCAGGGTTATGTCTCGCGGGCCGTGGGGATGCTCTCCGACTACGACGACTCCGACTACCGCTCGGCGCTGGTGAACCTCTGCGCCTATATCGTCGAACGCGACAGATGACCGCAAATCCGGACAAACGATTATTAACCTAAATAACAGATCAACTCTATGGAACAAAAGAAGAATTACACATTACCTATCATCATGATGTTCGCGCTCTTCGCGATGATCTCGTTCGTCACGGGCTTCGCCAATCCGCTGGGCGTGATCGTGAAGAACCAGTTCTCGGTGGCGAACTGGATGTCGCAGCTGGGTAATGCGGCCAATTTCATCGCCTACGCCTTCATGGGTATTCCGGCGGGTCTGATGCTCAACCGCATCGGCTACAAGAAAACGGCGCTGGCGGCCATTGCGGTCGGTTTTATCGGCGTGGGTATCCAGTACCTTTCGGGCGTGGCCGGCAGCTTCGCGGTTTACCTCGTCGGCGCGTTCGTCTCGGGTTTCTCGATGTGTATGCTCAATACGGTGGTCAATCCGATGCTCAACACCCTCGGCGGCGGCGGCAAGCGGGGTAACCAGCTGATCCAGTTCGGCGGTTCGCTCAACTCGATCTCGGCCACCATCGTGCCGATTCTGGTCGGTTATCTGATGGGCGACGTGGCCCGCGCGACGATCAGCGACGCTTCGCCCGCGCTGTTCATCGCCATGGGTATCTTCGCCGTGGCCTTCGTCGTGCTCTCCATGGTCTCGATCCCCGAGCCGTATGCCATCGAGGAGAAGGCCGCCGAGGCGAAGAAGGACAAGCACAGCGCGCTCTCGTTCCGTCACTTCGTGCTGGGCGCCGTGGCCATCTTCATCTATGTGGGCGTCGAGGTCGGCATTCCCAACTTCATGAATCTCTTCCTCACCTCCACGACCGACGGCGCGGGCATGGCGGCCGCGGCCGGGTCGGGTGGGCACTACATCCTCTTCCGCCCCTCGTGGGTGGACTGATCGGCCGTCGGCACGTACTCCCCCGGTTCCTGATGATCGTGCGGCCGTCTGGTCGGCGGCATCATTCGAAATCTTGCGGATCGTGAACATCTTGGTCTTGCCCGAACCCTTGATCTGGATAACCACGCCGCGGAAACTCTGCACGCGCTCCTTGTTACCCTCGACGATCTTGTACGATACGGTGATCGTGTCACCGGCCTTGAACGACGGCACGTCGGCGTCCGTCTTCGGCCACATCTGCTCGTTTACGAGCCGGATGATTGCGTCTTTGTTCATTGTTGCAACGAATTTTGAGTTTCGCACCCGACATTCCCGCTGCGCCCGGACTACCATACGGACCCCTTTGTCCGTAATCCCGCGGAACCGCTCCGCCGCATCCCCGCCGGTCCGCTTTCCGTTTCCGGAAAGTCTTCCCCTGCGCGTCCGCCGCATCGTCCGCCGTCGCCGTAGCGCCCAATGAAAGAGGTCGATATACGCCCTGTTGGGGTTGCAAATATAGGAAGAATTTTCCGAATGGCGCAACTATTGCCTCGAATTCCGCTTCGGTCGGAGGATTTATCGCTATCTTTACGGGCGATTTCCGGCCGGGATTCCGCGGAGCGGAGCGGTTTGCGCCGCTTTCGGGGCCGCGGGTCCGTTTCGCCGGAACGGAACGAAAAAGACTATGGAAGAGAGACTGATACTCGTGACCAACGACGACGGTTACGATTCGCGGGGCATGGAGGCCGCCGTCGAGGTGGCCCGCACCTTCGGGCGCGTGGTGGTCGTGGCGCCCGAGACGACGCAGAGCGGCATGAGCCAGGCCATCACCATGTATAGTCCGCTCTACCTGCGCTGCGTCCGCGAGGAGGAGGGACTGGCGGTTTACGCCTTCTCCGGCACGCCCGTCGATTGCGTGAAGATGGCTTTCGACTGCCTGCTGCGCGACGAACGGGTCGATCTGGTGCTCTCGGGCATCAACCACGGTTCGAACTCCGCGGTCAATGTGCTCTATTCGGGGACGATGGGCGCGGCCATCGAGGGCAGTTTCTACGGCTGTCCGGCCGTGGGACTGTCGCTCGACGACCATGCCGCCGATGCCGATTTCGAGGCGGCGGTGCTCTACGGCCGGCGGATCGTCGGCGCGGTGCTGGACCGCGGTGCGGAGCTGCCGCTGTGCCTGAACGTCAATGTCCCGAAGGGACGGCCCGGCGAGGTGCGCGGCGTGCGGCTCTGCCGGCAGAACCGCGGCTTCTGGCGCGAGGAGTTCTTCCGCCGCGAGGATCCGCGGGGCCGCCCTTACTTTTGGCTCACGGGCGAATTCGTCAATGGCGAGCCCGAAGCGACCGACACCGACGAGTGGGCGCTGGCGCACGGCTACGTGTCGGTGGTTCCCGTGCAGGCCGATCTGACGGATTACCGGCAGTTGAAGCGGCTCGACGGGATGTTCGAATGATTTTTTCGCTATCTTTGTGAAAAACCGCGGTTATGCTCATCAAGATCCTGCTCGTCGCACGACGGCCTGGGGCCGCTGCTCTCGTCGGCCAAGATGTCGCTCACGGCGCTGTCGCGCGAAGAGCGCACGCCGGCTCAGCGCGAGATCATCGACAACACGACCTACGTCATCGACGAGGCGATCCGCTCGCTGCGCGAAATTTCGAACAACCTTTCGCCGCAGGTGCTCAACGATTTCGGACTGGCGCGCGGCATCCAGAACTTCATCTCGCGCAGCGCCGCGCTGCACAGCGTGCGCATCCGCTTCACGACCAACCTGCGCGCGGAACGGTTCGACACCGACATCGAGGTGATCCTCTACCGCGTGGTGTGCGAACTGATAAACAACTCGCTCAAACACTCGGGTTGCAGCGAGATCAACCTGTCGCTCTCGTCGGGCGGCGACACGCTGACGCTCGACTACTCGGACAACGGCTGCGGCTTCAACCCCGCGGCGGTGATGGATTGCGGCATGGGGCTTTCGAACATCGTTTCGCGCGTCCACTCCATCAACGGGCACTGCAACGTAGAGGGAGCCAAGGGCAAGGGGATGCACGCCGCCATCCGCGTCAACGTACGGGGCGAAGCCTCCGCCGCAGCCGGTGCGAGACGCCGCACCGCCGCACGCCGCAGAAAAAGACGCTGAACGGAGAACATGGAAAAACGTGTAAAATCATACTGGTCGACGACCATTCGCTCTTCCGCAACGGACTGCGCGGACTGCTGGCTGCGCACCCGGGATACGAGGTGGTCGGCGAGGCCGCTTCGGGCGAGGAGTTCCTGGCGATGCTGCCGGCGCTCGCGGCCGATGTCGCATTCATGGATATCGCCATGCCCGGAATGGCGGGCGACGAGGCGACCGTGCAGGCGTTGGGGCTGCAACCCGATCTGAAAATCATCACGCTGTCGATGTACGGCGAAGAGGTCTACTACACGCGTATGATGACCGCCGGAGCCAAAGGTTTCCTGTTGAAGGACAGTGACTTTTCGGAGGTAATCGAAGCGATCGACACCGTCTCGGCCGGGGGCAGCTACATCTGCCACGAGCTGCTCGTGCAGCTCACCGGCAGACTGCACACGCCGCAGCGTGCGCAATCGCTGCTCGACGGCGGCGAAGAGTTGTCGTCGCGCGAGCAGGAGATTCTGGTCATGGTGCTGAAAGGCAGCCTGCCCACGTGCTCCTCCTTGAACCGGCCGCCCGCCATGCGCTCGGCGTCGAATGCGGCGGAGGTCGTCACCGTCAGGATGCACTGTCCCTTTTTCGTGCCGTTCGTTCACGGTGAAATCGCGTTCGGCGGGAAGCTCCCGCAGCCGTACGTCCCATGCCGGGTCGCCGTAGAACGCCAGTACGTCGCGGTCGAAGAAGAAGCCCGTCTCGTCCGCCGAGAGTTTCCGCCCCGCGACGCTGTCGGCCCGGACGAAATCCTCCTCGGCGAAACCCTCTTCGCCGAACGGGAAGGCCCGTTCGCCCAATCCGGGACACCACTCCTCGAGCTGGTGCAGCATGTCCTGCTGGTTGAGGTAGAAGGCCTCGGCGAGCGTGTAGCGTCCGGGCGTCGTCAGCCAATATTTCAGTCCGCCCCATCCGTTGCGGCCGTACCAGGTCGGGACCACGTAGCCGGCCATCGCCGCGGCGTTCGCGCTGTTCATCCATGCGACGGCCATGCTCCCGCGCGTGTTGTCCACGTTGCCGATCAGGCAGTTCCCGATCGGCAGGAACACGCGCCGCTTGTCCGACCCGGCCAGCGGCGTGCGCCCCTCCGGGAAGTCGGCGTAGAGCGCTCCGTCGGCGCACCGCAGGTTCCCCACCGAGAACGGCATTTCGAGGTTCCGTTCCGTGGCGTGCGAGGCCGTGGTGACGAGATCGGGATCGAGCCGGGCGTAGAAGTCGCAGAACTCCCGCAGCAGGTCGGGCCGCCCGTCGGGCAGCAGCCGTCGCGTGCGGTAGTGGCTGACGGAGTCTTCGCCCGGACGTTTCACGCCGCAGCGGCCCGCGTCGCGGTCGTCCACATAGGCGAAGGCGTCGAACCACTTGCCGCTGCCCACCTCGCGCAGCGTGCTTACGGCGCTCCGGATGACGAGCGGTTCGCGGGCGTTGCGCACCATGCGCAGCGCCGCGTCGGCGTCGTATCCCGTGATGACGCCCCAGAGGTAGTCGGCGTAGATGTCCCGGTCCGCCTCGCGGCTCATGCGGTTGAGCTCGATGATGTAGTCGCGCCCGATGCGTTCGGGCCGGTCCACGAAGGCCACGTAGCGGGGCGCTGCGCCCCGCAGCGCGGGCAGCGCCTCGCGCACCGAGTCGCGGTAACGGATCACCCGGGCGCCGGGATGGCTTTCGCGGAGCGCTTCGACGACGGCGCTCCACTGCGGGTCGTCGGCGATGCCGGGTCCGGCGACGATCGCGTAGTCCGATGCGGCCGGGGCCTGCGTGCAGGCGTATGCGGCGGCGGAGAGGAGAAACAGCAGGATTCGTTTCATATCGGGTTGCGGTTTTAGGTTGCGGCGGTTACATGAGCGGCGAGAAGACGCGCATGAAGGATTCGGCCCAGCGGCGGCGGCGCGGGCGGCGGAACCACTCGCCGGGCGTCACGGCGTGGCATTTCGCGGCGTCGGAGTCGAATATCGCGGCCATGCGGGCGGTGAACTCCTCGTCGCAGACGAAGGCATTGACCTCGAAGTTGTGCTCGAAGCTGCGGAAATCCATGTTCGCCGAGCCGATCACGGTCAGCGCGTCGTCGGCGATGAGCAGCTTGGAGTGCAGGAATCCCGGTTCGTAGAAGAGTATCTTCACGCCGGCGCGCATCATGTCGTCGAGGTAGGAGTGCGACGCGAGGTCGATAAGCTTCGAGTCCGAACGCGCCGGGAGCATCAGCCGCACGTCGGTCCCCGCCAGCGCGGCGGTTTGCAGCGCGGTGTTCAGCACGTCCGAGGGGGTAGTAGGGGGGCTGGATCCAGACCCTGCGGCGGCGTTTGCCACGGCGTAGCTTTCGGCCTGGAGCAGCGTGCGCCATTTGCCGAAGGGGCCTCCGGCCACGATTTGCAGGATGTCGTCCGTGTAGCGTTTCGCCGCGGGGAAGTATTCCGGACCGGCGATATGGCGTTTGGTGGTCGCCGACCAGTCGCTCAGGAAGGCGATCTGCAATCCCGCCACGCCGCTCCCCTCGATCCGGAAATGGGTGTCGCGCCACGAACCCCACTCCGTGCCGCGCACGTAGCGGTCGGCGATGTTCATGCCGCCGATGAAGCCCGTGCGGCCGTCGATGACGACGATCTTGCGGTGGTTGCGGTAATTGACCTTGCTCGTGAAGCGCGGGAACTTGACGTGCAGGAAGGCATGGACCTCGATTCCCGCCTCGCGCATCTCCCGGAAGAACGCCTTCTTGACGCCGCTGCACCCCACGTCGTCGTAGAGAATCCGCACGCGGACTCCCTCGCGGGCCTTCGCGGCGAGCGCGTCGCGGAGGCGGCGGCCCGTCTCGTCGTCGCTGAGGATGTAGTATTGCAGGTGGATGTGGTGGTGCGCCCGGGCGATCTCCCCGAGCAGCGCCTCCATCTTCGCTCCGCCGTCGGTGTAGGGGGTGATGCGGCTGCCGTAGAGCGGCACGGCGTGGCATGTGCGCCGGAGCAGTTGCGCCAGCGGACGGTACTGTTCCGGCTTCTTCACGTCCCAGAATCCGCGCAGCTCGACCCACAGCCGCCCTTCGAGCCGGAAGGTGCGCAGATCGGGCTCGTAGACGTCGGCCGTAATCATGTAGGAGCCTTCCGACGGACCGGGGATGCGAGCCGCGAACCGGTTGCGCGCCTCGGTCAGCGCTTCGACCGTCAACGCCTGTTTGCCCGTGTAGGGGTAGGAGTAGATGAAAAATCCCTGGCTGGCCTGCGGAAATTCGTAGGAGATCCACAGGAAATCGTCGCCCTTCGCACGGAGCTTGTAGCCCTGCGGCACGGAGAAGTCGACGCCGAACTGCTCCTTGACCAGCCCCGCGAGAAACTTGTCGGGGAATTTGCGGCCGAAATCGATCGTGCGGTCGCGTTCGGCCTTTTCCAGCACGTAGAGCAACTCCCCGCGGTGCGCGCCGAGGTAGTCGACGAGCGACTGCTGGGTCGGCCCCTGCAACGTCACGACGATCTGCGGCTGGGCATAGAGGTCGTACTGCACGGCCGCTGCCGGCTCTTCGACCTCCGCGTCGACGAGTACCTGCAATACGTTGCGGTGACGCGTGACGAGATTCTCGAATCCGCTCGGCAGCACGCGTAACACGTCGAAGAGCGGTTCGCGCTGGTTGAGTCCCGCGACGGGTTCGGTCAGAATGCTGCGCAGTGTATCGCCCAGCGCACCCTGCCATTCGGGCTGGTC
>VOFF01000403.1_pt1 | contig 34658 bp, 43 predicted proteins | sample 5384061 | NCBI WGS metagenome assembly VOFF01 (sample SAMN12384725, study PRJNA508395) | human gut metagenome | isolation source: healthy gut E | host: Homo sapiens | reverse complement strand
CGTCTGCCAAAGGTTTTTTTGCGGTCGAACGTCACGGCGCAGGAACGATCGGGCGAGCCGTGATACAACAGACCGCCGTTCATGATGAGCCGCCCGTCGGGAGCATAGAGACTGAAGCCGGAAGCCTGTACGGCGCGAAATCATTATACAGATGCAGCGTGCGCCCGTTCCTCTCCCAACTTCGGAGCTTGTCGAGACATTCCTGCAGGGATTTGTCGTCGAGCGTTTCGGAGTATTCCCGCGCTTCGCGGAGCCGCTCTTCGCATTTGATTATCATCGTGAATGGATTTTAGGTGATGCAACAAAAAGCGACCCGCATCGGCGGGCCGCTCTGATTTATAAGCTAAATATGTCTACCGCTTCCAGCGGAATATCACGGAGTTCTCCTTGCCGCCGCGGGTGTAGAGGAAGTCGTGCCGCTCGATGCCGTCGAGATGCTTCATCGCCGGGTCCTGCATGTGCGTCGTGAGGCTGCCGATCATGTAGTACGCCTCCACCTTGCGGGCGATTTTCAGGTTGTCCACGCCGTATTGGTTCCCCGAGGTCATGCCGGGACGCCATCGGTGCGTGATGTAGCTGCCGATGACCACCTGCGGGCGGTAACGTTTCACGGCCTCATGTGCATCCAGCTCGATGATGTCCACCGGATAGCGAATCGTGGGCTGCCGCATAAGGTCGTAGTATGCCTTGACGCTGGGCCACGCCTGCATCTTGTTGTCGGTTACAGGTATCCCGAGCGCACGGCCTATGACGCCCATGCCGGCCCCGATTTCGATGGCGCGTTTTCCGGCGATGATACCTGCGAGGTATTCGATCAGTTCCGTGGTCGGCATGGTATAGAGGCCGTACTTGTGCAGGAACATCCGAAGCTGCTCGAAACCGCACTCCTCGACCATTTTCGAGGGTATGGGCCGAATCAGGCCGGACGCTGCGCCTGTCAACTTTTCCAGACGGGATATGTCTACCGGTGAGGCGATTGTGAAATCTACCCCTATAAACCTTGCAATCATTTGTATAACAATTTGTTATGTCAAATATAGCAGTATCGGGGCTTCCGCCAAATTTCCGACGGGAAAACAGCGTTCGTCCGCCGCGCTTTACCGTACCGTGCGGGCCGTGGAGAAAACCAGCTCGCTGCGCCGTTCGCGCCGGATGCGGGGCCGCTTGGCGCGAGCCGTGGCCAGCGCGGGATAAGCGGCGGCAAATTCGCGCCGCCACTGAGCGAGTTTGTGTGCAGGGATGCCCAGCCATGCGGGCATAGTTGTCGTGTTAGTCATGGTCGTAAATGATTTATGGTCGTTATGAAAAAGGCGCACCGAACCGATGCGCCGATAGTTTGCCACGCCACGCCTGCGGGAAAACCCTCGGCGAGCCGTGTATATCGGGCCGTGTAGATTAGGCCCCCTGCCCGAGAACCTCGGTGCGGATGCCGCGCGTAGGACCGTAAAGGTTCATGGCGAAATTGGCGTTGAAGGTGCGGCGGAACCCGTGTTTCTGGGGTTTCTTGCGCGGGCGCTCCTGCTGTCCCTGCTCGAAAATCTCCGAGCGGTACGGGAGTACGGTGTTCGGCTCCGGTTGCGTGTCGCGCTTTTTCGGGACGAAGAGTTTGGCCCATGTTTGTTTCCAGTTCTCCCACGTCAGGAGCTTTACCCAGCCGTTATGGACGTAGATGACGACACCGCGCTTCATGGCCTCGCAGACGATGCGGCCCAAAAATGCGGAGGGGCCGCGCCAGTGCATGACCTTCGCGCATTCGTGGGAAACAGCTACGAAAAACTGTGTTTCGGAGTAGTCGATTTCGGGCACAGTTACCCCGTAGAGTTGGCAATAATTGCCGATTATCTGGTGCGGTTTCATAATTTTGCAGTGTTTGCGGTGTGGATTCCGCCGGGGAAAATGTTTCGCGGCCGGGCATAATGCCCCCGCGATTCCGGCGGGAAAATTCTTTTTGCGTATGCGGTTTACCCCGTCGTGTGCAAGGTATGACGGGGCATTAAAAAACAGACCGCACCTTTTCGGGCGCGGTCTGTTCGCGGTTTGGATATGTCGGGCCGGTTTAGGCGGCGGCGGTTGCCGGTGCGCTCTTTCCCGATGCGGTCGGAGCGGTACGGCGTGCGGGTTTCGCCGTGGTCGCGGTTTCGCCCTTTTCGGCGTCTTTGTCGATTGCTTCGGCCTTGTCTTTGATTAGGCTAATATAGGCGCATTGTGCGCGGACGGCCTTTGCGTGCTGGTAAATAGCCGCTTTGCGGTTTTCCGGTTTGCAGGTTACAACGGCGTGCGTTTTCTGGACGCGGAGCGCGGTGCGGTTTAACGGAACCTCCGAAATAAGGGCGTTTGCAATTTTACCGCTGGAATCGGTGCGGTAAATCGTGTTTCCCGTAAGGAATTGATTAAACAATTTCCTTTGCGTTATATTCGTTTCCGCAAAATCCGTTTCAAGGTCTTTGCAGACGAAAAACTCCGCAACAATGTATTTTAACAGACTTTGAACGATAAAAAGCGGGTCGGTTTTTTCAATCGGGCACACTTCGATATATCGCACGGTCGTCGATACCTCGCCCGTTTTCGCGTTGGTGCTGGTGGTCTGTTTGGCCAATACGACCGTGTTAGGAGTGCAAACGATGTTTTCGATTGCGGTGTTTTTCACGACGTTGATTGCTAACTGTTTCATTTTCGTAAAGTTTTAGATGTTAAACATTTGTTTTTGTTATCGTTCGCAACAGGGCATAATTTCCCTATTGACGTTGTTACACGTTTTTTGCGGTTAGCGGGGGAACAAACCCCCCGCTAACCTGTATTTTGTCAATCATTGCAACGCAGGGACGCGGACGGGGTGTGTCAGACACTACCCAAATACGAGTATAACCCGCATAACGTTCGGTGTGCGTTCGCGGTGTTACCCGCGACAAAGCAATTATTTTTCAAAGAGCGAATTTTTTTGTGTTTCATGTTCGGTCGCGTGCGGCCGGATTTGAAAACAAAGATTAAAGAACGTTTGCAACGGTTTTCGTTTGTTCGTTGCGTTCGGTGAATAGCTTAAAACGGTTTTTTCAATTTTGCAAATGTTTTGAAAATATTTTTTTCAGTCCCTTGCTTTTTTAATCAGAGGACGCACTCGCGCGCGAGGGATGCATTTGTAACATATTGATATTCAGCGAATAGAAAAAAGTGAAAATTTTTTCGTTTTTTCTTGTTTTCGTTTTTTTGTCTAATTACTCCGAATATTGATAAGTGCTAATTTGTTAGTCTGGCTTCACGTTATTTGATATTGATTTAATTCTCTTGTAATCAATGATATGCTATTATTTGCATCTATGTTATTTTTATATTAAATCACTGTTTTTATATTTTTTTTAATTACGATTTATAGGCATGACAACCGAAAAAAGGACTTGAATTTTCACTTTTCTACAAAGTGAAAATATGTAAATAGCTTATAAGCAAACACATATCGAAATATAATAATACGGAGGAGGGTGTGCTTGCAGGTGCGTATTCCGTTCATTTCCTCGGGGAGAATTTTCAAGTCCGACTTCTTGTTTTTCTCGTTACACGAATAATTATTTCAGGGACGCTAAGAAAGATTCCTACCTCTGGCTTGCTGTTTTTCTCAGAGTGTTCCAAAGCCCGTTTTTCGTTCTTTGCGACGGTCGTATGTTGATAGTGCGGCGTGCGGTGGATTTCGCAGCTAAATGGCATTTCGACCAAGCAGTCGATCGTTTTTTCTCGAAGTTGTCCCGAGTATTTTGCTCCGTTTCTTGCAGACGGGCTTCCTCTATGATATGTGGCGTGCTATGCTGATAAGAAACACCGTCCGAAAAAAGCAGTTGCGGGCTTCGAGGTTTTTTTGTCGCTTTCGATTGGGGGTGTTAGTTCATAACTAAAAAAATTCAAAATTCAGAATTAAACGTTATAAATGATTATATTTGCATTTGTGTTTTCAGCGACGGGGAACAAGTATGAAAAAGCAAAGAGCATATAAAACGGTTTTTATCGACGGTACGTCCGGCTTCGGAGAAAGACGAATGCCTGATCAGGGTGTTTTTCAACAAGCGCAAGATCCGGATCGCACTCGCTTCCCGAACTCACGGCCCGGAGTCGTTGGAACAAATCACCTATGAGCAGCTCGAAGCGTGGTACAATGCTTCGCGTCCTACGGTCGGGGACGTCGTCCACTGCCCGCAGTGCGGGTGTGTCGGTCTTGTTACAGGTGAACGGTGGGATTCGTTCGTGGTGGGTGCCGCACTCTCATCTACCGGAGAACTTATGCTCGAAGAACGCCGTTTTTCGGACAGGGAATGGAGCGCCGCGTCGGAGGATGAGGTAGCGTCGTTGCAGAAGGCCCTCGCCCTGCACGGCTACGACTGGAACCTCACGAGTGGACGCATCGAGCCGCGTACGATTCCTGCGCATCCGCGCTTTGTGCGCCTGATGGTTTTGGGTCGTCAGGTGGGGCTGGGTATTTTTCGCGCCGTACGAGAGGACAATACGCTGGAAATGTTTTGCGTGAAGATGGGAGCCGGGCAACTGCGTTACGAGAGCAACCTGAATTTGGGCGATGCGGATCGTTTCAGCTTCTTCGACGCTTACAGCGAGCACCGAGCGATTCTTCGGGAAGAACTGGGTGAGGAGGGTTATGTCTGGAACTCCAAACGCCGGCGCATCGAGAAGAATACGTCGCGGGCCAAATTAGGTGAGAAATATTACTGGATCAACAGCTACCTGATGATCAAGCAGTCGGTGGAAACGGACTCGCAGAGCGACAGGCTCCATTCCCGGCGCGGGAATTACTTCCTGCAGTACAAGGTTGCCGAACGTGCCCGCAACCGCATGCTCGACGTCTGTATGGAGGAGATGCTCGCAGAGGACAACTGTTGATGTTCGCGCTTATGCCGCAGAATCTGCACAGCCGCCTTTTTTGCCTGTAAAGCCATTTTCAGCATTATCCCGAGGAGAGGATTGGACGAAATGGGAAAAGGCCAGAAAACGCCGGAAAACGGCATTTTTTCTTCCTGCCGTTTTCAAGGAGCATCCGAACGCCTTTCAAGCATATATTAAACATTCTTCGAACGTCTTTTACAGTTGAATGTTCATCGTAGACGAGATTCCTCCAAGTATGAAAACCTTGAAATAACAAAAAAACCGTCAGGTTTTTTTGCAGTATGAGACGCCTCTTTTTGGATACTTTTTCTGGCGTGACAGAAAAAGTATCTCTCGTAATGCAGCTCGTTCCGATCTCGAAGGTAAAGATTCGTATCTCGTGATAAGGTATCGTTCTCGGCTCAGGCTCGAATCGAACTCGAAAGGTAAAATCCCTATCTCGTCTCCGACTCGTAAATCATGTAAATAAATATAACTATATAACTATATATACATATATACATCATATCTCCCTTTTCATCCTTTCGGGATAGCCCCTTCCTCCAGTCTGTCGAAAAAAACAATCCTCTTTGAGGTTGTCCGGCGCGGCAGCCAACCGCAAAAAAGGGCTGCAACCCGTGCAGCCCTCGACAGACGTCCTGTGTCGTGCGACCTATCCTCCTTCCTGCGTCGCTCAGCGTAGAAGCGTGTCTATCTCCTCGTCGGTCAGCGATAGGATGTCTTTCCCCAGTTTGAAGCAGTGCAAATCGAAAAATGCGATGAGTCGATCGATGTTGCGTGTGGTGGTCACAATTCGTACGAGTCGTTCGTACGCCTCTTCGTTGAGTCGGTAGTGTACTCTGTTGCGGCTGCTGTCCTCGGTTTTCACGATCAACCCGAGGCGGCAGAGCGAACGCGCGCACCGGTCGAAAGTGTATTCCCGCAGTCCCATGCGACGCATATACTGCGCCCGCGTAAAGTTCACGCTGTACCCTCTGCGCCGGATGTACTCGAACTCCTTCATATGCTTGAGGAATCGTTCCTCCTCGGGCGAGAGCAGATATGAGAAGCCCGGATAGGCCAGTCCGCCCGGAGCATGCTGTCGTTTGGTGGTTACCATGTGTCGTTTCGATGTTTTTCGGTGGCCAGCGCGTCGTTGATGTAGAAGAGGTATATCCGTCCGTCAATCATGGGCTTGTAAACCCTGTATCCCATTTCGCGGGCGTAACGGCCCACATTTACACGGTTGGCTATACGGTAGGTGTTCTCCTCCATGTGTCGCGCCATTTCCTCGAAGGTCATTTTAGCTTTCAGTTCCATACGAAAAATTTTTAATTGATACGGTTTCGTTCAGATAAGTATAGAGCCGCATCAATTCGTATGGTTTAATCTCGATTTTTTTGTTCTTCGCTTTGAGTCTTCAGACAGAACTCAACGATTTCCCAATTCGCAGGGTCCGCCCATGCGGCGATGATTTTGAGGATGATCAGATGCCGCAGGTCATGGTCGAACAACTCCCCGACGCACTGATGTACCCGTCCCAGAGTAGGAGCGAGTCCGCTTTGCAGCAGACACCGACCCTTGTCGTACATGATACAGGCATTGTTGCGGCGTTGAAGTTGCACCATCGGCAGCTTGTGATCCGTGCCCTTCGCACAATCTATGCCCACGACCACGCCCGGGCACAGCATGTCGGCATAACCGGCGCGTATGAGCCGTGCGATGTCGTGCGGCGTTCCCAGACATGGCATGTCGCTGCACAATACACCGTCTACTTCCCGCAGCTTGTCCCGCAGGAGTTTTTCGAGCAGTTTTTTCTTGTCGTCCATAGTTGTCGCGGTATTAGGTTTATCGGTTCGTGAGATAACTGTTGCGGCGATGCCACAGTTCGACGATGTACTCGCGTCCTTCGGGTGTCCATGCTTCGATTTTGTAGCGATTCAAATAGTTGGTCTTGCGGTTGAACCACTCGTAAATGTGTATGCCCCGCAAGTGGCGATAGGCATCCGTCGCCTGCCATTTGTCTTGTACGCGCTCTTGGAGCCCCTCCTCCATCAGGAAAAGATTCAGACGTATGGAACTTATGCCCAACTCTGCGGCGATCATCGAGGAAGTGAACCATTCGCGGTCCTCGATCGTGAGTTTGTAGTGCCGCAGTTTGTGGCGGTTGCGACGTATGAACTCTTTCTGGCGCCGTATGGTATCATGCTGGTCATCGATGACTGTGAGTGCCTCTTCGTAGGTTGCGGGCGCTGGCAGCAGCAGATCCTCCGAGCAGAACTCCTCAGTGGGGTCCGATACCGACGATACCGGCTGCGGGACCTCCTGCAGCTCGGTATGGCCATCGCGCAGCAGGTGCAAGAGCTTCTTGCTGCACCATGCCGCAAAGGCCGGCGAGAGCCATTGTGCGAACTGCGTCCAGAGATGTATCTCCAGCCATGTGGCACCGTGAGGACCGCGCGTGGTGATAACCTGTTGCTCCGTATCGGCCGAGATGCCGTCCTCGACCAATGCCTCACGCAGGCGCGCCGTCTCCGTGAGTTTGAGCCATACGGCCGGCCGTTTGTCGAAAGGCCGTGCCATCTCGGTAGCGTTGACCATATAACGGCCATCTTCGAGACGCACGGAGAAGCGGTTGCCCACGTACTCCAGCTCGATGATTCGTGGTGCGGAACCTTCGGAAACATCCGTTGCGGTAGTGTCCTGCGCCATGCGCAGATGTTGAAGATTTTCCAGCACTTCTCGGCCGCGCATGCGCAACAGTTTGGCGCCGGAGCTCATCCATTTGACAAGCTCGACAGCCTCCGTGAAATCGGCATACAACTCTTCGGGATGCTCCGCATCGAGATACGTAAGCGACGGGCAACGGCGCAGAACCGTGCCGTTCTTCAGAAGGATGCTGCGCCGCATGGCTCCGCAGAGGTCGTTGACGCAGACCTTATGCACGTCGCCTGCGGGCGTTCTGCTGATTCTTAGTGTGCCCCGCAGAAAAGGCACCGTCAGGATTCTATTCATGCTTTGCTTCGTTTTTGAGTTTCCGCCTCTTTTCCGCGCTCAGTTTGCGGCGCGACAGTTCCTTGAATCGTGGTAGCGGCGCACTTCGTCGCACATGCGGTCGTACTCTTCGACGCGCAGGTGTCCGAAATCCTGATGAGGCACTATTTCGACTTTATCGAAATCGTAGTGTCTGAAATAACAACCATAACAGGAGATGTGGTATCCCAAACAACACAGGGAGATCGATTGCGCAGGGATGTTCATCGCTTGAGACGCAACATTCAGTGATTTGTACATGGAGATCAGCACGCGTTGGTTGTTGAAGACGAGTACGATCTTGGGGTCCTTGAAAAAGCTTCGCTTGGTCATGTCGCAGTTGTGGGTTTTTTAGGTTCTCGACTCCTCCGGCGGGAGGAGATGTCTGCTTCGTCCCCGAACGTATTGTCGAAAGGTACGGGACTATCGTTTTTAAGTTTTCCATACTCGGATATAGTGATGTTTTTTCGCAAATATATATTTTTAGTTTAAGCTAAGGAATAAAATCAATTATTTTTTTGAAGTTACTTTTTGAGTGTAACAATCTAAATACAAGTATATTGCAACAAGACATAAAAAACTGTAAGTGGAATTTTACTATAAGTATAGCCAGTTCGTATCTGTGTTGGAGTAAGTGTTTTTCACACCCTTTTCACATTCAGCATAACCACCTCGTTTTAACCACTTTCGGCATGGTTCTCCTACTCTTTGGAAAGCGTGAAAAATGGCTGAAAAAAATTTCGACGGCACGTTCGACCATGAGCTTCTGGAGTCGGTTTTCCGCACCAGCAAGAAGGTCATTCAGGAGTATGTCCGCGAGATCGACCGCACGAACCGCTATCGTTCGGTGCGCTCGTCGGTAGTCCGGGGAACGGTACTGGACGACCGCGGTCCTCTGATCGACCTCTACGAGGCGTGCCTGCAGCAGGATGCCCAGATCCGGGCCGTGCTGGAGACGCTTGTGAGCCAGATTCTCGGAGACCGTTACATGCTGGCCCGCCAGAACGAAAAAGGCAAGTACATCAAGGATGTGGAGCAGACGCGCAAGGTACAGGGCACGCAGTTCGACAAGATCATCCGCGGCATCGTCGAGGCGAAGCTCTATGGTTACACGTTGCTGGAGATCATGCCCGGCACGGACCCCCCGCACGGACGCCTTCGGGAGGTGAACATCATCGAGCGGCGCAACGTGCTGCCGGACCAGTGCCGCGTGGTGAAGCGTCAGGGCATGTGGTCGCCCGGCTGGGATCTCACGCAGAAAGCCTACCGCCGCAACTACATTCTCGTCAATACGGGCGATCTGGGTCTCTTTTCGGCCACCACGCCCCTGATTCTGGCCAAGAAATTCACGGTGGCCAACTACGTGAATTTTTCAGTACCTACGGCCAGCCGATTATCCACGGCAAGACCGTCTCGGAGAGCAATGCTGACCGCAAGCGCCTTGCCAGCGAAATCGTCAACGCCGCACAGAACAAGGTCATCGTTACCGGACTGGACGATGAAATAGACATCAAGACCTTCACGATGTCCAACTCGGAGAAGATCTACACGGGACTTATCGACTTTGTGAATAAGGAGGTTTCGAACATGATCCTCGGCTCGGAGTCGATGGCCGGAGCCACACAGTCCTACGTGGGTTCCACGAAGGCGCATCAGGATATCTTCCGCGAGAGGATCGAGGTCTCCGCCGCTTCATCGAGAACGTGATGAACGAACAGGTGCTGCCTTCGCTGGTGGATATGGGCTACCTGCCCGGCGGGCTGGAGTTCAAGTACAGCAACCGCATCGAGATGAACAATGAGGATCGCATCAAGCTTTACGGCCTGCTGACGGACAAGTACGAGATCGCCCCGGACGAGGTGGAGAAGGAGTTCGGCATCCATGTGGGCCGTCAGCTCAACGTCTTGCAGCTCACGGCGGGACTCGGCGGCGCGGGCGTCGGCTCCGGACAGAGGCGCATGAGCACTAACGACCGTCATATCATGTCCGACGAGGAATACTACAAGCGCTACGGGCACGGCCGGGGCGCCCGCGAAGTGGTAAATTTTATCCGGGGAGCGAGATGATGGCCGCAGCTACGCTCCCGACTCCTTCGGCGGCATCCCCCGAGCGGGAGGAACAGGAATATTTTCTGCTTTACGACGCTTTCGCGCGTCTGCTGGACTGCTGGACGGACAGCGCAGCGCGGTATTCGGCTCTTGAGACGCTCATCGAGATGCGCGCAGGAACGCTTATCGAGCGGCTTCTCTCGACGGGCTGGGCCTCGACTTGGAGCAAGCTCTGGAGATCCTGAAGCGTCGGAACGACTTTCCTACGCAGCAGGAGCGGGAGCGGCGCGACATCCTCGCGGCGGGGATCGAGAACATGCTCGACTTCGCCGCAGCCGAAGAGTACGCCATGTGCTGCGACCTGCCCGAAAAGGTGGCGGAGGATGACTACGAGTTCTGCGACGCGGTCTTCGAGCGCTACAACGGCCACCGGGCCGTGCAGGAGAACCTCGACGTGGAGTATGCCGCCGTGATGGCCGCATGGTGGCTGACCGTCGGGACGGAGCAGATGCTGACCTTCACCACGCAGGGCGACGAGCGGGTACGTCCGTGGCATGCGGCGCTCGAAGGCGTGAGTTACCCGAAGTCATCGTTCCCCGCGGAGCTCATACCACCCATAGAGTACGGCTGCCGCTGCTTCCTCACACCGGACAGCCAGGGTGCTGTGACCGGAGTGCTGGAGCTTCCCGAAGGCGTGCGGATTAATCCTGTTTTCCGGGAGAGTCTCTGCCACGCAGGCCGTATCTTCTCCGCAGCACACCCTTACTTTCGCCATCCGTTGCCGTCGGCACTGCACGAACACCTGCAAACCCTGAAACGCAAATTTCATCTGTCATGGACCTAACTCCCGATCAATTTTTTACAAGCAATGGCTCCGGCTGGGGCCCGCGGCCGCTACGGTAAGCCACTTCGAGCGGCAGGTTTTCGACTTCACACATCTGGCGGGACGCTTCGCCAAGGACCGTTTCGAGCAGTCGTTCACACAGGGCGGTTTTTCGTCTGATGGCTCGGGGTGTCCGTGGCCCGCCCGCACCTCACGCTGGGGGACGTCGCCGCACGCATCCCATTTTGCGGCATACGGGGCTGCTGGCCGGAAGTGTCATGGACAAGATGCGGAGCGACAATAAGAGCGTGAAGCCTGCGCCGGGCCGCAAGGCTGCCTTCCGTCGTTCGATAACCTACACCGTCGAAGCGGCGCCCGAGAGCGTGGCCCTGAGAGGACACCGTGGAGTACGCCGTACTGGCCCTACGACCTATGCCGCGGTACACAATGCCCCCACGGGGACCTACTGGTCCAACCAGTATCGTAAGAGTCGTTCCGTGCAGCGGCAGTTCATGGGGCCTAACCCCAAACTCACGGCCGAGATCGCGCGCTACTACGCCTATATCTTCAACGGGCTGCCCGGCATCCCCAATGCTCCCACGCCATGATAAAGGACAAGACCGACCAGCGGGAAAAGCCGCGAGACGTACCGGAACGGCCTGCGGTGTCGTTGCCCGAAGAGGTCCAGCAGAATGCCCTCGCAGAGATGTACCTCGCCGTGCGGCGGGCCTTACAGACGATCCGCGAGCGGGAAGATGATCTGCGGAGCCCGCCTTTTTTCAAGACCATAGCCATTGACAACGGCCAGTTTGCACGCATTGTGCTCGATGAGAATATGGAATCCGAGGTGATTTTCCCCGCTGTGTTCATCCACTACACTAACGTCCGCTATCTGGTTCAGCAGCAGCGCATCGGCGAGGGGCGTGCGACCATGCGCGTACGCTTCATCCTCAATACGCTGAACAACGCAGACCCGGAGCGGGAGTGCGACCCTTTCTACGTCTTCCAACGAGTCAATCAGGCTATTCAGGATGCCAAGAACCGCGAGCCGGCGCTCAACGAGCGGTGTCAGCTTCTCTATTTCGACATGCCCACCTCGACGAACATGCTGCAGGCATACTGGGTGGATTACGAAGTATGGTTCCGCGAGACCTCGGCATGGAAGTACCGCGACTGGGTGGAGCGTTATCTCGTGATGCCGCCCTTCACGAATCATGGCGATGCCCCGCAGCACGACACCGAAGGGCACGGACACCATCCGCATCCTACGGATCGCGAGGCCATACGCATCGAAACCTCCGTGGAAACATCCGACTCGCAGCAATCCGAGAAGGAAAGAGTATAAAACGAGAGCGGTAACCCGATAGGTTGCCGCTCTCGTTTCGTCGTGCCTGCTCAGAGCATGATCGATTTAGCAGGGTCAAAAGTGCGGTGCTCGCCACTGCGGATGTATCCCAGCTGGTTCGAGAGACACTGCGTGCGGCCGATCATGCGGTCGATATTGCGGTGTGAATGCCCATAGATCCAGTATTCGACAGGACTGGCCTCGATAAAGCCGTGCAGGTCCGTGACGAATGCGCCGTTGAGCGGACTGCCCAGAAATTCCGGCGGGAGCAGCTCGAAACTGGGAAGGTGATGCGTCACAACGACAATATGCGCCGCCGCACTGCGGCGTATGGCGGCGTGTAGAAAGTGAAAGCAGCGGAAGTGCTCTTCGTTAAAACGTACCCAGTTCAATGTCTTTCCGCCGCAACGGACGAGGCGGAAATCGTTGATACCCTCCTGCACCGTTACCGCATACTCGATGGGCACGGACGCCCACATAGGCGAGAGAATCAGTTCCGTGTCCCCGAATGTCAGGCAGTCGTTGTAATGGCATGTCACATTGCAGCGTAGTTTCAGCTGCCAGCCGTCGTGCATATTTTCGAGATCGAAGCCGCCGTAGAACTCGTGGTTGCCCGGGATGACCGCAACATGGCGGTAGTGCTCCGAAGCCCAGTCCCAGAACGGATGCTTCGCGTAGTCCTTACCCAGATATGCGATGTCACCAGCCAGAACGAGAATATCACCCGTAACCTGCAACGGGTGTTGCGCCACATGACGGGCGTTATCCGGAAGCCCAGATGAAGGTCCGAAGCGTATTGGATCTTTAACATGACAAGAAACGGCTAATAAAGCAATCCGAACATCCAGAGCGGGATCTTGTTGCCGAAACCGACCTCGATATCGTCGGCAGCGATATAAGCATTCTCCATTCCTTGAATCTGGCGCCCCGTTTTGTTTTGTCCGCCGATCTCGAAGCTGTATTTGCCATCGATCATAAAGTCGGTTTTATCCGAATAACCGACCCTCCCCGTCACTTGTAGCATCGAATGAAAGAATGTCTCCCGAAGATTGCCCGTATCCGCTTTCCGGTTGGCGAAGGCATAAGCGTAGTTGGGGTTGCCTAAATATATTTTCTCCGGTTTGACGAGTCTCTTCGTACCCTGCGCTTCCCTTGTCGACCATCAGGATGGCCTGTGCTCTCCCGAGTGCTTCCAGATAGGTCAGCAGACTGGGGCGCGTCGTACCGACCTGCATAGCCAACTGGGATATGTTCGGTGTAAAAGGAACGCTGTCTGCAACGACCGAGAATAGCTTTTTAATCTTTGCGATCGTCGGGAACTCGATGTCGATGGTGGCTGGCAGGTCGACTTCTATAACGGTATTCACCGTCTCGGCCAGCCGGGAGAAATAGCCTTCTTTATCCTCCTTGTAATACGGGAAATAACCGTATTTGAGGTATTCGCGCAGTACGGCCAGCGGACGGATCTGCCTGCCGATCTCCGCAGCGATGCCGACATGATTTTTCAGCACTTCTTCCAGCGTCAGCGGCTCGATCTTTATACCGTGCTCGTAAAGCAAGAACTCGCGCAGCGACATGCCGTAGAGGGTATACTTGATCGCGCACGGCGGCTCAGGTCCGCACCGGAGCGATATATGTCCAGCATCGACGAGCCCGTAAAAACGACTTTCAGTTCCGGATAGGAATCGTAGATGTTTTTGATCTCACGCGCCCATCCGTCGTATTTGTGCACTTCGTCCAGAAAGAGAACTTTCCCGCCGCTTTTGTAAAAACTCGTCGGCCAGATCCACCAATGTGTGTGTGCTGAACCATAGATTATCCAACGAGGCATACAGGACTTCTCCGGTAGCGATGTCGTAATTCTGCCGGATGTGCTGTAGCAGCATCGTGGTTTTGCCTACTCCCCGGGAACCGACGATGCCGATGAGCCGGTTATTCCAGTTGATCTGCGAGTAGAGGTAACGCACGAAACGCAACTGCGTACGCGATACCAGATGGTGAAATATTTGACGCAGCGTCTCCATAATTGCAAAACTATTTTCTGCAAAGATAGTTGTATTTTCTGAAATGCAAAAAATATGAGAATTTGTATATTTCAAAATACATTTTTTATCATGCAAGCGCAGCAGCCATTACGGGCTGCCTTTTCGGTAGATTGTTTTATTACAAAATGTCTGTCATTTTCGCCGAAAAACGGGCAAAATGATAGATATATTCCGTAATCGCCATTCCAATTCCAACAATAGGGGCAGTTTTGCACTGTATACAGCGCAAAATTCGCTGTTTTTCGCATTGTATATATAGTGTAATCCTCCGCTTAAACCTTTCCGTCCGCCTTTGCCTATCCTTCCCAAAAGGCAAGGATGGAGACGACCCACTTCAAACATATCGTCGGCGAGGTCCGTACCGGGCGCCGGCTACGCTGCGCTTCTACGGCAAGATCACCGAGGCGACGGCCGCGCGCTTCAACGAGGAGTTCGACTATGCGGAGAGCTGCTCCCCGTCTCTGATCCGCGTTCTGATCAACTCCGAAGGCGGCTCGGTGCTGCACGGTATGAGCGTTTACTCCACAATCCGCAACTCCCGTATACCGACCGAGTGCGTGAACGAGGGCATGGCCGCGTCGATGGGCTCGGTGCTCTGGGCCGCAGGCGCCCGCTCGCTGATGCGCGACTATGCGATCCTTATGATCCACAACCCCTTCCTGCCGTCATCCGAGGATGATACGGGCAGCGACATGGTCGCGGCTTTCACACGGCAGTTGCGTACGATCTACCGCAAGCGCTTCGGCCTCGCGGAAGAACACGTCGTCTCGATCATGGACGGCAAGGCCGGCAGGGACGGCACTTACTTCGATGCCGAGAGTGCCGTCTCCGCGGGCATCATTCCGCAGGACAACATTCTGGAGACCTCGCCCCAGCTGCGCGAGCGTGTCCGCACGGAGCCTCGGCACTGGAGGATGCGGCCGCCATCCGCTCGATGATGGAGAGCATCAGCGCCGAGGCGGAGGGCTGCAAACCTTCCGGCACCGAAGAGCCTACTCTTAATCGAACCACACAAAAACACATTACGATGAGCAACGAAAGCAAAACCTCACCCGAATATTCCGCCGTAACGGCGACCCTCGGCCTGAAAGACGATTGTCAGCCCAAGGACGTGATGGCCCGCATCTCGGAGTTGATCTCCATAGAGGCCCGCTTCCGCGAGAAGGAAAAGGAGCTGAGCGACACGAAGACCGTCCTGGCGGGCAAAGAGGCCACGATACAGAATCTGCAAACCAACGTCGCAGAACTGACCGCCTCGCTCAAGACCTATCAGGACCGCGAAGCGCAGCTGAAGGCCGAGCGCATCGAGGCGATGCTCGCGAAGGCTGCGGGCAAGATCCCCGCGGACGACATTCCCAAGTGGCGGAAACTTGCCGAGGAGAACCCCGACCTGGTGGAGAGCACATTGGAGAGCATTCCCGCCGTAGAGCAGATCTCGCACGAGATCGCCTCCGACCCGGCTGCCGTGCAGGCTGCCGCCGAGGGAGCTCGAAGCGCCGAGGCGAAGATGGCCGAGCGTATCGAAGCCGTCGTGGGCAAGGACTTCGCCTTCCGCAAGATAGAATAGGCTCCGGACCCTGTCCATATCAAGCAGATGCGGGCGTCGCCCGCGGATCAGACGTAAGTGGCTATTACGACTGTACAGATCAAGCCGGAAAACTCTAAAACACAATCTGCAAAACGATAATGGCTGATACGGTAACATTCTTACAGAACGGCTACAACGGCGAGGTCTTAGAGGACCTTCTGACCTATACCGCGCAGGGCAACGACACCTACCGCGAAGGGCTGATCCACATCAAGAGCGGCATCCAGCACAAATATACGCTGCCCTCGATCCACTTGGGCGACGTCATTCAGGACAACGTACCCACGCCGCAGAGTACGCATGGGGCCAAGGGCTCCGACGGCTTCAACGAGTACCAGTTCACTGAACGCTACCTCGAGCCGCAGGACTTCATGGTTTATCTGGAGTTCAATCCGCGCGACTTCGAGTCTTACTGGCGCTTCGCGCAGCCTACGGGCAACCTTGTTTTCCGCGAGCTGGATCCCAAGCTGCAGGCCACGATGCTGCGCCTGTTGATGGACAAGAAAAACGAGTACATCGGAAACGCTATCTGGACCTCGGCTAAGGGCGGCACGGCAGCGGCCGGCATTACGGCACCCGAGGGCTGCACGCCCATCGGCGGCGGCAAGGAGAAATATTTCGACGGGGCCATCAAGCGCATTCTGGACAACATCCACGCCTCGGACCCCGAGACCGTGGCCGGCGGGCAGTGCATCCTCTCGGGCAATACGGAGCTTGCGGACGGTGCGGCCATCGAAGCGGCCCTCTACGCCATGTGGACCAAGTGTCCGAAGCAGATCCGCCGCAAGAGCGGTCTGAGCCTTCGTGATGAGCCTGGGACATGTGGGATCTCTACGACCGTTACCTCACGGACAAGATGGTCAAGTATTCCGAGAACACGGAGGTCAACCGCTACCGTTTCAAGGGCAAGCGCATCATCCCCATTGCGGGCATTCCGGAGCACACGATCGTCTTGGGCAACTTCACCACGGGCGTCGACTCGAACCTGTGGCTCGGCGTGGACTACGCCAACGATACCGAGGTGCTGAAGGTGGACCGTCTGCAATCCAACTCGGAGCTCTTTCTTCTTCCAGATGCGAATGAAGATGGACGTGAACATCGTCAAACCCGCCGAGATCGTCGTACACACCGCCTACAAGAAAGCATAGCATTTCATAGTGCACCCGACCGCAGGGGAGGCGGGGGCATACGACTCCGCTTCCCCTTTTCCACACCTTACCGACATGGCAAAGAAAATAACAAACGAGAACAACGACCTTCCGGACACTGCAACTCCGACATCGGCTCCTGCGGCAGCACCGGTTCCTGCGAACGCAACAGGCGGAGAACCCGAGGCGGACGGCTCGGGACCCGATCCCGAAAAAAGACGACGCCCACACAGTCCGAACAGGAAAAACAGGAGGACCAGACGCAGTCGTCGGACGCAACTCCCGACTACGCCGACCGCCTGCTGAAAATATTTCCCGCTTATGAGCAGCTCTACATAGACCGTCTGGGCAGCACCTACACCGCAGACACGCCGCCCGTGTTCCGCACGGACGCCACGCTCTACACAAACCCGTACCACAAAGACTGAAAACAACATCCATGGCATTAGGAAACGTATTTATCAGCGATGTCGACGGCAACATTCCGTATCAGGCCCCCTCCGATCAGGAGCGCGTAACGGGACTGCTGTTCGATATCTCGCAGCAGCCAAAGCTCTTCACGGAGGGATATGGTAAGATCAACGAGAACAAGCTCAAAGCCGGCGACGTGGTCACATCACCAGCCGCAAGTCGTCCATAAACGACTTCGGCATCATCGAATGGAAGGACGTCGCAGACCCCGCGGAGGAGACCTCCGAGAACTTTATGTACGGCATTCCGGCTTACCACATCCGCGAGTTCTTCCGCATGTCGGGCGGCGTGGACAGCCAAGGCAAACTTTACGTAATGTTCGCCGACTGCTCGACCAGTTGGGACGCCATCGACGTCATGCAGCGCGCCGCAGGTGGCATGATCAATCAACTGGGCGTATGGACCGAGCAGCCGCTGTGGCGCCAAAGCGGCGAGGCGGACCCCTACCTGAACCTTGTGATGAGCCTGAACGACAAGGCCGAGGCCATGGCCGCGCAGAACCAGCCCCTGTCGATCGTTCTCTGTGCCAACCCCTCCACGACGGGGGCTCAGACCACTGCGGGGCGTCAGATCGACTTGAACAAAATCCCTACGGCGATCTGCGAGTCGAGCCGCGTGAGCGTCATCTTCGGACAGTCGGCATCCGAGCAGGTACACCGCATGCAGCTGCGCAATACGACCAAGGCTCCGGTGGGGTTCCTCGGAGCCCGTGATGGGCGCCATCGCCCGCGCCAACGTGCAGGAGTCCGTAGCGTGGGTCAAGCAGTTCAACCTCTTCACGGACGACTTTCAGGAGATTGAGCTCGGATTCGGAGATACAAACCTCGACGTCGATGACGCCTTCGTAAGTGTGAATGCCTACGAATCGCTCTCGCCGACGCTGCTCGACGAACTGGACGACAAGGGATATATGTTTCCCATCAAGTATGCTGGGCGCGAAAACGGTATCTACATCTCGCGCGACCAGACATGCTCGCATGGCGACTTCCGAACCATCGCACGTAACCGCACGATCAACAAATCGCGTCGTCAGGTGCGCAGCGCCCTGCTGCCATACGTCAATTCGCCGCTGATGGTCAACCCCTCGACGGGCTATCTGGCCTCATCCAAGATCACGGCCTTCCAGACCCTTATCGGCGATATACTCTCCAAAAATGCAGGCTGCACAGGAGATTTCGGGCTATTCCGTCACTATCGACGAGAAGCAGAACGTCCTTGTGGACGACACCCTGCGCATCGGATACACGATCGTACCCGTGGGTGTGGCTACGCGTATTTACGTCGAGGAGGGGCTTTCGCTAACCGCTAAATAACACACTATATGCCTATAATCAATAATGTAGCTTACAGGCTGGTCGATGATTACCCTCTCCTCGACGGCTCTGGGCATCGACGAGGGTTCGACGACGCTCGAAGGCGTTTCGGGCATCAAGTGGAGCCGCAAGCGCAAGATCGAGAGCAACTACGGTCTGGGCGGGAAACCCGTGAGCCGCGGCTTCGGAAACATCGTCACGAGGCATCGATAACGATGGACTATGCCACGCAGCAGACCCTGCGTTCGATCTACGGTTCGCTGTGCGACATCGGGGAATTCGACCTGATCGTCTCCTTCGCCAATCCGTTGGCATCGGACGACTGGACGACGACATCAGTCGTTTTGAAGGGCTGCATTTTCGACGAGGATGCCATGGAGTCGCAGCAGGACGACACGAACATTACGCATGAGTTCCAACTCCATCCCTTCGACATTCAGATCGGCAATGCATCGGCCTGATTCCATCATATTGCAGACGGAAGAATAGAACCGCTGCGTACGGAAATAAACATATCCTTGTACGACGTCTATTCTTCCATACACCAAACCATGACATGATATGGAAGAGAAAAGTTTGACACTGGAACAGCTTTCCGCGATCCGTGAGAAGGCTGCGGCACTGAAATCCGAGAAGAAGCTGCGCAAGATCTGCCCGATGGTGGTCTTCGGGGATAAGGAGTGCGAGGAGAAGGAGTTCTACGTAGCCTATATGGCCGAGCCTACGTTCCCGCAGTTCTCGAAATTCATGGCCGCGTCGAAGAAGGACGAGGTCACGGCCATGCGTACGCTTGCCCGCGACTGTTTCATCGACGGGGACAAAGAACTCGTAGACAACGACTCACTGTTCTTGTTCGGCCTTATGGGCCAGCTTTCGGAACTTATCCAGACGCGCCAGTCGATACTGGTAAACTGATCGACGGGGCGGCGGTGCAGGACGGACAGCGAATCCGTCAGCGTTTGATATACATACGCCACTACTTCCCCGGGGTCGATCTGGACGCCATGAGCGACGAGGAGTTCGCCTCGCTCTCAGAGGAGGCTCTCTGGCTGCACGAGCAGTTTATGGTCCACAATTCCGCACGGGCACTCTTCGCGCCGCCCGCCGTCTGATCCATGTTTCGTAGCCTGCGGACATTCCTGCCCGCAGGCTTTTTTTCGTGTCTGCAAGCTTCGTAATCAATCGTTCGTCCGGCACTCTATTCTTCGGAAAAAATCTAACCGCGCCGCCATGTCCGACCAGACTTATAACGTCAAATACAACATCGAAGTCGAGTCGACCGAAGCCACGCGGCAGCTTGGAAATTTCACCGCTGCCGTGGAGGCTCTCTCGAAGTTCAAGGGAGACATGTCGGGTGCCGTGGAGAATGTCCAGAATGCTCTCAAGGCCATCGACAAGGCGTTGCGCACGGACCCTTCCGGCAAAGGTCGCAAGTATAATTACAAGTTCAACATAGACACGAAGTATGGTGAAGCCAAACTGGGGCGCATCGTCACGGCTTTGACCACCATCGAGAATAAAAAGCAAGGGCATAAACCTTGTGGTGAACCCCGGCAAGGCATTCAACAGCAAGGCCGTACAGAAAAACGCTGCGGAGATCATCCGTCATTCGCAGGAGGTATTCCGCAACCTATCGAGCACGACATACACCACACAGACGTCGCTCACGCGTTCGCTGGGCAAGATCAACTCGGCGCTGTCGCATCTGGAGCGCAGCCGCGAGCTGAACATACAGACCGACGTTGCCAAGGGGCGCCTCGAGGAGATCCTCGCGCTGCTAGGACAGGTGCGCACGGCAGCCGCTGCAGCCATGCCGCTGGGTAGGACTATCGTACAACGTGCGGCAAAGGAAAAAGCGTCCCAGCCTCAGACCACGACGCAAGCATTCCTGTTGCCTCCGAGGGTGCAGGAGCAGTTGCGAGCCGTGCTTCCCGTGCCATTCCCGTTCCGGACGGCAAGGAGTCCGCCGCGGCGCAAAAGCGGGCCGCAGCCGAAGCGGAGCGTACCCGCAAGGCTGCGGAGAAGAGCCTGCGGCAACAGAACGTGGAGACTGTGCGGGGACTGCTGCGCCAGCAGACTTTCGCAGGCAACATCTCGAACAGCCGCCAGAGGGCTGCCATCAACCGTCTGCAATACTCGCGGACCCCGTCGCTGCAGGGTGTGCTGCCTTTCGCCTACATGCTTAATGGCTACATGCTTTACAGCACGATGCGAAAAGAGCTCCTCGACGCCGTGGAGTACGCCAATACGATGGAGTCGGCACGGAGTATCCTGCATGTTGCGGACAGCGACCTTTCGACCTTCGAGCAGCGCTTCGAGTCCATGGCCCGCAACGTCCGGCAGGTGGGCATCGAGACGAAATTCACGGCCACGGAAGTGGGCGGAGCCGTGAGGTACCTCGCCATGGCGGGTCAGAACCTGCAGTCGATCAATGCGTCGATACGCCCCATCACGAATCTTGCCCTGATCGGCGACAATCCGCTGGACGAAGTCGCAGACCTCGTGACCAACATCATGGCGGGCTACGACATCTCTCCGGAAAGCATGCCCGTGGTCGCGGATATCATCTCTTCGACGATTTCGCGTTCGAATGTCAATGTCGTGGAAACGGCCGAGGCTTTCAAGATGGCTGCGGGTTACCTGCGCATGGCGGGCATCGATTTCACGGAGTCCTCGGCGGCCATAGGTCTTTTGGGCAACATGGGTGTCAAGGCTACCATGGCGGGCACGGCGCTGCGTGCCATGGCCACGCGTCTTGCCTACCAGCCCAAGGAAGCGCGCGATATCCTCGATCGACTGGGTGTAGAGTTCACGCACAAGGTGGATGTCTACGGCCGGACACTGGAGAAGATCCGCCCGCTGGCCGATATCTTCGAGGAGCTGAATGCAAAGGGAGCTTCGCTGGGCGACATGCACAAGATTTTCGGCCGCATCGGTGGCAATGCCGGCATGATGCTGCTGCAGAACTACGGTCAACTGCGGGAACTCACGACGTATAACCGCACCTCGCACGGTATCGCAGCGCAACTGGCCTACGTGAAGCAGGAGACGACCAAAGGGCTGTGGTTCCAGCTCACCTCGACTTTCTCGGAGATGTTCATGCGAGGATACGAGATCATGGAACCGCAGATACAGCGCACGCTGCGACGGCTCACGGCTGCAATCAATACGGAGAAGTTCGCCCGAGGATTGGCATCAATCGCTTCGGCGTTGCTGGACCTGTTCGCGCTCTTCGGCAAGATCGCGGCATGGGTGGCCGACAATTTCCGGTGGCTCGAGCCTGTACTCTTCACGGGCTTCGCCTCGACGCGTCTTTTTTCCGTCTGGCGGGCGCCGTCACGAACCTCGCCGTGGCTTTCGGGCTTCTGGGACGTCAGAAAGCCGCGGCAGCGGGTATGGAACTTCTCTCGTCGCTTACGGGCCTCGGCGGGAGCGGACGGCTGGGGCGCATGACTTTCGCGGACAAGCGCAACCTTGTAGTGCACTGCGGCAGGCGGGTGTTGCGGGTGGCCGCGGAGCCTTGATGTCGGCACTGGCAGGTGCGGGCGTACAACGCTCGCTCACGGGCCTCGGACTGCGGCGCGCCGCCTCGGGGGTCTTTGCCTCGCAAGTGGTCACGGGCCGTGGTATCTTAGGCGCAGGAGCGGCCCTCGGGGCGTTGGGTACGGGGGCTGTCGTTGCAGCCGGAGCCGTGAGCGCGCTGGTCGGAGCTTTTAGGATGGGTAGCCTACAAGGCATGGAAAGTCAAGGAGGCCACAGATGCAGCTTTTGCCGAGTTACAGGAAGAGCGCAAGTACAACTATCCCTCGGTGGACGCCTTGTACGAATCATTGCGCAGGACGTATGAAGCGGCCGTGAACGCCAAAGGTGCCGTGGACAAGCTCACCGAAGGCAAAAGCCTCGAGGAATCCACGGGTCTGAAGATCGGGGCATGGACGGGAAACTGGTTTACAGCGCTGTTCAACAGCATGAACTATGGGAACAGCATCCACGGGGGTTACTACCACACCCGGGTCCCGTCTATACCTTTTCGGATGCCTACCGCGACGACCTTACGCGGGCTATCATATTTCAGGCGGACAAAGATGCCGCCACTCGCATCAAGAGCGTCTATGCCGAACTGGGAAAGCTGACTTCGCAGACCGAAATTCAAGCGTATATCGACGCGATACCCTCGGTCTATGGCTACGATTTCAAAAAGGTCGACAAGACACTTTACAGCCACTACGACGACACGTCGCGGACACTGCGCAAGGGACTCAAGGAGATGACCGTGCAGCAGGCCGCCGCGACATGGGAGTATCAGAACCGCATGAACGAGAAGTTCGTGCCGGAAGCCGTGCTGGTAGCCCGCGAATACAAGGCGCTCATGGAGAGCCAGCCCGCGGCGCAGGCGGGGATCGCCGCCACGGGTTTCCGTTTCTCCGAGATGATCGAGCGCGGATTCCGCTTCAACGGCAAAACGGGGCTGTGGGAGCAGATACCGCTGGCGGCCAATGCCACGGACGAACAGAAAGTCGAGCACCTGAAGAACTTCCGCATCGTTCACGACTGGCTCGTCACGGTCATGGCGGCATTGCGCGACACGTTCCAGAGCGGCCAGATCGCCGAGAACATCTTTAAGCGGGCAGGTATCCCGGAGTACATGTACGCCAACGAACCGGCATCGCTGGACGAAAAGCCGTGGGACGCTTCGGGCATCTCCGTAACAGGGTTGGACGACGCAGGTGCCGGCGGCAACTATTCGGGTACGGGCAAGCTCTCCTCGGCTGCGCCCAAACAGGTTATCGTCAACATCACTAACCTTTGAGTATCGAGACCATCGAATTGCTGAAAAGCGAGAACGGCAGCTTCCCGGAAGTCCGCGACCTGAAGGAACAGATGGCACAGGCGCTCATCGACGTGGTGCATGACTTCGACGCATCATGGAACGGAGCATAACGAAAACGAATTTATGGGCAGACTGATCAATATCGGCATATCCTCCCTGCTGTCGGGCGGCATTCTGAGCCACGGAACACTCTCAGGCTACGTCTCGGATGCGGCGCGGCGGGCGTTGGGCATGGGGCTGGCACACTTCAAGGACGGCACGGTGCATTATCTGGGCAAGGATGTCGACCTACTGGGACGGGGGCTGGTGCAGACGGCACATCAGACAGCATACGGACTTTTGCGCTCGTACCCGCGCTATCTGAAATACTGGGAACAGCGCACCCGCGACAAGTATCTGGAAACCCAGTCCCAGTCGAGCCTGGCCAACAAGACCGGGCAGTATTACCGTCTTATCGAGGATCAGCAGGCCGTAGCACGGCAGAAAAACCACACGGATACGATCGTGGGCAATATCGTTACGGACTATCTGGAGTTGGGTGCAGCCGTCACGCAGACGCCCGGCGGCCCGGCCGGCAGCCGTGTGGAGTTCGTGGACCTCGGCCCGCGGGTACAGGTGTCGAGCCGCAACAACATCGTGCTCACGACAGTACAGGGGCGCGACTATACGCGAAAGGAATTCGTCTCGGGTGGAGACTACGAAATATCCATAGAGGGTAAGATCACGTCGAAGTATCCCGATGTCTATCCGGAAGCCGAAGTCTCGAAGTTTCTCAAGCTCATGCAGCACAAGGGCGTCATCGAATGCAGCAATACGATCCTGCGTCAGTTCCGCATCACGCAGCTTATCGTCCTGAACTACTCGTTCGGCGTTTTCGGAGTGCCGTAACGTGCAACCCTACAAGCTGCAGTGCGTGGCCGTAGAGCCGTCGGAGGCCATCGAGGTCCGGACGGCCGAGGCGGAGAAAGTGGACGAGACCCTCAAACATACGAATAAGTGGATAAAATGGACGAAGATGGGCGCCGACGTGGTGGATCCTTCCTCGCTGCTTAAAATCAGCCGTCTATGGATCTGAATGCGCTGGACATCCTCTCGTGCCGTATCACCATAGGCGACGCCGACCCGCAGAATCCCATCGTCATCAAAAACGGCATGGAGTTCACCGAGGTACAGGAGATACGCATCACGGAGTCGTACAAGAAACTCATCGGTACGGCAAAGGTAACCTTTCCCAAAGGTACGGTCTATAAAAGTACGATCATAGGTCCCGTGACGGCCGAAGGCGTGGATGCCACGCGCCTCACGACGGAGGTCATGCAGGACGGCGTACTCATTGAAAAGCGAACGGGACAGGCGGCCCTCGATGACAAGACCTTCAAGGTCGGCCAGCGCATCAATATCAAACTGGGCTACAACGGGGCCTTGAAAAACATGTTCGACGGATATATCACGGCTTATAATTCGGACAGTCATTTCGAAATCGAGTGCGAGAACATGGCCTACAAGCTCAAGTTGAAGACGGCGCCGAAGTTCGAGACACCCGTCGAGGGTACGAAGGTGGCCGACGTGCTGGGCGAGCGGTACGGACTGCTGAAAGATACGGGCTTCGCGCTCCACAGCCAGACACGCCGTTTCGACATCGAGGTCGGCAAGATCAAGGTTACGGACAACTTCACCGTGGCCGATGTACTGGAGGCATGGAGCCGCCACAAGGTCTACTGTTTCCTCAAGTACGACAGCCTCCTCGGACGATGCGATGCCCGCGATCGCCGTGGGGCGCCCGTACTCTGCGTCCCCGAGCCAGCCTCAGTTCCCCTCGGACGGCGAAGGGCCCTTCGTCATACGCTTCGACAGACATGTGGCGCAGAACAATCTGAAGGTGCTGCGTACGGACCCGCGCTTTCTGGCCGTGCAAGCTAAGGCGTTGGGGGCAGACGAGAAGTTCTTCGAAGTCACGGTACGCCTGAACCCAGACTATGACCCTTCGAATCCCGACAGCAAGGAGTTCCAGACGGTCAATGCAACGCAGATCTCGAAGAAGACGCACAAGATAACGGGCAACACCACGGCCGCGGGGGCCGACACCCGCACGAAGGTCGATCTTTCGACCTATACGGTGGTGCCGTACACCTCGACCAATATGCGGATCACTTCCGACAAACTCGTCGAGGAGGCCATTGAATACTTCCGGGCCTACAATCTGAACGGCATCACGGGCCACCTGACGATCTTCGGCGACCATGCCCTCACACCTGCCTGCCAAGTGGAACTTAGCGACGAGCGCAACCCCTCGAAGAACGGCGTCTACCTTGTCGAAGAGGTCACAACGACATTCGGCACGGGAGGCTACCGTCAACGCATCTCGATTCCCTACAAAATCAAAGGAGAGAAAATGACTTACGGGGACGGAAAGAAAAAGAACTGACGTTTTCCGAATGCGTCGTTATTTTTCATTGAGTTCGTTTTCGATTTCCTCGATGGAAGGGAGCGTATTTTTCAATTCTTCAGAGGTTACCTTCATCAGATCGTACTGCGATATGCCGAGGGGTTGATTCGTTCCTTCCAATGCGTATTCTGCGACGACTCTGTCTTTTGTTTTGCATATAATCAGTCCGATCGTCGGATTGTCTTCAGTGCGTCTAAGCCTGCCTGTTGACAGCAGTAACATAGAAACCTAACTGTCCGAGATACTCCGGTTTGAACTCGGTTACTTTCAGCTCCACGACCGTATAACACCTCAATTTCAGATGGTAGAATAGCAGATCTATGAAGTATTCGTTTCCGTTTACCTCCAGTCTGACCTGCCGTCCGACGAATGCGAATCCAGAGCCCAATTCGAGCAGGAAACGGGTGATGTTCGTGGTTAGGGCATCTTCCAATTCTCGCTCATTGTAGTTCTCACGCATGGTCAGAAAATCGAAATTGTATGGATCTTTCAGCGTCTGTTGTGCCAGGTCACTCATCGGCTCGGGAAGGTTTTTGCGGAAGTTCGTCAGGGCCTTGCCCTGCGTTTCGAACAATCGGGCATCGAGGAAATTTAGCAGCACGGCACGGCTCCACCCGTTTTCAAGAGTCTTGCCGACATAAAACAGAGCCTCGTCGATGGTGCGACACTTGGTCAGTATTTCGATATGATGGCGCCACGGGATTGAAAATATCGGGGATATTAATTTGTCACCAACTTGGTGACGAATTGTATCGGATTGGCTATAAAATAAATAAAAGCGTTTGCAGTATTTCAGGTTCGTAGGTGAGAACCCCTGCATATCGGGAAAATCGGCTTTCAGATCGCGGCTCAGGGTGTTGAAAAATCCATTTCCCCATTTCGCTTCCGCCCGGCGTTCCGCGATCTCTTTACCAAGATGCCAATACAAGCGCAACAACTCCGTATTTACTCTTACAGCAGCTTTTTATCTGGCTTTGGCGGATATGCTGCTTTATCTCCGATAGCCACTGTTTGTAATCTTTTGCGAGGTCGCCGATCATTGTGCCATTGTTTTCGCAAAAGTAATGATTTTATGCGGATAATCTGGCGAAAGACACTCCATTATCACCGTAATGCCCCGATTTTTCCTATTCCTTATGAAAAGCGACTTAGGATATGGGACAGAAAATAGCAAACTCCTCGAGAGCGGCGGCAGCCAGACAGTGATCCGCGAGGCGATCCGGCGTATCGCGCTGTGGCGGAGCATCGACCGCGTGGACATGTCGCCCGGCGGCACGGGCGGCGTTGGCACGGCACGTCTTATCCACGGTTATGTGGCCAAGGTCCATGACGACCCTTCGGATGCGGAGTTCGCCGAGTACGGCGGCACGATCGACGTGGGCGAATATCCCGACGAGACGGCCTCCACGGAGCCGATCATCCATAAGGGCGTGCTGCTTGCAGGTACGCAGGATAACAGCGGCGGCGTGCTGCTCGTTCCGACACTGCTCTCGGACGTTACGATCGTTTCGGATGCCGCCACGCGCGCGATGTATGTCGTGAACTTCTCGCATGCCGACGTGCTGCAATACAACGCGCACCGCGAGGTCACGATCGGCGTTCGAGAGACTGAGGAATTGGATACCTCGAGCGACTCGTCGCCCGACTACGACGAGCTGGAAGCTACAGGTAACGAGGCCGCGACGCACTATACGGCCGAGGGGATTACGTCAACGGTCAGAAACGACGGCGGCAAGGAAACATCCGTTACGCAGGATGCTGAAAATATCGCCCTGAAGGTCGACCGTGGCGAGCTCAACCTTTCGACAGACAAAGCCGAGACGAAGGTCGGCGGGCAGGCCGTAACCGTCACAGGGCAGAAGATCACCCTCGGCGCCGAAGACGCCACGGAACCCATGGTGCTGGGACAACAGCTCGCGCAACTGATGATGGAGTTTCTCACGGAGTGTACGAAGGTGATGACTCCGACACTCATGGGTACGATGCCTGCGGTCAACGCCCGAATTTCGCGCCCCTTATCTCCAAGATCCGGAACTTCCTCTCGCAAACCTCCTTCACGAAATGAGCGTCTAGAAAGACCCGCCATCGGCTCCCTTTACGCCGGGGAGCCTCTGCCACAGCATCTATACGGAACTTTACAACCGGTTCTTCAACGCGCAGGACCGGCGGGACGACGAGCATCCGTGGGGCGTGGAGGAAGGCGACGAGACATCGATCCGGCTGCACAATACGGCCTACGGCTTTGCTGCAGCCATTGCGGGGGCCGTAGGCGGCGATGGCAGCAGTGAAGGCGGCATCCTCATCGAGTACCTGCGTCGGAGCGGCGGGGATATGTCGGGCCTTTTAAGGGCCCACTACGGCTTCGAGGCGGGTGCGGGTAACCGGACACTTCTTGCGGCCTACACCCGTGATGACGGTGCCGGTATCCGCTTCGCAGAAGATATCGACGTGCAGGGCGGCGTCCTGCTTTCCGGACATAGGGTTATCGGTTACGATATCCAGAGCGACCGTATTACTCTCTCGGCCGCGAAGCTTGATCTGGGCGCAACGGTTCTCACATCGCAGGCTTCAATCCTTGTGGGTGCGACGACAGCGGCGTACGGATCGCCCCGGATAATATTACGGTTGCAGGCAACGCGGTCTTCCACGGCGGCAATGCCAACTGCGCGGATGCGGACTGGACGATGCGCGACGCGAAGGTCGCAGGCACGTTGTCCGTTGCAGGAGCCGTCGAATTGTCGGGTACGCTTCAGGCCCTGCACGGCGCGGAGCTGGGTACGGCAGGCAAAACGCAACTTCTGCTGGGCACAGAGTGCCTCACGGCTTTTGCAGACCTCGCCTTGGCCGAGGGATGCGGAATCCGTATGGGCGGCTACACGGTGCTGAAACATGTGTCGGAGACGGAAGTGCAGCTCTCGGGCGCAAGGGGCAGCCTCTTGCTAGGCGGCGCCCACACCTCGCGTATCCGGCTGCTCTCGGGACTGATGGATACGGATGACAGTTACATGCTTCTCTCACCGCACGGAGCAGCCTATTTCCCCGATTCACTTATAGTACGCCACAGTTTCGGCGAGGTGCTGCTTTCAAGCTACCGAACCAATTCCTCGGATGAGGGCATCACAATCCATAGACGACTGCGGCTGGGCTCGAACACAGGAGCGTATCTCTGTGCGGAGGACGGGGGCATGGCGCTGCACGGCGTCTTTACGCGGACGCTTCCCGAGGACGGAGCGACGGAACGCACGGCACTGGGCACGCGACTCCGTTACCGCTATTCCGCCGAAGACACGCTCGGCGAAAAGAGTCCGGCAGGCGTCCTCTCCATAGAAACGGATGCCGCCGCGGTACTTTTCGAAAGTCCGATCCGCAGTGGTAAATCCTTCGGAATCGCCGGTTCCGCAACCCGCCTTGCCAGCGGTGTCCTATACTTATCCGAAGGGCTCTTCATCTCGGCCGGGGCGGACGGCATCACGCACTACGGCAACACCTACCTCGCGGGCGACGTGACGAGTGCACGCTTCACGCCGGGGCTCGCGGGCACAGGCTGGGGCGTGCAGCGCAGCGCCGCAACGGGCAATGCCGCGGCAACGTTCGACGAGCTGACCGTCCGCAAGCGGATGCGCATTTACGAACTGGAAATACAGAAGACCGATGTCGTTGGCGGAGCGCTGTGGATCAGCCACAGCTTCCGCGGCGACGAGGTCGAGAGAATACACTGATGGCAAAGGTCGACTATCCGATATACAAGATCCGCCGGGACCCGCACTCGAAGAAGGTGCAGAGCCTTGCAGTCGGGGATGTGGTGCGGCGTTCGTATTATGATGCTCCGCGGCAGGTCTATTCGCTGATGGTTGTACTCGATACCGGCACCGAGACTATCGGGAATGCCGAGGTTCCGTATTTTACCGGGGCCCTTATCGAAGGAGATGAACCCCCGTGGGGGAGGAGTTGCTCGACTTCGTGCGTATCACGAACCTTTTCGATACGCAGCGCAGCGGAGCTCTCTACCTCACGGCATCGGACAGCGATGCTCCTTACATGGATGTGATCGACTCTCTGGGAAGCGACTTCTCGCTGCTGTACCCCACGATGGGCGGAGGCGATCAGTATGCTGCGGATCGCAGTCGTTATGCCATGCAGGGAGAGTCGTATCTGACAGAGACCTATACGCAGAGCGAAGGCAATGTTTCGAGGATCTACCGTCTGACACGCACGTCGTACGAGGGTACGGGAAAATACGGATTGAAAATGGTTCCGGAGGAAACGGTGAAGGCACCTGAACGGATTCTCGTCTCGTTCAGAATCCGGGCTTCCGAAACGCTGGAGAATATTCCGGTAACATTCGGATATACGGATGGCTCGCAATCGGATTATTCCGATACACTCGACGCGGATACGCAGTGGGAATACCGTTTGGCAGTCTTCACTGTGGACTATTCCAAAGCTGTATCAGCGGGCATTCGAAATAGATCTTACGGGTCGACTCGCTCAGGAGTCGTGGCTGGAGATAGCCGAACTCAACGTCGTACGTCTTTCGGATCTCGGCGCCTTCGCTCAGGCCGTCAAGGGGCGTATAGGCAATATCAGGGGCATCGTCGATTCCGTTTTCGGTACGCTGGAAGACTACGGGGCTTATTTCAAGAATCTCTATGCTTCGGGGAACGTCCACATCGCCGGTACGCTGACGGCTGCCGACGAGCAGGGGCTTCGGAAGTACCTTTACGGGTCGTATCCATCGGAACAGCTTTCCCCGAACAGCTTTGCATCCGGCTTTCCATACCAAGTACGAAGCCTTCCCCGACGGTTCGCCCACAGGCATCGGGGGTTATTGTCATATCTCTTCGGGGACATCGCTTTTGGAAGTATTGGACGAAGTGTGGGCCCGCGACCATCAAGGGCAGAGGTACTGCTTCTCCTTCTGGGCACGGACAAGTTCTCCTCATACCCTGACCGTAGGCCATGCCCATCAGCCGCAAGTCAGTATCGACCTGACCCGACAGTGGCAGCGCTTCCATTATTCGTTTTGCGTAGAACGCGTGCAGGGGTCGAAGCCGACCTTCTCCTTCACCAAGGGCAAGGGTTTCTATTTCGCAGCGCCCCAGCTGGAGCCGGGTTCCCGCCCCACGCCGTACCAACCTACGGACGGGGTGCTGCGCGATACAACGAGTACGGGGCATGGTTCGCCCGCGGCGGTATCGGCGGTACGATCCAGCACCCGCTGTTGCGGCTCGACGACGACGGCTCGGTCCGGGCGGGCGACGACTCTTTTTGTCATCAACTCCGACGGCACGGGACACTTCGCCTCGGGACGTTTCCGCTGGACGGCAGATACGATTGCCCTTCAGGACTTCACGATACGCTGGGAAGACTTGAGCGAGGAGGCCCGCGAGAACCTCAAGGGCGAGAAAGGGGACCCCGGAAAACCCGGCAAGGACGGAGTATTGCCGGACTGGGTTGCGGATTGGGACAGCGGGAAGACCGTCATCGACGGGAGCAGCATCATCACCCCTAAAATCTTTGCCGGAGTTCGCAACAGCGACGGTACAATCACAGGCGTTGCGCTGGGACGCTACGAGCTGCTTTCACGCAATGAGGCCGGACAGTTCCAGAGTGAGACGATCGACGGGCTGTACGGTTTCCACAGCGGACAGCAAACATTTGCCATAGATACGACGGGCAGCGTAACGTTCGGCCGTGGCGAAGAGTCGATCCGTTACGATGCCTCGACGGGGAAAATCTCGTTCGGCAAAACGGTTTCGATGCAGTGGATCGGTGCGACCTACATCGACAAGGACGGTCTTTTCACGGGCACGCTCTCGGCCGATACGGTGCGGACTATCGTGCTCGACGCCGGGCAGATCACAGCCGGAGTCATCGATGCGGAGCGTCTGAATGTCGACGAACTGAAAGCCCGGCTTCTGACGGCCGAAAATATCGAGGCCCTGACGCTCGACGTGGAGCGCGGAACGATCGGCGGCTGGACGATCGACAGCGAAGCGATTTTCCGCGGGGCGAAGAACAATACCCCCGGCGGCTATACGGCAGGTCCGGGCGCCATGACACTCTCCTCGAACGGTCTGCGCGGCTACCGGTGGCGTCTGGAGTCTTCGGGCGCCGGAGCATTGGCCGGAGGCAACATCCTTTGGGACGATTCGGGAAAGGTAACCTTCTCCGAGGCGGTGAGCTTGCAGTGGACAGCACCTTTGGAGGCCATTACCGAAACTCTCGAAAAGGAGGTTTCGCCCCGGTTGACGCACATCACTTCGGAAGGTATCTACACAGGGACGCTCACGGCCGCACAAGTCAATGCCGCCGCGCTCGACGCAGGCAGCATCCGCACGGGCACGCTCTCTGCGGACCGCCTCGCCGCGGGCAGCATCAAGGCCGAGAAGCTCGATGCGGCCAGTATCCGTGCCGACATCATCAATGTCGCCTATATTAGCGGTTTGGAACTGAACTTTACGCGCGGCAGGATCGGCGGCTGGACGGTCGGGGCCTCGACACTCGCAAGCAGCCATATTCTGCTCGATAGCGGCAACCGGCGTGTGGCGGTCTACGGTGCGGGCGGGAGCTCCACGGCAGGACACCGCGTGCAGATCTACTATAACTCGGACAGAGACTTCGGCCTGTGGGCGTCGGATGCTTCCGGGACGCGTGTCGCCGCGCTGGGTTCCATGAATCAAATCGCTGGGTGGAATATCGAAGCTTCGCGTATCTGGAAGAATAATGTTTCGCTGAGTGCCGACGGCTCGATCACGAGCGGCTCGAAATGGAGGCTCGGCAACGACGGCTCCGGCGCGCTGGCTTCGGGCAATATCTCGTGGGACACATACGGCAACGTTACATTCGGGACTTCCGTGTCGCTCCAGTGGACCAGTGCCGCCAATACAGCGCTGGCTTCGGCCAAGACATATGCCGATACGAAGAAGAGCGAAGCCGTGAGCGTCGCAGCGGCTGATGCCACGTCGAAAGCTGAGGCAGCCAAGGAACTGGCACGTGCCATGGCATTCGGCAAGATGCTCTACCGCGTGCCGGAGTTTTTTCTTGACGGCAGTGTCCACTACAACGGTACGGGCAATTACCTGCCGCAAACTGTGCATCGCACCATCGAGCGTGTCGCGGGCTGCCCGAATTCTACGGGCTACGCTCTCAAGTACACCGCTACGGCGTGGAACTCTGCCTCCGATCTGCGCATCGGAGGTTTCCTCTTCGGCAATGCCTCGCGCGCCAATGCGGTTTTCATCGTACGTATCATCGCGCAGATTCCCATAGGCCGCACCTTGCAGAACTACCACAACGCCTACGGCAACGGAGGTACGAGCCGGTGGCTGACCTCCCAAGCCGGCACGGACAAGTGGGAAGAGTACATCTGCAAGGTCGTCTGCGGCAAAGATGGTTCTTTCAGCACGGTCAACCATTTCGCCCTCACAGGCGGCAGTACCCCCACCTCTGCAGCACCCGTGGTGTGGTACATCGCCTACGCTACGGTCTTCGATGTCACGGCCTCTGAGGGCTACATCACGACGCTCGACGCCAACGGTATCTATACAGGTACGCTAACAACGCAGCAGGTCAATGCCGTGGCAATCTCCGCGGCGAGCATCAAGACCGGAACGCTTTCGGCGGACCGTCTGGCTGCCGGAAGCATCAAAGCGGATAAGCTCGACGCGGGAAGTATCAAGACAGACATCATCAACGCCTCCTATATCAACGGTCTGGAGCTTACCTTCTCGCGGGGTAAGATCGGCGGCTGGACAATAGGCGCCACGTCGCTCTCGGGAGGAAATATTTTACTTGACAGCAACACTAAACGGTTGGTCGTCTATGGGGCGAATTCCGGCGTGGGGACGGGCAAACGCGTGCAGATATACTACAATTCGGACAAGGACTTCGGCTTCTTTGCCACGAACGCGGCGGGAACGTGTATCGCTCAGTTCGGCGCTGCCAATACGGTTGCCGGGTGGAACATCGAGACTTCACGCATCTGGAAAAACAACGTTTCGCTGGGTGCTGACGGGTCCATTACGAACGGCTCGAAATGGAAACTGAACAATGATGGTTCAGGGTCGATTGCCTCGGGCAATATTTCATGGAACGCCTCCGGTGCTGTAACCTTCTCTTCGTCTGTGTCGCTTCCAGTGGAAGAACGACATCGAAACGGCCAAGAGCGCCAACTATGGCTACCGCTATTATAAACAGGTCATCATCAACGGCGAAGAAACGAAATATTATCCCGTTATTTTCAAGGGCGGAGACCAGACCGTGCAGCGCGACATCATGATCCGGCGTGCTTACCACGAACTGGCACCGGACACATGGTACAGCCCGACGCACAAAGGGGGGGCTGAACCTTCTGATCAAAACGAACTTCGGCGGTTGGGGCGGTGTAGAATACGGATGGGATATTTATGATCTTCAAGAGAGTTACTGTCGTATGTTCGGCGGTGCGGGACATTGCGGCAATTACTGCATGTTTGCCGTGTTCCTGCGCGGCGGAGGCACTACGGGCGCCGTATACCACCTCTACTCGGACCAGCCCATCGAGAGCTCTTCCATGAGTCCTTCGCCGATTCCTCCGGCACCGCAGATCGCCTACAACTCGGACCTGATCTTCCAGAGCGGCACCTCGATGGCTTACGCTGCGGCACCGCGCACGCTTACGGCTGCCGTCGAGGAGGAGATTCGCCGCCACCGCTTCATTGCGCTG
>VOFF01000024.1_pt1 | contig 34844 bp, 33 predicted proteins | sample 5384061 | NCBI WGS metagenome assembly VOFF01 (sample SAMN12384725, study PRJNA508395) | human gut metagenome | isolation source: healthy gut E | host: Homo sapiens | reverse complement strand
TTCACCGCCTATCAAATCTCGAGCCAAACTCCGAATGCGCAACATGAAGACAGGAGTGAGGGCATGGGTGCTAAGGTCCGCAGACGAAAGAGGAGAAGAATCTCAGACCACCTGCTAAGGTCCCAAAATACAGCTAAAGTTAAACTAACGAAGTCTGACTGCTAAGACAGCTAGATGTTGGCTTGGAAGCAGCCATTCATTTAAAGAGTGCGTAACAGCTCACTAGTCGAGGAGTCGGGCGTGGATAATCGGGTATGAAGTTGTCTACCGAAGCAGGGATCATTGATATGATCGGTAGGGGAGCATTCCAGTCAGCGTCGAAGGCGTACCGTGAGGTATTCAGTGAAATTGTAGTATCGGTGAAGATGCCGATTACCCGCGATGGGACGAAAAAAGACCCCGTGAACCTTTACTATAGCTTATCATTGAATCTGGTCAGGTAGGAAACTAGAGCATAGTGATCCGGTGGTTCCGCATGGAAGGGCCATCGCTCAAAGGATAAAAGGTACTCCGGGGATAACAGGCTGATCGCTCCCAAGAGCTCATATCGACGGAGCGGTTTGGCACCTCGATGTCGGCTCGTCACATCCTGGGGCTGGAGAAGGTCCCAAGGGTTGGGCTGTTCGCCCATTAAAGTGGCACGCGAGCTGGGTTCAGAACGTCGTGAGACAGTTCGGTCTCTATCTATCGTGGGCGTAGGATATTTGAGGGGCTCTGACACTAGTACGAGAGGGACCGTGTTGGACAGACCTCTGGTTTGCCGGTTGTGCCGCCAGGTGCATTGCCGGGTATCTAAGTCTGGATCGGATAAGTGCTGAAAGCATCTAAGTACGAAGCCGGCCACAAGATTAGATTTCTCTCAAGGGTCGTTGTAGACTACGACGTTGATAGGATGCAGGTGTAAAGATGGTAACATCAAAGCCGAGCATTACTAATTGCCCGTTCACTTTCCGGATGGTATATGTTTTTACTACAGATGGTGTATACCTTTGGTGGCTTTTCCACCTCTTCCCAGAACAGAGAAGTGAATGGTACTGCGTCACAGTGGGAGAGTAGCCGCCGTTTTGATTGAAGCCTCCGGACTTGAAGAAGTTCCGGAGGCTTTTTTTTGTATACGCACGTGTGTGGGGAGTCTAGTAACGGAAATAATCCTATGTTCTGTAACATGAATATGGTATATTTTTCTCTTTTTGCAGTACTTTTAGTGTAAATTCTATCATTAAATTCTTTTTCTATCATTGATTTTTGTACTTTTGGGCTATTCTTTTTGAATTTATTGAAGAAAGAAAGTGTTAAACTCAAAAAAATATCTTCTAAGAATATGGAAAATAAAATTCAGGAGCTTACCGATAAGATTTATCGTGAAGGTGTGGAAAAAGGAAATGAAGAAGCACAGCGACTTATCAGTAGTGCTCGCGATGAAGCAGCAAAGATTGTAGAGGATGCCCGTAAGGAAGCTGAGTCTATTCTCGCTGTAGCTCGGAAGTCAGCCAAGGAAACTGCCGAAAATACACAATCAGAAATTAAATTGTTTGCCGGACAAGCAGTAAATGCATTGAAGACCGAAATAGCTACCTTGTTGACCAATGAGGTAGTCAGTGAAAGTGTGAAAGGATTTGTGGCAGATAAGGAGTATCTGAATAAGTTTATAGTTTCATTAGCTGCCCAATGGTCTGCTAACGAATCTATCGTGATCTCTACCGCAGATGCCGAAGGACTTAAGAAATATTTTGCAGCGAACGCAAAAGCTTTGTTGGATAAAGGAGTGAGAATAGAAGAAGTGAACGGAACGAAATCACTTTTTACTATCTCACCAGCTGACGGCTCTTACAAAGTGAACTTCGGTGAAGAGGAATTTGAAAATTATTTCAAGGATTTCCTTCGTCCTCAATTAGTAGAAATGTTGTTTTAAAACGGGACTATGACAAATTATTATTGCCTGGTAGCCGGTTTGCCGGATCTTTCGTTGGAGGATGGCAAACTGAACTATACAGTGGCTAATTTTAAATCGGAAATCTATTCGGAATTATCGGAAAAGGATAGGAAGTTAATCGACTTGTTCTATTTGAAATTCGATAATGCTAACCTGTTGAAACTGTTGAAAGATAAGGAAGCTACGACAGATTTTGAGGGGAATTATTCTCAGAATGAGTTGCTGGCGCTTATCAGTTCGGTGCGTGAAGGCGATGCTCCGGATAAGAGATACCCATCTTATCTTTATGAATTTATTACTGCTTATTTGGCTCTTTCCGCAGAGGAACTCTATCGTGCGGAAGATATGTTATCTGCCTGCTATTATGCGTATGCCATGAACTGCGGTAATCAATTTGTTTCCTCCTGGTTTGAATTTAATTTGAATATCAATAATATACTGGCTGCCTTAGCTGCACGTAAATATAAAATGGACGTATCTCAGGTAGTAGTGGGCAAGACGGATGTGAGTGAGATGATTCGTACATCGAATGCCCGAGATTTCGGTTTGTCCGAGATGCTGGAATATTTTGAGCAGGTACTCCGTATCAGCGAGATTGAAGAATTAGTGGAAAGGGAAAAGAAGATAGATTTGTTGAAATGGAACTGGATGGAAGACGCTGTCTTTTTCAACTATTTTACTGTGGAGCGGATTTTCGTGTTTTTGTTGAAACTGGAAATGATTGGCCGTTGGATTTCTATGGATAAGGAAAAGGGAAGCGAACTGTTCCGTCAGATTATTGATAAATTAAAGGACGAGATACAGATTCCCGCAGAATTCAGATAATAAACAGATTAAAGATATATGGCAACAAAAGGAACTGTTAGTGGCGTAATAGCCAACATGGTTACTCTTACCGTTGACGGACCGGTGGCACAGAATGAGATTTGTTACATTCTGACTGGCGGAGACCGCTTGATGGCAGAGGTTATTAAGGTGGTAGGCAGCAATGTTTATGTGCAGGTGTTTGAAAGTACACGTGGATTGAAAGTTGGTGCTGAAGCCGAATTTACGGGACACATGCTTGAAGTGACTCTAGGTCCGGGTATGTTGTCTAAAAATTATGATGGTCTGCAAAACGACCTTGATAAAATGGATGGAGTGTTCCTGAAACGCGGACAATACACCTATCCATTGGATAAAGAAAGAGTGTGGCATTTTGTACCGTTGGTGAAAATGGGTGATGAAGTTGGTCCATCGGCTTGGTTGGGACAGGTGGATGAGAACTTCCAGCCACTGAAAATTATGGTACCATTTCAGTTGACAGGTACTTATAAAGTGAAATCCATTGTTCCTGAAGGTGATTATACTATTGAGGATACTGTAGTGGTTCTGACGGACAGAGAAGGTAAAGATATTCCGGTAAACATGATTCAGAAGTGGCCGGTAAAGAAGGCTATGACTAATTATAAGGAAAAGCCGCGTCCTTATAAATTATTGGAAACCGGTGTCCGTGTTATTGATACGGTCAACCCCATTGTAGAAGGGGGAACGGGATTTATTCCCGGTCCGTTTGGTACAGGGAAAACAGTGCTTCAGCATGCCATCTCCAAGCAGGCGGAAGCGGATATCGTAATTATCGCTGCTTGTGGTGAACGTGCGAATGAGGTGGTGGAAATCTTTACCGAGTTCCCCGAACTGGTAGACCCGCATACAGGACGTAAGCTGATGGAACGTACTATCATTATTGCCAATACCTCGAACATGCCGGTGGCTGCCCGTGAAGCGTCTGTGTACACGGCTATGACCATTTCTGAGTATTATCGTGCTATGGGATTGAAAGTCTTACTGATGGCAGATTCTACTTCCCGTTGGGCGCAGGCCTTGCGTGAGATGTCCAACCGTATGGAAGAATTGCCTGGTCCGGATGCATTCCCGATGGATATCTCGGCTATTATTTCCAACTTTTACGGACGTGCGGGATATGTACATCTGAATAATGGTGAGACCGGTTCTATTACCTTTATCGGAACAGTATCTCCGGCAGGTGGTAACTTGAAGGAACCTGTAACGGAGAATACTAAAAAGGTGGCCCGTTGCTTTTATGCCTTGGAGCAGGAACGTGCCGACAGGAAGCGTTATCCGGCTGTGAACCCGATTGACTCTTATTCAAAATATCTGGAATATCCGGAATTTGAGGAATATATCGCCAAACGTATTAATGGTGAATGGATTGGTAAGGTGAACGAAATCAAAACAAGATTGTTGCGTGGTAAGGAAATTGCTGAACAGATTAATATTTTGGGTGATGATGGCGTACCTGTAGAATATCATGTAATCTTTTGGAAATCAGAGTTGATTGATTTTGTGATTCTGCAACAGGATGCTTTTGATGAAGTGGATTCAGTGACTCCGATGGAACGTCAGGAGGAGATCTTGAATATGGTAATCGACATCTGTCATACGGAATTCAAGTTTGATACTTTCATTGAGGTGATGGATTATTTCAAAAAGATGATCAACCTTTGCAAACAGATGAACTATGCTAAATATAAATCTGAGCAGTATGAGGATTTTAAGAAGCAGTTACAGGAATTGGTTGCCGAGAGAAGTGTCTGATTTTAATTTTTAATTTTAATTTATAATGAGTAGAGATGGCAACAAAAGCATTTCAAAAGATATATACTAAGATTAGCCAGATTACCAAGGCAACCTGTTCGCTGAAAGCGTCAGGAGTGGGCTATGATGAGTTGGCAATGGTTAATGGGAAATTAGCCCAGGTGGTAAAAATCATGGGTGATGAAGTGACTTTGCAGGTGTTCGAGGGTACGGAAGGTATTCCGACCAATGCTGAGGTCGTATTCTTGGGCAAGTCGCCTACACTGAAAGTGAGCGACCAGTTGGCTGGACGTTTCTTCAACGCTTTTGGTGATCCGATTGATGGGGGACCGGAAATTGAGGGACAGGAAGTGCCTATCGGCGGTCCGTCTGTGAATCCGGTTCGCCGTAAACAGCCGTCGGAACTGATTGCGACCGGTATTGCCGGTATCGATTTGAACAATACGTTGGTATCAGGACAGAAGATTCCTTTTTTTGCTGACCCTGACCAGCCGTTCAATCAAGTGATGGCCAATGTGGCATTGCGTGCCGAAACCGATAAGATTATCTTGGGTGGTATGGGTATGACTAATGACGACTACCTGTATTTTAAGAATGTATTTTCTAATGCCGGTGCGCTCGACCGTATTATCAGTTTCGTGAATACTACGGAAAATCCTCCGGTAGAACGTCTGTTGATTCCGGATATGGCGCTGACGGCTGCTGAATATTTTGCAGTGGAACATAATCAGAAAGTATTGGTGTTGCTGACTGATATGACCAGTTATGCTGATGCGTTAGCTATTGTGTCTAACCGTATGGATCAGATTCCTTCCAAGGACTCTATGCCGGGATCTCTTTATTCGGATTTGGCGAAGATTTATGAAAAAGCGGTACAATTCCCCGCAGGTGGTTCAATCACTATTATTGCGGTAACTACCTTGAGTGGCGGTGATATTACGCACGCTGTTCCTGATAATACGGGTTATATCACTGAAGGGCAGCTTTTCTTGCGTCGCGACAGCGATATCGGTAAGGTCATCGTGGACCCGTTCCGTTCGTTGTCCCGCCTGAAACAGTTGGTGGCCGGTAAGAAAACCCGTAAAGACCATCCTCAGGTGATGAATGCAGCTGTCCGTTTGTATGCTGATGCTGCCAATGCCAAGACGAAGATGGAAAATGGTTTTGACTTGACTAATTATGATGAACGTACTTTGGCATTCGCTAAAGATTACGCTAATCAGTTACTCGCCATTGATGTGAATCTGGATACTACTGAAATGCTGGATGTTACATGGGGATTGTTCAGCAAATACTTTAAGCCGGAAGAAGTCAATATAAAGAAAGAATTGGTTGACCAGCATTGGAAAAAACAATAAATTAACGAAGAAACATGGCAATAAAGTTTCAATATAACAAGACCTCGCTACAACAGCTTGAGAAGCAGCTCAAGGTCCGTGTGCGTACGCTTCCTATTATTAAAAATAAGGAAAGCGCTCTCCGCATGGAAGTAAAGAGATGCAAGACAGAAGCTGCCGGGTTGGAGGAAAGGCTTGAAAAACAGATTCAGGCATACGAGGCCATGTTCGCACTTTGGAATGAATTTGATGCTTCATTAATAAAAGTGAGTGATGTTCATTTGGGTATAAAGAAGATTGCCGGTGTACGAGTTCCCTTGTTGGAAAACGTAGACTTTGACATCCGTCCCTACAGTCTGTTCAACAGCCCGAAGTGGTATTCCGATGGAATATATTTGTTGAAAGGATTGGCACAGACTGCTATTGAAAGGGAATTTATGCTTGCCAAACTGAACCTGCTGGAACATGCGCGTAAAAAGACCACTCAAAAAGTGAATCTTTTTGAGAAAGTGCAGATACCCGGATATCAGGATGCTCTGCGAAAGATAAAACGATTTATGGAGGATGAAGAGAATTTGTCCAAATCATCGCAGAAGATTCTGAAATCTATTCAAGAGAAAAGAAAGGAGGCGGAGGCATGATTACAAAAATGAAGAAGTTGACTTTCCTTATTTATCATAAGGACTATGAATGTTTCCTGCAAAATATCCGTGATTTGGGCGTAGTCCACGTGGCGGAAAAAGCGCAGGGGACAGCGGAGAATACCGAACTTCAAGAGAGCATCCGTCTGTCCGACCACTATGCTTCAACTATTAAGTTTTTGCAAGGTTTTAATGTTGAACTGCAAGAACAGAAGGGGGATACAGCCCGTGGAGAGAAAGCGTTGGAGGAAGTGGAGGCGTTACAACTGGAGAAAACCCAGTTGCAGCATCAGTTGCAGATTTGCGACAAAGAGCGTGCCGCGTTAGAGGTATGGGGAGATTTCGATCCTGCGTCGGTTATGCGGTTGCAAGAAGTTGGATATCAGGTGAATTTCTATATTTGCTCAGAGAAGAACTTTAACGAGGAATGGTTGGATACGTACTATGCTACGGAGGTTAACCGTATTGGTTCACGCATTTATTTCATTACCATAACCAAAGAAGGAACGTTGCCCGAATTGGAAGTGGAATCGGTCAAATTGCCGGTAATGTCCTTGAGTAGGCTTGCTGCCAGATGTGAAGATTTGGAACAGCAAATGAAGAGTGTGGATGATAAGTTAGCTGCCATAGCAGGAGAAAAACTTCTTTCTTTGCAAGTTGCACAAGCTAATATCCGCTCACAGATAGAATTCTCAAAAGTGGTGCTAAGTACTGAACAAGCTGCGGATGACAAATTGATGTTGTTACAGGGGTGGGCACCGGCTACGCAGATTCCGGAGATTACTAATTTTCTGAATCAACAGGAGGCGTACTTTGAAATTGCTGACCCTACGCCGGAGGACAATGTACCTATTCAGTTGAATAATAAAGGATTCTTCCGTCTGTTTGAACCGATTATGAAACTGTATATGCTTCCTAAGTATAATGAACTGGATTTGACGCCGTTCTTTGCTCCTTTCTTTATGCTCTTTTTCGGGCTGTGTTTGGGCGATTCGGGCTATGGTCTGTTCATGGTATTAGGAGTAACTGTTTATCGTATGTTGGCGAAGAATGTCGGTGCTTCCATGAAGCCCATCTTAACTTTGGTGCAGATTTTGGGTGCTTCTACTTTCTTCTGCGGTATGCTGACAGGTACTTTTTTCGGATTTAATCTGTATGGTAATGATATTCCGTTCTTTAATAAGATGCGTGATTTGTTCTTCTTGGACAATCAATGGATGTTTAATCTTTCATTGATTTTGGGAGCGGTACAGATTATTTTCGGTATGATACTGAAAGCGGCTAATCAGACCATTCAGTTCGGATTGAAATATGCATTGTCAACTATCGGATGGATTATTGTATTGGTAAGTACAGCTTTGGCATTCCTATTGGGAGATACCATGCCGATGGGAGGAACTGTCCATTTGGTAATTCTGGGGCTTGCCGGTGTGCTGATTTTCTTGCTCAACAGTCCAGGAAAGAATATTTTTCTCAATATCGGTTTGGGTTTGTGGGATTCCTACAATATGGCAACCGGTTTGCTGGGGGATATCCTTTCGTATGTGCGTTTGTTTGCTTTAGGTCTGTCGGGTGGTATTCTTGCCAGCGTATTCAATAGTCTGGCGGCTGGAATGAGTCCTGATAATGCAATTGCAGGTCCGATAGTGATGGTATTGATTTTCTTGATAGGTCATTCTATCAACATGTTTATGAATATATTGGGAGCGATGGTTCATCCGATGCGTCTGACTTTCGTGGAGTTTTTTAAGAATTCGGGTTACGAAGGAGGGGGTAAGGAGTACAAGCCTTTCAAGAATTGAAGAATGAGAATAAAGAATTAAAAGCTGTTTAAGCCTTTTCGGCATTGTCATTTTGAATAAATGTTGTATCCTTGTGCAGACAGAAAAGCTAGAAAGGGAGAATCTGAAGCATAGTATGCAGATATTTCGCTAAGTTCTGGATGACATGAAAAGTATTCCTTTTAGGAGAAGTTTGATAAAATAAAGAATTTAAAAATTAAAAATAGAAGAATTATGGAAATGAATTTATTGATTGCTTATGTAGGTATTGCAATTATGGTTGGTTTATCAGGTATCGGTAGTGCGTATGGTGTAACTATCGCAGGTAATGCATCTATCGGTGCATTGAAGAAGAATGATAGTGCATTCGGTAACTTCTTGGTGTTGACTGCACTTCCCGGTACACAGGGACTGTATGGTTTTGCCGGTTATTTCATGTTCCAGAGTATTTTCGGTGTTCTGACTCCGGCTATTACAGGTATTCAAGCTGCTGCCGTGTTGGGTTCCGGTATTGCTTTGGGACTTGTAGCTCTTTTCTCCGCTATCCGTCAGGGGCAGGTTTGTGCTAATGGTATTGCTGCCATTGGCCAAGGACATAATGTATTTGGTAATACATTGATTTTGGCCGTTTTTCCTGAATTGTATGCTATTGTTGCTTTGGCTGCAACCTTCTTGATGGGATCTGCATTGGCTGCGTAATCAGATTAGTTTTTTTATATGGGCGGCTATTTCCTGTTTTTATGGAAATAGCCGCTTTTCTTATTCTAATGTAAGACAGAACCTTAAAAATATTTATTATTGTAGCCGATATCAGTATTTTTTGTGAAGATTGTTAGAGTAAAATAATTGAATGCTAATTCAGAAACTATCTGAATAACATAAAGTTGCAAAAAAACTTTATTATCTCATTGAAAATATGTAACTTTGCGCTCGAATTAAGATTAGTTAATAGATGGCAAAAGAATTGTTAGCCCCTGATTATATATTCGAAGCAAGTTGGGAGGTATGTAATAAAGTAGGGGGAATTTATACGGTGTTGTCCACCAGGGCCAAAACACTGCAGGAAGCATTCAAAGACAAAGTCTTTTTCATAGGACCCGATTTTTGGGCAGGAAAGGAAAATCCTTTGTTCAGTGAAAATGAAAATCTTTGTGCGGCATGGCGTGAACATGCTTTGAAGAAAGACGGATTGAAAGTTCGTGTGGGACGCTGGAATATTCCGGGAGAGCCTATTGTCATATTGGTGGATTTTTATCCTTTTTTCTCTAAAAGAAATGAAATATATGGCCGGATGTGGGAGGATTTCAAAGTTGATTCACTTCATGCTTATGGAGATTACGACGAAGCGTCTATGTTTTCTTATGCAGCCGGAAAAGTGGTTGAAAGCTTTTATCGTTTCAATCTGACCGAAAATGATAAGGTCATTTATCAGGCACATGAATGGATGACAGGTATGGGGGCCCTTTATTTGCAGAAAGCGGTACCCGAAATAGCTACCATTTTTACTACTCACGCTACTTCTATAGGCCGGTCTATCGCCGGAAACAATAAACCCCTTTACGATTACTTATTTGCTTATAATGGCGACCAAATGGCGCGTGAACTCAATATGGAGGCAAAGCATTCTATTGAGAAGCAGACTGCGCATCATGTGGATTGCTTTACTACGGTCAGTGAGATTACCAACAACGAATGCAAGGAGTTGTTGGACAAGCCGGCAGATGTGGTGTTGATGAATGGGTTTGAGGATGACTTTGTTCCGCAAGGTCGTACATTTGCCGCCAAGCGTAAGAAAGCTCGTGCTGCGATGTTGAATTTGGCTAATAAATTGCTTGGCTTGACGATGAGCGATGATACTCTTATTGTGGGTACAAGCGGTCGTTATGAGTTTAAAAATAAAGGTATCAATGTCTATTTGGAGTCCTTGAACCGATTGACCCGTGATAAAAATTTGAAAAAAGAGGTGCTGGCATTTATTAATGTACCAGGTTGGGTAGGGGATCCTCGTGAGGATTTGGTGGAACGTTTGAAAAGCAAAGAGAATTTCACAACTCCGTTGGAGTGTCCGTTTATCACACATTGGTTGCATAATATGAGTCATGATCAGGTACTTGATATGATGAAGTATTTGGGAATGTCCAATTCGGCGGAATCTAAGGTAAAAGTAATATTTGTACCTTGTTATCTGGATGGAAAGGATGGTATCTTGAATTTGGAATATTATGATTTGGTGTTGGGGAATGACTTGAGTGTTTATCCTTCCTATTATGAACCTTGGGGGTATACACCTTTGGAAAGTGTAGCATTCCATGTACCTACTATAACAACTGATCTGGCTGGATTTGGTTTGTGGGTAAACTCGTTGAAGGGTAGATACAGTGAGTTGAAAGATGGTGTGAAAGTTATCCATCGCTCGGATTACAACTATTCTGAAGTGGCGGATGTTATAAAGGACACTATATCGGAATTTTCGGGATTGCCGGAAAATACAATCAAGACAGTGCGTAAAAATGCGGCGGACATTGCTGAAAAGGCATTGTGGAAGCATTTTATCAAATATTATTATGAAGCTTATGATGTGGCATTGCATAATGCACAGAAAAGGCTTGTTATGAATAGCTAATTAATTATTAATAAATAATTTGAGAGACATGAAAATCAAAGTAAGTAATGCGAATACTCCTAATTGGAAGGAAGTTACAGTAAAATCACACATTCCCGAAGAACTGAAGAAGTTGGAGGAAATGGCTCGTAACATCTGGTGGGCATGGAATTACGAAGCAACAGACCTGTTTAGAGATTTAGATCCTGCAACTTGGAAAGAAGTGGGGCAGAATCCCGTTGCTTTATTGGAACGTTTGAGCTATGAAAAGCTGGAGGCATTAACTCAGGATAAGGTGATTGTAAAGCGCATGAATGATGTATATGCTAAATTCAAAGCTTATGTAGATGCTAAGCCGGATAGCAAACGTCCTTCTGTTGCTTATTTCTGTATGGAGTATGGTTTGACACATGTTTTGAAAATCTATTCCGGTGGGCTGGGTATTTTGGCCGGTGACTACTTGAAAGAAGCATCAGACAGTAATGTAGATATGTGTGGTGTTGGCTTCTTGTATCGTTATGGGTATTTTAGCCAAAGCCTTTCAATGGATGGTCAGCAGATTGCTAACTATGAATCACAGAATTTCGGTAGCCTGCCTATTGAACGTGTAATGGATGAAAACGGACAGCCGATGGTAGTTGATGTTCCTTATTTGAACTATTTCGTTCATGCATACGTATGGAAGGTAAATGTAGGACGTGTTCCTTTGTATCTGCTAGATACGGATAATGAAATGAACAGCGAATTTGATCGTCCTATCACTTATCAGCTTTATGGTGGAGATTGGGAGAACCGTTTGAAACAAGAAATCTTGTTAGGTATCGGTGGTGTGTTGCTGCTGAAGAAATTGGGCATTAAGAAAGATGTCTATCATTGTAATGAAGGACATGCTGCTTTGTGTAATGTTCAGCGTTTGTGTGATTATGTAGAAAGCGGGCTGACATTTGACCAGGCTTTGGAAGTAGTTCGTTCTTCTTCTTTATATACGGTTCATACTCCGGTTCCTGCGGGGCATGACTATTTTGATGAAGGCTTGTTTGGAAAATATATGGGTGGTTATCCACAGCGTATGGGGATTTCTTGGCAGGATTTGATGGACTTGGGTCGTATTAATCCGGGTGATGCAGGCGAACGTTTTTGTATGTCTACATTTGCTTGTAACACTTGTCAGGAAGTAAACGGTGTGAGCTGGTTGCATGGCAAGGTTTCTCAGGAGATGTTCTCTGGAATTTGGAAAGGCTATTTCCCTGAAGAAAGTCATGTAGGTTATGTAACTAATGGTGTTCATTTCCCAACGTGGAGTGCTACTGAATGGAAGAAGCTATATGCTAAGCATTTTGCTCCTAATTTCCTGGAAGATCAGTCTAATGAGAAAATTTGGGAAGCTATTTATAATGTAGCCGATGAAGAAATTTGGGAAACCCGTATGGCTTTGAAGTACAAATTGGTTGACCATATTCGTAAGCAGTTCAGTGAAAGCTGGTTGAAGAACCAAGGTGATCCTTCACGTATCGTTTCTCTGATGGAAAAGATTAATCCGAATGCCTTGTTGATTGGTTTTGCCCGTCGTTTTGCTACTTACAAACGTGCACATTTGCTGTTTACTGATTTGGATCGTTTGTCTAAGATTGTGAATAATCCTGATTATCCGGTACAGTTCCTGTTTGCAGGAAAAGCTCACCCGCACGATGGTGCAGGTCAGGGGTTGATCAAGAAGATTGTGGAAATTTCCCGTCGTCCGGAATTCTTGGGCAAAATCATCTTCTTGGAAAATTATGATATGCAGTTGGCACGTCGTCTGGTTTCAGGTGTTGATATTTGGATGAATACTCCGACTCGTCCATTGGAAGCATCTGGTACATCTGGCGAAAAGGCTTTGATGAATGGTGTTGTTAACTTCTCTGTGCTTGACGGTTGGTGGCTGGAAGGTTACCGTGAAGGAGCAGGATGGGCGTTAACTGAAAAACGTACTTATCAGAATCAAGATCATCAAGATCAATTGGATGCTGCAACTATTTATAGTATTTTGGAAAATGAGATTCTTCCATTGTATTATGCACGTAACCGTAAGGGATATTCTGAGGGTTGGGTGAAGACTATCAAGAATTCTATTGCTCAGGTGGCTCCTCATTATACAATGAAACGTCAGTTAGACGATTATTATGCTAAGTTCTATACTAAAGAAGCAAAACGTTTTAAAGAATTGGTAGCCAATGATTATGCAAAGGCTAAGGAACTGGCTGCTTGGAAAGAAAGAGTTGCAGAACTTTGGGATTCCATTGAAATCGTTTCATGTGAAAAGACGGAAGAGCTGGCTAGCGGTAATATTGAAAGCGGAAAAGAATATATCATTACTTATGTCATAGATGAAAAGGGATTGGATGATGCAGTAGGTATTGAACTGGTTACCACTTTCACGAATGCGGAAGGTAAAGAGCATATCTATTCTGTAGAACCAATGGAAGTAATTAAGAAAGAAGGTAACTTGTATACATTCCAGGTTAAACACAGTTTGTCTAACTCAGGCAGCTTCAAGGTGGCATACCGTATGTTCCCGAAGAATGTTGATTTGCCTCATCGTCAGGACTTCTGCTATGTTCGTTGGTTTAACTAATCATTGAATTAAGATAATATTTCTATTTAAAGAACTGTTTCCTTGGAAAAGAGAGGAAGCAGTTCTTTTTTATTAGGATATTCAGTAAATGTCTCAAAAATAAGATGGCATATGAAGATGTTAAGATTGTTATTTCAAAGTGCGCATTCATGCTTGGGATTTCTATCATCGTATGTTTAAAAAAGAAAATCCAATACCGATGCCTTTCTAGACATCCTTCAAGCCGTATTTTTCTTTGAGAGTTCGCTTCTAAACTATTTTGCAAAGTTATTTTATTTCAATAGTTCGTTCCCAGTTTTCCGACAGGCCGGCGGCTTTTGCCATACATTCAAACGGAAAGACCGAATGAAGCTTGCCAAGCTCACTCTCATTAAAACTCTTGCGGTATTTTTCCAGAATATCAAATTCTGTAAAACCCAAAGTAGGGTGAATTTCTGAAATATTCACTATCTTTGCCATATCTTATTAGTTTGGATATTTCCCCCGTTTTGGCCGTCAAACCTTATTTTCGGGGGAATACCTAAAGATACAAAAAAGCCAACTAATTCGCAATACTTTGTGTATGAATTAGTATCATTCTAGTTAAGATTGTTATGGAAAGTGCGCATTATTGGGAAGGATAGGACGATATAAAAAATACCGATGCCTTTCTGAATCGGTATTGTAAACTATTTTGCAGTTATTTTATTTCAATAGTTCGTTCAGTTTGGACTTGATGGCATCTCCACGGAGATTACGTGCAACAATGGTACCTTCCTGATCAACCAATACGGTAGCAGGAATTGAATTGACACCATAAAGTTTTGCACCTGCACTTGTTGCATACGTTCATTTCAAAGTGATACCTCGCAAAGCGGGAATTTTTATCTTTGAAAGCCTTGTATGCTTCTACAACATTGGGCATTTCTTTACGGCAAGGTCCGCACCAGCTAGCCCAAAAGTCAATCAAAGTATATTTATTTTTGCTGACGAAATCAGACAGGCTTACAGTTTTACCTTCAGGGGTCTGCATAGAGAAATCAATGTATTTCTGACCTACAGCCGTTTTCTCTGAAGTTTCAATGAACTTGTTGATACCATTAACTAATGCAGCGTTTTCTACCAACGCTTTTTGTTTGTCGAGTTCGAATGCGCCTGCATAGGAAGGGAGAAGATATACACCGACCGGATTGGTGATATTGGCTTCAATTGTTTCCATATCCTGTCTTTCTTTTCAATCTCAGCCATGTGTTCTTCGCTGTCAAGCTAGTGTCGCTTTGAGCCTTTTGGTACATTTCATTCATTTCCTTGCTTAAAGCCATGAAGCCATCTTTGAATTTTTGGTAAGCGTCGTTATTAGGAGTACCTGAAACTTTGCTTTCCTTACCTAAGGTTACATTAATATTTCCATTTTCAAGAAAAAGATCAGTAAAGTAACGCTTGTCTCCTTTCATATAAGTGATGTAGCGGTTTACAGCCGTATCTTGTTTTCCGGTGAATACGAAAGTTCCGCTTTTGACAATAGCAGAATCAAGTTTTACAAGGTTTCCTCCTGCGTATTCCTGTAAATAGATCGTGTCGCCATCAGTGATGTCTTCTACTGAACCTGTAACCTTATAGGAAGGCGAATTCTGACATGCAACGAAAGCCATACTTCCTGCAGCCAATAAATAAACTAATTTTTTCATTTTAATATGATTATAATTTGAACGCAAAGATAACTACTTAATTAATATGTTTGCGGAAAAAAGGTTTTTATTTTCAGAATGAAATAAGGAATCTATAGTTTTGCTTTGCTTTTTTTGAATTTTATGGGCACTCATTCAATTCCTTTGGTTATAATTTGTACAGGGGGCTGCCTTACTGTTACAGTTGATCGGTAATATTCTGGATCTTTCGAAAATCGAATCGGGCACATTGAAGTTTGTGTAGAGTGATGTGAATATTAATGCAATGATGTACGATTTGGAGGAATTATTTCAATTACGGAATAAAAATAATCCGGAGGTGGAGATCGGGTAGATGTTGAATCCGAGCAGGGAGAAGGTCTCATTTTTTTGTTTACAATTTCTCAAAAGCCTATCATTCACTTTGCTGGGAGAAGAGAAATAGTACGCACAATGGAAAATTATTAGTCGGATGAATAAATATTACTTTATTTATATCCTCCATTCTTGAAAAATACCGTAATTTTGCAACTCAATTACAAAATGAGTATGCAACAATCTAATTATATAATTGAGGTAAAAGGTGTTTCCAAGTTTTTTGGTGATAAAATGGTCTTGGATAACATTAATTTATATGTAAAAAAAGGTGAGTTTGTAACTGTGTTGGGGCCCTCCGGTTGCGGAAAGACAACTCTTTTACGTTTGATTGCCGGTTTTCAGACTGCTTCGGAAGGCGAGATAAAGATAGCTGGAAAAGAGATCACGCAGACACCTCCGCATAAGCGTCCGGTAAATACTGTGTTCCAGAAGTATGCTTTGTTCCCTCATTTGAATGTGTTCGATAATATTGCCTTCGGATTGAAATTGAAAAAGACCTCTAAGCAGACTATCGAGAAGAAAGTAAAGGCTGCTCTTCGTATGGTAGGGATGACGGACTATGAGTATCGGGATGTGAATTCCTTGTCAGGCGGGCAGCAACAGCGTGTAGCCATAGCCCGTGCTATTGTCAATGAGCCGGAGGTGTTGTTGCTGGATGAGCCTTTGGCTGCTTTGGACTTGAAGATGCGTAAAGATATGCAGATGGAATTAAAAGAGATGCATAAGACATTGGGCATCACTTTTATTTATGTGACGCATGACCAAGAGGAAGCTTTAACACTGAGCGACACGATTGTTGTAATGAGTGAAGGAAAAATACAGCAGATCGGAACACCGGTGGATATTTATAACGAACCCATCAATTCGTTTGTAGCTGATTTTATAGGTGAGAGCAATATTCTGAACGGAACTATGATACAGGACAAGCTTGTGCGTTTTGCAGGAGTGGAATTTGAATGTGTAGATGAAGGTTTCGGTGAAAATATGCCGGTAGATGTTGTGGTACGTCCTGAAGATTGGTATATTTTTCCGGATTCGGATGCTTCACAGCTTTCAGGTATCGTAACCTCATCCATCTTTAAAGGTGTGCATTATGAAATGGTGGTCGAGGCCAATGGTTATGAATTTATTGTACAGGACTATCATCATTTTGCTGTGGGTGAGCAGGTAGGTTTGTTGATAAAACCTTTTGATATCCATATTATGAAAAAAGAACGTGTATGCAATACGTTTGAAGGAGAACTGATAGATGGAACGCATGTGGAATTTCTGGGATGTACGTTTGAGTGTCTGCCAGTGGTTGACATTGAGCCGGGAACTAAAGTAAAAGTGCAGGTAGATTTCAAGGATATCATTTTGCAGGATAATGAAGAGGATGGAACTTTAACCGGAGATGTACGTTTTATCCTATATAAGGGAGATCATTATCACCTCACTGTGTCATCGGACTGGGGTGAGGATATTTTTGTTGATACCAATGATGTATGGGACAATGGTGATCATGTAGGTATCAGCATCTTTCCTGAAAGTATAAAAATAACTCAGATTGTAGAATCATAATAAAGAAAAGAGGTGCTCAGAACGATACGATTTTTCTTGTCTTCACGTAAAAGTTGGACTATTCCTTACGTGATATTTTCGGCGGTATTTGTTATTCTTCCGCTACTTTTAATAGTGGTTTATGCATTTATGGATGATGCGGGGCATTTCACATTGGGAAATTTTGCCAAATTTTTCGCTCATCCCGAGGCAATCAACACATTTGTTTATTCTATTGGCGTGGCCATTATCACAACAGTGGTATGTATCTTATTGGGATATCCTGCTGCCTATATTCTGACACAGACGCGGATGAAATATGCATCGACAGTGGTGGTATTGTTTATTTTGCCCATGTGGGTGAATATTTTAATACGTACACTGGCTACGGTGGCCTTGTTCGATTTTATGAACGTATCTTTAGGAGAGGGGGCTTTGATATTCGGTATGGTATATAATTTTTTGCCTTTTATGATTTATCCTATTTACAACACTTTGCAGAAATTGGATAAAAGTTATGTGGAAGCGGCGCAAGATTTGGGCGCCAATCCCATGCAAGTGTTTTTCAAGGCTGTGTTGCCCCTGTCTATGCCGGGTATTGTGAGTGGTATATTAATGGTATTTATGCCTACTATCTCCACATTTGCTATTGCCGAATTATTGACAATGAATAATATTAAATTATTTGGCACTACTATCCAGGAAAATATTAATAATAGTATGTGGAATTATGGGGCGGCCTTGTCGTTGATCATGTTGTTCCTTATTGGTGCGACAACCTTGCTCGCTTCAGATGATAAGGATCATAACGAAGGAGGTGGACTATGGTAAAGAAAATTTTGTGTCAGGGGTATTTGTGGCTGCTTCTGCTATTGCTTTATGCGCCTATTTTTATCATTATGATCTATTCGTTTACCGAAGCAAAGGTGCTGGGCAACTGGACCGGGTTTTCCACCAAACTCTATTCATCCCTATTTGTTGCAGGTACACATCATTCATTGACAAATGCCTTGGTCAATACCTTGAGCATTGCCTTTATTGCAGCTACCGTATCCACCTTGCTGGGCAGTATTACGGCAATCGGCATATTCAATCTTCGTCCCCGTGCCCGTAAAGCAATCAGTTTTGTCAATAACATTCCTATTTTGAATGGAGATATTATTATTGGTATATCTCTATTCTTGCTGTTCGTATCTTTGGGTATTCCACAAGGATATACCACTGTAGTGCTTGCACATATCACATTCTGTACTCCATATGTGGTGTTAAGTGTGTTGCCGCGTTTGAAACAGATGAATCCGAATATTTATGAGGCGGCGCTTGACTTGGGGGCTACTCCTATGCAGGCACTCCGCAAGGTGATTGTTCCTGAGATTCTTCCGGGAATGATTTCAGGTTTTATGTTGGCGGTGACTTTGTCCATTGACGATTTTGCCGTGACTGTATTTACTATTGGTAATGAAGGGCTTGAAACTCTTTCCACCTATATTTATGCGGATGCACGGAAAGGAGGGTTGACCCCTGAACTTCGTCCGCTTTCTACCATTATATTCGTATTGGTGCTGGTATTGCTGGTTATCATCAATCGCCGTGCAGGCAAGAAAAAGGAGGTATAAAAAATGAGGAAAATAAATAGATGGCTGATGGTGTGTGTGTGCGCGTTATTCTCTTTAACCGGATGCTATAACACAGAGCCTCGTGAGAGTGTGCTGAAAATATATAATTGGGCCGATTACATTGATGAGGATATGTTGGCGGAATTTCCCCGGTGGTACAAAGAACAGACGGGGGAAGATATTCGGATTGTCTATCAGACTTTTGACATCAATGAAATCATGTTGACCAAGATAGAACGCGGGCATGAAGATTTTGATGTAGTTTGTCCTTCGGAGTATATCATAGAGCGCATGCTGAGGAAAGGTTTATTGCTTCCCATTGATACCGTTTTTGGAAAGACCCCCAATTATCTGCATAATGAATCTCCTTATATCCGTGAACAATTGGATAAATTGAGCTGGTCGGGGCATCGTGCTTCAGATTATGCCATCGGTTATATGTGGGGAACAGCAGGTATCCTTTTTAATACCGATCATGTTCCAGCGGAAGATGCCAGGACTTGGGCCAGTCTTTGGAATCTGAAATATGAGAACAAGATCCTGATGAAGGAAAGTTATCGTGATGCATATGGTACCGCATTGATTTATGCCAATACCGAGGATTTGAAAAAAGGCAAGGTTACGGTAGAGGAGTTGATGAACAACTATTCGCAAGCATCCATCGATACAGTTGAGAAGTATCTGAAAGCCATGAAACCCTTGATAGCAGGTTGGGAAGCTGATTTTGGCAAGGAAATGATGACTAAAGGTAAAGCATGGCTGAACATGACCTGGAGCGGGGATGCGGTATGGGCGATAGAAGAGGCTGAAGGAGTGGGTATCCATCTGGACTATGAGGTGCCGGTGGAAGGAAGTAATGTGTGGTATGACGGATGGGTGATCCCTAAGTATGCTAGAAATAAAAAGGCTGCCAGTTATTTTATTAATTATTTATGCCGTCCCGATGTGGCTTTACGTAATATGGACGCCTGTGGTTATGTGAGTGCCGTTGCTACTCCCGAGATTTTGGAGGCAAAAATAGATACTACTTTATCTTACTTTGCAGATTTAAGCTATTTTTTCGGTCCTGCTGCCGATAGTATACAAATAGATAAGGTACAGTATCCTGACCGTACAGTGGTGGAGCGTTGTGCCATGATTCGTGATTCCGGTGACAAGACCGAATTTGCACCGAACTCGACGGACTTGGTTTCCTGGTCTTGGAAATGTGGTCGCGTGTAAAGGGGGATAATTTGGGGGTAGGCGTGGTTATTGTGATTCTGGTATCTGCCGGGATTATGGTAGTATTCACCGTGTATAGAAAACTTCAGCGTTATCAGCATGAAAAGGCTCAATATCATCGCAGGAATCATCGAAGAAAGAAATGACTTTATAAGGGAAGGAAACATTTAGTCTTGCTGATAAAACGATTTAGGGAATCCAATCTTTAGGTAGAATTAAAATAAAAGTCCGAACTTGGGAAAGTCCGGACTTTTATTTCTATAATCATATAAAGATTAAATGATGTATTGTGAAGAGATAGACTCATTATTCATCACGCGGCGGATTGTTTCAGCAAACATATCAGCAATGGTCAGTTGCTTCACTTTAGAGCAACGGTTAGCATAAGGAATACTATCGGTAAATACCATTTCTTCCAAGCCGGAGTTCTGAACGCGTTCGGATGCAGGACCTGACATTACACAGTGAGAAGCGATAGCGCGGACGGAAATAGCTCCCGCTTCTTTCATAATATCGGCTGCTTTGGTAATAGTACCGGCTGTATCTACCATATCGTCAATTAAGATGACATTTTTATTTTTTACATCACCGATAATTTGCATGGTGGCCACTTCATTGGCTTTCAGGCGCGTCTTGTTGCAGAGTACTAAGGGTACACCCAAATATTTGGAATAAGTGCTGGCGCGTTTTGAACCACCCACGTCCGGAGTTGCGATTACCAAGTCTTCCAGTTGCAATGATTCAATGTAAGGCAGGAATACGCCAGAAGCGTAGAGGTGGTCTACTGGTACATCAAAGAATCCTTGAATCTGATCGGCATGCAAATCCATTGTGATTAAACGGTCGATGCCTGCTACGCTCAGAAGATCGGCTACCAGTTTAGCACCGATAGAAACACGAGGTTTGTCTTTTCTGTCCTGACGTGCCCATCCAAAGTAGGGAATAACGGCTACAATGCTTTTTGCAGAGGCTCTTTTAGCTGCATCAATCATTAGCAGCAGTTCCATTAAGTTGTCAGAGTTAGGAAAGGTAGATTGAACTAGAAAAACATGTGCGCCTCTAATTGATTCTTCATAAGAAACAGCGAACTCACCATCAGCAAAATGCATGATGTTCATGTTTCCTAATTTGCAACCGAGGCTGTTGCAAATCTTTTCTGCAAGGTATCTCGAATTTGTTCCTGAGAATACCCTAAAAGGTGATGTTTTGCTCATTTTTGTAATAGATATTACCTATTTGTTAATTTGCGTGCAAAGGTACGTATTATAATTAGAAATTAAAAATAGAAATTTAAAAATAACTTCTCATTATTGTAATATGCTTGGTTTGAAGCATATTCTTCGTTTTTTAGGCTTCTATTCTAAATTATTGATAAATCAGTCTGCTAAATCTCTTAATTTCCGGAAATGTTCTATCACGCACCGATAATCGCGATCGGTACACGCATCGAATTTATTCCAAAGGGCGCCCAATATGGCGGCTCCTCCGAAACCAAAGTCCTTTACCTCCAGCAAGTTTTCTTCGTCAATGCCTCCCAAAGCTATGACTTTTTTGTCAATAATGCCTGCTTTGGCGGCGGTACGGAGTTCTTCGGCGGTGTATGCCGAGTTATAATTTAGTTTGGATATGCTATTGAATACCGGACTCAGAAAGACATAATCGCAACTGGATTTGCGCTCTTTAACTTCGTCTAGCGAATGGCAAGAACAACTGACATGTCCTTTGTATCCTTCCGGCAGGTTCGGATTACGACCGTTCAGGTGAATTCCTTTCAGTTTGTATTCCTCTTTCAGATAAAAATGTCCGTGAACCACGATGCGTTTGTGATATTGTTCGGGGATAAGGGTTAGCAGACGTTCTGCAAACATGGGTGCTGTACCGGGCTTTCGCAGATGGAGTGTGTCTAGTCCCTCCTCGAAAAGAGCTGTAATTATTTTATCTTCCTCCACAAAATAAGTGGGGGGCGTTATTAGAATTAACTTCATACCTTATGACTAATTGCTAAGCAAAGATAGCAACCTATTTGTAATAATCCTAGTGGATTTATAGATTTATTTTTGATAAACCTGTAAATCAATGGGATACTTTCCCCGAAAAAGTGATTCATGCGATGGAAAAGTTTTAAATAATCTGTGTGTATCTGTATGAAATAGGCGTTTTTTATTTACTTTTGCGCTAATAAAACAAGACGAATAGATAGAATTATGAATAAAAAACAATTTCTTGCAGCCGCATTTTGTTTGATGGCACTTGCCGGATGTACGCAAAAAACGGAATTGCCTGAGAATCCTAAAGATCAAGAAGAGTACCGTGATCATCAGGGAAACAGTTGGATTTATAACGCTATGCTAATGCGTTGGGCATTAATGCCGTCTATGGCCAACGGACTTTCTACCACACATTATTATTATCCTAAATCTGATTCGTGGACAGATGCTAACGGAATGAAAGTGGATGCTCCTTCAAAAGTGAATGTGGGGGCAAAATCGTCTACAAAATCAAAATCGAGCGGAAGTGTTTTTGGGAAAACACGCCGTTCATCCGGTGTTCATAGTTAATAGGAAGCGGATATGAAAAGAATACCTGTTACGCCACGTTCAGACTACCGTGAGAAAATAGAAGCGCTGGGCTTTGATTTTCATGGTGATTATTGGCGCGAGGAAGCGTATTATCGTTTTACGGCTGAAGAAACAGCCTGTTTGGAGGAAGCAACCAATGAGGCGTACCGTCTGTATTGTGAGGCTGCTCAATTCATTATTGAAGATAACCCGGAATTTATGGAGCGTGCATTGAATATTCCGAAGGAGATTGGTGAGCGTATCCGTGCTTCTTGGGGTGCGGATGAGTTAAGTCTGTATGGTCGTTTTGATTTTATATTAGCCAAGGATGGTACTCCGAAAATATTGGAGTTCAATGCTGATACACCGACTTCTTTGCTTGAAGCATCTGTTATCCAATGGCAATGGAAAGAGGATGTTTTTCCGGAATGCGACCAGTTTAATGGTATTCATGAAGGATTGGTGCAGTCATGGAAAGATATTTTCCCCAAAAAAGGAGAGATTCATTTTGCTGGTGCATTAGAGAATAATGAAGATACAGGAACGTTGCAATATCTGGCAAGTACGGCGATGGAGGCTGGGTTTCTACCCGAGTATTGGATATGCAGGCGCTGGATTTGCAAAATGGACGATTTTTTGATCCGGCAGGTGAACTAGTGAACCGGTGCTTTAAACTTTATCCGTGGGAGTGGATGGTGGACGAAAGTCCTGACGGATGTCTAGCGGAAATGGAATGGTTGGAGCCGATATGGAAATTGGTGATGTCCAATAAGGCGATCCTTGCCACATTGTACGAGTTGTTTCCGGATTCTCCTTATGTGCTTCCTTGTTATTTGTCGCGCCCTCGGTCGGGATTGTTTTGTAAAAAACCGGTCTTCTCTCGTGAAGGTCATAATGTAAGCGTTGTTGATATCCGGGATTGGGAGGAATATGTACGTATAGCTGAAACGGAGGGTGATTATAACACTGGAGCTTATGTATATCAGGAGTATGTGGAACCGACAGCGTACAGTGGCAGATATCCAGTTATTGGTTCTTGGATTATAGGAGGAGAAGCTGCGGGCATCGGTATTCGCGAAAATCGTATGGAGGTTACAGATAACTTGTCCGAGTTTGTACCACATATTATAGGATAAAGTCAAACTATCCATGTGCCGGTCGATGCCGGACGACGGATGTCGTCATGCCTCGACTGTTGGCACATAATTGAGGAATTAATGTCTTTTGAATAGGGTCGGTTCGATTCCTCTAGAAGGAAATGAGATGGGTTTCCATCGTTTTTACGTTAATCGTCCATAATTTGCCGCTTAACACTTCGCCATATTCACCTATAATCTTCAACACTTCAGCAGCTTCGGCACAACCTATTATGCCGGGGGTTACACCTAATACTCCTTTGGGCGGATGGGGCATGGATAGCATTTCTGTTTCGTCGGGGAAAAAGTGGCGGTAATCGGGGCCTCCTTGGTAATTGAAAACGGATACTTGACCTTCGAAGGCACGGATGGCACCATATACATAAACTTTTCCCCATTTCACACAGATATCATTGATAAGATAGCGGGTAGCGAAATTATCACATCCATCTATAATGATGTCGTAGGTACGGATAATTTCATCCGCATTCTCTTTAGTCAGTCTTGTGGGATAGGCATTGATTTGTACATCATGGTTCAGGGCTTCAAGACGTTTCTTAGCTTGGATAGCTTTGGGCATACCTACCTCGGCTTCACTATAAAGTACTTGACGTTGCAAGTTGCTGACACTTACCACATCATCGTCTATTAATCCGATGGTACCTACTCCGGCTCCTGTCAGGTACAAGGCAACAGGAGACCCCAGACCACCTACACCGACAATAAGCACTTTGGCCTGCTGAAGCCGTTGTTGTCCTTTTTCTCCCAATTCAGGGAGAATAATTTGACGGTTATATCTTTCCACTTTGTTTGTTGTTAATTTGAAAAAAAGGAGCTTTGTATCATTTATACAGCCCCATTCCTTTAAAAATATGGGTAAAATCTATCGTATTGGCGTGAACTTGTCAAAAGAAACATCCCAGTCTTTCCATACCGGCTCCCTTCCTAATGATTTCAGTGCGTGTTCTACTTCTACGGCTGTACGCTCATCACTTACATGGAATTGTTCCAAAGCTTGCGGATAGGTATAGTATCCCCCCGGTTCAGTTTTGCTTTCAGCACTCATGGTAGTCACTCCTAGCCCTGCCATGTTGTCGCGGATTTGTGCCGGTTCACGAGTGGAGTAGGAGATATCTACATCGTGATCGAAAATACGCATGGCAAAAGTGAGCTGTGCCAACTCACGATCATTCATGATGACATTCGGCTGGAAACCACCGTTTTCTGCCGGACGCATACGGGGGAAGTTGACACTGTACTTGGTTTTCCAATACTTTTTCTGAAGATAGCGTAAGTGATAAGCCATCATGGTCACATCGGTGCGCCATTCTTCCAGTCCGATAAGTACTCCCATGCCGATGGAGTGGACTCCTGCCTGACCCATGCGGTCGAAGCCGTTTACCCGCCACTCGAATTTGGATTTCATCCCGCGTGGGTGATATATATTATAACGGGCTTTGTTATAAGTTTCCTGAAAGCAAATGACTCCATTCAGTCCGTGTTCTTTCAGTTCGGCATATTCTTCGGCTTTGAGGGGCATTACCTCTATCTTCAGATTGCTGAAATATTTTTTGGCGATGTCCAAAGCTTTAGCCAGATAAGGGACTCCGGCTTTTGCCGGATTCTCTCCGGTCACCAGTAACAGGTTCTCAAAAGGCCCCAGTTTCTTGATGGCTTTGTATTCATCTTCAATCTGTTCGGGGGTGAGGATGGTACGTGCCATCGGGTTGCTGATATGGAAACCACAATACACACAAGAATTGGTGCAGGAGTTGGTGATATACAGCGGTATAAACATGGAGATGGTTTTGCCGAAACGTTCTTCGGTATATTTTTTGCTTAGTTGCGCCATCGGCTCCAGGTATTTTGCTGCTGCGGGGGAGATGAGCGCCATAAAGTCGTCCACATCGCAATGTTCCTTGCCAAGAGCGCGGAGCACATCACTTTCGGTCTTGGAGTAGATGGTTTTGGTGGTTTCTTCCCAATCTATTTTTTCAAGTTCTTCTGAAAACATAATTGTTATTTTTGTTATAGTTCTATAAGATGATTTCGCTTCTATAAGAGCCTATTTAAACCTTTTCGGCATTTAAACAGGTTTCAAGCTATAAGTTCCTTATTATTTTTCTACATTTCTTTTTGTCGCTTTCCGTCAGCTCGGGATGTAACTTCGTTCCTCCCTTCTGGATAACGCCTTTGATAGAGAATCCGCTCCACTTCAGAATTTCGCGCAACGCTTTTACTACACCGCGTGTCTGGTTAAACCAGATATTGAATGGCCATGGGGTGGAGCAGGTGCTTACGATGACTGCTTTCTTGCCTTTATGCAACGCTTGGGGGGATCCCTTCGGACTTTCTCCCATCATGCCGTACACGATGCGGTCGAACACTACTTTCAGATGTCCGTTCATGTTTCCCCAATAGCAGGGTGATCCGACAATCAGCACGTCTGCCCATTGTATCTTTTGAAGCGTGCGCTGCGCATTGTCTTCGGGTAGGACACAGGCCTGCCGGCTGCGGCAAGCCATGCATCCTGTACAGGGGCGTACCTGCAATTTATGGATGGATATTGCTTCCACTTCGGCGCCACGTATGCGAGCTTCTTCGGCCATGATGTCCAGCATTCGGCTGATAAGTCCTTGGCAACGAGGACTTCCGTTGAGTATCAATATCTTCATTACCTTATTTTTTTTAGGATGTTGTTGCGGACACATTGCACTGCAACCGTATAGTATTCCGGTTCCATATTTTCCAGATATGCTTTCAGCTCTCCTGTCAGTTCCGGTTCTTCCAGGCAGATGTCGTAGGCAAGTTTCATGCAGACGGCTTGTCCGGATGCGCTTTCGGCAGAAGATAGCATACCTTGAAGGCAGAAATCGAAGAAAGCTGCGTTGACAGGCTTCGGGACAGGAAGATGATGAAGGATATTCAGTAGCAGGCGTCTTGTTCCATCGTGGGGGCATTGCATGGCCCGTAACATCAGTTCCTCCCTTTTATCCATCAATAGGGAAGGAAGGAGGAAACTCAGTTTTTCACAAGCCCAAGTGGCACGCCAGGCTATCCTTGTTTCTTCATGCTGCGTTAGAGTATAAAGAGCATCAAAGCGGTCGGGGGAGCTGGCCACTTGATCTACTATGTTGTCTATGTGTTTTCTTCCTAAAGTTCCTTCAAGTGCTTTCTTGAAATCTTCCATAGTTTTTACAAAGTCAGTTGTTTAATTACCCACGTTCTTCAAGTCGCGGCTCAGTTTCATAGCGCAGAAGTTGGGTCCGCACATGGTACAGTACTCACCGTCCGTATGGCGGCCTTCATTGAAGTATTCCAAAGCGCGGTCGGGATCCAGACTCAGATGGAACTGGTCGCGCCAACGGAATTCATAACGTGCCTTGCTTAAAGCATTGTCGCGGATCTGTGCGCCCGGATGCCCTTTCGCTAGATCGGCCGCATGGGCAGCAATCTTGTAAGTGATGACACCTATGCGTACATCTTCTTTGTTGGGCAATCCCAGATGTTCTTTCGGGGTGACATAACATAGCATGGCAGTGCCTAACCAGCCGATTTGTGCGGCACCGATGGCCGAAGTGATATGGTCATATCCCGGAGCGATGTCCGTTACCAGCGGACCGAGAGTGTAGAACGGTGCGTTGTGACAGTGAGAGATCTGGCGTTCCATGTTTTCTTTGATTTTATGCAAAGGTACATGCCCCGGTCCTTCAATGAATGCCTGTACGTTTTTGTTCCATGCTCGGAGTACAAGTTCACCCATGGTATCCAGTTCGGCAAACTGTGCCTCGTCATTAGCGTCAGCGATACAGCCCGGACGAAGTCCGTCACCCAAGGATACGGCTACATCGTATTGTGCCAGAATATCACAGATGTCATCAAAATGCTCATATAAGAAACTTTCCTTGTCATGTACCAGACACCACTTGCTCATGATGCTGCCTCCGCGGCTTACGATGCCACACAGACGTTTGTCGGCCAGATGTACATTCTGGCGGCGTATTCCGGCATGGATGGTAAAGTAGTCCACTCCTTGTTCGCATTGTTCGATTAATGTATCTTTATAAATCTCCCAATTCAGATTCTCTACTTTACCGTTTACTTTCTCTAATGCCTGATAAATAGGTACGGTACCTACGGGGACAGGACAGTTGCGGACAATCCATTCGCGTGTTTCGTGAATGTTATCGCCGGTCGAGAGATCCATCAGGGTATCACCTCCCCATTTGCAGCTCCACACGGCTTTTTCCACCTCTTCGTCAATGGAGGAAGTGGTGGCGGAGTTTCCGATGTTCGTGTTGATCTTCACTAAAAAGTTCCTGCCGATAATCATAGGCTCGCTTTCGGGGTGGTTGATATTGGCGGGAAGTACGGCACGCCCTGCGGCTATTTCATCACGCACGAATTCAGGGGTGATAAAGGTGTCGATGCCCAGTTCCCGGCAATTCATGTTTTCACGGATGGCTACATATTCCATTTCCGGTGTAACTATGCCGGCTTTGGCGTATGCCATTTGTGTGATGGCCTTTCCGGCTTTGGCACGATAGGGCAGGGCGATGTGTTCAAAGCGCAGGTGGTCCAGACTTTTATCGTCACGGCGCATCTTTCCGTATTCTGAGGTAATGGAGGGCAGTTTTTCCACGTCTCCCCGTCCAATAATCCAGCTTTCGCGCATACGGGGAAGTCCTTTTTTCAGATCGATTTCCATATTGGGATCACTGAACGGACCACTGGTGTCATAAATATAAACAGGAGCATTGGGCGTTGTTACCTTTTCACCGTTCACTATGTTTACAGTAGGAGTCAGGTTTACTTTCTGCATTCCTACTTTGATGTATGGGAATAGGGTTCCTTGCATATATGCCTTTTCTGCATGAGCGTATGCTTTTTTATCTTGCTTTTTGTCTATCATATTTCTGTTTAATCTAAGAATGAAGTTAAAGGGGATGAGGCGGATGCGATCAAGTTCTGTCCTACTGCTCCTAAGCCTGCTTCATAGGCGCGGCGTCCGGCAATGACAGCTTCCTTGAAGGCTATTGCCATTTCTACTGGTGGCCGGCTACTGCGATGGCTGTATTGACCAGACAGGCGTCCGCACCCATTTCCATCGCTTCGGTGGCATGGCTGGGGGCGCCTATTCCGGCGTCTACTACCACAGGAACGGAAGCTTGTTCGATAATGATGCGCAGGAAGTCACGTGTCTGCAAGCCTTTGTTTGTCCCGATGGGGGCGGCAAGCGGCATGACGGTTGCTGCTCCTGCCTCTTCCAGCCGTTTGCATAATGTAGGATCTGCCTGGCAATAGGGCAATACGACGAAACCTAGTTTGACTAGTTCCTCGGTTGCTTTCAATGTTTCGGTAGAATCTGGCAACAAGTAGCGCGGATCGGGATGAATTTCCAGTTTCAGCCAGTTGGTGCCAAAGGCCTCGCGGGCCATTTGTGCGGCAAAGACGGCTTCTTCGGCTGTGCGCACACCGGAGGTATTGGGCAATAGCTGTATGTGGGGGTGAATGATATGTTTCAGCATATCATCTTCCTTATCGTCCAGTTCAATGCGTTTCATGGCTACGGTTACCATTTCACACCCTGATGCCAGAATGGCTTCTTCCATTACGGTGTTTGAATTGAATTTACCGGTTCCCAGGAATAAACGGGAATTAAATTCTTTTCCAGCTATAATCAGTTTCTTCATTGTATTTTGTGATTTTATTATAAATTCATGATTCGTTTAGTTTCCGCTACCGGGTCTTTCGCCCGGAGTATGGTTCCGCTCAAGGCAATACCGGTGATTCCCGTTTCCATGATGGAAGGGATATCTTCCAAAGTAATTCCCCCGATAGCAACGATGGGCAAATGGATATTTGCCTCTTTCATTTGCAGAATAATGGAACGGTAACCTTCCAGTCCCAGCACTGGAGAGAGATCCTTTTTTGTAGTAGTAAAACGGAACGGGCCACAGCCGATATAGTCAGCTCCGGCTTTGTAATGCATCTTTACATCGTCAAATGTATTGGCGGTGCCTCCGATGATGAATTCTTTTCCTAATATTCCCCGTGCTTCGGCTACGGGCATGTCCTTTTTTCCTAAATGCACTCCGTCAGCATGAATTTTCTTAACTAACTCCACGTGGTCGTCTATGACAAATGTCGCTCCATAGTCTTTGCATAAGCCTTGCAGGCGTATGGCTTCCCGTTCCACTTCGTCAACGGGAGTGTCTTTCATGCGTAGCTGGATCCAGCGGCAACCGCCTTCCAAGGCCATGCGTGCGGAATCATAATAGGAATATGTGTCGGTGAAGTGAGTGATGAATTGAAGTTCCACGGTCTTATCCTCCACATGCAGCTTTAATGACTACCAGACTGTCATTGGGGTGTAACACACATTTCTCCCACTCTATACGGGGAACCATCCGGTTGTTTACCGCTATGGCGATACCTTTCTCAGGAAGTGCCAGAAAGGTGGAAAGTTCGGCTATGGTGCATCCGTCCTTTACTTCGGTTTCTTTGCTGTTTACTGTCAGTTTCATACTATATCAGTTTATGAATTTACTTGTAAATACAAAGAGTTGCTTTTTGACCGGATGGTATGAGGTAAGAAGTAACAATCCCTTCGGCGGTACTAACCGCATCAGGTTCACAGGGTATAATCTCAGCCCGTCCGCTGTTTACGTGGGGCACCCCTTTGTTTTACGATGGCAAAGATATGGGAAAGAAATGAATAATGCTACAACAGACTGCTTTATTTTTTGTGGAAGAATGTTTTTTTATGATTATCTTGCATTATGCTTGTTTATTCTTGTAAAAGGATGAATGCATATCTGCTGTATCTTTGCATCTTAAAGCAGATTGCCCCGCTCCCTGAATGAATAGGGTGCGAGGCAGCTTTATTATGATGTATAGTTAAGGGTTCTTTTATAGACGTTTTTCTACTACATCCCAGTCAATGATTTCCCATAACTTGTTCACATGATCTGCACGGCGGTTCTGGTAATCAAGATAGTAAGCATGTTCCCATACATCGAAACCCAGCAATGGTTTCAGGCCTGCACGCCACGGGTTGCTTCCGTTTGGCTCTTTGGTGATATGTAGTTTTCCTTGCTTGTCTATAGAAAGCCAAGCCCAGCCCGAACCAAACAGTTCTGTGGAAGCGGCGTTGAATTCTTTCTTGAAGTTTTCAAAGCTTCCGAAGTCCCGGTTGATGGCTTCTGCCAATTTGCCGGACGGTTCATGCTTGTTGGGTTTGGGGGTGAACTGAAGGAAATATAATGTATGGTTCAATACTTGTCCGGCGTTATTGAATATCGCTCCGTCGGGAGCTGATGCAACAATTTCCTCTACGGTCTTTCCTTCAAATTCTGTACTCGGAGCCAAAGAGTTCAAATTGTTTACGTATGTTTGTAAGTGCTTGCCATAATGGTAGTCTATAGTAGCCTGACTGATTACAGGTTCGAGTCCGTTGTTTGCATACGGGAGTTTGGGCATTTCGTAAGTCATAACTAATGAAATTAAAGTGGTTAATAATATATTCATTTTTAGTCGAGGTTTTAATTAAACTTCTATCATAATAACATTATTGAGCATAGAATTGTTCTGATAAACTCAAACTTTCTCTATCTTTGCGGGCGAAAGGTGAAATTTATGACGAACTATTTAGAAGAATTGAATGAAAGTCAGCGCAATGCGGTGCTTTACAACGAAGGTCCCTCTTTGGTGATAGCCGGAGCAGGTTCGGGGAAGACACGCGTACTGACTTATAAAATAGCTTATTTACTGGAGCGGGGATATACTCCTTGGTCTATTCTGGCATTGACTTTTACCAATAAGGCTGCTCGTGAAATGAAAGAGCGTATAGCCCGTCAGGTGGGCGATCAGGCACGCTATTTATGGATGGGACGTTTCATTCCATTTTTTCGCGTATCCTGCGGTGTGAGGCACAGGCTCCATCGGCTTTACCTCCAATTTTACCATCTATGATTCTTCGGATTCGAAGAGCTTGATCAAGTCTATTGTAAAAGAAATGCAACTGGATGATAAGACCTATAAGCCGGGGTTGATACAGGCGCGTATCAGCAATGCGAAAAACACTTGGTTTTTCCCGATGCATACGCTTCGAATGCAGAGCTTTATCAGTATGATGTGAATGCCAAAGTACCTGCCACTCGTGATATTTACCGACGGTACTGGGAACGTTGTCGCCAGAGCGATGCGATGGATTTTGATGATTTGTTGGTCTATACTTATCTGTTATTCCGGGATTATCCCGAGATCTGCCGCAAGTATGCGGAGCAGTTCCGTTATGTGCTGGTGGATGAGTACCAGGATACCAACTTCGCGCAACACAGCATTGTGCTTCAGCTTACCCGGGAGCATCAGCGTGTATGCGTAGTGGGGGATGATGCACAGAGTATCTATTCCTTCCGAGGGGCTAATATTGACAATATATTGAAATTTACTCAGCTGTATAAGGGAGCCAAGCTTTTTAAATTGGAGCAGAACTATCGTTCTACCCAGACCATTGTATGTGCGGCAAACAGCCTGATAGAGAAAAATAGCGAGCAGATAAGGAAGAGGTATTTTCGGAAAAAGCGAAAGGGGAGCCTATCGGAGTTTTCAATGCCTACAGTGATGTGGAGGAAGGGGAGATTGTGGCCAACCAGATTGTGAAACTGCGTTCGCGGGAACATTATTCTTATAATGATTTTGCTATTTTATACCGTACAAACGCCCAGAGCCGTATTTTCGAGGAGGCTTTGCGGAAGCGTGCTCTGCCTTATAAGATTTACGGAGGGCTTTCTTTTTATCAACGCAAGGAGATTAAAGATGTTATATCTTACTTCCGTCTGGCGGTAAATCCGAATGATGAGGAGGCTTTTAAGCGGGTGTTGAATTATCCGGCGCGAGGAATCGGGGATACTACGTTGAACAAGGTCATTGATGCGGCTGCACAGCATCATGTCAGTCTTTGGATGGTTTTGGAAGAGCCGTTGGCATACGGCTTGAATATTAACAAGGGTATGCATACTAAATTACAGGGGTTTCGTGAACTGGTAGAAAGTTTTATAGTGGAGGTCCCGAAGAAGAATGCATACGAATTGGGAGCAATGATTGTTCGTCAGTCCGGCATTATGAATGAGATTTATCAGAGCAATGATCCTGAAAATCTGAGCCGTCAGGAGAATATTGAAGAACTGATAAACGGTATGCACGATTTTTGTGCAACCCGTGAAGAAGAAGGGAATGAAAACATCCTGTTGACGGATTTTCTGTCGGAGGTTTCTCTGTTGACAGACCAGGATAACGAGAAAGAGGGGGATGCCGAGAAGATTACCTTGATGACCATTCACTCTGCTAAAGGCTTGGAGTTTAAAAACGTCTTTGTAGTTGGGATGGAAGAGAACTTGTTTCCCAGTGCTTTGTCACTCAATTCGTATAAGGAGCTGGAAGAGGAGCGCCGCTTGTTTTATGTGGCGATTACACGTGCCGAAGAGCATTGCTATTTGTCTTTTGCCAAGAGTCGGTTTAAATATGGAAAGATGGAGTTCAGTAGCCCTAGCCGTTTCTTGAAAGATATTGATGTACATTTCCTGAAGTTACCTCAGGAGGAACAGATGGCCCGGAGAATAGACGAGAGAGCCAGCCGTTTCTGTCGTGAGCAAAATGAACGTGCGGCTCGTTCCTTGTTTGACGAACCTGCTTCTCAGTCTTCTTACGGGCGTTCTTCATCGAACATCTCTGGTGGTCAGAAAACATTTTTAGTTGGAGAAAGACCGAAAGTTGAGATTATTCGTCCCAGTATACCACGTAATTTGACCAAGGTTGGTCCGGAAACGGTCTCAAAGCCGTCCGCAGCGAGAAACTTGTCGGTGAATGTACAGGCAGGGCAGGTGATAGAGCATGAGCGTTTTGGAATAGGCGATGTGATAAAGGTGGAAGGAATTGGTGAGAACAGCAAAGCGACTGTCCGTTTCCGGAATGCCGGAGAAAAACAATTATTACTGAAATTTGCCCGATTCAAAGTTGTGGAATAGAATAAATATTTTAATAGAATTCTGATACAAAAATGATAGATATCCATAAAGTACCTTCTCCATGCTATGTAATGGATGAAGCATTGCTCAGAAAGAATCTGAGTTTGATAAAGAGTGTGGCAGACCGAGCCGGAGTTGAGATCATCTTGGCTTTCAAGTCTTTTGCCATGTGGAAATCATTCCCCATTTTCAGGGAATACATTCGTTATACTACAGCCAGTTCCGTATATGAAGCCCGTTTGGCGTATGAAGAATTTGGCAGTAAGGCCCATACTTATTCTCCGGCGTATACGGATACTGATTTTCCGGTTATCATGCGATGCAGCAGTCATATAACCTTTAATTCTTTCAGTCAGTTCCGGCGTTTTTATCCTATGGTTGAGGCCTTTGGAGAAAAGATAACCTGTGGTATCCGCATCAATCCTGAATATTCGGAAGTAGAGGTGGAACTTTATAATCCTTGTGCTCCCGGTACGCGTTTTGGGGTGACGGCCGATTTGCTTCCTGAAACTTTACCGGAGGGCATCGAGGGCTTCCATTGTCATTGTCATTGTGAATCCAGTTCTTATGAATTAGAGCATACTTTGCAGCACATAGAAGAGAAGTTTGCTTCTTGGTTCCCACAAATAAAATGGTTGAATTTGGGAGGGGGACACTTGATAACACGTAAAGATTATGATACGGAGCATCTTATTTCTTTATTAAAAAACTTGAAAGCCCGTTATCCTCATTTGGAGATTATTTTAGAACCGGGTTCGGCTTTTACTTGGCAGACCGGACCTTTGGTAGCTTCTGTTGTCGATATAGTGGAAAACCGGGGGATAAAAACCGCGATTTTGGACGTTAGCTTTACTTGTCACATGCCCGATTGTCTTGAAATGCCTTATCAGCCGGCAGTGCATGGTGCCAAAACTTTACCAGTCGATGCGATAAAAACAGCTTTAACGGAAGAGAATGTTTACCGTTTGGGTGGAAACAGTTGCTTAAGTGGCGACTATATGGGTAGCTGGTGTTTTGACCATCCGTTACAGATCGGAGAACGCATAGTCTTCGAAGATATGATTCATTACACTATGGTAAAAACAAACATGTTTAATGGAATCCATCATCCTTCTATTGCTATTTGGCATACAGATAATACATTGGAAGTATATAAAGACTTCCGATATGAGGATTATCGTGACCGTATGTCTTGATAGTAAGTAAAAAAAACTTT
>VOFF01000823.1_pt1 | contig 34904 bp, 40 predicted proteins | sample 5384061 | NCBI WGS metagenome assembly VOFF01 (sample SAMN12384725, study PRJNA508395) | human gut metagenome | isolation source: healthy gut E | host: Homo sapiens | reverse complement strand
GTCCGGAGAACAGCCTTTCGCGCCAAATCGAACGCGTCAATTTGTTGTCCTCAACGCGCCGGCGACGACCATGAGCGCCGAGAAGACACGCAGAAGAGTCCTTTTGCGTGTTCTTTCCCAGTTTTGGATCCGATCGCGACGGATATCAAGGACCAATCCGACGGCCAGCGGCACCAAGGCCAGCGGAAACAGCGGTTTTTCCATGGCATCTCATCTCGAACGCTGTGGTTCAGATTTTTCGATGTTCGGTTTTTCTGCGCTTGCTGACAAGAGCCATGGGCATGTCGATACGCACAGATTCACTAAAATCTGTATGAACGGCTGACTGTAGAAATCGAGGACATCTGGATCCCAGATCCAGCAAAAATCGAATGATGCTCACGAGGAACAGTATCCAAATGACGGGCAATCTCAGGATGGATACTGTTCGGCCTTCCTGATGAACTTCTTTCGAGAACATGAAAAAGAGCCCAGGAGGCCACTGCGATTAATGCACCCGCGCAATACAACAGACCAGGGAACTCGCTACGCATGATTCCGTCCCTCACTTCAGTCGCAGGTAATTTGGCTTATCGATCTTTGTCTATTGGCAGAGCATCCGACTGTTAATCGGACGGTCGCTGGTTCAAGCCCAGCCGCAGGAGCCAGACAAAAAAACCCGGAACTTCGGTTCCGGGTTTTTGTTACCCGCCCCGAACTCCTTTATCAAGGAATCATCCATAAGGGATGCCGCAGCAGACGGTCTCCAAGGCGTACTGCACCGTGCTCATCCCCATGGACGACGGCAACTGGCACGTCACCGTGTACTGTCCCGCCTCGCTGGACGGCCCACTGCTCGACAAGGATTCCAACGAATTCGACACGGACGACGTGAAACCCGGCGACAAGTCGTACACCGTTGCCAATCCATTCCACCTGGATCACGCACCCGGAACAGACGGTTTCATCTTCGGCCCTGACACCCTCCGACGATAGCGATGGACTAACCATTCAACCGCACGCGTAGGAGGAGCGCATTCCAACCATGAATGAATGACATATAGACGTCAAGGGCTTGCGGACATCGTGTCCGCAAGCCCTTGACGTCTCAATCCAACGAAATATCGACTTTTACCCGTTTGTCGGATTCAGGCTTTCGCGCAAGTCCGGCGATGAGGAGGACCACCAGCAGGGGATCGTCGTCCAGTGTACCCCAGGAAATCGAGAACGTGTCGGCGATGTAGCCGCACAGCGGGTGACGACCGCGGTGAAGGCCATCAATACGAGCGATCCCACGGAGAACGCGGTCGCGCGGATCGAATCGTCAATGCTCTCGTGCAAGCTGCTGGAGATCGTGTTCGCCACGTACATCTGCGCGCAGGAGAACACGAAGAACGCCAGGATCGCCGGCATCGGCGTGGCCGCAAGCACCACCGCCGACACGATGAGCACGAGGGATCGCAATGTCGCCGGAACGTGGATGCAGCCGCAGCATACCCAGACGACTGCCGACGATCGCGCGATATTAGTGAACACTAGGCCGGCGAACTGCCACCAGACCCCGGTCTGGTGGCCCATCAGCAGCTGCCAGAACGTCAGCACCGACAACGTACCCAGATTGAACACCACCATATTCCATATCTCCGGCTTCCGCAGCAGCACGGCCGCGGCCGCCACGGTCTGCCTGACATGATCCAACACCGTCAGCGAGGTCCCGACTCGCCCGGCTCGGCGGATCCATCGGATTCGACGGACGCCTCGGCCTGCCGTTCCGTCGTCCCGCTCCCATCCGTCGCTGCGGCCTTGGTGCGCGACCCGGCCCTCATCAGACCGAGAAGCGGGATGATCGCCAATACGTAGAACACCGTCGCGCCCAGCCGATCAGCTGGGAGTCAAGCAGGAACAGCACGGCACCGACCGCACCGCCGCATATCGTGCACACACCGATCATCGCCGACAGTCTTGACACCAAGGTCTTCATACCCAGCGAGGATCGTGCTTGCGGGTGTATTCGATGTACAGCGAGGACGCCGCGCCGCTTTCGACCGCGGCCCCGATGCCGGCCAGCACGTTGGCCAGGCACAGCACGGCGAAGTTCGCGGACCAGAACAGCATCAATATGAATCCGCGACGCGGCACAACACACCGATGATCAGCGTCCGTTCCCGGGACCACCGGTCGAACAGCACGGACGTGGGCAGCTCGCTGGCCGATTCGCTGACGTCGAACACCACATTGACGATGGAGATCAGCAGCACCGACAGACCCACATCATGATAGGCCACCATATAGTAGACCGAAAAACATCCGGCACCAAGATAAATAAGCGCATTATACAAACAGGCAAACCGAACCATCAATCATTCCCTTACATAAACAAAGAACCGGTATACGTCGATCTATGTATATTAAATCCCATAGCCTTAGCAAAATCCTCCAGACGATTGGAGTTTGTAAAATACGTCGAATCACAAGGTGCGATATTCGTCGCTATACATTTGACCACTGAAGAGTGGACGGTATTCCAGAGTGGAATTCTGTATACATTTAACTTCTGTTCGTCAAATTTGTTTGTAAGATATGAAAAAGCGTCACTGGAAACTGTTGCAGGATCCGGAATTCTTTCTTGTTGAACAGGATGAAATAAATTTGCAAAAATCTTTTCCGCTTCCCCGCTAAACCAAATACTTCGCATATCCGTCGCCGAATCAATTCTTGCAGCGGTTCTCAAAGAAGTAATCATCTGATTGCACTCATTAAACGCTCTTTCAATAGCGTCTGAAAGATTAAAGGCCGCGCCTGTACCTCGTGCGCTTTTTGCTGTTTGGCTACATTGATCCATGGCAAGAACTTGGACGACTGGGATATCAAATGGATTGGGAAGAGTTTCAAATATATACTTGATATCAGGATTTGAATCCATAATCCGAAGGATACGTTCTGGTATATATTTGCAAGGTACGGCAAATGGACTGGCTGTTGTTCTGCAATAAAACCAGAATGCATCCCTCTCAATCAATTCAAGCATTGCCTGAATCGAAGCGCTCTGAATGTCGGATCCAGCGGCCGTGCCGTTGGACGAACCTAGGAAAACTGGTAGACAAGGGGCACCATTCCTGAATGCGGAAGCATCATATCCGAGGGAACAATGAGATGTTCTATATTCCCTTATCATATCTCCAAGCGATATTCGGCATGGTGGTCCCGGATTCAACTTAGCCGTCGACTGACGTCGCGGCCGTCGGGCTTTCCGCATGCGCTATTTGCCCGTGCTGCCGGCTCCGGCGTCTTGGCCGGTGGCTGGCGATCCCGCTGGTGCCGCTGGTGCCGGTACTGGTTGAAGTCGATCCCGATGGATCTTTTTGCGTCGAGCCGGTGCCGGCGCCGGTCGAACCGGTCTGGCTGCCGCCGGTGCCTTGGCTGGTCGGGTCCCCGGTGGTCGAATCCTTTGAGGTGCCGGCGCCGTTCGAACCGTTGGCGGTGCCGTCGGTTTTCGAATCCGAGGCGCCGGCGCCGTTCGAACCCGAGGCACCGTTGGCGTCGAGGTCGGTGGAGGGGTCGTCGGTTTTCGAATCCTTGCTGGTTCCCTTCGAATCATCACCGGTGCCCGTCTGGGGCAGACCGTTGTTCTGATCGGGGCGCCCGTTCGCGTGCCGCTGTCGTTGCGCGCGGGCGTGGTCGTGGTGGGGGGGATACGAGATTGTCGGTGCCGCGTCCCTGCGTGACCAGCATGACGATGCCGGCGGTTACCGCCACGGCGAGCAGGCCGGATACCAGCGTGACGATAATGGCGGTGTGCTTCGAAGCGCGGAAGCGGGACTTGCGCAGCTCATCGACCGAGTACGTCCTGCCGTTCGCCCGGCTGAACACGATTTCACGCGGTCTGCGTGTGGAGGAAGCATCATCGGCGGTCACGCCCGTCGCCGTATCGGGCTCGTCCCGAACGTCGGTCCGGCTGCCGGCCGTTCGGGGTGCCGCCATCGGCATCGCCGTTCTCGGCGTCCTTCGTGATCCCGCTGCCGGAGGACGAGGCCGACTGTAGTTTCTCACCGGAGGCGGTGAGTATGTTTTGATAGATTTTGGTGGCCACCGCGGAGACGATGTAGCTGGCTGCCGCGCCGATTACCGAGCCGGCGATACCGATTTTCGATGCCAGTAAGAATGAGGTGACGGCGGCAAGGGTGCCCGCCACGATGGATGAGAGGGAAAGACCTTCAAAAAACTTCTTCACAATGCACGACCGTAGGGTGTCGGGCTGACAGGTTGCCTGAGACTCGATGGAAGCGGGGCGAGGCCTACACGAGACCTTCAAAATCGGCCTTCGTACAGGTCGGACACGCCCTGCGGCGCACACACGTGCGTTTCGCGTCGCCGCAGGCCGCGGGACATCGTCAATTACGATGCAGCGACTGCCCGGTCGGTCTGATTACCGACATCAGCACGGCGACGAAGATCAGCGCAAAGCCCACCAGTGAACTCCACATGATTGTCTCGCCCCAGAACAGCGCGGAGAACGTGACAGCGAACAGACTTTCCGTACACATGATGATTGACGCCTGCGAGGCAGGCACGTGAGCCAGACCGATGTTCTGCATGATCTGGGCACTCATCGTGGCGCCGAGGAACAGATAGAGCACGCTGGCCACTACTGAGGGTGCCAGCCAGCTGGCGTTCGGCATGGGTTCGGTGAACAACGCGCCGATGATGAACAATACGCCGGCAACGCCGAACTGCACAAAAGTGACGGCGATAGGGTCGAAGCGTTTGGTGTAGACACCAAGGCAGGTCAGATTGAACGAGAAGATGACGGCGGTTGCGATGGTCAGCCAGTCGCCGGCGCTCAGAGACAGCGAACCGCCCGGCTTCAGCGAGACGAAGCCGACGCCGATCAGACAGATCACGCCGGCGACCAGATTGATGGCCTTCGGGCGGGTTTTCGAAATGATCCACGTGGCGAACGGGGTGAGTACGCAGTAGGCGGCCGTCAGGAAACGCGCTGCGGCCCGGTTCAATGGTCTGCAGGCCGATGGTCTGGGTGACCATCGTGCCCCAGTAGGTCAGACCCACCACGAGCGCCGGCACAATGATCTTCGGCGTCAGATATGGCACGATGTGCTTATGGAACAAGGCCAGCATGCACAGGCAGGCGCCTATCATGCGCAGACCCATCAGCCATTGGGGCGGAATCGCCTCCATGGCGAATTTGGCGAGCAGATAACTGCCACCCCATAATGCGGCGCAGCCCAGCAACATGAGTCGGGCGAGATTCGGGGAAAGCTGCGGGACCAGCGGCTGCGCCGCTTGCTGAAACGTTCGACCAAACCCATGGTGCACCCCAGGACAGTTAGGAAAACTTGTGGCTCTCTCGGCTCACAGATTACGGGAACTACCGGCCAAAATCGACCGGTCGATGGGCGTCGGGTGTGTGACAGGTGTGTGGCTGGTGCGCGACCGGGGCATGGCATCGCCAAGCAGGTAAGAACCGGATGAAAGCTGTGCGAAGGTGAGGTTACTCACAGCGAACATCCGGGCTAGTCGCGTTCGAAACCGGTACTCTGGAAAGAGTAAGGATACGTTATCCGTATCAATCATGAAAGGATTCGACATGGCAGTCATTACTCCGGAAATCAAAGGAATTCATCAAGAACAACCTCGGTTGGATCACCACCGTCTCCAAGGACGGCGAACTGGACCTCGGCCCGAAGATGTCCCTGTTCGTGCTGGACGACACGCACATCGCCTACCACGAGCGCACCGCCGGCCAGCACTACGAGAACCTCAAGAACGGTTCCCCGCTGGTCATCGCTTTCGCCAACCTCGAGAAGAAGCAGGGCTACCGCTTCCGCGGCAACGTGGTGCTGCACGTTGACGACGACATCTACAACGAGCAGGTGAAGGTCGCCGAGGAAAAGGGCACCAAGAAGCCGGCCGTGATTCCGGTTCTCGAAGTCACCGAAATCCAGAACCTTGCCTCCGGTCCGACCGCCGGCAAGACCATCGCCAAGGACTGATTAGCTGACGTATTGGTGGCTTCCTCGTCAGAGGGAGCCACTTTTTTCGCTTTTAGTGCGCAGTACTAGGTGACGGCCTTGGGCGTCGGTGGTGGCGAAGAGGTAGGTGTTGCCGCCGTCCTTGAGTTTGAGTTTTTTTGCGTAGCTGGGCCACGGTTAGGGGGAAATTGCGTACGGCGATGTTGGCGTGCGTGAGGCCGGCCAATAGCTGTTTCAGTTCTTTCTTGTTCATGGTGGCGATGGATTCGATGACGAATGATCTGCCTGGAAAATCGGCAATAGGTTCGGCCGCCACGAACAGGTGGCTATTCGGGCTGATGTGATGCACGGCGAAGCGCTGTTCGAGAACATCAAAGCATCCGGCCTTCATGATTGAGGCGTTGGGTTCGTAAAGGTACTTCCAATGCGAGGAATCGAAGTCGTTCGCGCTTTCCTCAGACAGGGGAGTCTTCGGTATTGCAAGTATTGCGTGCAGCCAAGGCAGAATCGCTGATAGTGGTGTGATTGTCGCTGTTATCGCCGGCCTTGTACGACAGCACCTGCTCGTCATTAGCACATACCACGAGCGGTGAGACGCAACGGCCGCGCCCCAACACCAGCAACAATTCCTTGCACTCATTCCCGGTGGAGACGATATGCACCTCATGTACCGCGCCGGCGAAATCGGCGACGGTCTTATGCCAGTCGAGCATGGGGGAGAGCTTGACCATGACCGTCGGTGCCTTGGCCAGCAGCATATCCTTCAGGGTCAGCACATCCGGCGTGCAATCGGCAATCGCGTAGGTGCGCGAGCCATGATCGTCACGGCGGGCCGGATCGAGGAAGATCATGGAGACTCGGCCAAGCGTGTCAAGCACTGCTGTTGAATCATCATTGATGACTTCGGCGTGGTCAAGGCCGAGTATCGGGAAATTATGGCGAGCGATATCACATAAAATGGATTGTTGTTCCACATATGTGGCACGATTGAACACTCGGGACATGTAAGAAAAAGTCGACGCCGAACCCGCCGGTCAGATCGACTAGGGATGCCGGGGAGTCGTCGTCGACTGCCTCTTCGGCCAACAATCGCTGTGCCAGCCGAGCCTTGTACTGTGCGGTGAATTGGCTGGAACATTGTTCCATTGGGACTTGCGGCGGGAAAAATCAGCCCATCATGGGACGCCCAGTCAGGTAGCTTGAGTGAAGCGCGCTGCCAGCCGGCAATCTGCTCCAGCGCGAACGGCACATCCACGTCGCCATCATGTTTGGCGTGCAAGGCCACATCACGCACATCTTCACGGCGGTGTTTGGCGATGAACGCCCAGGTCGACTCAGAAATCTCCATGCCGCCATTCTAGGGGTTGTGCTGAGATGAGTATGGCAAACCGCAAGAGAACGAGGTGGCGAAAACCGATGATCGATGAAGTGATGATGCTGCGTCATGGCCGTACGCAATACAATCTCGAACATCGCTTGCAAGGCCAGATCGATGTGCCGCTCGACATCGTAGGCCAATGGCAGGTCGACCAGACCGGATTCGCGCTCGCTTCACGGTATTACTGGGCCAAGGTGAACCGACTTGCCGAACATCCCGAAGCCATCGCCCAGCCCGGTCCTGACGCCGCCGAACGCACTGATACGCGACAGTTCGAGGAGGCTCCCGCCGCCGGCCGGCGCATGGTGGTGATGACCTCCGACCTGTTCCGTGCCCAACAGACCGCACACGCCTTCGCCGATATTTTGGGATTGCCGGTCACCTGTGACCAACGACTGCGTGAACGCAGCTTCGGCGAGTGGGAAGGCATGACCCGCGCCGAAATCAAAGCCGTGGCAGCCGACGACTACGCCTCTTGGAAACAGCACACTGGGGGCGAAACCAAGCATGGTGTGGAAAGCCGTGCCGCCGTGGGCCAGCGAGGTGCCGATGCCGTGCGCGCACTGGTCATCGACTCCGCCTATTCAGACAGCACGCCCACCACGCTGATGCTCGTCACCCATGGCTCATGGATTACCGCCACCATCTCCAACCTGCTCGAACTCGACCCGGACGGCATGAACGCACTCGGCGGCATGCGCAACGCCTGTTGGTGCCGGCTTAAAGTGCGCCACAGCGTCAACGGCACCCCCCCACCGAACAGCCACTGTGGGAGTTGGAGGAATACAACAAGGCTCCCGCCATTGCCGACAGCGCCGACTGGGAGAACGGGCCGACCGATCTGCGAGGACCGCACATGCCAAGTTGGCAGCCAATCGTCTGGTGATGGTCGTTATGCGAAACCCCGCTCGCAAATTCGAACGGTGGGTCTAGACTAATCTCGGTTTGGAACCGTACAGCGATAGAACAGTAAGAAAGCGCGGAAGGCGGGTGAGACGACATGCTGAGAATCTTCAGCTCAATCAATGGCCAAGTGGAGCAGATCGAGAAACCGGAAAACGGCTCCTGGTTATGTTTGAGCGAACCCACTGATGTGGAGCTCGCCACCGTCGCATCACAGACCGGCATCGACCTGGCCGACCTGCGCGCCCCTTTGGATGACGAGGAACGTTCACGTGTGGACGTCGAAGACGATTACACGATGATCATCGTCGACATTCCCACCGTGGAAGAGCGTGGCGGACGCGACTGGTACGAGACCATCCCGCTGTCGATCATCGTCACCGAAAACCTCATCATCACCGTCTGCATGCAGGACACGCCCGTGCTCCACCCATTCATGGAAGGCACGATCCGAGGCTTCAACACCTTCATGCGTTCGCGCTTCATCCTGCAGATCCTGTACCGCAACGCCACGATGTACCTGCGTTACCTGCGCATCATCGACCGCGAGAGCGACAAGCTTGAACTGAAACTGCGCCACTCCATGCAGAACCGCGAGATCGTGATGCTCATGGAGCTGAGCAAGACTTTGGTGTATTTCACCACATCGCTGAAATCGAACGAAATCGTGATGGAGAAGCTCACCACCCTGCAACGCATCAAGCAATACCCGGACGACGAGGACCTGCTCGACGACGTCATCACCGAAAACAAGCAGGCTATCGAGATGGCCAACATTTACAGCGGCGTTCTTGCGAACATGACCGACGCTTTCGCCTCGATCGTGTCCAACAACCTGAACAACGTGATGCGCATCTTCACCATCATCTCCATCACACTGTCCATCCCGACCCTGATCTTCTCGATGTACGGCATGAACTTCGATGGCGGCATGATGGGTATGCCGTTCACTGACAAGCCGTGGGGCTTCCTGCTCATCATCGTGATCTCCATGGTGCTTTCCGGTGCGGTTGCCTGGTTCCTCACACGTTCGCGCATGTTCAAGTAAGGCGTTTGACGGTTATGCACCACTGGTCATCGTTCGCCAGCCGTAGCATGCTCCGCGCTCGCCGTCCGATGCGGCGCGGATTTCGCTCCCGACTGATGGCAGGATTCGCCGCGGCCTTTGGCGTGATATTGCCATTATCCGGTCTGGCCGGTTGCGGCCAAATTCAAGTCACCACCGTCTCCGGAGCGCCGGAGGGGCCCACCATCGCCATTGGGGTCGCAGCCGACGAGCCATCGGTGGGAGCATGGCATGACGGCACATACCAGGGCTTCGACATCACCATCGCCAAATACGTGGCCGCCAAACTCGGCTATGCGAACAAGCAGATCGTCTTCAAACAGGTTCGCCCCGAAAACCGGCGCTCCATGCTGGACAATGGACAGGTCGACATGGTCGTCGCCTCTTGGCCTATCACCGATGGGTCCAGCGCGATCGTTGATTTTGCCGGACCATACCTCACGACCAGCGTCGGTTTGCTGGTCAGGTCGGATGAGCGTGGCCGATTCACCAATGACGCAGGTTCGGTGGGTGACGTAGGCGACGGCACGGTGTGCGCAGTGAAAGGTGACGAGACAGTCGGCATCTTCCGCGGCAACCACCCGCAGGCCCGGATTCAGGAGCGCAGCAGTTATGCGCAGTGCGTCACGGCCGTGCAAGTAGGGTCGGCGGATGCCATAGCCTCCGATATGGCGGTGCTTTCCGGTCTTCAAGCGGCCAACGGGCCCCAGTATATGGACGTGATTGCGGACAAGGGCGAGGTCGGTTATGGCATCGCCGTGAGTCAAGGCACCAGCCAATTGGCGCAGAAAATCGCGGAAGCATTGGAAGACATGGTTGAGGATGGCAGCTGGACGGCCGCCAAGGATACGTTCACAAGCCAAACAAAGCTCACGGTTTCGCTGAACGGCGACCCCAAAGCCATCGTCTCGGATGCTGAATAACGATTGACGACGTGTCCAGTTGCGAGGCTACCTTGCTGATTTATGAGTGACAACGAGAAGAGCACGCAAACCGAAGAGCCCAACTTCCGCTACAACGCCGCACTGGCGCAGGACATCGAAAACAAGTGGCAGAAGATTTGGGACGAGCAAGGCACCTTCTGGGCCGCCAACGTCAACGGCGATTTGAAGGACGGCAAGGGCCGTAACGCCGAAGGCCGCACCGCCTACTTCGCCATGGACATGTTTCCCTACCCGTCCGGCAAGGGCCTGCACGTCGGCCACCCGCTGGGCTACCTGGCCTCCGACGTGGTGAGCCGCTACCACCGCATGAAGGGCGAGAACGTCCTGCACGCCATGGGTTACGACGCCTTCGGCCTGCCTGCCGAACAGTACGCAGTCCGGACCGGCCAGCACCCGCGCGTGACCACTGAGGCGAACATCGCCAACATGAGCCGCCAGCTGCACCGTATGGGCCTGAGCTTTGACAACCGTCGTACGTTCGCCACCATCGACCCCGGCTACGTGCGCTGGACCCAATGGATCTTCTCGCGCATCTACGATTCCTGGTACGACGAGGACGCCACCAACCCGTCCGGCTCCAGGGGCTCCGCACGCCCGATCGCCGAGCTCGTGGCCAAGTTCGAATCCGGCGAAAAGGCCATTCCGGGCCACGAGTCCGACGGCAAGCAGTGGTCCGACCTCACTGACGCCGAGCAGCAGGATATCTTGAACGACTTCCGCCTGGCCTACATCTCCAAGTCCCCGGTCAACTGGTGCCCGGGTCTGGGCACCGTGCTGGCCAACGAGGAGGTCACCGCCGAAGGTAAGTCCGAGCGTGGCAACTTCCCGGTCTTCCAGCGTGAGCTACGCCAGTGGTCCATGCGCATCACCAAGTACGGCCACCGTCTGATCGCCGACCTCGACGGCATCGATTGGCCTGAGAAGGTCAAGCTCATGCAGCGCAACTGGATCGGTGAATCCCATGGTGCCTCCGTGCACTTCACCGTGGCCACTGCCGACGGTGACAAGGACATGGAAATCTACACCACCCGTCCCGACACGCTGTTCGGCACCACGTTCGCCGTGGTTTCCCCGGAACATCACCTGCTGGAGAACGTGCCCGCCGAATGGCCGGCCGATGTACCCGAAGACTGGAAGGGCGGCTATGCCAACCCGGTCGAGGCGGTGAAGGCCTACCGTCTGGCCGCCGAAGCCAAGACCGCCAAGGACCGCGTGAACGAGGCCGGTGAGAAGACCGGTCTGTTCACCGGCCTGTACGCCACCAACCCGATCACCGGCGCGAAGCTCCCGCTGTTCACCGCCGACTACGTGCTGATGGACTACGGCACCGGTGCCATTATGGCCGTGCCTGGTGGCGACCAGCGCGATTACGACTTTGCCGTGAAGTTCGGTCTGCCTGTCATCTACACCGTCACGCCTCTGCCGGATTCCGGCGACGACTTGGCCAACTACGAGGGCAAGGCGCCGTTCGTCTCCCATGACGGCATCGTGATCAACTCCTCCGTCGAGGCCACCGAAGCCAAGGGCGACGCGCTGAGCCTTAACGGCCTGCGCGTGGACGACGCCATCGCCAAGGTCAACGCCTGGCTCGAATCCGCCGGCGTGGGCAAGGGCACCGTAAGCTACCGTCTGCGCGACTGGCTGTTCTCCCGCCAGCGCTACTGGGGCGAGCCCTTCCCGATCGTCTACGGCGAAGACGGCACCCCGCACCTGCTGCCGGATTCCGCATTGCCGATCAACCTGCCCGACGTGCCCGACTATGAGCCGCGCACCTTCGATCCGATGGACGCAGAGTCCAACCCGGAGGCACCGTTGAGCCGCAACGAGGACTGGGTCAAGGTCGAGCTCGACTTGGGCGACGGCAAGAAGACCTACTACCGCGACACCAACACCATGCCGAACTGGGCCGGCTCCTGCTGGTACTACATGCGTTACATCGACCCGACCGACACCAAGCATGGGTGGAGAAGGACGAGTTCGACTACTGGATGGGCCCGAACCACAACAAGTACTCGGGTGATGAAGGCGGTGTGGACCTGTACATCGGCGGCGTCGAACACGCTGTGCTCCACCTGCTCTACTCCCGCTTCTGGCACAAGGTGCTCTTCGACCTCGGCTACGTGGACTCGGCCGAACCGTTCCACAAGCTGTTCAACCAGGGCATGATCCAGGCCTACGCCTACACCGACGACCGCGGCCAGTACGTGCCGGCCGACGAGGTCGTGGAAGGCCCGGCCGACGCCTCCGGCGAGCCGACCTTCACCTGGAACGGCGAACATGCCAACCGCGAGTTCGGCAAGATGGGCAAGTCCCTCAAGAACATCGTGACCCCGGACTACATGTACGAGAACTACGGTGCCGACACCTTCCGCCTGTACGAAATGAGCATGGGCCCGCTGGACGAGTCTCGCCCGTGGAACACCCGCAACGTGGTCGGTGGCATGCGCTTCCTGCAGCGTCTGTGGCGCAATGTGGTCGATGAGACCACCGGCCAGGCCCATGTGACTGAGGACACGCCGGACGAAAAGACCCTGAAGCTGCTCAACAACACGATTGCCGAAGTGACCGCGGAAATGGAAGGCATGCGCCCGAACACCGCCATCGCCAAGCTCATCGTGCTCAACAACCACCTGACCGGTCTGAAGGCTGTGCCGCGTGCCGCCGTGGAGCCGCTGATCCTGATGCTCGCGCCGATTGCCCCGCACATCTGCGAGGAGATGTGGAGCAAGCTCGGTCACGCCGAATCCCTGTCCGCCGAGCCGTGGCCGGTGGCCGACGAACGCTACGTGGGCCACGACACCGTGACCGCCGTGGTGCAGATCAAGGGGCAAGGTGCGCGCCAAGCTCGAAGTGCCGGTCGACATCGATCCGGCCGATCTCGAGAAGCAGGCGCTGGCCGCCGTCGCCGACCGTCTTGGCGACAAGACGCCGCGCAAGGTGATCGTCAAGGCCCCCAAAATCCTCTCCATAGTTCCCGCGGGAGTGACTTGTTGCGAGCCAGCTCCCCTCTTTGAGGGGAGCTGGCTCGCGTAGCGAGACTGAGGGGAGCGTCAACCGCCCACCTCAATTGTGGATAACTTCATAAGCTAGAACCACATACCCCGTTTCAGCTGGACAAACGCCCATGAATCCATCAGCGTGGATGCATGGGCGTTTCTCCTAACCATCGCGCAGACCATGCCGCCAACCGTTTGCGCGCATTCAGCAGGCAGAGCGCAGCCGTATGCCCCAACCGCGAGTGGAACGGCCCACGACGCCTCCGCCGCCTCCTGGCCATGCACGGATCCGTCCGGCCGGCCACCCGCCCCAAAGGGCGCAGAGCGGCCTGCGGCAGGCGACCCGTGACAAACGTGCGTTATCGGATCTGATTGGCGTACGTTTCGCCGATGCCGTCGGCGAATCAGCCAGACTCACCCGGGATCAGCCGCGATTGTCGTTCACCATTGGGCATGCCTTGGCCGTGATATTGCTGCTGATCGTCGCCCTTGGCATCAGCTTGGCATTGCTGGTCCAACAGTCGATGAATATGGCCATGCTGTCTCAACCGACCGCCATGCAGACCACGGGCGGCTCCGCTGGAGATCAGACGATGCCATCGCAGAACACCACGGACGAGAAACGCACGGATCCGCAGCAGTCGGAGCATTCCGATGCCACAGCGAACCCCGAATCGGATACCACGCAATCTCCGCACATGCAGACGGACGGCAGCGATGCCGGCGCTTCCACGCATGGTCTCATCAACCTCAACACGGCTACCGCTGAGGAATTGCAATCCATCAAAGGTATTGGGCCGGTTACCGCTCAGCGGATCATTGATCATCGCACGGCGATTGGCGGGTATACATCAGTCGATCAGCTGCTGGATGTCAAAGGCATCGGCTCCAAGACGTTGGAGACCATGCGAGGGCAGGTGACGGTCGGATGAGCAGGGATTGGATACTGCGCGAGCAGGGGGAGCCGCGATTGGAGGATGCTGCCGATCGCCATAGTGATGTGGGCGGCGAGTCTGGGAGCGCACGCATTATTCGCATGGAGGATGTCTGATGGACTCGGCACCGGTCAGGCAAAGGCTGATGCCGGAGCTGGCATTGACGTCACCATAATCGGCATGGAATGGCCTGTCACACGAATATTGCCTATAACAGTGGCGTCATGTGCTGCCGTGGCGGCGATGATCGTGGTGTCTTTCCGCCTGCGGATCCGGTGGACGGGAACATTGACCGTATGCGTTGCGGTGGCGTGCATCGGCAGTATGACGGCAATCGCGTCGGACACCATTGCCTGGCATGATCCTGCCTCCGCACAAGCTCGCCAATCCAGTTCATACCACGAAGTCATGGCCACGGTGACGACGCCCGTGATCGCTTCGGACCAACGCACATACGATTGTCAGACGGACATACGGCTGAGCGGCATCACTGTGGATGGTACGGATGTACGTTCCACGGTCGCTGTGCGTGTATACGCCGACGAATCGTATTGTGGGCAGTTGCGTCGAGGCGCGGTCTATCTGCTGACAGGCGTATTGCAGCAAGCGCGATATGGACGCATACCACTATGGCTGCTCTTGGAAGGAAAACAGCCGGTAGCACAGGTGCGGGCTCCGCCGTGGCATCTCGCCGCGATTGCGCATGTGCAGGAGGCGTTTTTCACCGTGACCGAACAATTGTCCGATCAGGGGCGTGTGTTGGTGCCGGGATTGACGATGGGTGTGCTTGGCAAGGATTATATCGGCGGCGAGACCGGTCCGATGCCGGTCAACAGCACGTATGCGCAAACGTTGGAGAATCAGTTCCGCCAGTCCGGCATCATGCACCTCATGGCCGTATCCGGCGGCCACTTTGTACTGGTGGCGGGATTGGTGCGCCGGTTATGCATGTGGATGCTGCTTGATCGGCGGCTGACGGCGTTGCTGGTCTCTGGAGTATATGTGCTGCTGGCATTGGCGATGTTCCCCAGTGATTCGGTTACCCGCGCGTTCATCATGGGATTGATAGGTGCGTTGACGTATGCGATGGGGCGGCGTACGCAAGCGTTGAGCGCCCTGTGCTGGACGGTAATCGGTGTATTGGCGGTGAATCCGGATATGTCGGCCAGCTACGGATTCGCCTTGTCTTCGGCCGCCGTACTGGGTATCGTGCTGTTTGCGGGGCGGCTGGCCGGTGCCTTTGAGCGAGCGATGCCGCACGGCATCGCCGAAATGATGGCGATGACCGTGGCCGCGCAGTTGTTCACCCTGCCGATTCAGGTGTTGATGGAACCGGAGTTGCCGTTGCTGTCCGTGCCGGCGAACCTGTTGGTGTCGCCGTTTGTGGGATTGGCCACGATGGCGGGATTGATGGCATTGGCCTGCGCATGGTGCGAGCCATGGCTGGCCGGCGTATTCGCGTGGATATCGTCATGGGGCACGCTGGTGATGGAACGGGTGGCGTTGTGGCTGGGTGGCAGCACGATGGCCGTCATCCCATGGAAAGACGGCGTTACGGGTGCCGTGCTGATTGTGGCGGTGGAAATCGGTATCGGCATGCTACTGGTGTTCGTCAGCCGTTGCCTCCAGCATGTCCGTCGTTATGAGGCCGGAATGCCTGGCGTGCGCTTCGGTTCCGCTTGGCATGTCCGCCTCAGTCTCTGGTGCGAGGAGACGAGACGTCTCTTTACGCGGCGGCAAGCCGAATAGCCAATGCGGTATTCGGTGCAGCAACCATCGCAATAGCCAGCCGAACCTATGCGATAGGCCGCGCGGCATAAACCATCAGCCGGCAAAACTGCGATACAGTTGAGACCAGTTCAACCAGCTGCATGAAGGAGTGCCGGCGATGATGTTGTCTCATAATCCGATAGTCGAACCATTTGCATTGGCCCACGCCACCATCGTCACCGGAGATAAAGCCGGAACCATACTGCGTAACATGACGATCGTGGTCGGAGCCGACGGACGTATCGAACAGGTTGCACCCAGCATCGAAACCAGTATCCCAGCCGAATACCACTATCTTGACGGCACCGGCAAAATCGTGATGCCGGGGCTGATCAATGCGCATACCCATCTGTTCTCCCAAGGCAAGCCGCTCAATCCGAAGCTGGCGACGCCCAAAGGCCAACGTATGGTCGCCACATTCGCGCATTCGCCATTGGGCAAGCCGTACATGGCCGCAACCGTAAGACACAACGCCACAACATTGCTGGAATCCGGCGTTACGACGATCCGCACGCTTGGCGACGTGGGATATGAAGTCGTGACATTACGCGATCAGATTGATGCAGGCCAAATCCTCGGACCGCGTATCTTGGCATCCGGACCGCTGATGGCGATTCCCGAAGGCCATGGCGCCCCGCTTATCGCACTGACCAGCGGCACCCCGGAAGAGGCGCGTACCGCAGTCGCGCAGAATCTCAAGGCTGGCGTCAACGCCATCAAAATCGCCGCGACCGGCGGCGTAACCGATGCACAGGAAATCGGCGAGGCCGGCAGTCCGCAGATGAGCGTGGAACAGATGCGGGCGATTTGCGATGAGGCGCATCAGTACGGTGTTATTGTCGGCGCGCACGCGCAAAGCCCGGAAGGCGTGCGGCGTTCGCTGCTGGCCGGCGTCGATACCATCGAACACGGCAGCGTGCTCGACGACGAATTGATCGGCATGTTCCGGCACAATCCGAATGCGTTGCGCGGATACTCGGCGCTGGTTCCGACACTGTCCGCCGGCCTGCCATTGACCTTGCTTGGACAGGACGCGACCGGCATCACCGACATCCAATTGGAGAATTCCAAGAATGTGGTCGGAGGCATGGTTTCAGGTGCCCGTCAAGCGCACGAGGCCGGATTGATCATAGGCGTCGGCACCGATACAGGCATGACATTCGTGCCGGAGTACGCCACATGGCGTGAGCTGGAGCTGCTGGTCGCATACGCCGGTTTCAGTCCGGCTGAGGCCCTGCACGCAGCCACTGCCGTCAACGCCTCCATTCTCGGCGTCGATGCCGAGACCGGTTCTTTGGAAGTCGGCAAATCCGCTGATTTGCTTGTGCTGAATGCCAATCCGCTGGACGACCTGCGCGCGTTGGAACACCCGGCATTGGTCATCGCGGCCGGTCACCCGGTATGGCGTCCCGCTCCCAAGCGTTTCGCGGATATCGACGCCCTGTTGGATGAGGCATACGCCTTATCGCGGAGTGCTGCCGGGCCGTTATGCCGGCAGGTCATTGTCCAACCTGTGTGGCGAGATGGGGGCATGGCGAAAACAGCAGCGAACGTACCGGTAACCGTGGTGCCCGGAGGCGACTCGTATTTGAACGACGCGCGCACCAAGGCACTGTGCGCACAAGCGTTGAAGGCGCGACCCGACGCCGAACTCATTGAGCTCGACGCCACATCGGCCGACCAATATGCCTTCGATGAAGCCGTCAGCCCATCGTTGCTTTCCGACGTTGCCGTGGTCAAACTCGTCAACCTGCAGAATGCCGACGAAAAGCTCGCCGAAGCTCTGGTGACGTACACCAAGCAGGCCGCCAAGGATCCGAACGGCTCCAGCGTGGTGATCTGCCAGCACGAGGGCGGCGTCAAAGGGCGCAAGATCATCGACCAACTGGTGAAAGCCGGCGCTCGCAAAGAGGACGTGCGGATTTGAAGAAACCGGATGCCCAACTCAATTTCGTACTCGGAGAATTCGAGAAACGCGGTCGTAGAGTCGAACCGATGGCCGCGCAGCAGCTGGTATCCGTGCTCGGCGGCAAAACCGGCGAACTCGCCGCCATGTGCGAGCAATTGTGTTTCGACTTTGACGATAATCCGATGGGGCTCGACCGTGTCAACCAGTATTTGACCGCCAATCCGCAGGTCACCGGTTTTGCCGTGGCAGACAAGGCCGTGGAAGGCAAAACCGCCGAAGCCATCGTCATGATGCGTGCAGCTGTGGAACAAGGGACCGATCCCATCGCGTTGATCGGCGCGTTGGCCATGAAGCTCCGTACCATTGCCAAAGCCTCGGCGGTCCGGGCCGGCACGATTTCACAGGCCGAAGCGAAAACCAATCCGTGGGTGCTGAAGAATGCGATGCGCCAACTTGGCGGCTGGACTTCGGCAGGACTCGCGCATTGCATCCGTATGCTCGCCTGGGCGGATGAGCAAAGCAAAACGAACGGCGGCGACCCGGTATATGCGCTGGAACGCTGCATTGAAGACATCAGTCATAAAGGTCGGTAAAAGTCGATAAAGGGGTATTTATGAGCGAACACACTATTGCGGCTCCCACCAGCGAGGCCATGCAGGAGCTCGGCCGCCGCGTGGCCGGAATGGTACACGGCGGCGATGTATTGCTGCTCTCAGGCCCTCTTGGTGCCGGCAAAACCACATTCGCCCAAGGCTTCGGGGCGGGGCTGGACATTACCGAACCCATCGTGTCTCCTACATTCACCATTGCCCGCGAACTTGACGGGCATTTCGCCGACGGCACTCCGGCTCATCTGGTGCATGTGGATGCCTACCGTCTGGGCGGCTCAGCCTATGCGCCGGGGCAGGACGCCATCGGGCGTTTGTTGGACGAGCTGGAATCGCTGGGATTGGACGAAGAACTTGAAGACCCCGGCGAGAACACGGTGGTGCTTATGGAGTGGGGCGAACAAATGGCCACCGCCTTGGCGCCAGAACGACTTGAAATCCATATCGATCGACCTCTCGATTCCTCCGATGTCGCATCCGCTGGATCAGACGGCGAACTCACCAGCAACGGCACTCGTACCGTCGCATTCGTCCCAGTCGGCAAGCGATGGGCCGCGTTCGACCTGCAATAAGCCATGCGCCCATAGACTCCTCGATGTACACTCTCTAGAGGCTTTACGACTAGGAGGATTCATGGGTTGCACGTTGGTGATTGACACCTCATTCGGTTCGACGGTCGGCATTGTGGGGCGCGAGCCCATTGTGGAGACCGATTCGCGCACCCATGTGGAGAAACTGCAGGTCAATATCGCGCGCGCGGTCGAGGAGGCCGGCCTGACTCCTGCCGATATCGAGGAGATCGTCGTGGGCATCGGCCCGGCGCCATTCACCGGCCTGCGCGCCGGCATCGTGGCCGCCAAGGCGTTGGCCTTCGCCACCGGGGCCAAGCTCGTCGGACAGAACGTACTCGACCCGCAAGGCGAGATGATGAGCTTCGTGCTGGGTGACAGCGCCATGTTTGACGGCATCGATTTCCTGGCCGACGTGCCGCGCTTGAGTTCGCGCCAATCGGATGGTGACGTCCCGGACGCCGAGGCCAAGGAACACGAACTCGACCGCCACGTCACGCTGTGCGTCAACGATGCGCGCCGCAAGCAGCTGTACTTCTCGCTCAACCACGGCAGCATCAGCCTGCCGGACGAGGACGCCGCCGAACGACGCTGGATCGAGATGGATATCGACTACCCGGAGCATATCGTCGAACGGGTGAACGCGGCGCTCGCGGAACACGGCGAACGCGACGGCGTCAGCTATGTGGTGGATGTGGCCGGCCACGGCGCGGCCAAATACGCGTCCGTCTGGCAGGGACTGCGTGCGCTGGGCTCCGTGGTGGACGGATCGGTATTGGATGCCGGGAAAGCCGGGCTCGCCGTCTTTGCGACCACCGCGTTGAGCTGCGAACTGCGCGGCGACCAGGTCGTGCCGATCGAAACGTTGTACCTGCGCCGGCCGGACGCCGAAGTGCCGAACCCGCTGAAGCACGTGCTCGGCCATGCCGGTGCCGATAAAGCGTGAGGCGGGTTGTGTCCGATGATTGTTGATATCACTGCTGTGAGTCGTGATCTTGCGGTTCGTTCCATTGCACAGTTGGAAGGCGAACTGTTCGGCCGCGGCGCATGGAATGCGAACATGGTGCGAGAGGAACTGGACGCACCGGCCCGCACGTATCTGCTGGATGTGCTGGGGGAGGCGGAACAGGCGGTTGTCCGCGGCTACGCCGGCTTCTGGTATGACGGCGAGGACGCCGAGCTCATGACCATCGGCGTGGGCAAGGCATACCAGCGGCAAGGCATCGCCGCTGCGTTGCTTCAGGCACTGGTCGACGAGGCGAAACGTCAGGGCGCCTCGCGCATGCTGCTCGAAGTGCGTGTGGATAACGACCCTGCGCTGGCCCTATATCAGCGGTTCGGATTCGAACGCATGGGATTGCGCAAACGCTACTACCAGCCCGAAGGCATCGACGCATACACCATGAGCTTGGACCTGAAGCCGAGGGTCGTGGGCTTTGCCGCCCCGCAGACGGCATCGGCGGACATTGAAGACATCACCAGCAAGCAAACGGAGAAGAACTGAGCGAACCGGTTGTACTGGGTATTGAATCCACCTGCGACGAAACCGCAGCCGCCATCGTACGCGGCCGCGAACTGCTCTCCAACGTCGTGGCCTCATCCATGGAGGAACACGCGCGATACGGCGGCGTGATCCCCGAAATCGCCTCCCGCGCGCACGCCGAGGCCTTCGTGCCATGCGTGTCCAAGGCGCTCGTCGACGCGAACATGACGTTGGCGGATGTGGACGCCATCGCCGTGTCCGCCGGTCCCGGACTGGCCGGTTGCCTGGCCGTGGGCGTGTCCGGCGCCAAGGCGCTGGCCTGGGCTGCGAACAAGCCGATTTACGGCATCAACCATGTGATCGGGCACATCGCCGTCACTCAGCTGCAGTTCGGCCCGTTCCCCAAGGACACGCTGGCGCTGATCGTCTCCGGCGGCCACACCTCGCTGCTGCACGTGGAAGACATGCCGCGCAAAATCGACGTGGTTGGTACCACGCTGGATGACGCGGCGGGGGAGTGCTTCGACAAGGTCGCCCGCCTGCTCGGCTTCCCGTATCCGGGCGGCCCGCACATCGACCGCCACGGCCAGAACGGCGACCCGCACGCCATCAAGGTGCCGATGGGCCTGACACAAAGGCAAGGCCGGTGCCGCGCACCCGTATGATTTCAGTTTCTCCGGTGTCAAGACCGCCGTGGCTCGCTGGGTGGAAAGCGAGCAGGCCGCCGGCCATGAGATTCCGGTGGACGACGTGTGCGCCTCCCTGGCCGATTCCGTGGCCACCGTGCTGGCCCGTAAGGCCATGCGCGGCTGCCGGCAGTACGATTCCAACACGCTGATCGTGGGCGGCGGCTTCTCCGCCAACTCGCAGCTGCGCGCCAAACTGCTCGAATTCGGCGAGAAGTACGGCGTCGACGTCCGTATCCCGCAAATCAAGCTCTGCACCGACAACGGTGCCATGGTCGCCATGCTCGGCGTGAACCTGGTCGAAGCCGGCGTGGCCCCCAGCGCCCCCGACTTCCCGATTGACTCCGCCATGCCCCTGACCAAGGTTTCGATGTAAGATTTGCGCGGTATTCCCAAACTCATACTGGGAATACCGTGCCTCTCATCGGTGAATTGACAGTGACCTGTCTGCCTGATGTGAGTAGTGGTGAGGTCTTCGCCATGGATTTCCCGGTTCATGATGGGGTGTCGTGTCTGGTCACCAATGCGATGAAAATAAAAAGCCTCGGAGAACCGAGGCTTTCGATGGCTCCTGCGGCTGGGCTTGAACCAGCGACCGTCCGATTAACAGTCGGATGCTCTGCCAACTGAGCTACGCAGGAATATTCAATTTTCATCCCGTCCGGAGTTACCCGTTCAGGTGAGCTCCTGCGGCTGGGCTTGAACCAGCGACCGTCCGATATACGGTTCTGGCTCGCAGCCGTAGGGCTTTTTGCAACAGGAGTAAACAATACACCAGCCTTGCTGTTCCTTCAAATCGGCGTGTCATCGCGCATGTTCGCCTTGCAGCTGGTTTTCCGAAGAGCATCGGCCAGAAAACGCGCAATAGTATTCCTTGGGAAGTGATGAAGAAGTCACTTCCCTTTTCTATGCGCTTAAGGAGCCCCATGAGGTATTGGAACGACAACAGGAAGAGCTGCGAACACGTCGAGCCACGGGAGGATTGGAAAGAATCCATTGAGAAATGGATCGACTGGATGGACGCCATCGGACGCACGAACGACACCCTGCGCACCCGCTGGTACCAGATCGTTCGATTCTCCAAAGCCGTCGATAAAAGCATCACCGACGTGACCGAAGACGACCTCATATTCTACCTAGCCGGCATGGGAACCGAAGGCAGACGCGGAGTACGCAGCTGCGTCAAGGTCTTCTACCAATGGAGCATGAAGCGAGGGCTCGCCCGCCGCAATCCGGCGGACGAAGTGCCCACCGTGCCCATGACCCTTCCGTCCGGCTGCATCTGTCCCGAGGAGAACATCGAACAAGGACTCGCATCACCCGACGAGAACGCGCGGCTGGCCGTCATGCTGGGCGCGTTCTGCGGCCTGCGCCGCATCGAAATGACCAGAATCAACCTGAAGACCGATCTGGAGGAGAACGCCGAGGGCATGGTGCTCCACGTCCACGGCAAGGGCAACAAGGGAGCGGATGCTTCCCGTGCCGGCAAAGCTCGCTTCGGCATTGCGGAAACGCACCGGCGTATGGCTGTTCCCCGGAGACGTGCAGGGACACTGCGGCGTCGATTACGTGGCGAAGAGGATCAAGACGGTAACCGGATACCCGTCGCACAGCCTGCGCCGCAGGTTCGCCACATGCGTCTACTACAGGAACGGCTGCAACATCGTGCTTGTCAGCCGTATGCTGGGGCACGCCAACATCGCCACCACCATGCGTTACATCGGCCTCGTGCAGGACGAAATGCGCAACGCCGTGGAATCCACCACCCGCACCGACATGAGACTGACCATGCCCATGAACCAGGTCGTCGGAACAGCCGGCAGCGTCGCCACCTATTCCCTTAGCACCGCGAGGATCGGATGAACAAACGGTATACGCCAACATGCTTCTTTGCGCATATTGGCGTATACCAACACCGCTCACCGAGTGTTCCCGAGACTGGAAAGCGGCAACGCGGCTATGTCTATCCCCAGCGCATCGGCTGCGGAGAACACCGCTTCAATCGGGGCTTCGCCCCGCTGGAGCAGAGCATCGGCAAACCGGGGACCGATACCGGCCTGGGAGGCAAGGTCGTCGGCGTTCCAGGAATGGTTCGCGGTCTCTTCACGGAAGGCGGCTGCGATATCCGATTCGGTGCGGGCGAAAAGAGTCCGGCGTTCACGCGGCGCTTGAAACGGCTGAGGTAACGCGCGTACTCCAATTGCGCCTTTGTCGGCTCAGGCAAGTTATAGTCCAGATTCGACATCGCAGACCTCCTTAGCGTTCAGCGGGTTGGACTGGAGTCGTTCGACGCACCGAAAATAGGGAATCCGGGAACCGCATCGGCGACGATGGAGTGCCTGGAGTGCCGTACAACGTCCCGATCGTTCGATCGCCCATGCGCTCCAACGTGGGGATTCGACCGTGGATGTCATCAGGCCGGCGGGGGAGGAACCGGCGCATCTCGTCGGCGAAGGCATCCGAGCCGATCACATCGGCGACCCCCGCCACGCGCGATCAGCACGGTCTGCCCAAAGTCCTTCTTCGCCGTAATCAGATGATTTCAATTCCGCAAGCTCCATCGCCCGTCGGGAATCGACGTCGCCTCTCGACGCCAACCAGCACATGTCCCACAGGTCGCGTCGCCGCAGGTGCGATGCGCAGGCATAGGAGAGCAGCTTGTCGGCAAGAATCTCGGTGGGGCTTTCCACATCGAGGATGATCTGACCCGACAAGGCCGGGAACATCGGATAGTTGACCAAGGCGGGACGATGCTGCGGCTCGTACGCGGGAATCGATGCCACCTCCAGCTTGATTGTCTGGCTCGGCAGATCCTTGCGCTGACCGGCCGTGCGAATCGCTATACGCCATCTGCGCGTCAGCCCATCGGCGTCGGGTCTCGGCTCCTTGACCCGGACCGTCACATCATCGCCCATCCCCGAGAGCGAATCGGAGATGCAGGAGCCAAGCCCTTTAAGGGTGTCCATGTCGAACGAGGTGCCGCCGGCAAAATCAAGGTCCTCGCTGTACCTCGGGGACCCGTGGCACAGGCGCAGACTAGTGCCGCCCTGGAACACCAGCGAGGAGAAGAAACCCTCGCGCATCATGGCATCCAGGATTCGATAATGCAGAAGTTCCTTCTCGACCACGGGAAGCAGATTGCCCATGCCCTCGCCCCCGGCCAAGACGATCCCGGCCGCCATAGCCTTGTAGTCATAGGTGCCGTCAGCTCCAGTCATCATCGTCCTCCAATTCGTCCATGTCCACCAGATCGAGGTTGCGTCCGACGGCCTTCAGGTCACGATACGCCCACTGTTTCGACGCGAGCGGCGTCAGTCCGTCATCGCGGGCGATCAGGTTCGGCAGGATGCGACTCCAGCTGAGCTTGCAGTGCGTGAACTCGATCACCCCGTACGCGGTGCGGAACTCGCCCTCACGGCCCGTGGTCATGAACGTGACCCTATCCACCGGAATCTGGCTGATCACGTTCCAGCGCGACAGAGCGCTTTCGAGGCTTTTCCCACACCAGCTCGCCGGAACGCAACCGCTTTGCGACCTGATGAAGTGTCCCCCTCGCCGAGATGGGAGGAATACGCGAACACGTAGACGCCACGGGCGGCACGGACCAACGCCTTCGCCGATACCAGGCTGGACAGGGTTCGGTTCAGTTTCTGCCCCTGCTCGCCCAGCACGACGGCCAGTTCGTTCTTTGCAATACACGTAGCACGAGTACTTGGCATCCATCTCGCGCAGCGGTCAATCGCCTCGCTCCTCTTCATGCATATAAGTGTACATGAATATATGTAAAAACGCATATTCATGTACACCTCTCACACTCCTGAACCGTTCCAATCAGAGGGAACGCCCTCGAAATTGCCGGACCGACTTCGAGACCAATCCGTCGATGGCGTTTTCCGAGAAAAGGGTTCTCTCTTAATCTGCCGACGATTTCCGCTACGGCGCGCTCTTCCTGATCAACGCATTGGACAAGCTGGGAAATGAACGGCTTGGGATCGCCGTCAACCTGCCATGCTTCCAGACTTTTCCCATAGCTGCGGCCGGCATCATGTTTGATTGCTACGGGCCGGTAGCCGGCAGCCATGAGCATGAGATTCAGAATCTGTCGCCCGGTTCGCCCGTTGCCGTCCGTGAATGGATGGATGTTCTCGAACATCGCGTGGAATCCGGCAGCTTTGAGGATCGGGTGGTCTTTGGAACCGTTCACCGCGTCCACGAGCGCTTCCATGTCCTCGTAGATTTCAAGTGGGTCGGCGGTCTTCACTCGGGTGGCGGTGATCCTTGCCTGGTAGCCGTAGGGGCGGAACCGACCCCTGAGCGCGGGCTGCATGTCCAATGCGGTGACTTCATGCAGCTTTTGATCATCGTCGACACTCAGCGTCCGCTCCTCTTCAGCGAATCGTTCCGCATAGGCCATGCCATCCGCAACGCCACGGGCGGCGAAGATGTATCTTGCCGGCGAGTCGGTCGGCACGAACTCGCCCTCCAACACCAGTTCGGTGTCCTCAAGCGTCAGCGTGGATCCCTCGATCGCGTTGGAGTTGTAGACATAGCGGGCCATCCATTCCTTACGGTAATCCTCAAGCGCTGACTGCTCCACCCCATCCAAAGGAAACATCTGCCTGAACCGTTCTCGGGCAGCATCGGAACGACGAAGCAAGTCGGACACCTCCGCGTCCCGCTCCAGAGAGTCCAAGAGAGGAGGAAGGTTTCGGATTTTCTCAGTCAGCGCTGGATTCGGCATATCGGCTCCTTAATCGATGCTTCCATAAGTCTACAAGCGCAGGCGCGTCACATGGACAGTCCTGGCGTATCTCTACCTCCACACACTGCCGTCGTGGTGGTGGCCGCGCATCTTCAGGATTCCGTTCTCGTCCCAGATGTGGTCGATCTCGCAATCCTTGAACGGGGAATCATCGCCGTTCATCAGATCATCGAAGGTCTCGAACGAGGATATGCCCGTGCGTTCGCCGTCCCATCGGCCGATGACGCCGAACGCGATCAGCGGGTTGCCTCCCATCGGGTTCCTGTACGAGGAGAGAACCGACTGGGATCCATTGAAGGAATCACGTAGAGCGCCGGTCTCCATCCTGTAATCGGTTTGACGGGATTCGTCCGCGAAGGCATCGAACGTGATCGACGTGCCGCTCTCCTCGTACAGCCGCCACAGGCTGTCGGCGCGGGTGCTGTGTTCACGGTAATACGGGTCCCCGTGTCGCGTGTCGTAGTCGGCGGCGTTGTAGATGGGCCTCTTGAGGGGTTCCGGGTCGCGTATCTCGTCCGTCCAATTCATGTCCATCATGTGCTCCTTCGCTTTATCGTCCGTGTGTCGTTTCCATGCCGTCATCCAACGCGAGGCCGAGCCCTGCGGTCTCAGGAGACGTTTCCTGTGGGTCGGCCCAGCCGACGGCGAGGTCCAGCGCGCCGCGCAACGCCTGGCCGGAAAGCCGGTACGTCCAGGAATCGTTTGCCTCGTAAGGGAAGGATTCGCCGGACACGATGCCGCGCTCGTCATGCAGGCTCACGTCGAACGCTCCGGGTTTGGCCGTGATTAGCGCATGACGGGCGGAACCGGGAGCCGAGACCTCCAGCGCCTTTCTGCCGTCGGGAGACCCGGTGGCGGTGAATTTGATATCGGGGTGGTGCGCGAGGCTGTAGGAAGCGTTGGACTCACACGCCAGCGGGACCGTATCTCCCAGCCCGCTGTCTGCGGCCAGCTGCTGTGGGCTGTAATCCATGCCCTGCGTGTAGTCGATGGGCTGCGCGTCGGTGTAGAAGCATCCGCCGCCATCGTCCGCGTCGATCAGGTCGCCCACGAGCCGGTCCAGGCGTGCGGGGTCGTCCCATGCGCTCACGAGTCTGGCGGGTTCGGCCTGGTTCTTCCATGCCATGTAGCGGTCGCGTTGGTCGCCGCAGATGCCGTCGAATGATTCCTGGGAGATGAACGTGCCGCCGTCCAATTGGTAGCATTCCCCGTCCGGGTCCAACGCGCGCTCCTTTGAACTCCTTTTCGGCGGCGGCGTACAGGCGCTTGTCGAGCGGTTCCATGGCCGCGTCGATGCCCGCCATCATCTCGTCCACGTGTTGCCGCATGTCGGGCTGGCTCGTTTTCCACCATGCCTGCAAGTCGGCGAGCACGTCGGCGGCGTTCTCCCGTTCGCACACGTCGAGCAGGTCATCGTCGTAATTTTCCACCGTCCAGGAGTAGAAATCCCAGTCACTCGAACCGGTCAGGCGTTCGATGCCCTTCATGCGGTGGAAGTCCATCAACCCGCCGCCGTGCTCGCGCACGATGCCCGCCAACGGCAGATCGGCCTCGTCCATCAGGCCTTTCCAGTATTCGGGGACATTCCCGTTCTCCATGTCGTTCTCCTTTCCGAACGCCTTTTCGATCACGAGCGGGTCTCGTGGGTCAACAGTGCGGTCGATCCGCAGTATCTCGGGCATGACCGCCTCGCTTTCACGGCCGATGACGAACGTGCCGATACCGGCCTTGACGCGATGCTCGGGAAGCCTTCCCGAACCGTCGCACATCACCGCCGGCCGGAACAGCGAATCCCCGTAGGCGAGCGTCACCGTGTCGCCCGGCCTGGCGAGAACCCGTTCGACGGCCATGCGTGAGAGGCCGTGCGCGTCGAGACGGCCGGAACGCCAATCGTTGGCCTCGGCTGCTGTCAGGGTGAAGGAAACGGAACGCCCTTCCTGGGCCGAGGTCACGTCGAGCCTGACTGGCTGCATGGCCTCGAAACCGATCCAGATGCCTTCCGGCGTCCTGTCCGGGGCTTTCACGTCAATGTCCGTGAACCCGTATTCGGTCAGCACGTCCGTGACCCCTGATCCTGAGCGCGTTGTCGGGAGGCAGATCAGGGCGTTCATTGGGAATCGGGAGCGAGGACGCCTCGAACCACACGTCCTCGCTCGGATCGGTGTCGAAGCCGCCGTCCGCGTCGGAATACGCCATGTGGACGCCGAACTCCAATTCCTTGGCATCGACGGAAGAGACCAGAATCGCGTTCCCCAGCACGAGATCGCGCGCGTTCCTGCGCAGGATGGATTGCATGTCGGGCTTGGCGGGATTCCCGGCCGCGAGCAGGTCGCGGTTCACACCCTCCATGTCAAAAGGCGTCAAGGCCATCTCGCTCGCCCTTTCTCACTTGGAAAGGCCGGAACCGGCCGTATCGGTCATATTCAGCGGGTCCGAGGGGTCGCACGCCTGCGCGCGTTCCGCGAACGAGGTGACGGCACCGGGCAGCACATATCCCAGATCAAGGTCGATCGGGCTCACGCCGTCGTCTTCGCCGACGGACGCTGCGGGCATTGCGCCCATGGTCTCGCGCAGCACGTCCACGGCGTCGCCAGTAGCGGCGCGCGCGTCGATGATCCGGTGCATCGTGTCCTCAAGCGCGGCATGGATATCGGTGGAACCCTCCTCCACGATGCACTGGTATGAGGGGGCTCCCCAGTTCGTGCCGGTGCCGGAAATCGTGTAGTCCGCGATGCGTTCGCCCGGCTGGACGAGCGAGGCGAGGTCGAACGCGGCCGGCGAACCGGTCTTCGCGTCGAAATCATCCAGCCATTCGACCTCCTCGGCGATCTCCTCGCGCGAGTACCGGCCGTCGATATCGCTCGGCCAGTCCGCGTCCTCCAGATAGCCGTTGTCGCCAAGCGACACATCGCCGTCGAGCTTGAGGTCCCGGCCGTACATCTCCATATCGATCAGATAGCCGAGCCCCGTATCGAACATGGACCACACGGCATCCGATGCCCACCCATGGTTCACGGCGGTCCAGGCATACTTCGCCTCCTTCGATTCGGCCGAGGACGGCGCATCATAAGAGTGATAGGGGATCTCGTCCGAGTTCAACGCGAGGTTCGCGTACTGCAACGGGGTGCGGGACCGCGTCAAGATCGTCGCGGACCGTCTGCACCTTCTCGTACACGTCCGGGTCGTCGTCCTCGCGCGCCTCGAACGCGCGGCACATGAGGTTCAGGTCCGTCAGCGACTCGTATTCGCCGGGATTCGCCACGGTGGCGAGCAGTCCTTCCCCGCCCTCGTAGTCGTGGATCGCGTACTCCTCGTACCGGCCGCCCAATCCCACCTCGGTCTTCAGGGTGTCCTGCAAGCGTTCGGCGGGCATGGGCAGCGTGATCCACGCGCCCTGCAACACGCCCTCCACGTATTTGCCCAGGTTGGCGACGTACACGCTGATCTGGTAGTCCTTCAATCCGGCCATGATGATGCTCCTTCGCTCGGGTCTTTTATCGTGTGGCTGCGGCCGAGGCAGACGTATCGGCAATGCTCAACGGGTCGGCCGGGTTCGCGGGATCGTAGGTTTCGGGACGTTTCGGCCTTCTCGCCTTCGTCTTTGCGGGCGAGCCGGCCGTCGTCCACCATCGCGTCGATGATCTCCCATCCCTCCTCGATGCTGCGGTCCCGCAATTCCCTGGCCGAGATCATGTCGCGCATCGCGTCCATGTTCTCGTTGTTGTCGGGCCAGTCATGGTCTTTCAGCCAGTGCCGAAGGTCCTCCTCCGTCCAGCGGATCTCCGCAATCGTTTCGTTGCCTTGCCCGGCGTTGCTTTGACCGGGATGAAGCAACGCCTCAGATCGGAGACCGAAATACGCTTTGTCTTCCTGGAGGCCGGACAGGAAGCCGGAGGGCGTGAACCCGTTGCGTGCCGCGAACTCGCGGGACCAGCATTCGTCGAACTCCTCGTCGGGGTCGAAGTCGAGGAGCCCGTCCGCCATGGCGCGCCTCAGCCCCCTTCTCGTCCGCCTCGGCCGGCACCGTGACCGTGACCGTGGCGTGGTTGGGGGCCTCCAGCGTCATGTACAGTTCGCTGTGGCCGGCGTCGCGTTGGATGAAGCATTCCCCGTTGCCCCAGTCGAGCTCGTGCTGCTCGATCAGCTCCTTCGCCTTGTCGGTCAGGGCCCGTTCCTGGGACGTGTATTCATCGGGTTCCATCAGCATGATGCGTCCTTCCTTCCCTTGGATGATCGGTGCCGCGCCGTCCGGCGGGCATGGCTCCGATCATCAGCCCATACGGGCGGTCGCGCGGGGCATGGCGTCTACGGGGGCAGATGATTCCGCCGAGATTTGATGCTCGGTCCCTTTACGTGTCCCGCTCCTTAGTACCAGTTGTGGGCGAGCCAGAACGTCTTGGCGGCGCTGGGGCTGCCGTACCGGCCGGCGATGTAGTTCAATCCCCATTTGATCTGGGTGGCGGCGTTGTCCTTCCAGTCGTCTCCTGCGGAGGCGAGTTTCGACGCGGGCAACGCCTGGGGTATGCCGTACGCGCCGCTGCTCGGGTTGGTGGCATTCCACTGCCATCCCGATTCCTTGTTCCACAGCCATACGAGCGCGTCATAGTCGCCGTCTCCCCAGTCCTTGTACGAGGCGATCATCTTCCGGGCGATGGCCCGGGCCTGTTCCGGCGTGGCGTGGGTGCCGTCGCCGTCGTAGTCCACCACCACGTCCGTGGAGCCCGAGTCGGAACTGGAGCACGTCCATGCCGCCTCCACCGGATCCGAAGAGGAGGACGAGTCGGACGATGACGACGAATCGGACGATTCGGAACCGGATGACGTGGAATCCGTGCCGGCGGAACCATTGGTGGACACACTGCCGTTGGGCAGGATGTAGACCGCGCCGACGTTGATCCTGTGCGTGCGGTGGTTGACGATGCCCAGGCCGCCGCGCCCGTTCATCTCGCTGATGGTCACGGTGCCGGCCGTCCGGTCGACCGCCTCGACGACGGCGACGTGGCCGTACAGGGTGTCCGCGTCGGCCACGCCGGGCGGGTAGCTGACGATGCTGCCGGCCACGGGATCGGTGCGGGTGGTCTTCCATCCGGCGGCGGGGGCGCTGGCGGCCCAGTCGCCGCCGTTGCCCCAGTAGGAGCCCACGTCCAATCCGTTTTTATGGCCTCTCATGCACGCCCACCATGTGCATTGCCCGTCCGGATAGGCCTGGCACACGTTGTCGGGCCCGTCGGATCCGTTGAACCACGCCTTTGTCTGCGCGATGGTCATGCCGTCACGCACCTCGCCGGTGACGACGCTTCCCGTGGTGCCTCCCGACGATCCGTTGGAGCCGCCGTCCTTGCAGCCGCCGAGGACCGCGAGCACGGTCAACGGCGTGCATCCGCCGAGCAGGGACAGCAGGCACGCCGAGAGCATGGCCGCGAGGATCCGATGGCGGCTGGCCCGGCTCATTGCGTGTTCCTCAGCGACCAGAAGGGCTTCTGCCCGCCGACCACGACCTCCACGGTCCGGCAGGGATGCTGGACCGTGCCGTATCCGGTGGCGGAGATCACCGTGTACGCCTCGTCGCCGGCCTTCACCTGATCGGGGTCGAGCTCGTTGGCGTCCTTGTCCAGCAATGACGCGTCGAGCGCGGCCGGGCAGTAGACGGTGACGTGCCAGTTGCCGTCGTCCATCGGCAAGAGCACGGTGTTGTACGCCTGGCTGACGGTCTGCTGCGGATCCGTCGTGGATGACGGTCCGCCGCCTTCCGGGATCGGGAAGCTGGTTTCCTTCGTCGTCCAGAACGGCTGGGACTGGATGGCATCCGTATCCGAGCCCTCCCATTTGCCGTCGGAGGTGCAGGTGTAGGCGTAGTTGACGTACTTGTCATCGTATTGGCCCGAGCATACGGATCCGGCGTGGAAGCGGCGCTGGGTCCACCACCAGCGCGGCGCGTCGGAGACCGGATGGCTCTCCCCGGCACCGTCGTCGCCGAGCAGCGCGAACACGTTCTTGCGCCATTCGTCGTCGCTGCCGTTTGGATCGAGCAGCGCGTCCACCGTTTCCAATGCGGTGTCGATCGGGCCGGAACCATTGTGCAGCGTGATGCCGTCCGCGTTTTCGGAGAGCGTGCGGGTGCCGTCCTTGTGGGTGTCAACGGGGAACGCGGTGGTGCGCTGAGACCAGTCGCCGGGAACCGGGATTCCCGCCGCCTCCAGGCCGGCGTACCGTCGCGGGCCCGAATCCGTTTTCCTTTTTGCCCGTGGACTCCTGTTTCGCGTCCGTCGCGGAACCGTGGTCGTCGCCGGCCGTTGACGGCTGGTGGTTGGCGACGATGACGCCCAGCGAGCACACGAGGAGCGCGGCGACGAACAGGCACAGGACGCGCAGCGGTTTCGGCAGCGGACGCGGTTCCGGCCGGTTCACGATTCACCGCCTTCCCAACGGTTCGGCTCACCCGGCATGCCGCCTTGCGTGTTTTCTTCCATCGCCGGATGCTCCCGCTCGGGGTTCACGGTTCCCGGATCCGCGTTTTCGGGCGACCCGTCTTCCGCCGACCCGTCTTCCGTCCCCGTCCACCGCGCGTCTATGAGGTCGTCCGCCGTTTTCAGTTCGGCGCTGGCGTTTCCCGCGTCCTTCGCCTTCCTGCGCAGCAGGGTGGCCTTCTCGCGGGCCTCTTCCAGACGTTCCTCCAATGATTTGATGTTGACGCGCGCCGCCACGTACTCGTCCATCGCATCCTGTTTCGTCTTCTGGCTGTCGCGCACCGCCTTGAGGATGCTGCGTTTCATGTCGCGCATGGTGTTCTGGTTGTTCGCCACGACGATCTTCCTTTCGCTCGTTTTTCCGTCAAGGGCGAGTCTGCCTTCCGTCGCGCGTTCCACGGGGCATGGCGTCTACATTCCCCATGGCGGAAGGCGGGGCGTGTAGACGCCGTGCCCGTGGCCGGCCGTTTTGCGGCCGAGAATCGGAAGCGTCGTTCCAATCAGGTGAAAGGAAAATCAATGGAATCGTTTCTCTCTATGCTCGCTGGCTGGTTCATGGGCCTGTGGACGTGGCTGGTCGAGCTCAACGGGATGCTCCAGGTGGTGCTCGTGCTGTTGTGCGTGGTCGCCTCGGGCGTGTGCGCGATCATCGGCAAACGCATGGGCAGCCCGATGATCGTGGAATCCGGCGGACAGACCTGGAGCCGCACGCTGGTGACGGCCATCGCGTGGATCGCCGGCCTCATCCTCATGCTGATCGCGGTGCTGGCCATCGCCGCCGTGTTCGCGCCGCTGCTCGGCTTCGCCGCCTGACCTTGGCGACGCCTTTCCATCCAGGGCCGGCCGGGAAGGGATTCCCGCGCCGGTCCTCGCATGTCGGACAAGAATCAAGGAATCCAGAAAATCGGAAGGAACGCGAATGAGACTCGTCATCGCGGAAAAGAAATCGGTCGCCACGGCCATCGCGCAGGCGTTGTGCGCCGCGCCCGTCCAAAGGGACGGATGCTATGAGTGCGGCCAGCTGCTCGTGACATGGGCGCAGGGCCACCTGATCGACCTTGCCATGCCCGAGGACTACAAGGACAGGGATTGGAGGAAATGGAGTCTGGACACGCTGCCTGTGGACCCGTCCGGCCATTGGCAGTGGAAGATCAGCGAGGAGCGCGGTGCCGGCTCCCGCTACCGGCAGATCGTGCGGCTGATCCGCCGAACGGATGTGGATTGCCTCGTCAACGCCTGCGACCCCGACCGCGAGGGCGAGGCAATCTTCCGCCGCATCGCGGACATGGAAGGCTCTCACAAGCCGGAACTGCGCCTGTGGGTGGCGAGCCTGGAGGCGGAGGCCATCCAGGCCGCGTGGCGGGCGATGAAACCCGAATCCGAATACCAAGGGCTCGCATGGTCGGCGGAGATCAGGTCGAAGGCGGACTGGCTGATCGGCATGAACGCGAGCCGCGCGTACTCGCTGCTCTACAACGCACGGCTCAGCGTGGGCCGCGTGCAGACGCCGACGCTCGCCATGATCGCGGAACGCGACCGGCGAGATCAGGAACCACAAACCGGTGCCGTTCTGGACCGTGATCGCGGACATGGGCGGATGGCGGCTCTCCAGCGAACGGATCGACAGCAAGGATGCGGCGATACTGCTGTGCGGCCAGGCCGAACACGGCCGCTTCCGCATCATGTCCGTGAACCGGAGGCGGGTGAACGACCGGCCGCCCCGCCTGTATGACCTGACCGGATTGCAGAAGGACATGAGCCGCATGTACGGCATGACCGCCGCGCGCACGCTCGCGGCGTTGCAGCACCTCTACGAACTCAAACTCGCCACCTATCCGCGCACCGACAGCCGGTACATCACGCATGACGACCTCGAAACGCTCACGGCGCTCCTCGAATCCGGCCGTCTCGCCCAAGGGTTCGTCACCCGCGAGGGCATACCCGGACACCCGCGCCCGGAGCTGGCCGTCAATGACGCGAAGGTGGCCGGCCACACCGCGATACTGCCGACCATGCAATTGGACGCCGGGAAGCTGGAAGGCCTGGACGATGACGAGCGCAAGGTGATGACACGCATCGTGCGCCGCATGTGGGAGGCCGTGGGCGACGACCATGACAACGCGACGATGCTGCTCAAGGAGCTCAAGACGAAGGATGCGGGAAGATGACATTCCAAAAAAAGGAAGAGCCCCTTCCCATTCGTGGAAGAAGGCATCACCCCGAACGATCATCCACCCTCATGCGTTTTCCTATGCGCTCATATGGATATGTCCATGGCTGCTTGAAATGAAGCAGCATGAGGTTCGATCCATCTCGTACATGAAATCACGGCACGCCACCACGGAACGGCCCTTGTAATCACCGAGAATGACATCCTGCGTGGGGATGCCCGAAGCGGCGAACACCTTGGAGCCGATATACTCGTTGACGGGCAGGTTGACGTAGCTGGTACGACTGGG
>VOFF01000559.1_pt1 | contig 35266 bp, 54 predicted proteins | sample 5384061 | NCBI WGS metagenome assembly VOFF01 (sample SAMN12384725, study PRJNA508395) | human gut metagenome | isolation source: healthy gut E | host: Homo sapiens | reverse complement strand
GTCCCAGAACCACCGGCGGCGTCACTTCGGCCGAGCCCGCCTCGCCGTGGTAAATGTGGACATCTGTACCACACACGCCGCACGCCATCACGCGAATGCGCACTTCGTCCGCGGCCAGCGGCCGTTTTTCCATATCCCGGACTTCAAATTCCCGGTTGCCCAGAAAAAAAGCTCCCTTCATCGTCGATCCATCCTTTTCCGCATGTTCCCATGCCCAAAACTTTTAACTCAGTTTAAAAAGATTCCAGCATTAGAATGCGTCTTTTTTTGATACGTTGTCAAGCGGTCTCTTCCAATTTTGTTGGAATCTCCAAGAATGAGTCTTTCTTTTGTCAAGTTTTTTTAAAACGATTTTACAAAGTGTTTTGAATGTGTTACAGTAAAACCACAAACAGGGCGGGAGGCACTCAGGATGGAGACAGTAAATCTTTTCGGCGCACAGCGCGGGCGGGCGGCGCAGGCGGCTGCATGGGCCATGGAAAAGAACGTTTTTCCACACAGGAGATGGCGAACGCTCTGGCGGTGAGCACGCCCACGGCCATTACTCTGCTGCGCCGCCTGGAGGGGCCACGGCCCGGTGCAGCCCTGCAGGGAATTCAGTTCCACCGGCGGACGCAAGCCCGGGCCTGGAGCGCCTGTCCCGGCGCGCGGTACGTTGTCGGGGCCGACATCACTCTGCGCCATGTCAGCCCTGGTGGCTGTGGGATCTTCCGGCCAGGTGACGCGCACGCAAACCCGCACTCTGGCCTTTACGCGTACGCCCGCCTATTTTTCGGGCGCTCGCCGCGTTCATCAGCGAGCTGTGCGCGGAGCTGCCCCGGCAATCGGTTTTGGGCGTCGGCCTGTCCATTCCCGGCATCATCGGCAGCGGGCAGGACCTCGTCCTGCGCTCCCACGCGCTTTCCATTCAGGGACTGCGGGCCGATGAATTCGAACAATATCTCGGCCTGCCCTGCCGCATGATAAACGACGCAAACGCCGGCTGCCTTGCCGAGGCCTGGGCCGACGTCTCTCTGCGGGACGCGGTTTATCTCTCCCTGAGCAACAGCGTGGGCAGCGCGGTGCTCATCGGCCCGCAGGCTGTATCTGGGGCACAACCTGCGCAGCGGCGAGGTGGGGCACACCACGCTGGTTCCCGGCGGGCGGCCGTGCTACTGCGGCAAAAGCGGCTGTGTGGACGCCTACTGCCGCGCCGGCCTGCTTGCTGGCACGGCCACACCGGCGGCAGCCCTGAAAGATTTCTTCCTGCGGCTGCACACGGTGACGCCGCGCTGCGCAGCGTGGGACGCTTATCTGGACAACGTAGCCGTCGTAGTGAACAACCTGCGCATGATGCTGGACTGCGACGTGATTCTTGGAGGCTATGTAGGCCGGATACATGGATGCAGAACTGGCCGGGCTCTGCGCCGCCGCGGCCTTCCGCAACACCTTCGAGCCGGACGCCGGCTATCTCAAGGCCTGTGCCTATAAAGAAGCGGCCGCCCTGGGCTCGGCCATCCGTGGATCGAAGAATACCTGCAAACACTTTGAGCGCGCGGCAAAACCGCGGAAGGGAACGGTAAAGATGTACAAAGCCATTATCGCAGACGATGAGGAAACGGTTCGCCGTGGGCTTGTAACGCACTTTTAACTGGGGCAAGCACGGTGTGGAAGTGGCCGGGGTATTCGACGACGGCGTCCCAGCGCTGGATTTTGTCCGCCGGAATGAAGTTGACATCATCGTCACAGACGTGCGGATGTCCCATATGGACGGCATCACACTGGCCAAAAAATGTGCTGGAGAGCTATCCCGGCGTCAAAATCATATTTATCAGCGGCTATGCAGATGTGGGATATCTGCGTGATGCTCTGAAGATGGAAGCCGTAGACTATATCCTCAAATCCATCGACATTGACGAACTGGACGCGGTGATCACCAAAGTGGTGGCCATGCTGGACCAGAGGTCTTCCCCAGCAGCTGGTCCCGGAAGACATGGCCCGAAAGCTGGAACAAAGCATGCCGCTGCTGCGCCAGCGCCGTTTGTGCGATCTTTTTGCAGAACAATGACGAAAGCGAGGAGGACATTCTGCAAAGCATCGAATTCCTGGGTATCCCTTTGAACAGCCAGACACATTACGCCGTGCTGGTACTGCGGCTTCAGCCAAAATCAAAATGGCTCACCATGGGCAGCATGCCTGAAAAAGACCGCATCACCTTTCAGTATGGCGCTGGAAGAATTGTTTGCCCGCGTATTGGCGGAATACGGCGTCAATGTCGTGTTCAAAGGGCGGCTTTCTCCGAATACATCGCCATTTTGGACGTAGAACATGACGAATACGAAGAAGACCTGTTGAGCGTGGCCGAGCATCTGCAGGCGCGCATACGCAGCGAAATGAAACTGGATACCATGATCGGCATCAGCGAGCCGTTCCGCGGGCTGCGCAGCGTATGTTCCGCTTACGCCAATGCCTGCGAGGCAATCAGCCGCTGTTACCTGATCGGCAAGGATATCCCGATCTCCATCAAAAAATATGAGGACGACGGCAGCGGACGCACTCTTCGCGAACAAGCGGAAAAAGAGATCTGTGACAGCATTCTCAATGGAGATACGGCGGCGGTGCATCTGGCGCTGAGCGCGCCGTTGCCGGCATCCGCGCCCTGCCCGGCGAGGACGAGCAGCAGAATTTCATGCTTTTCCTTCTTTTGCTGCCCACGCGCCTGATGACCAATATGCGTACGGAAAATATGGGTCCCTATGCCTCACACCTTAAATTGACGGCCAGCTTTCTGCAATGCAACAGCCTGGGAGAGCAGGAGGCGATGCTTGCTTCCGTATATGAAGATTTGACCCTGCACCTGCAAAAATGAGCACGCCTCACACAAATACGGTCATCAAGCGCGTGCGGGAGATCATCGCCGCGCAGTATATGGAGCAGCTTTCAGTAACAAGCCTCGCAGAAGCCGTATATCTTACGCCGAGCTATCTGTGTGTGGTGTTCAAGCAGGCCACAGGAAAGACCATCAACGAATACATCACGCAGGAGCGGCTGAACAAAGCCAAAGAATTTTTAGCGCAGACAAACATTCATCTGTATGACGTATGCTATAAGGTGGGATACCTTTCCCCAGTTATTTTTCGCGCCTGTTCAAAAAGTACACGGGCCAAACGCCGGGCGAATACCGCGAAAAACACCATGCTGGAACGCCCGCCCCGCGGCCGAAAAGGAGGCGGAGCAGCTTTGAAACAGGCGACCGCCCGCTTCAGGCGTCCCGCAAACGGCGGCGTCCGGCTCGGCCGTGCCCGCAGCGCCGCCCGCCTGCTGATGTTCGTGCTTTTTGCTGGCTGCGCTGGTGCTTGACGCTGGCCGTATTCTACTACACCCGCAACACCGCCCAGGCCATGGAAGCGGAGCTGTGTCAAAAAATGCTGGTATCCGCCGGGCAGACCCGCAACAACATCGATTACCGTTTTGAACAGGTCAAAGAGAGCGCATCGGCATTGATCGGCACATTGTATCCCTATCTCAATTCAGACGCGGACACAGCCGTGCAACTGGAAGAATACGCCAAGATACGCCGCGCGCTGTCTGAACAGCTGGACAAGCATATGATCACGCGCCTGCGGCTGTATGTGCCCGACGAAAAAATTTTATTCCGGCCAGAAAAACAACGCTTTACTCCTTGGACCCTCTGTCCAGCCTTGGAGAAAACGGGTCCGTTTATCAAAAAGGCGGCGTATTTTGGCACGGAACACACCTTTGTCAGCCTGGGCATATCCGAGCCCACCGCCGTTGTTTCCTGTGCTGTGGCGCTGAAAAGCCAGGCGGATTACGACAAGCTGTGCGGTGTGCTTTTTGCCGATGTGAGCGTTTCTCAATTTCATGAGATATTGCCGCAGGCAGCACCAACCATGACGAAATGTTCCTTGCGGATGCGCAGGGCCGTATTCTGGCGCACACAGACGACGCGCATCTGGGCGAAACGGCCCCTGCCGCCGTCGCTGATGGAGCAGGTGTGCAGCCTGGGTTCCGGTTATCTGCTTGAACCGGACGTCATCCTCGCATTCAGCCGGCTTGAAACGACGGAATGGTATGTTATCTCCTCCATGCCGCGGGCACAGGTCTACACCATGGATTCCGGCGCGGTAAACACTATTGTATCCATGTGGGTAGTCGCGTGTCTGATTTTGTTTATCATCGCCGTCACGGCAGCCTACAGTCTCAATCTCAACCATACCGTTAGCCGCCTCAACGCAGCCATCCATACGCTGGATGCCGAAAACGGGACCGGAAATACCGATTCCTGCGCGGGACGCCGCAAAGGAGGCCTCATCACGCTGGAACGCGATACCGAGCAGATCGTACGCTCCATCGCCGCTGTTGTGGACGCCCGTTACCGCGACAGGCTGGCTATTTCCGAATATCAAATGGAGTCGCTGCAGGCTCAGATCAAGCCGCATTTTCTTTACAACACGCTGGATGTCATCAAGTGGATGATCCTGGACAAAAACCGGATGACAGCGTATGGATGGTGAACGCGCTCTCCGCTACCTGCGCATGAGCATCAATAAAGGCGAAGCCATCGTACCGCTGTCCGACGAGCTGGATCTTACCCGCACCTACCTCGGTATCATGCAAAAACGCTTCTCCCATCAGTTTGAGGTGGAGTATGATTTGGATCAGGCTGCAATGGAATGCCTGATCCCCAAACTTTCGCTCCAGCCGCTGGTGGAAAACGCATTGCTCCACGGCATTTTGTACTGTGACAAAACGGAAAAGCGTCTGGTCATCCGCGCATGGCGTTCCTCCCGCGCTTTCGGTGTAGAGATCGAGGATAACGGCAACGGATGGCGCCCGAAACGGCACAGAAGCTGACCGAGCTGGATATCCGCACCAGCAAAAGTTACGGCGTAGCCAATGTACATAAGCGGCTCGATATCTTCGGCCGGGGAAATGCAAGTTTTATATCTCCGCCCGCGAAGGCATCGGCACCTGTGTGATGATTGAACTTCCGGTGCAGCCCCATGACAGCGATTGAACGCTCCTGTACGAGATCGTCCGCAGAGCCGTGAAGGCGGCTCTGTTTCATTTTTTTTTGATTCTGTTTCATTTCTTCTGCGCCCATGCCGAAAGGCATGGGCGTATTTTTGTAAGAAGTCTACAACGTCTTTGAATTGAGCAACAATTACATAAAGAACGGACTAGAAAACGAAATTTTGTGATATTTACCACAACGCTGGCCCGTACTACAATTGATATCAGAGAACAAACAGCCCGGAACGCTCCGGCAGCTGAATGGAAAGAAAGGGTTTTACAATGAAGATGGCACTTGACACAACGGCTGTACCGTCCGGCGGACTGAGAGCCAAAACCGGATTGCGGCATAAACTCCACAGTTTTTTTTGTATGTAAAGCATCATCCCATGCTGTATCTGATGCTGATACCGGGCTTGTTTTTCCTTTTTTATTTATAAACTCGCGCCGCTGTATGGTATTCTAATCGCTTTCAAGGACTACAATATTTTTCTGGGAAGCAACCCCATCGATGCCATCGGCTTGAGCGACTGGGTGGGGCTTGAACACTTCCGGCGCCTGTTCGCCAGTTCCCAATTTACGAAAGTGCTGGCCAACACGCTGATCATCAACGGATTGAAGATCCTCTGGCTGTTTCCCATCCCTATCATCTGCGCGATACTTCTCAACGAGATCCGCCGCGCTACCTACCGCAAATTTTGCCCAGACCGCTATCTATATGCCCTATTTCTTTTCATGGGTCGTCATCTTCGGTATTTTTTATTCGCTGTTTGGTTCTTACGGCATCATCAATACCGCTATCACCGCGATGGGCGGCACGCGCATCGGATTCTTTACCGATAACAGTGTATTCCGCAGCGTGCTGGTGTTTACCGAAGGCTGGAAAGAAGTCGGCTACAATACGGTCATTTATCTGGCGGCCATCACGGGGATCGATATAACGCTGTATGAGGCGGCCCGCGTGGACGGCGTGCCAGCAAATGGCGCCAGATTTGGAACATCACCATGCCCGGCCTGCTGCCCACCATCGTCCTAATGCTCATTCTCAAAGTGGGCTATATTTTGGAAACGGATTTGAGCAGGTGCTGGTATTTTACAATCCTGCCGTATATGAAGTTGCAGATATAATCCAGACTTATGTATACCGTCTGGGTATGGGGCAGATGGATTTCCCTCTGTCCACCGCTTTGGGACTATTCAACTCCGTGGTGGCGTTTGTTCTGATCGTAAGCGCCAATGCGATAAGCCGCAAGCTGCTGGGACGCAGCATCTGGTAAGAAAGGGGATGCAATAAAATGTTAAATACCAAAAAAGAAACCGCTATACCGTGAAAAAGGCATTCCCCTGTCCGGCAGTGAAAAATTCCTGTCCGGCTTTGCCTACATAGCCATGGCATTGCTGAGTCTTATCGCCATCCTGCCCTGTCTGCACGTCATCAGCAAGGCTGTCAGCAATGGGCCGGACGTCACAGCCGGCAACGTTTACTTCTGGCCCGTTGGGTTCCAGCTTGAGACCGTCAAGTATGTGCTGACCCAGACTTCATTTTTTACGGCGCTGAAAAATTCTCTCATCGTTACGGGAGCAGGTACACTGCTCAGCCTGTTTACGACGATTACGACAGCCTATCCCTTTCCAAGCCCGGCTTCAAGGGGCGCAGGGTCGTTTCACTGCTGTATGTCATCAGCATGGTGTTTTTCGGCGGTATGATCCCCGCTTATATGGTCGTACGAAGCCTGGGGCTGCTGGATACCTATGCCGCCTGCATCCTGCCTTTCGCCATCGTGCAGTTCAATATGTTCATTGTGAAAAATTATTTTGAAAGCCTGCCTGAAAGTGTAGAGGAATCCGCCCGGATCGACGGCGCCGGAGATCTGCGCACGCTGGCGTCCATCGTGTGCCCCATGTCCAAACCGGTGATCGCCACCGTCGGCCTGCTGTATGCGATCAATTACTGGAACAATTATTTCCATGATGATGTATACCCGGTCCCCGGATATGAACACCCTTCAGGTATACCTGTACAATATCATCAACAACAGCCAGGATTTTATTCAAAATCTCGCCAGCAACAACTACATGGCCAATATCACTTCCGAAGGCATGGTTGCGGCCGCCGTCACGCTGTCCATCATTCCCATTGTCGCCCTTTATCCCTTTGTGGCCCGGTTTATGGTACAGGGCATCACAATCGGCGGCTCCGTCAAGGGATAACCTTTTTGGATCCATTCCGGGATGCACCGGTAGGAGATAGTCGAATCGATCAAAACAGGAGGTAACAAGATGAAAAAAGCATTGTCTATTCTGCTGACCGCAGCGCTTCTGCTCACATGCCTTGCAGGCTGCGGAGGCGCCGGAAGCGCTTCGCCGTCCGGCACGGACGCATCCGGCACCAGCCAAAGCACGGCGGACGCAAACGTCCCCGCATTGAAGGGCCCGGCAACGTAACATTAAAGCGTCTGGGGTATAACGTTGCATGGGACCCCACCACCGATATCATGGTGGACGTTCTCAAAGAGACCACGGGTTATGATGTGGAATATTATGCTCTGCCGGCCGAGAATGCCGACGAAAAGCTTGTGATGGAGGTTGCCGGCGGCGCCTCCTATGATATCATCCAGTGCTCGCCCGACCAGTTCCAGACACTGATGAGCCAGGGTGCCCTTATGCCCCTGAACGATCTGCTGGACGTCTATGGCCAAGATATCCTGAACGGTGTATCCGAGGATTCCTGGCGTGCTGTCTCCGGCGAGGACGGCAACATTTACGGCATTCCTTATAAATATCCCTATGCCCAGGAGGTGCAGGGGCTTTATGGTATGCCGCTGGGATCTGATGCAGGAGGCAGGCATCGAGGCCATCCCAACCACGATCGACGAATTTTATGACTGTCTCGTAAAATTAAAAAAGAACATTTCGGAGATCAATACATCATCTTCTCTGGCCCGTACCGTTCCGCCTCGGAAGGCAACGGCACCTGGATCTTCCGCAGGCCATTGCCGCGGCGTTCGGCATCTACAACGACTGGATGGTAGATGAGGACGGCAATGTATATTATATGACGGAGCATGAAAACTTCGGAAAGATGATCGAATTTCTGTCTAAGTGCCAGCAGGAGGGTCTGCTTGACCCCGACTGGGCCGTAAACACCTCGTCCACCGTGCAGGAAAAGCTTGCAGGCGGCAAGGCGATCATCGCTCAGATCAACCGCAACGGCCTGGGCGAGACCACTCCCACCATGCTTGAGACTCTGGGCCTCACTTACGATGACCTCGGATACATCGGCGCACTGAAAGGCTCTGACGGTACCTGCAAATACATGCGCACGGAAGCCATCAACTTTGTCACTGTCATTCTGCGCGGCTCGGAAAACGCCGCCGATGCCGTGAACTGGATCAACCTGAAGCAGCAAAACCAGCTTTATATCAACATCGGTGTGGAAGGAACTCACTTTAACTATGATGAAGACGGCGGCATCGCCCCCATCAACCCCATTTTTGCCGAGGAGCGCGGCAATTCCTACTGGTATATCGACTCTACCAACGAGGAAGAGTTCGCAACCGAATGGCCGTCCCGCGTCCGCAAATCCGACGCCCAGTGGGCAGGTTTCGAAGCTGTTACTTTGTATGCCAACGAAAATACGCCTGAAATTTTTGTAAACAATGATTTCGCCTTTAAGCCTGCCACCGAAAACTATGCCAAATACAATACAGCACTGTTCAGCAGCATGAACGATTATATCCTGCAAATTCTGGCCGGGACCAAAACGCTGGACGATCTTCCCACTTTCCAGGCAGACTGGAAAAATGCCGGCGGCGATGCAGTTCAGGCTGAGCTGCAGGCCTGGTACGACAGTTTTATGGCTGACCATATTCCAACCGCACCAAAGGGGGCCTCAGGCCCCTTTTTTGTGGAAGGTTGCAGATAAGAACGGAGAAATTTCTATGGACAAAAGGCCCAATATCCTTTGGCTTTGCACAGACCAACAGCGGTGGGACACGATCCATGCTTTGGGCAATTCATTCATTGATACGCCCAACCCCGGGACCGCCTATTGCCGCCAGTGGTGTCGCTTTCACCAACACATACTGCCAAAACCCCATCTGCACACCCAGCCGCGCCAGTTTCCTGACAGGGCGTTATCCGTCTTCGATCAACGCCAATATCAATGGGGCGTGCAACCTGCCGGAGCACTGCACGCTGATCACAAAACGCCTTGCCGACGCCGGATATTATTGCGGGCTCGTCGGGAAACTGCATATCACCTCGGCCTGGAACGATTACGAGCCACGCATGGATGACGGCTATTCTTATTTCTGTTACAATCTCGCGTCCGGGCATTACCTGAACAGCCCCGGCAACCCCTATGTGGAATGGCTGAATCAAAAAGGTGTGGACTGGCATGATATTTTTACCTCCGATGAAAAAGCACGATTATCACTGGTACCGCTCCGACGCTCCTGCGGAGCTGCGGCAAACCGCATGGCTGGCGGAAAAAAGCCGTCTCCCTTTATACGGGAACGGTCCGCCTGCGAGCAGCCATGGCTGTTATCGGTCAACTGCTACGACCCTCACCCGCCTTATGACGCGCCGGCACACCTGGTGGAGAAATATCTTGCCCGCAATCTGCCCGACCCCATTTACAGCGATGCCGACCTCGCGCTGAACAATAACCTTAAAGATTTTTTCTTTTCAAAGTACGGCCCATCCCACAGACGATGCGATGCGGAGGAACAAGGCGTCCTATTACGGGATGATAGAATTGATCGACAGACACTACGGACGCATCATTGACGCACTGGACGAAATGGGGCTGCGGGAAAACACCATCGTTATTTTCAATTCCGATCACGGTGAAATGCTCGGCGACCATGGGCTTACCCATAAAGGCTGCCGCTTTTACGAGGGTATTACACACGTCCCGCTTATTATTTCCCTGCCCGGTACCTTCCGGCAAAACGCCGTGTACGGCGGCCTGGTGGAACAAACCGATCTGGCCCCCACCATCGCCGACCTGTGCGGCATCCCACCAGCCGACACCCATGGGCGCTCCCTCGTTCCCGTCCTCACAGGGCAGAACGCGCCGGCGCCGCGCAAATTCGTGCGCGCTGAGTTCTACGATACGCTGGAGGTGGATATGAACTACGACGGACTTCGCGCCCCTGGAGAAATTCAGGCGGCCGGCAAACCGGCCGAAAGCTGCTACGCAACCATGTATTACGACGGACGGTTCAAACTCAGCGTTTATCACGGCATCCAATTCGGAGAGTTGTACGACATGGAAAACGATCCGCAGGAACAGCACAATTTATGGTATGACAAGGATCATCAGGATGTCAAACAAGCCCTGATCCTGATTCTTTCGGAGTTTCCACAAAATATTCGCGCCCGGGGCAGACCAGGCGGGGCCGCTATTGACCCCGCACCTCAGGCAGAACAAAAGAGCGGAGGTAAACAATGGAGACCGTATCCTTTACCAGGCAACTATCCGTTGCTGAAAATGTAGACGTTCTGGTAGTCGGCGCCGGCCCCTGCCGGTATCGGCGCCGCTGTCTATGCGGCCCGCAATGGGGCCCGGACCCTTGTGTTTGATCAGAACGGATGTAGGCGGCCGGCCACAACCGGCCTCGTCGGTCCGTTTATGACCTGCTATGATGCACAAAAACAAGAAAATGGTCATCCGGGGTATCTTTGAGGAGGTTGTGGCCCGTATGAAAAACTCTGGGCGGCGCCGTTGATCCGGCTGATGTAGAGGCGGAAGAAACCGTTTTCCGGCTTTTATAAGATCGGCCACGCCCATGTTGGCCCCTTTGACCATGAGTGCTTTAAACTGGTATGTACACAGATGCTTGCTGAAAGCGGTGCAAAGCTGCTGCTGCACACCCAGTTTATAGATGTACTGCAGGAAAACGGCCGCATCACCGGTGTCGTAGCCGCCAATAAATCCGGCCTGTTTCTGTTTCGTGCCAAAGTTGTGATCGACTGCAGCGGCGACGCAGACGTTGCTGCACGCTCGGGCGTAAAATTTGAACTTGGGCGCGTGGAGGACGGCAATATGCAGCCAGCCACGTTGTTTTTCCGTGTCGGCAATGGGATACGTCCCCGCCTCAAAGCGCACATTCGGGAACACCGGATGAAATACGCCCGTTTTACGGGCCTTTCAGCTGGCTGATCCGGGGAGAAAGCCGCAGAATGGGGCGACGTGCCCCGAGGCGAGGTGTGTCTGTTTGAAAGCCCCGCGGCCGGGGAATACCGTTTGAACGTTACCCGAATCCTGGATGTGGACGGTACAAACGCGGAGGATCTGACCCGCGCCGAACTGAGGGACTGCGCCAGGCGCACCAGGTATTCGGATTTCTGAAAAAATACGCGCCCGGCTTTGAAAACGCGCGTTTCCTTGACACTGCAGCTACCATCGGCATCCGCGAAACGCGGCATGTCGACGGATTATACCGGCTCACCGTTGACGACGTGCGGGCCTGCCGTGTACCGGATGATTCCATCGCCGTCATGGCGACCAATATGGATACCCACAATAAAAACGATCCCGGCGGCACCTACTATACGCTGGAAAACGGTCCGTTTTTTGGTGTTCCTACCGCTGCCTTATCCCGCGCGGAATCTCCAATCTTCTGGTGGCGGGACGTTCCATTTCCGCCGACGCAATGGCCGGCTCTGCCATCCGTATGATTCCCTGCTGTCTTGTGTTCGGCCAGGCGCGGGAACCGCCCAGGCATCCGGCGCCTGCGATCCATCCCTGTGTCGACGCTCAGGCACTGCGCAGCCTTCTGCTGCAGCAGGGAGCTTATCTGGGGCAATAGCGGTCATCGCAAAAGCCCCCGGCGGGAGGCTTTTGCATTATTCATGCTGCTACCGCCCGTTTTTTCATACCGTCATTATTTGCTGTACAAATCTACTTCCTTTTGATTCCAGCGCCGCCTGAAGTTTTTTCACATCCAGAGTGCGGGGCGTACAGCCTTCCCTGAACACACAGTGCCGCCGCCATCCCCACAGCCTCGCCCATCGCCATGCAAATTGACATCACCCGGTAAGATGCATGCGCCCGGTGTGTGCCCGAAATGCACCGTCCTGCAGTGAGCAGATTCTCCACCTTGAGCGGCACAAAACAGCGGTAAGGCAAGTCGTAGGGCATTACATACTGTATCCTTTCCTCCGCCTGGCCCGCTCCTTCCGGATTATGGATATCCACGATGAACTCGGCCTTGTGTACCGCCACATCAGAAAAGCGCTTTCCCGCCGCCAATTCTTCCGCAGTAACAGTATACTCCTCCATCACACGGCGTGTTTCCCCACGCCCAGCGTAGCGCCGCTGGCAATGCACCTGCATTTTTCATACCCGGGCAGATTCTCCCGAAAGAAATGCACCAGTATGTCGATTTGGCGGCGCAGCTCCAGCTCCGAGGAATAAAGCGCACGCACGCAAGTAGCGTCTATGCCGTTGCGCTGTGTCGTGTTCACCTGCCGCTGTCCGGGATGCGTGGTACGGTGCAGCCGCACAGCCGCCAGCTGCTCCGGCAGCAGCCCCCTGCCGCGCGCAGCGCGCACAGTAATCAAGAAACCGCTCACCGTTCAGCTCCACATCGTCTACGTCGCCAATACATGCCACAGCCCGGCTCTCGTCCACACCATCCAGTGTAAATTCCAGCGTCACCGGCTGCATCAGTCCATCGGCGCGCCCCTTTTCCACAGGAGCGCCCGCAAACCAGGCCACGTCGCCATCCCCGGTGGCGTCTATCACGATTTTCCCTCCATGGCGCGCAGCCCTTCCTTGGTTGCCACCAGCAGCCCTTCCAGAGGCGCCAGCCATAAGCGCGTCCACGACGGGCGTCTGCAGAAACACATCAAGATTCTCACATGAAAACAAATTCGGCCAGAACCCGTTTGGCCTGTTCCATATCGTGGGCGACGCCCACCTCTCCGATCATATCATTCTCCGGTACCCCCAGCAAGGCCATCAGCTCATCCCGCATGGTCCCACTGCCGACCATACCCAATATCGGCCCGACATAACCGGCCGTCAGATTTCCTCCCCAATACTCCGTAACGTTCCACCAGCGCCACGCGCGCCCCGCTGCGGGCCGCTGCCACCGCCGCACATATCCCCGCCGGGCCTGCCCCTGCTACCACGACCTCATAAGAGCCCAGCACCGGTACGTTTTTTTTTGTAGTCGACTGTCGTCATCCTCTTCCCCTCATTTCCTATGCCCATGCAATCTATTCGCCTGCTTTTGCTTTTTGAAAGCCCTGACGCTCCTTTAAATCAGCGCACCCCATTTGCGCAGCATGGCCTGCAGCGTGTGCACATCGGCTTTGTGCACGCTCGTGCCCGCACAGGCACACTGGGCGGCGGCACAGCCCGCCGCCTGGCCCAGCCCCATCACCGAGGCCTGCACCCGCACCGAGGCTGAAGCCACCTGGTCGGCTGAAAAACAACGCCCCGCCACCAGCAGATTGTCGAAGCCCGGGACGATCAGGGAACGATAAGGGATATAGGCCGCGTTCTTTAGAAACTGGCACTTCTGCGTCGTCACCCGCGGTATGGATGTCAATGGGATGCGCTCCCCGGCTTACGGCGTCTTCAAAATGTACGGCATTCAAATATTCTTCTCCGGTGAGAACATGTTCGCCTTTTTATATGCCGGGTCTCGCGCACGCCCGTTTGCGCGGCGGTAAACAGCAGTTCTGCGTTTTTTTGAATTCCGGAAAATATTTCTTCAGCAACGCTACAAAAAGCGTGTACGTCCTCCCTCAGCCTGCATTCGGCACGGGTCGCCTGGGCAGGGTCCAGCATATCCGCGGGCGTCCTGGTCATGTTCACCATTACTCTGCCGTCGCGGTGAATACTGCAAAACCAAGGGCCGCCTGAATACTGGAACATCCTCCGTCTCAGCCAATTCACGCAGCTTTGTCTGGACGCGCAGATTGTGATAATTGAGCCCCTGCTTTTTCATGATGGATCAGCTCCAGAGCGTCCGTATCCACGCCGCCGATACAAAAAGCACAGGGAAGGCGGCTGAAGCGGCATTGTATTTTCCCTGCATCGGCACACCCGCCATAGCGCAGAGATCGCCGTCTCCGGTGCTGTCGATCACATATTTTTTGCCTCCAGCGCCCTGGGACCGCTTTTGGTGTCCAAAATCACATGCGTTATCCTGCTGTCCTCCCGCACGCAGCCTGTGAGCACTGCGTGAAAAATGCAAATCAACGCCGCTCTCCAGCAGCATCCGCTGCGCGATCAATTTTATAGCATTCCGGATCATGGGAAATATTCCCCAACGGATGCTCTACCTCCGCCCGTCGGCTTCCCACCATACGCTGTACGAATTCCCGTGGGAATCCCCCCGCATACCAGCTGTCCGTTGTAGGTGAATACGCTGATCGGCACTACAAGGGCCGCCGTAGCCATACCGCCCACAAACCCATAGCGCTCTACCAACGCGGTACGGGCGCCTGCGCGCGCTGGCTACCGCTGCGACCCAGCCACCGGGGCCTCCCCGCACTACAACGTCATAGCTTCCCATCACAGGGACGCTGCGCGTCTGCACGATCTGTTCCATCTCCGCATCACTCCTTTTTTTGTTCTGTTTTCATCATACTCTCCGGTGATTGCAGCAGGCAAGAATCTGGACCTATCTTTGAAAAAAAAAAAAAGCGACAGAATCATAACAAAGCAACATAAATGACCGCGCCCGGCCGTTGTTACGGCCGGGCGCGGTTTGGTTTTGTTTTCTGCCGCTACGGCAGGCTCACGTCCTGCGAGCTTTTCAGATACTCGCGCAGCGTGTGCCCTGTCTCGCGCTTGTAAAACTTGGAAAAAATAGTGGATGGAGCTGAAGTTGAACAGATCCGCCAGTTCGGTGAAATTTTTGTCCATTTGACGGATGTGATACTCGATACGCCCCACCACGCTTTTTGCGATAGTACTGCATCACACTGTATCCCGTCACCTCACGGAACAGCTTTTTCAGCTGCGTCTCGCTCAGGTTGAAATGGCTGGCAACGTCCACAAAGGTGATGTTGTTGTAGATGTTCTGATCCAGAAAGGTGACGACCTGGCGTACGATCTGATACTCCATCCCCAGAGACTGCATGGGCAGCGACTGCACCTGTGCTGGGCATTCCTGCTGCTTGCGGTAAAGCGAGATCAGCAGCTGCTCCAGCAGATTGCGTATCATCTGCTTTGCGCCGGGCAGATGCTCCGGTTCATGCGGCGCATCCTTCCGGTAAACCAGATTTTTTGCCGAAGGGCTTATCGTATACCTGTTTTCCTTCCTCGATCATCTCCCGGAACAGATGGCGCTCGTGCATGCTCAGGGTAAAAATATGGTCCCTGAACTGCTCCAGCATCTCCAGCTCGCCATTGAAGGATACCACAAAGATATCGCAGTCCGCGCCATCCTCAGCGTCCGGCGCGCCGTCCGTTCGGAAGTTGTGGAAAACATTGGGATGGTGAAAAATGATCTGCCCTTTTTCCAGCGTATAGGGCTCGGTGCCGTTGATGCCGCTGGCACGCCCCTTGTCCACATAAATAATTTCCCAGAAATCATGGCTTTCTCCCGCAAAGCGGTAACCGCTTTCATGGTGAAAATAATACAGCGTATAAAGCTCTTTCACGCTGAGCACTGGCTCGACAGGTACCGGCTTGAGCATCGTTCCTCATCCTTGACTGCGCCGGCCGTTGCGCCGGACATGATCTGCTTGGACAGCAGCACATAAATGATCACCGTGGGCACGAATACGATCACCACACCCGCGAACAGGCCCTGATAATTGCCTGTCGTCTGCATACTGGTCACCAGCGTTCTGCAGTGCCACGGCCAACGTGCGGTTGGCCTGCTTGCCGGAGAACACCAGTGCCCAGATATATTCATTCCAGTATCCGATGAAATTGAAGATGGTGATGGTCACGATCCCCGGTTTTGCCAGCGGAAGGATAAGCCTGTAAAACGAGGTGATATGGCTGCACCCGTCAATGAGGCCGGATTCAAACACCGTCATGGGCACCGTGGCGAAAAAAGCCCATCAGATACACCGTTGTCGCGGCAATGCCCGTGCACAGGTAGACCGGGATGAGCGTGCCGCGGAAATTGTGCAGGTTCGCCCGAACCAGCATCATGTACAGCGGCGCCAGGATCATTACGCCCGGCAGGCACAGCGCAACGGAGAACAGTGTCTGGAACAGGCGGCGGCCGCGGAACACGAACTTCGTCATCACGAAAGCCGCGGGCGCGCAGAAGACAATGAGCCCCGCACAGGCGCAGACCGTGTACAGCACGCTGTTGAGGAAATAATCCATGATGTGATACCGTTCCATCACCACTTCATAGCCGCTCAGGTCCAGCCCGGGCGGCCAGCAGGTCGTGTTGAAGATGTCCCGGGTGGGCGTGAAGGACGCCAGCACCACCCAGCCGATGAGTGCGACCGTGAAGGCGCACCAGCACAGGATAAGAGCCTTGCCCAGAACGTGCACTGCCTTTCCCGCCCAGCCGCTGACGCGGCCTGCGGAGGGCTTTTTGCCGCAGGCAGAAAAGACGGATATTTTTGCATAGGGGCCGTCCTCCTTACATCTCGTATTTTTTCCTTCGGGAAGATCAGATTGATGAGCGCCATCGCCGCGACGGTAATCAGGCACAGCACCACGCCGATGGCTGCGCCCATGCCCACGTTCGTGCCCGACGCCACCGCATTCGAGCTGATGGACGTACCGAAGATCTGGTCGTACATATAGCTGGCGGGCGTGATGGTCGGGGGTCCGACGGGACCACGCTGAACACGCGGGACCACAGAAAGAAGCCGATGCAGCCGATGGTCCAGAAGGTGAACTGCGTTTTGACATTGTCCGCGATGAGCGGCAGGGTGATGCGGAAAAAAATCTTTCCTTCCGTCGCGCCGTCCATAAACGCCGCCTCGAACAGGTCGTCCGGGATCTTTTCATGGGCGGCCATGTACACCAGCAGGTTGCCGCCGATGCTGCAAAAGCAGAAAGCGATGAGCATGGACCAGAACGCGTATTGAGTGCTTGTCCATGGTATGGCCGCAAGGCCGTCCAGGCCCAGCGCCTCGAACACCGTTTTGAGCAGGCCGTACCGGCTGTTGTACGCATACTGCGTCCACACCGTGATCATGGCCACGGGCGTGATGACCGTGGGCAGATAGATAAGGTTGCGCCACAGGTTGCCCATGAACATGCCCTTGTGCAGTACCCAGGCAAAAAACAGCGAGATCAGAAAATACCGCCGCGCCTCCCGCCAGGAAGATCAGCATCATATTCTTGAACGATACCCGGAACAGCTGACGGCTGAACAGGTCTACATAATTATAAAGCCCTACGAATTCCCGGTATCCCGCGCGGCGCTGATATCCGACACCTCAAAAAACGACATCTGAACTGTGCGCAGCACGGGATACAGATAAGCGATTAAAAAATGCGATCACCACGGGCGAAAGGAACGCCAGATACATTCTGCGCAGCCCTTTTTTCACCGCTGCCCCCTCCTTGTTGCTTTGCCGGGAAGCCTGCCCCCGGCTGTATCATTTGAAAAGCGGATGCCGGCGCGCATTTGTGCGCGGCCGGCATCCCTATCCTGTTTCCTTTGTTTTATCCGGCCGGCGTCAATATTTGGAAGCTTCGCCCGTCAGGGTGGATACCGCCTTGTCGGCCGTCGTCTGCTGGGTGAGCACCTTGTTCATCTCCATTGTAAACACTGCGCTCACAAACTCGCTGGAAAGGTCGCAGTTCAGGCTGGCCACCTTGTCCGCAGCAGCGATCACATCCGTGCATTCGGCACGGGCGCCGGGCCACTCGGAGCCGACGGTCGCCGGAGCGCCGCCCTGCTCGGCCAGATAGTCCTGCACTTCCTTGGACGCCACATAGCGCAGGAACTCCTTCGCCGCCTCGGGGTTCGGGGGAGCCGCTGTATACGGCCAGGGGGAACACCTCCGACGGAAAACGTAGCCGCTGCCCCTCAGCTCCGTCTTCCACCTGCGGGAACGCGAAGAACCCCCAGGGGGAAGTCCTCGCCCGCCGTGTCGGCCACCCTCGGAAGGCATCCAGCTGGCGTTCAGGGTATGGCCGCCTCGCCCAGCGCGAATTCCTGCTGGCCGGCGGGATACTTATTGGTGGCTGTCTGCGGGGACATAAACGGCGACAGCGCCTCCATGGCGGCAAACGCCTGCTTCACTTCCTCGGACTGCCACGCCGGGTCGGACGCGCTGGCACTCATGGCTGCGATGGTATCGCTGCCCACCAGGCGGGCCAGATAGTTGTTGGGGATCAGCGTCGTCATGTATGCGTCATCACAGGTGACGGCATTGATGCCCGCGTCCTTCAGCTTCTGGCATGCTTCCATGAATTCCGTCCGGTCTCGGGGCGTTTCGGTGATGCCCGCCTGCTGGAACAGATCCCTTGTTGTAGAAGAAGCCCACCACCCAGGGAACATCTGCACGCCGTAGTATTTGTCCGTCTCCAGCCCGGCCTTTCCTGTCCCTGGGCGTTGGCGATATTCAGCACCGGCAGAATGCTCTCGGCCACGGTCATATCCTCCCTGGCCGAGGGCCGGCTCGTTCATCATGTCCGTGATGTCAAGATAACGGTCCGTGCTCTTATCATACGAAAAAATTGTCCAGGATGTCCAGCTGCTCGCCGCCCTCCAGCGCCGGGCCGGTGATGTCCTGTTGGAACGGCCGATCCACTGGATCTCCACCTCGCAGTCGGGGTAGTCCTCCATGAACATATCAGCGGCCTTTTGGATGGCCATTGCCTCGGGCTCTCCTCGTTGTACATGGACCAGTACACGACCTTGCCCGAAAGCTGCTTGCCGGTGGCAGAGCCGCCTGTGGAAGCAGAGCCGCTGGCGGAGCCGGCGGCCGGCGCTGAAAAGAAGCTGCGCCCGAGCATCCGGCGAACACAGCCAGTGCCATCGTCAGCGCAAGACAGAGTGCCAATATTTTTTTCATTTGCGTTTTCCTCTAAAAGATCCTTTGGAAAAGGCTGCGTCGCCCTTCCTGTTCTGCACTTTCAGTATAACAAGGACGCCGCGCAATGTATTTGTCTTTTCGGCGCTTGTTTTACTGTTTTCCGGCACCATCAAAAAATATTATCATATTTTTTGCAGCAAAATGAACAAAAAGAAATTTAAATCATTTGCAAAACAGAGTCCTTTTTTATTCATTCTGTTTTCAATATTGAAGCATCAAAAAAACGATCTCCTTAACAAAAAAACAAATTCCGAACTATGCTCACAGCTCCACGGGCAGGCTGCGGCCATGTTCCAGGCGGGAGCGCTCGGCCAGAAGCGCCACCAGATGACTTTCGATGGAGTGTTCCACAGAAGAGAGCATCTCGTCGTCCCGCCCGCTGGCCAGCAGTTCTACAAACTGTTTCACCATAACGGCGTCTCCTCCGCCATGCCCGGCCATGGAACCGTCCGTTACATTCAGGTCCATTTCTTCGCTGTGGCCGAAGAAGTCGTGCCACACCAGGTGGGAGAGATCCATATTTCCCTCCACACAGCCGTAGGTACCCATCACCTTGATGGTACGGTAGCACCGTTCGGTGAACGCGGACATGGTAAAATTGATGGTGGTGCCGCCGTCCAGCTCGATATTTACCACCTGGTGGTCCACAACGTCGTTGTCGCAGTGATAAACACACAGCGGCCGGGGGCCGGTGCGCAGCGCCTGCTCGATGTTCTCGGGTGTGGGGGAGGGTCCAGCACGTTAATGGGCCAGTGCACGCGCCCCGCGCGTACGCTGGTGCGGCCGCTCTCCAGATAATACCGCACCGCGTCGTAGGGACAGCCGGCGCGCACAGCGCAGTCCATGCAGCGCTGCGCCGCGCCCGTTCGGGGGCTTTTTCCGCACGGAACAGATAATTGTTGCCGTAAGAGCTACATAGCGCCCCGCTTGCCGTAAGCCAGATGAGAATGTCCATATCGTGGCAGCACTTTGCCGGGATCATCCGGGCTGGATTCGTCCGCTCGGCGCCAGTTGCCGCGCACATAGCTGTGCGCCTGATGCCAGTAGCCCACCTGTTCCATGGCCCTGGATGGTTACCACCTCGCCGATGCGGCCGTCCCGATGATCCGCTTGATGGCATTGTAAAAAGGCGTATAGCGCAGCACATGGCACACCACCACCACATGGCGCTGATACCTCCGCGCCAAACGCAGTACCTTCAGGCAGCCCTCAATGTCCACCGCCACTGGTTTTTCCAGCAGCAAATGGTACCCCCCTTTCAGCGCGGCCTCCGCATGGACGACATGCTGCCGGTCCTGCGTGGCGATGACCGCCGCGTCCGCCAGCTGCGGCTGCGCAAACAGTTCCTCCGCCGTTGCGAAACAGCGCTCCGCCGGGATGTTCCACTCCCTTTGCGCCAGCTCCAGCCGCTCGGGACGCGGGTCCGCCACTGCAGCGATCTCCACCTCATCCGGGTGCTCCATGGCATAGTTGCCGTAAATGTCGTGGCCGCGGCCGCCCAGGCCTGCGATGACCATCGTGATTCTTTTTTCATTGCATAACCATCCCTTTCCCTTTTCCCCCGTTCCGGCTCTTTCGCGGGCCGCGGCGCGGGGGCGCCTGTTCTCAAAAGCATTTGGATGCGCTTGCGATCTCGCGCCAGAAATACACGCCGTGCAGGCGGCTGGTGCCGGGCGTGCGCAGCAGGGCAGCCGCCCCTCCTCCAGCTCCTCCGGGCGCTGCACGCTGCCTTGCGCACCAGTCTTCCGTCAGATTTCGAGCGGCGGCCGCTTCCAGGGCGGGCCTGTACGCGGCCAGCCGCAGCTCCAGCACTTCAAACCCCTGCGGACGGCATTCCGCCATCCACAGCTGCCGCCAGCATGTGCGCAGCGCTCCGCAGTCCTCTGCGGCCTGCCGCGCCTGTCCGGCCAGCGCGCCAGCCGGGCGCGGTCCTGCTTTTGGTAAAAGCGCGGTACAGCCCAAGGCCCAATTCCGCCTTGTTTTTCAGCACGCGGGCCAGCAGCTCATAAAAACGGTACAGCAGCGTCCACTGGCCGCCCTCCTGCGCATACGCGGCAAACTCCGTCTCCAGCGAGGCGTAGTGCTGCGCAAAGCCCAGCCCTTCGATATCCAAATCGTACAGGCCCAAAAAGCGGGTCTTGATACAGCAGAAATTTTGCGGCATTGGGCAGATCGCTTTCAGCGTCCAGAAGCGGCGTTTTGTTGAACGCGCTGATGCGCGCCAGCGCCCGCCCGTCCGCGCCCGTGCAGGCGGCGGCGAGCCTGCGGCAGATGTGCCCGCGGTCCATCCCGCCGGTATAGCAGAACTCCGCCCGGCCTGCAGGCCCAGCAGCATCGCCTGAGGGGCTCGTCTCTCCGCCGTCGTCGCCCCATGTGGTGATCATCACATCCGTCACGCCGTTTCCGAGGCAGGCACGCAGCGCGGGCTCCGCTTTTTTGAAAAACACGTCATAGTCAACGGCCGGGCCCAGCCACGTCCACATACCGCCCGCAAACCGCAGCGGCGCGGCAAATTTCTGGTGCAGGCGGATGTATCTGTCGTAGAACGCCTCGTCGTCGTGGTAATAATCCCAATATACCAGCGTCATGTCCGCGGGCGCGGCGTCTATTACCGTCTGGGGATCTCGATGTCGTCCTCGTAGTAATCATCGTTGGGGCTGGCGCAGCGGAAATACATGTCGCTCCACATCATTGGCTCAAAGCCGTGCTTTCGGGCCAGCGCGCCCACGCGCTCCACATGGCGCAGCATAATGTCAAAGCTCTCGTGATAGCCGTTCTTTTTCAAGTACCCGCCCAAGCCCAGATTCATGGCTTCGTCCATGCCCAGGTGTATTTTTTTCGTGCGGTAGCATGCACGGCACCGGCGCAGCATGGCCTCGATCAGCCGGTAGGTTTCCTCGTCCCCGGCCAGCAGCACATCCGGCGTATCCCGCAGAGGCGCGCTGCTTTCCCAATGCAGAAAACGTTCCAGATGCCCCAGCGTCTGGATGCAGGGGATCAGTTCGATGCCCAGCGCCGCCGCCCAACCGTCCAGCGCACGCAGATCCTCGGCGCCGTACCTTCCCCGCTGGTAGCCGAAAAACGGATATTCCGGCAGCGCATAGGTATCCTCCGTATATAAGTAAGCCTCGTTGTAGCCCATCAGCGCCATGCGGCACAGCATCCGCTTGAGCGCATCCACCGTCATCACTGCATTACGGGAAAGGTCAAAACTGGCGCCCAGGCCGCGGAACACCGGCGCCTCGGTCTGTTCAAAGGGAGCCGTGCCGCCTGCCAGGCGCTCCCGCAGCAGGCCCCAGCCCGCGAAAAAACTGCGCTTCGCCCGCACCAGAGAGCTGCGCCCTGCTGCCGTCCCAGGAAATGCCCGGCACACCGGCTTCACTCCAGCGCACAGGTACGCCGTCCCCGGCCAGCTTAAAGCCGCCCAGCACCTCCAGCTCCCGCACCCGTCTCAAACCGCCGCGCGCTTTCTTCCAGATAGATCCGCACTGCCATGGTCCCTCCTGTCCTGTATTGTTCTTTTTTATCATACCGCAAACCGCAAAAAATCAGACGCATTTTTTTGTCTTTTCAGACGCATTTCTCGGTTAAAAATCTCCTGTTTTGCTTTTTGCGCCGTTTTTCGGCAAAAAGTACCGCATCAAAAAAGCACAATACCGTTTCTCAATTCACATCTGGCTGCGGCCGCCGTTTTATTCTTTTTCGTTCTTTTTTTGCATCTTTGGTCCGTTTGTTTGACTGCGGGCATCCTGCTTTCTATAATTGGCAATGCCGTCCGGGCATGCGCGTCAAAAAAACACCGGAAAGAAGGGAATCACCATGAAAAAATCGGCTTTATCGGCTACGGCCTGCGCAGCGAGACCATGATGAAAGCATTTACCGGCGCGGGCCTTCCTCTCTCGCCACGCCGGCCGCTGTCGCGGACCCGCGCCTGAAACGCTGCAGCCGCAGCTGGCCCGTGACGGCCGCTTTGCAGACACCCGCTATTACGCGGACGCGGAGGAGATGCTGGACCGTGAGGCGCTGGACGCCGTGTTCATCGGCACCCGGTGCGGCCTGCACGCCCGGTACGCCCGCCCTTGTGATGGAACGCGGCCTGCCCCTGTTCCTGGAAAAGCCCGTATGCATCGATGAAGCGCAGTACGCCCGGCTGCTGGCCGCGCCGCCCGCGCAGCGAGGCCGCGTTATGGTCTTTTCCCGCTGCACGTCACCTGCATCGTACAGGAGATGAAGCGCCTTGTGGACAGCGGCGCGCTGGTGACGTCGTTTCCGTGCAGGCCGTCAACAATGCCTTACGGCGGCGTTTACTATCACAGCTGGTACCGCGGACGCCGCCCTCACCGGCGGGCTGTTTCTGCAAAAAGCACCCACGACATCGACTATATTACTCATCCTGGGCAAGCGTCCCGTCTCGGTGGCCGCCCTCACCTCCAAAATGTATTTCAAAGGCAACAACCTGCGGGGCTGCATTGCCCGGACTGCCCTGAATACCGCACCTGCCCGGAAAAGCAGCTTTGTTGTGGAACACCGCCGCAAGGGAAGAGCCCTCTGGCGAGCTGTGCTGCTTGCCAGGGACACCGGAAACGAAGATGTGGGCGCGGCGCTGTTCACCTGCGAAGACGGCACGCTCATTTCATACCATCAGACATTTCTTGTAAAAACGACGCCGGGCGGCGCGGCGCGTTTATCGGCACAAGAGCCAGCGCGGAGTTTGATTTTTACACAGCACAGCTCCGTGTGGACTATTACGACGAACGCCATACCGCCGTCCATCAATTTCATTATCCGGAAGGACTGGTGCACTTCGGCGGCGACGAGGCGCTGGCCCGCGGCTTTGCGGAAATGCTGGAAGGCGCGCCCAGCCCGCTTGGGCTGGAGCACGGGCTCGCCAGCGCAGCCGCATGTCTTGCAGCGCGGCGCGCGCAGACCCACCGGGGGAAACCATCGAATACGGCTTCTGAGCGGCGCTTTTTCCGCAGCGGAAGCAGGGAGCAGAGCAGGCGCTCGGCCCCCGCTCCATACAAAACAGGGTACGGGGATGCTGCATTCAGCCCCCAGCGTCCCGTCTGCTCCGCCGGGCGGCATACACACCAAACAGGCAAGCGCCCTATGCTTTTCAGCATAGGGCGCTTGCTCCTTACTCAGCCGCGGGCGGCCGGAGGATTTATTGCTTTTTGTATCCGCACTTCGGGCAAACGCCGTTTTCATTCAGCGCAATGCCGCAAAGCGGGCAGCGGTCAATTTCATTTTTCGTCTCAAATTCCGCGCTGGCAGCGTTTACGCCGCTGGTAAAAGTGAGCTTCGCAATGTTCAGCTTATCCTTCAGCAGATCATACACGATTTTGATCATGCCCTCGACGGTCATAGTCTCCTTAGTGACGACCAGGCGGCAGTCCGGATACGCGGTGGCAAGCTCCGTCTTAAAGGCCTCCCCCTTCATAACGTTGTTGGGATGTCCGTTTTTGATGCCCTGTTTCTCGTATACGTCAAGGATCGCAGGCAGCAGGGGGTCATCCTCCCGCAGGATCAGCGCGTGGTCAAAGTTTTTCAGAACGTCCCATGCGGTTTTCTGAATCTCATTGCAGGGGAACACCATGTTCACGCCGGCATTCACGCTGTCCTCCACTTCAATGGTCAGAACACCCGTATGGCCGTGCAGGTACTGGGCTTCGCCCTTGAACCCATAAAAGCGGTGTGCATATTGCAGGTCTAATGTTGTAATGCTTCTCATAACTTACTCTCCTTCTTCTTTTATATTATTTACGGTCTCCGCGCCCGTATGCGCATCTTTTCGCGTGATGCCATGTCCTTGCTTCCGCCGCGTCCCAGACGCCTGTATGTATAGGCTCCGGCTGTTCTTTGGGCAGGATGTCTTTTGAGTTAATTTAATTATATATTAAATAATATTTATTGTCAATAGATAGTTAAAACAATTAGTTCTTTCCCTGAAAGCAGTTTTTATTCCGTCTCCGGCCGACAGAAAAGCTCAAATTGGAACATTCAAAAAATCAGGGCAAAAAGTTCCAAAAGCAACATTTTAGTACAAGAGAAAAAAGCAGAGCAAAAGGATATATTGTAAGTAAGGCCGAAAGGCATTTTCAACCGAGAATAATCAAAAAGGGGAAAGCAGTATGAGCATTCTGACAGACATTTCTGAAAACCTCCAGCGGGGTAAAGCCAAGATCGTGAAAGAATTGGTTCAGCAGGCCATCGACGAAGGCATCCCGGTGCAGCAGATCCTGGATGAGGGGCTGCTCAACGGCATGGGTGTCATTGGCGAGAAGTTCAAGAACAACGAAGTGTTCGTGCCCGAGGTGCTGGTGGCGGCCCGCGCCATGAACATGGGCGCCCAGCTGCTGAAGCCGCTGATGGCCGACGCGGGTGTGGAAGCCGCGGGCAAGGTGTGCATCGGCACGGTCAAGGGCGACCTGCACGACATCGGCAAAAACCTTGTGAAAATGATGATGGAGGGCAAGGGGCTGGAGGTCGTGGACCTGGGCACGGACGTTGCCCCGAGACCTACGTGCAGACGGCTGTGGAGCAGGGCTGTCAGATCATCTGCTGCTCGGCGCTGCTGACGACGACCATGGGCATGATGGAAGAAGTTGTGAAAAAGGCCGAGGAAGCGGGCATCCGCGACAAGGTGAAGATCATGGTTGGCGGCGCTCCTGTCACCGAGGCTTTCTGTGAGCAGATCGGCGCGGACAAATACACCGCCGACGCCGCCAGCGCCGCCGACGCCGCCGTCGCTCTCTGCCGCGCCTCCGCATGAACGGGGAAGGCTGAAACTCAGAAAACAGAAAAGAGGCAGGCGAATGAAAAGAGACATGAAACGCTGGCTGGAAGAGCTGCGCGGCGCTCCTGTTAAAAAGGCAATGCCCGTGCTTTCTTTCCCGGCCATCCAGCTTATGGGAATCAGCGTGCGGGAGCTGATCTCCAGCAGCGACGCCCAGGCGCGCGGAATGCAGCTCGTGGCCCAGCGCACAGACGCGGCCGCGAGCGTGAGCCTGATGGATCTTTCCGTGGAGGCCGAATGCTTCGGTTCCGCGATCCGCGTTTCGGACGAGGAAGTTCCCACCGTTGTGGGCAGCATCGTTTCCACCGAAGAAGAAGCACGCGCTGGCCGTCCCTCCCGTGGGCGCCGGGCGCACCGGGTTATACATCGAGGCCATTGAAAAAAGCGGTCGGCCTGATCACCGACCGCCCCGTGTTCGCCGGCGTCATCGGGCCATTCTCACTGGCCGCACGTCTGCTGGACGTGACCGAGATCATGATCTATTGCTACGAAGAACCGGACATGGTCCACGTCCTGCTGGAAAAGGCCACACAGTTCATCACGGAATATTGCAAAGCCTACAAAGAAGCAGGCGCGAACGGCGTCGTCATCGCAGAGCCCGTGGCCGGGCTGCTCTCGCCCGCTCTTTCGGCAGAATTCTCCGGCCCTTATGTCAAGCAGATCGTGGATGCTGTTCAGGACGATTCGTTCCTCGTCATCTATCACAACTGCGGCAACAGCACCATCCAGATGATCGATTCCATTCTGGAAACCGGCTCCGCCGCTTATCATTTCGGCAACGCCATTGATATGGCCGAAATGATGACCCATATTCCGGCCGGCACGGTGGCCATGGGCAACCTGGATCCCGCCGGGCAGTTCCGTAACGGCACGCCGGAATCCATTCGTGCCGCCACGCTTGGCGTGATGGACGCATGCTGCAAGTATCCCAACTTTGTGATCTCCTCCGGCTGCGATATCCCGCCGCTCTCCCGCTGGGAAAACATCGACGCGTTTTTTCGCCGCCGTGAATGAATTTTACGCCGGTACTGCCGCAGGCCGCGGCTGAACCGGGCCTTAAAACAAGGATGTGATGAAATGGATTACTCCACACTGGCCGAGCAGGTGCGCGGGTTGGGCGCCTATAAGGCAGGCGTGGTCGATTTGCAGGATGTCCGCTTCGACCGCGCGTTCCGCGCAATGTGCGAAACGAACGCCTGCGGAAACTTCGGAAAGTGCTGGATGTGCCCGCCGGACGCCGGGGATATCGATGCGCTGATGAACGAAGCCCAAAGCTACCAAAAAGCGCTTGTATACCAAACGGTGGGGGAAGCTGGAGGACAGCTATGATTTTGAGGGCATGATGGAGGCGGCGCGGCTGCACAACGAGCTTTCGCGGGCACTTGCCAAATGGTTCGCCACGCTGCCTTTCGCCAAAAAGCTGCATCTGGGTGCGGGCGGCTGCCACATGTGTGGGGTGTGCGCCAAACGCACGAATGAACCCTGTCGGCATCCGGAGCTTGCGATGCCCTCTCTGGAGACTTACGGCATCAACGTCTCAGAGCTTGCCGCCTCCAGCGGCATGAAGTACATCAACGGGCAGAACACCGTAACTTATTTCGGCGCGCTGCTGTTCTGCGAGGCATGAGCGCCGGCGGGCGGCAGTCAACTGTGGGAGGGAACGCTTTGGCAAAAAGTGAGCGTCAACGGAACACACCTTGAAGCGCAGATGGGTGCGCTGCTGAGCAGCGTCATTCTGCCGCACCATGCACTGGAAATGCCCTGCGCCGGATACGGCCGCTGCGGCAAGTGCCGCGTCGTCGCCCACGGCGCGCTGAGCGCCCTTTCAGACGCAGAGCGGGAACACCTTTCCCCGCAGGATATCTCCCGGGGCGTGCGTCTGGCCTGCTGTGCCCGTGTGGAGGGCGACTGTACGGTAACGCTTGAGGGTGCTGCCGCCAGCCAGATCCGTTTGGCCGGCGAGATGCCGGATTTTGTGCATGACCCAATCTTTTCCGTCTGCGGAGCCGCAGTGGATATCGGCACGACTACGCTGGCGTCCTGCCTGTACGGGCCGGACGGTACGCTGCTGGCCCAGGCCAGCGCGCCGAATCCGCAGGCGGGCTGGGGCGCCGACGTCATCTCCCGCATCGAGGCCGCACTGCACGGCAGCGGCGATGCGCTGGCCGCCTCCGTGCGCGCGCCGGTGTGCGGGCACTGGTGTTGGAAATGGCCGCTTCAGCGCATATCTCCGCTGAAGCAGTGGACGCGCTGGTCATCACAGGGGAACACCGCGATGCTGTACCTGCTCACGCAGACAGACCCGGACTGTCTTTCCCATGCCCCGTTCGCCGCTTCCCGCCTGTTTGGAGAAACGCTTGCGGCTGGGGAGCTTGGCCTGCCCTGCCCCCATGCGCAGGTATATCTGCCCGCTGTATGTCCGCTTTTGTGGGTGCGGACATCACCACGGCGTTGCTGGCCAGCGGCATCTGCTCCAAGCCGGACACCCGCATGCTGGTGGATATTGGAACCAACGGCGAGATCGCTCTTTGGCATCGCGGGCAGCTTTCCTGCTGCTCCACGGCCGCCGGGCCCGCCTTTGAGGGGCCGGGCTTTCCATGGGGATGGCCGGAAAGACGGGCGCAGTGGATCACGTCCGCGTACAGGACGGCGCACTGCAGGCCCACGTCATTGGGGGCGGCGCGCCGAAAGGGATCTGCGGCAGCGGCGTCATCGACGCGCTTGCCTGCCTGCTGGAGCTGGAGCAGCTGGACGAAACCGGGCTTCTGGGCAGGACCCTGCGCCCGTTGCGCCGCCTGTATGCCTGACGCAGAAAGACGTCCGCATGGTACAGCTTGCCAAAAGCGCCATCTGCGCCGGGCTTCGCACGCTGCTGCGCGTGGAAGGGGGCTTTGCGGGGCGGACGCCGCCGAGCTGGCCGTCGCGGGCGGCTTCGGCAGCTATCTGGATGTAAACAGCGCGGGCCTCATCGGCCTTCTGCCCGAAAAGAACTCGTTCCCCCGTGTGCGCGTGCTGGGAAACGCGGCCTTGAGCGGCGCGGCCATGCTTTTGTCTGAACAGGGGCTTTATCCCCCCCAGCGAGGCCCTGGCTGCCGGAGCGAGGACGGTGGACCTTTCCACCAGCGCGGAATTCATGAACGCCTATACCGAAGGTATGTTTTTTCTGACGCTCCCAAAGGGGCTTGCAAAAAACGTGCCTGTCCTGTACACTGTAGCATATACAATTGCATATTGCGCCGCGCATTTCCGGGGAAGCGGGTGAAACTCCCGCGCGGTCCCGCCACCGTATTGGGCTTTGCCCTCAGCCGGGGTACCGGGCACGGCGCTGTTCTCACGATTTACGATGGATGGATCGTGCGCGTCTGTTTTTTGTCAAAAAAGCCGCGCTCCCGGTCCGGGAGACGCGGCTTTTTATTTTGCTTTCAGGAGGAATTGAAACATGTCTGCACAAAAGAAAAAAACGCTGATCATCGTCTGCGCCGCGGTCGTTCTTGTGGCCGCAATGCTGGCGGTATGGTTTGCCTTTGGCCCGAAAGGGTACCGCCGGGCAGAAGGCCATCGGCGTAACCGTCGTATACGCCGACGCGACCACCGATGAATTCAGCTTCTCTACCGACGCGGAATTTCTGCGCCAGGCACTGGAGGAGCAGAAGCTTGTCGAAGGCGAAGAATCCCAATACGGTCTGTATGTAAAAACAGTCAACGGCGTGACGGCCGACGAGGCCAAAGAGGAGTGGTGGTGCTTCACGAAGGACGGCGAGGATGTGATGACCGGCGTTGACTCCACCCCGGTCCAGGACGGCGACCACTTTGAGATCACGCTGAAAACCGGCTACTGAGATGGGCAAGACGCGCAGCCTTGTTACCGCCGCGTTCCTCGCGGCGGTGCTGGTGGCTTCAAATTCGCGCTGGACGGCCTGCCCAATATCGAGCTGGTGAGCCTGCTGGTCATCCTGTACACGCTGGAACATCCGCGGCTGGCGTGCCCGCCGTTTATACCTATGTCTTTGTGTACGGCCTGCTCAACGGCTTTGGCATCTGGTGGTTCCCGCAGCTGTATATCTGGGCGGTGCTGATGCTGTTCGCCCGGCTGATGCGGCAAAACCGCTCTGTGCTGCGCTGGGCGCCTGCTGAGCGGGCTGTTGGGTCTTTGCTACGGCGCGCTGTACGCTGGTTCCTCCGCGGTGCTGCACGGCGGCATTGCCGCGGGGCGTTGCCTGGTGGGTAACAGGCATCCCATTCGACCCGCTGCACGGCGCGGGCAATTTTGTTGTGGCGCTGCTGCTTTTATAAACCGCTGCGCTATTGCCTGCAGCGTACAAAAGCAGCTTGGGCCGCAGGCATAAACTGTATTATATAAAAAAGCAGACGGAGCTTTCAGCTCCGTCTGCTTTTTGTTCCTTCCGTCAGTCCTTCCGGGAGACCAGTATTTTTTCCCGGTATTCCCGCGGCAGCATCCCCGCCACACGTTTGAACACCTTTGTGAAATAACTCTGATCCTCATACCCCACAGCCAGGGAAATATCCGTCATGCGCAGCTCGCGGCGGCGCAAAGTTCCTTCGCCTTGTTCACACGCACGCGGTTGAGGTACTCGTTGAACGTCACGCCCGTCTCCTGCTTGAAAAATGCGGCTCAGGTAAGCCGGAGAAAGATACACCATCCGGGCGGTGTCCTCCAGCGTGATGCGCTCTTTGTAATTGACGCTGATGTACTGTGTACACCGGTGGATGATGTTGGCGTGCTTGGCGTCCGAGAAGCGGAACAGGTCGTCCATAAAGTGGTTCACCACGCCTGCAAGCCACAGGCAGAGCGAATCAATGGTGGTGAATGCGCCGATCCTGTAACGGTATTCATGACTCCAGCCGCATCGTGTGCTCTGCGTCCGCGCCGTTCTCGATGGCTGTCCGGGAAATCAGCACCAGCAGCTCATACAGACGGGATTTCACAAGCTCCATATCCCCCGCCGTCCACGAACAGGATCGCGCCCAGCAGCTCGTTCAAAAGGCGGCGCGCGCCGTCGCGGTCCTTCCGGGCCACGCACTGCAGCAGCACATGCTCCTTTTCAAACGGATAGGGCGGCGGCGCTTCCTCTTGCTTAAGCTCCAGGATATAGGAAGTGATCTGCCCCTGCAGCTCCTCTGAATGGCCCGACTCCATCATTCTGTTTTCCGCCGAAACATTGTTCATAAACCCAACGGCCATGAACAAAAGCACCGAAAGCTGCGTCACCCGTTCTGTCGGCACAAAGGGAATATTCTCCAGCACCTGCACCGCGGCCTGTTTCTGTGCCTCTGTGAGGCGGACATTTTCCGTCAGCTCGCAGGCGATAAAATCCTGTTTTTCTACCATAATGAACGGGCCGACCGTGATTTTCGCCTCGGCGCCGCCTTCGCCCAGAATCGGAGAGACAAAGCATGTGAGCCCCATCGGACAAAAATAGATATACTTGCCGCCGAAGCGCTCGGCCTCCGTCATACCGTAGATATGCGCCTGCACGCACCGGTCATCGGAGGCGCCTGCGGCGGCGCACATGCCGCAGCTCTCGCAGCCGTACCCGTATTCATCAAAAGCCCTGCCGGTTTTGTCGGACAGCGTGCAGCCCAGACCTGTGGATTGGGAAAAGGCCTTTGCACATTCCCGCGCCAGCCTGCGGTCGAATTGCTCGTATTCCATCTGCGTTCCCGCCTTTCCCCGTGCGCTGCTTTTCTCTCCTTTATCATACAATTTTTCGTTTGGAACATCAATAACATTAAAAGCAAAAAAATCCCAAAGGCAGCATTTACCGACTGCGCCGCATCCGCTTTATACGGTATGAGCCGCCGTTTTACCATTCACCGGCAACCTCTACTGCAATCTTGTGCCACTGCGCCAGCCGCTCGGGATGGTACTGCACCGTGCTGACATCTTTCAAAATCAGCTCGCAGGTACATCCGTTCTCCTTTTGCCGCGCGGCAGGTCTCCTGCAGTTCCCTGCGCACAAGCTCCGGGTCAAAGGAAGCAGCCGCCAGATAGGCCGGGTTCGGCTTGCGGGAGATGACATAGTCGCCGTGGATATGCTCTGCTCCCGCTCTGATATCCGCCCAGGGGCTCATGGAGATCTTGCGTACGTTTTTGATCTTGCGGATGTAATCGATCCGGTTGTGCAGCGGCTCACAGCAGCCGTAATAGACCAGGCCGAACTGCTCCAGCAGCGGCTTGACATATTCGACCTCATACTCTTCAAACATCTGGGGCGAGACAGACCCCAGCATCTGCGCCAGGCCAAATGTCCATACATCTCCCGGCCGAACGTTTTTTTGTCCTGCGGCAGCTCATCTGTATACGCGCCCGTACAATGTACCGTCGGCTCATATGCGTCGAACAGCTGCTTTTCCGTCAGCTGGTCGATCAGGCTCTGGCAAATGTCCGCCATGCGTCTGGCCGCCTTGTGCAGCAGCTCCGGCTCGTCCGCAAAAAAGAAGAAAAAAGTTATCCGTCCCGATCGCCTCCACAAGGTCGTCCCAGATACCGCAGTGGAACATGCGCACGCCTGTCAGGCGCACCGGCAGTATCCCCGACACCATTTCGCTGACCTTTTCCCAGCGCTTTTTGTCCTTCGCCTCGTCCACGCGGATGTCCGGGAATTTCAAATTTTCAAGGTCGCTTTCGCTGCTCAGCTGGCTGACATACGAGTGGCTCACCACATCATTTTTTTCGTCAGCGGCCAACGTCACTTCCCGGCGCACAACGCCGTGGTGGTACCCCTCGATGGTTTTGGGCAGTTCCAGATACGGCTCGAATACTTTGTCCGCGGGAAAATATTTTGCCTGGTACAGCTGTTTGCGCAAAGCATCCTCCACAATACGGGCGTCCGCATCCCTGCACCGGAGCTTCAAGTCCCCGTCCACATCCAGCTCATGCCAGGGCAGCTGGTCCATCATGATCAGAGGGGCGGCATTCGCGCAGCCCGTTCAATGCCTTCCACAGAGCGCGCCGCTCTTCATTTACGGGCGCAAACGCGACCTCCCGGTATTCTTTTGCCAGTTGTGTAAGAATTTGTTGATCCGCATTCATGCTTTCCGCTCCTTTCGCCGTGCCCTTCGGCACGGGCTTCTTTCACAGGACATCTTTGCTTCCCCGTCTGTCTCTGCCTCAAAGCTCCAGCTTCATCAGTCGTGCAATTGCAAGAATATAGATGCGCAGCGCTTTGTTCAGTTGCGCCATTTCCATGGCCTCGTCCGCACCGTGGGGGCGCCCGCCCAAACAGGGCGGGGCTGGTCCGTCTCGCCGGGACCGTAGCTGATCGCATTTGCAAACCGGCGCGCATAGGTTCCGCCGCCCATCGCAAAAGGGCGCGCGTCGCTGCGGTTCGCCAGTTCGTTATAGGTATTTGTCAGCGTGCGGATCTCCGGAGAATTTGGGTCGATGCAGAACGGGCGCGCATGGCGCCCGGCTCAAAGCTGCCGCCTGCGTTTTCCGCCAACGCGCACAACGCCGCGCGTAGCCTTTCGCCGTCCATGGCGGCCGGGTAACGGATATCTACACGCTTTGACGCAGGCGGCCTGCTCAAGACGTACCATCCCGCCCACCCACGAGGGGCCGAATCATCGTCGCGGGCCGCTACGCCCAGCGCACTGCCGTCTGTATCCGCGTGCAGCGTGCGCAGCATCCGGAAGTGCCCGCTCCTCCTGCGGCGTGCACAGACCGTTGTCCAGCAAATAACCCACCACCAGCCCGATGGCGTTGACAGACCCCTGCGGCCCGGCCACATGCCCGCCTTTTCCCCGCGCTTCAATTCGCACACAGCCGTTTTCGGCCCGTATTGTTATGTTTTCCGTATCCGGCAGGCGGGTCTTTTCTGTCCGCACCAGCGCATAGGCGCGGTCCGGCACCACGTTTTTGCCTCGCCGCCAAAAATTCCCTCAAGCAGCCGTTCAGCGGCGCGCTTACCAGCCAGCCGCTGTATCCCCCCTTTTCCGCATATCCCACCGGGAAACGCGTCGGGAGAGAAAAAAGCAAAAATGCGGGCTGCGGATAATGGGCAAGGTAGTAGTCTACATCCTGCATGCCCGTTTCCTCATTTGTGCCGAACAAAACAGCGCAGCGTATAGAACAGTTTCACGCCTTGTTCCTTAAAAAATTTTTGCGGCATACAGTGTGATGACGGCCGGCCCCTTATCGTCGGCTGTGCCGCGCCCCACCGCGAATCCGTCCCGCAGCGTCATGCAGAACGGGTCGCCTGTCCATCCGCTGCCCTCGGGTACCACGTCCAGATGTGATGAGCGCGATCTGTTTTTCGCTTTTGCCCGGCAAGTCGGCATACCCCGCATAGCCCTCGCAGTTCCGCGTGAAAAGGCCCATACCCGAAGCAATTTCCAGAGCGCCTCCAGCGCGCGCTTCGGCCCCGTGCCGAAAGGCGCGCCCGGCGCGGGCTCTCCCTGTACGCTTTTAATGTCCACCAGCGTTTTCATATCTCGCAGGATGCCCTCATGGCTGCGCTTCACAAATGCGTCGATCTGCCGGAGCAGCCGTTTTTCATTTTCGTCCATACCGGTTCTCCTTTTTTGCGCGCTGCTCAGCGCGCACAGGCAGTTCCCGTGCAAACAGAGCGCACATGTCCTGCGCGTCCCCCTCCATACAGGCGGCGTCATACCACACCACTGTTTTCTGGCTCTTCAGCAGGTCCATGTTCGACTCGATCTCGGCTCGTGTCAGACGCAGCACCGGGATCACCCGGGTCAGTTTTCTCCCCGGCTGCGCTTCCACACCTCCACCGCACGGTCGGTGTTCGGGTCCGAGGAAAGCTCCATCAGCCGGATATTCGGCAACGATGCGACAGAGGCCAGGCATCGTTCGCTGAGGGCATGCATGTGGATAAACACCTCGTCGAATTTGCGGAAAATGCGCTCCGTGCGCGGCCGGCCGAACTCCTCGAACTGCTCCAGAGAGATCATTGTGGTCGTATCCTCGGACACATGCCCCAGGCTGCAGCCGGGGCAGCCATTCGCCAAAGCCCGTCACCACGCCGCCGTATACGTCTCCTGCCGCCTCCATCTGTTTTTCATAGTTCCATACAAGCGCGTCCGCGCAGTAATCCAGCAGCGCCTTCAGGTCCTCCGGCTCTTCATAGAAATCGTAGAAAAGTCGTTGCCGCGCAGCGTGTTTTTGCCATCTCCAGCGCGCCGGACGCGCCGCGCACCATGGGCAGAAAATAATCGCTGTACTTCTCGCGCAGATATGCGATACCGCCGTTCACCATCCGGAATACCGGGTTGTTTTCATCCATTGCCAGCTTTTCCAGTTCTCCGGGCGCATCCAGCATCGCGTAATGCCAGCTCGTATCGCTCTCGTAGTCCACCCGGCCGCCCAGAAAGGCCGTGTGTGGCAATGCCGTACCACGGCCCTTCCGCGGGCACCGTATCATCCGCAAGCTCCGCCCGCTGCGCCAGACGTTCGATGGTACACTGGGCGCGGGCGTCCAG
>VOFF01000488.1_pt1 | contig 35564 bp, 47 predicted proteins | sample 5384061 | NCBI WGS metagenome assembly VOFF01 (sample SAMN12384725, study PRJNA508395) | human gut metagenome | isolation source: healthy gut E | host: Homo sapiens | reverse complement strand
GGTTTCAAAAGTGATGACCCCAGTTTTTCTTCATTGCGACTGCTTTTTTTTATCGCCGATGATGTTTGGAAGACTACTGCTGCACCAGAAGTACACCGATGATCAGAAGGATTACCTGTGCATTTACGTTCTTCTGTCCAAGACCAACTCGTAAGCATACGATGATGAATTCATTGTTGTGCAGAAAGGCAAACGCATCGTACCTACGGAGATATCGATCTCGCCAAGTGCTCGTGGATGTATGCCATCGGCAGCATCATAAATACCTCTGCCAGATAAACCGGCATCTGACGAAGCAGACTGCTCAGGTTATAATATTCAGAAAACATTGCGCAGAAAATATTGACTGCAATAAACAGCAGAACCAATATTCCTCCCAGGAGAAGATCATTTTCTTCACTGGGCCTCCGGCACTATTATTAATACTTCTTCCAGATTTTCCAGCCATGATTACATCTCCCCTTCCTTTCAGTGCATTCTTATCAGCGATACGCTGCAGGACAATGTTTACAACAACGACTACAAGAATGATAAATACCCTGATGGTATTCAGCCATAACTGGTTGAAGAATGGAATCAGCGGAAGTGCTTTTGCGATTGTTGCAAGGATCAGGGATCCAAGTAAAGCACCGATCACGGTACCACGTCCACCGTTCATGCTTACACCACCGATAACGCAGGCTGCGATAACATCCATTTCACCGCCGTACTGCATGTCAGGCATTGCAGATGCATATACAGAAACCTGAAGAGCTCCGCCAAGACCTGCCAGAAGGCCCATGATCGTATAAACAAGAAGTTTGATATTCTTTACATTGATACCAGATACTTCTGCTGCACTCGGGTTACTACCTACTGCATAGATCATACGTCCTGTTCTGGTCCATTTCATAAACCAGAAGAAAAATACATAACATACAATGATTACCCAGATGACTGCATTCAGTCCGAGGAATTTTGTTGTTGCAAAATTCTTGAAGTTGCCAAGTGCTGCTGCACTTGCCCATTCACCACCGTGGGATACCTGATAACCAAGTGCACGGTAGATATACATAAAGCCCATGGTTGCAATGATCGGAGGAACATCTGCTCTGGAAATGATCAGACCAACAACAGCTCCACATACGATACCGATTGCAATTGCGATCACGAATGCGAGGAATGTGCTGGAGATATGTTCATATTTCAGAAGCATACCGATGCTCATACCGGAAAGTGCAAGTGTTGACATGATAGAAATATCAATTCCGCCAACAAGCATTACACACAGCATACCAAGTGACATTACCATTGTTACTGCATTGTTTTTCAGCATATCCATCAGTGACTTGGAGTCAGGAATGATGGGTTGATTGCTGTAATGATTACAAAAAACGATCAGGACAACTGCAAGCAGTGCTTTCACGGGAGCCTGTGATCTTCTTCATGACTGATTTCTTTTCCATTATTCAGCACCCCTGTATGTCCTTTTTTTTCCATTGCCAGTTCAAGGATTGCCCTGTGTAGCTTCGCCACGGTTCAGTCTCGCCGGTCTTACGTCCGTTGCACATAACAACGATACGGTCTGCCATACCAAGGATCTCTGGCATTTCAGAAGAAATCAGGGATGATCGCATAACTTTCTTTGCAAGGTCGCCCATGATCGCATAGATTTCAGCTTTTGCACCTACGTCTACACCTTTGGTAGGCTCATCCATGATAACAACTTTCATTTCCTGGCTTAACGCCTTGGCAACAACAACTTTCTGCTGGTTACCACCGGAAAGAGAGCTTGCCGGCTGGAAGATATCAACTGCCTTTGTATCAACTTCTTCAAGAAGTTTTTTGGCAAGATCACGTTCTGTCTTTTCATCATTGATACCACTCTTCGCATATTTGCTGATGGTAGGAAGTGTTACGTTTCTTCCCAGTCCCCAGCTCATGATCAGACCTTCTTTCTGACGGTCTTCCGGAAGAAGAATGATACCTTTTTCCATTGCATCGGACGGTTTTTTGATGTGAACTTCTTTACCTTCGAGGTAAACCTTACCGGAATCCGGCTGTGTGATACCGCAGACAGCTTCAACGGTTTCGGTACGTCCTGCACCTACCAGACCGGTAAGTCCAAGGATTTCACCTGCACGAACTTTAAAAGATACATCTTTGAAATAACCTGTTCTGGAAAGATTTTCAACCTTGAGCATCTCATCTCCCAGTTTCACTTCCGGTTTCGGGAACAGGTCTTTGATCTCACGACCAACCATTGCTTTGATCAGTCTGCATTTGTAATTCCATCTACATCGTAAGTTCCAATATACTGGGAATCACGGAATACAGTAACTCTGCTTGCCAGACGATACATATCCTCAAAACGGTGAGAAATGAAGATAATGGAAACTCCGTCAGCTTTTAATTTATCAACCAGTGTGTAAAGTTTTTCGGATTCGGATCTTGTCAGTGCTGCAGTAGGCTCATCAAGAATGATGATTCTTGCATTGGTGGACATTGCTTTTGCAATCTCTACCATCTGCTGCTGAGCAACACTTAAGGTACCCATTTCTGCTGTTGCATCAAAATCTGCATCCAGCTGTTTCAGAAGTTTGTTTGCTTCTGTGTTCATGGCTTTCCACTGGATCATTCTGTTTTTGATGATCTCATGTCCCATGAAAATATTTTCTGCAACGGTCAGATGCGGATAAGATGTCGGATGCTGATATACGGCTGCGATACCTGCGGCCTGTGCATCTTTCGGTCCTTTGAAATCCACCTTCTGTCCATTTAAGAACATCTCGCCTTCTTCTGCTGTACTTGTTCAGTGCTTTAACGCCGGGGAAAATTTTCGTAATGCCTTTAATAAAGAAGATTTACCAGACACGGCTTTTTCTCCTCCCTTTCTTGATCTGTTATTATTCTACCACCTGTGCACTTTGTTTGAAAATGGAAAATATTTTGAAACAGGGTAAAATATTTTCCACTTGTTTTTCCACTGATCTTAAAAATATTCCACAAAGCAAGGTACTTTTAGTCTCGTATTTTGGATATAATTGTGGTATGATAGGTGTGGCATTTTTTATTAATACGTTTTTATAACCTTACAGATAACTGTTCATTTCTTTTCGCAGTTACTGTCATTTCACTAATCAGAGCTCCGGTGATTTCCGGAGGGATATAACGGAGATTCATTATGAAATTACTGATCGTAGACGATGAAGAGCTCACCCGTACCGGTGTGATTTCTTCCATTGACTGGCAATCCATCGGAATCCAGGAAGTGCTTCAGGCGGATGATGGAATAAACGGAATTGAAATGGCCAGGGGTACACAGACCGGACATTGTACTATGCGATGTGCGTATGCCCCGTCTGGATGGAATCGCAATGCTGGAACAGCTGGAAGAAATTCTTCCTGATATTGTTCCTGTTTTTTATGAGCGGATATTCGGATAAAGGAATATCTAAAGGCTGCCATCAAGCTAAAAGCCGTCAATTATATAGAGAAACCTCTGAACCCAGTGGAAATCCGGGATGCCATTATGGAAGCCCGTGATCTTTGCCTGGAGAAAAACGCACCCGGCAAAATGCGTCCATCCATTCCATGGAAAGCGCTTCCCGCCTGGCACTTCTTCTCACTCCAGCCTTTCGCACATGCGAAGGAAAGTATTGATCAGCTCATAGCGGAGCTGTCTCTGTCTATCAGCAATACCACTCCTTTTACTGCAATTGTGCTTAAAACCGATACAGAGGAGGAGCTTCCTCTTTCAGAGGCAAACGCCATGTTTTCTGTCCGTCCGGGAATTTTTTAAAAACCTTCCATATAGATTGTATTTTTTGCAGAAAAGCGTGTGCAGTATATGGTTTACTTTTTGTTTGGTTCCACTCCTGGAGCCGCCGTTCGAAAAAAGTATTGAAGAATTTTTTTGTGTAATCTGTATTCTGCTGCACCAGATTCTGCATCAGCCGGAGACACTGTTACAGGTATTTCCAGAGCTTATCAGTCCTATACTTCTGCTGTTATTTCCTGCAGAGCAGCTTTTTTTTCCCCACAGGTACCTTTCTGTCTCCTTTTTATCGCACCTGTTTCCGAAACAGCCGCAGAGCTTTCTGCCAGTCCGGAGAATGAATTTCTCACTCTTCTCACTGAAAAAATAAGGAAAAAAGCAAAAAGCTTTCCTTGATAATCTGTTTCTGTATTATAACCAGAATCAGAATATTCTGCCTAATCAAAGGATCTCTATTACAAATTATTCCGTGCTTTGGATAATGCTTTGCGCGTCAGCTGAAGCTAACCTTATCAGATACCCAGGAAAATTTAATAGACACATTGGAAAAGATTTTTTTCCTATAATGAGATGCACCAGAAGCTGGTGAAAAAGACAGAGATTTTTTTTTTTTCCAGACAGCAGTCTGCACAGAAGAAGAAAATTCTACTATTTTTTCTGATCAAGGATTACATCGGGCAGAAATATGAACGAGACCTTTATCTGTGAAAGATATCAGTGATCATGTATTTTTATCAACCTCGTATGTGTACCTTCTTCAAAAATGAGACCGGTCAGACTTTAAATCAGTACCTCACAGAATACAGAATGGAAAAGGCCAAGCAGCTGCTGTCTGACCCCAGGTATAAAATTACAGATATTTCCTCGCGGGTGGGATACAGTGACGGGAATTATTTCGGTAAAAGTTTTAAGAAGTATACAGGTTTTTCTCCTTCTGAATATCGAGAGAAAATGAGTTAGTTTTCTGCAACACATAAAAAATTTTATATATTTCAAAACACCTATATATTTTTGAGGAGTGTGAAATAATTTGCATAAGTTTAAGCAATGGTACCAGGATCTGAACCTGCAGTCCAGGTTTACCCTGGTACTTCTTTTTTGATCGTGTCAATTCCTGCGATTGCCATTATCTTCTTTTTTTATGGAAAGCCTACGACATGGTAGTTTCCTATACGATCCGCCAGGAACAGGACCGGTCTGCAGAAACGGCGCCGTTGATAGAAGAATCCATTCAGAAAGTCCTGGATGTAAGTGAAGAGATTTCTTCCCTTGATTTTTACCAGACACTTTTTAAAATGCCTTAACCGACTCCTTCACGGATCTGGCAGATTCCCCGGATGCGGCATCTTTTTCCCAAAGGTAGATCAGCTGATTGCTGGTACGCCCGTTACCAATGTCAAGATTTATATGGAGGTGCCAAAAGACTCTCCTTCAGACATAAATGCACTTTTAAATAAGGAAGACCTGAAAGATACTTTTCTATCTCTCGACCAGGTCCGGGGAACCTACTGGTACGGTATTTTCCGCGGAAGCCGCGTTTCCCAGCTTTTTTTGTCCCTCCTTTTATCTTGGTACAAAGGAACAAAAGGCATATGGGGATCGGGCATATATCACCCATGCTTCTGTGATCTATAAAAACGGAACCTATGATGCTTATATGGCAGTCTATTATTCCGGTCATGATTTTCAACAGATTCTGTCTGGAAATCTTACTCTGGACGGCAGTGTTTCTTATATTATGAATGAGGCGAAACAATCTGGTTTCTGCTTCCAGTGATTCTCTCGCCGGAATTTACTGGCTGGATTACGACAAGATCATGGAGTCCTACATGTCCTCCAACAGTTTCGTGGAGCAGGATATTCTGGGGAAAACCGTTTACGTTGGTTTCTACCGGATCAAACAGACAGGCTGGTTTATGGTGACGGTACTTCCCTCCCAACCCCTGATCAATCAGAGTAATATCCTGGTTCTGCAGTTTTTAGTCCATTTATATTGCGGTACTGGCGCTTGCCTTTTTTGCTCGCAAGTACCTTGTCCAAATCCATTACAGGGCGAATTTCCTCCGTTATCAGTCAGATGCGAACAGTCCGTCACGGTCCTCCGGTCCCCTATGGACAGCCCAAGTGCGCACGATGAAATTGGTGATCTTATTGATACTTACAACTATATGACACGCAAAATGAACCAGCTTATGGAAAAACAGGCCCAGGCTGCTGAGGATCTGCGAATTGCCGAGTTTAATTCCCTGCAGGCTCAGATCAATCCACATTTTTCTTTATAATACCATGGATATGATCAACTGGCTGGCGCAGCAGGGACGTACCTCTGAGGTCTGTAACGCAGTGCAAAGTCTTTCCAGATTCTACAAGCTGACACTTAGTCGCAAAAGGGAATCAGTACTATCGCCAAGGAAGAAGAACATGTTTCCATCTATGTGCACCTGCAGAATATGCGCTATCATGACAGCATTTCCTTCATTTCCGATATTCCGGATGAACTCATGGAATACCAGATTCCAAAGCTGACTCTGCAGCCTGTTATAGAAAATTCCATACTTCACGGAATTCTGGAAAAAAACCTTCCAAGTCTGGAACTATTGTACTTACCGGATGGATGGAGGATGGGGATATTGTACTTCTGATTTCTGATGACGGAGTTGGAATCGCGCCGGATAAACTGCCCGTGATTCTTTCCGGGGAAGGAACCAGTATTTCAGGTGGAACTAATATTGCGATCTATAATACTCACAGACGGCTTCAAGTGCTTTATGGCGCAGATTATGGATTGACTTATTCCAGCGATGTAGGAAAAGGAACTGAAGTGCAAATCCGAATTCCGGAAGAAGGATGTAACCTCTGAAAACAAATAAACAGTTTAATCTTATCATCTACAGCAAAAGAGAGAGTCTGACGACTCTCTCTTTTATACTGAATATGAATATGTGTACAAACCATATAGATGGTCTTATTCTTGCTATTATTTGCACAACTTTGAAAATTATCTTGTTACGATATCAACCGGAATATTGAAGATGTTTGCTACCTTCAGATGATTGTATCGATATGTCTTCCTGTAGCTGCTGCCATATGATGTGTCGGGCCAGCTTCGCTCCAGCGGTTAACAAACTCTCTTGCGCCACATGTAAAACGGGTTCTCATGTTCGTATCGCCAAAGGAAAGGATTGGTCCTTCCTCATTGATTCCCTCAGCAACAACGAATTTGAATCGTCCGTCTCCATCCTGTGTGATTGCAAGATAGGTAACCGGACCTGTGTATGGATAGAACTGTGTCAGGTATCCGCCGCCTGTTTTACCGTGGAATACCGGCACGATCTTCATGGTAGGCTTCTTATCGGAAATATCAGCATCTCCACTTCCGGAATGACCGATAATGCAGATGTCATCATTGAAGTCAATGGAATACATCTCGGAAAGCTGGCCTGTGCCGGAAATTGTCTTAAGGATACTCATTGCCATAGCGACTTTCATATCACCTTCAACTGCACATGCTGTACCCTGTTTGATCAGCATAGAGAATGCCGGGATCAGCATACTGTCAAGGACACCAGCTTTACCCTGAGCAAATCCGTCGTAATGAGAAGCAACCATGCTGAGGTGCTCATCTTTTACCCATTTTTCAAATGCTACAACGTATTTTGCCATATCCCATACTTTCTCAATTGTTCCGCCGCCCTCAATATCAAAGGTATCCAGAATATCTTGTGCTTTTTTTGCGCGGATTGCTTCTTCATCTGTGATATTATCAGCGATAGCCCACATTTTTTCCCAGTCAAACTGTTTGGTATAAAGGAACATTCTGTTGTACAGGTTGGTCTCATCAATGTAAAGGTCCATCATACCTGGGTAAGGTCTTCCAATCTGGGCAATATTTGTGTCACGGAATCTTCTTCTTACCTGAGCAGCTTTACACCAGTCTTCAATCTCAGCCTGAACGCCTGGATCTCCACCTTCTACGACACCTGTGATAACAGCATGTCTCTTGCCTGCTCTTTCAAGGTCAGCAACAGCTTCACCAACAGCACCGCAGGCATATCCTTCACCAAGCCATGCAGCGATATCTGTGTGATCGTAATCCAGTGCTTTCAGTTTCTGAACGTTAACCAGAACAACTGGCACATCCAGATCACGGATTGCAGGAAGCATATTGTAAGATGTAGCATAAGTCAGCATCTGAAGGAAAACGATGTCTACATCAGCTGCACGGAATTTATCTCCAGCTACCATAGACTGTTCTTTTGTTGTTACCATTCCTCCGTCAATGATCTCTACTGTATCAGGAATTGTCTTCTTGAATGCCTCATACTGAGCTTCAAACTCAGGTACCAGTGATGGGAACTGAGGAAGATATGCTCCTAATGCGATAGAAAATACGCCAACTTTTGCCTTTGTGTTTACTAACATAGTAGTACCTCCTGTTTAATTTGATATATTATGCAAATGATCGTATATCCCGGCTGTTTTAACTTTTCATTAAGCCTTGATATACCTTAATTCCAAAGGACTCATGAATGGTAGTACGAGCCTCTTCGATTGATTTAAACTCTTCTGCTTTTAACATCTGAGCGGTAATATTACCGATTGCAGTTGCCTCTCCAGGACCTGCATGAACCTCTTTGCCTGTTGCTCTCGCAGTCAGCTCATTAAGATAGCCTGCGTTGGAACCTCCGCCAACTACATGGATACGGCTGAAGGTTCTTCCTGTGATCTCTTCCAGTTCCTTTGCTGTCTTTGCATAGCACTCAGCAAGACTGGTATAAATAACAGTAGCAATTTCTCCTAAAGTTTCCGGAACCTTCTGTCCGGTTCTTCTGCAGTAATCTTTAACCTCTTCGATCATGCTTTCCGGAGAAAGGAAGCACTCATCATTTGCATCTACTCTGGATGGGAAATCTTTCGCTTCCTCTGCCATCTGACAGATTTCTGCAAATCCATATTTATCATCATATTCATGACGCACAGACTGAATCATCCAGAGTCCCATGATATTCTTCAGGTAACGGAAACGGCCTGCATAACCGCCTTCATTTGTGAAGTTCATCTCACAGCTCTTCTTGGAGCAGTCAGCTTTTTCCCTTTCAATTCCCATCAGTGACCATGTTCCGGAGCTGATATAAATAAAATCGTCGTCGTTTGCAGGAACTGCAAGAACAGCAGATCCGGTATCATGTGTAGCTGGTGCTACAACTTCTACATCAAACCCAACTTCTGCTTTTACCTCTTCTGTAAAGTGTCCAACACTGGTACCAGGCATGATCAGTTTCTGGAAAATTCTTCTTGGATATCCAAGTTTGTCAATCAGTTCGTAATCCCAGTCCTTTGTTTCAGCGTTAACGATCTGTCCTGTTGTAGCTTCTGTATACTCACAAGTTTTCTTGCCTGTAAGAAGATAATGGAAATAATCCGGCACATGAAGCATAGTTTCAGCCTGTTCCAGATATTCCGGATGTTTTGTCTTCACAGCCATCAGCTGATATACAGTGTTAAAAATTGCTTTCTGAATACCGGTACGTGCATAAAAGATCCTCAAGAGAAATTGTCTTATATACTTCCTCATCCATACCTTCATTTCTGTGATCACGATATCCAACTGTATTTCCAAGAACCTTATCGTCCTTATCCATCAGTACAAAGTCAACGCCCCAGGTATCAACACCCATGCTTACCGGAATCTTGCCAATTTCTTTACATTTCTTCAGACCATTCTTAATTTCCTGGAAAAGTCTGTCAAACTCCCAGCAAAGCTCGCCGTCTTTCTTTACCATTCCATTCTCAAAACGATGAACTTCCTCAAGCTCCATTTTTCCATTCTCAAGATGTCCAAGGATCAGACGTCCGCTGGAAGCACCGATATCTACTGCTAAATAATACTTTGTCATTTTATGAAACCTCCTCAATTGTAAAATTACGCTGTATATATCAAGGTTCCTGTCTTATTGTCCTACACAAATGTCTCATCAAACATTTTCCATAAACAATAACGTTACTGTTCACTCCGTTCACAGTAACGCGCTTCGCGATGCACAGAAATCATGCATTCGCATGATTTCGCACCGCAATTCTCGGGTTTTCTGTGAACTTTGTTCACAAAAACGCCTCGCGGAACGTTACCAGTGAACAGTAACACAATAACGTACCAATCCTGATATTCCTCATACAGCGGCTTTTCTAATTGATGATATCATAGTACTATAATATTCATCAATAAATAAGAACCTTGTTTGTCTAAAAAAGTGTCCTTATTTGCAAACAGAATGTTCTGTCCACTATATTCACAAAAAATCCTCTCACATAAAGTATCTGGAAGATAGTGACAATATTTTCCGTGCTGCAATAATTCCTCTTTCACCCAGAAAACCCCCGGGGCAATGCCCCAGGGGTCTGTTTCATTCACAGTCTATAAACCTGCAAACATTGGACGTTGTATCGTCTCTTTACTTTTTAATTAGTCATAAAGGTTTGGAGCGATTTCTTCATCGTCCATGTTTGTAGAATCATACCAGTAACCATCTGTAGGAACATCTTCAAGCTCCTGTCCGTTAGCTGCTGCTGTCAGAGCGTAGATTGCATAGTAGCCCATCATCAGAGGAGACTGTGTAACTGCACCAAGGAATGTTCCATCCTGAACAGCTGCTTTGATGATAGAACCAGCATCGAAACCAACACCGATAACGTCGCCGTTAGCTGCGTCAGATCCAAGAACGTTCAGGTTAGCGTTAGCTGCAAGAACACCTTCTGCTGCTGTCTGGTTGGAACCGAAGATAGCGATGCAGTTTTCTTTGGAAAGGATAGCCTGAGCTTCGTTAGAGCAAAGCTCTACAGTTGTCTGTGCAGGTACAGCTACCTGAATAACAACGTCTGCGTCTGCTTCTTCTGCATCTGCACCTTTAGCTGCGTTTACATAGAACTCGTTACCTTTAACTGCAACTGTTTTTCCGTCAGCTTTAATCAGCTCGATCATCTTATTGATGAATCCTGTACCACGCTGCTGGATATTCTGAGCTGTAGCATCCTGGTTAACTTCACCGATGACAACCTGTCCATCAGCGTTAGCTACAACATCTTTGATTGCGTTGTACATGTTTTCAGCTGCTACAGAACCAGCCTGAGCGTTGTCTGTACAAACTTCGCAAGCGATAGATCCTTCTGGAGCATCTGCAATACCTGTATCAAATGTAACAACCGGGATTCCTTTGTCAACACATGTCTGAAGAGCTTCCCTGAACAGAAGATGTATCACAAGCTGCAAGTCCTAATCCAACAGGATTAGCTGCGATTGCTGTGTTGATCATGTTAACCTGGTCAGCGATATCAGATTCACTGTTCGGTCCCTGTGCTGTGTAAGTAACACCAAGTTCTTCAGCAGCTTTGTCCATACCTTTCATAGCTGCTTCCCAGTATGTGTAGACTGGAAGGATTTAACCATCATTGGGAACTCATAAGCTTCGTTAGCTGTAAGTCCTTCAAACTGATCTTCCGGAGCTGCCATAACAGTTGTTGCTGCTAAACCAGATACCATTGCTGCACAGAGTACTAATGCCATAACTTTCTTTGCTTTCATTTACTACTTCCTCCTTGAAATAAAAATTTATATAGTTTTTTATGATGATACGTCGCTACACTCTCCGACGCTTCACATCCGTTATGAAATTGTTGCTGTTTACCAGCTGTTCTGCTTATAAACAGAATTTTACTTTTCTTCAGGCTGACTGTCTGAAAGCCAGCCTGTATGATTCAGTTGTTAGTGTGCACTTTTTTTCTCTTTCAGGATATCGATCAATACTGCAACGATCAATACAACACCTGTGATGATCTGCTGCCAGTTTGCCTGCAGACCGACATATGGAAGACCTGTCTTTAACAGCATGATTACGAAAATACCTACCAGAGTTCCTACTACAGATCCATAACCACCGGAAGCTGCAACACCACCAACGAATACACCGCCGATTGCGTCCATCTCAAGTCCGGCACCAGTACCAGGCTGTACAGTAGGTGTTACTGCTGCATAAGCGATAGCTGCAAGTCCTACGAACAGGCCACATACTACGTATACCATAACATGGTAGAATTTAACATTGATTCCAGAAAGAGCAGCTGCTTCTTTGTTGGAACCGATTGCGATGGTGTAACGTCCGAATTTTGTATGATTCAGAACGAATTCCATCAGGATTACCAGAAGGATCATCCAAAGGAAACCGAGTGGGTAACGGGAAGCACTTCTTCCCTGTCCGATTGTCAGTTTAAAGATGGAATGGAACCATCCGCCTGGCTGATTCAGTGTTGGCCATGGTGTAGCACTGCAAAGAGAACCAGCACCACGGGTAATCATACAGGTACAAAGAGTAGCAAGGAATGGCGGCAGATTCATGATACCAATGAGAACACCGTTCAATGCGCCGATTGCAATTCCAAGCACTACACAGAGCAGCATTGCTACTACTACTGGAACATTGTTGCTTCTTACCATTGTTCCGGCGATAAGTGCATAACAAACCATTCCGGTTCCGATTGACAGGTCTACACCACCAGTGATAAGTGGGAATGTAACACCGATTGCCATCAGAAGATCATAGTAAGAGAAATCCAACATACTTAAGAGAGTTGTATACTGTCTGAACTCCTTACTCATAATAAGGAGAAAACCGCTGTCAGAGCGATAATAACCAGTAATACAATAAATCTCTGATCACTTATAATACTTTTTTTTTCTTCTTAGTCATGACTATCCTCCTTAATCGATATTTCTTGTAGCCTTATCCATGATGTGTTCCTGTGTAGCTTCGGAAATATCAATATTTCCAGTTACTTTACCTTCGCACATAACGATGATACGGTCACTCAGACGGAGAATTTCTGTCATTTCAGAAGAAATCATGATGATTGATTTTCCTTCTGCTGCCAGTTTACTCATTAACTTGTAAATCTCGTTCTTGGCACCAACATCGATGCCTCTTGTAGGTTCGTCGAAGATCAGGATGTCACTGTCGCGGGTAAGCCATTTAGCAATAACAACTTTCTGCTGGTTACCACCGGAAAGGTTAACTACCAGCTGGTCTGTAGAAGGAGTCTTGGTTGCAAGCTCTTTCACATATCTCTCTGTAACTTTTTTTCTTTTGGCTTTGTTGATGAATAAACCGTTGCAATATTCTTCCATGGTAGCCAGAGGGTTGTATTCTCTGTTACAGATTTCTGAACAACAACTCCATATCTTCTTCTGTCCTCAGACAGATAACCGATACCATATTTAACAGCATCCTGTGGGCTGTTGATGGTTACTTCATGGAGCTGTCCATCTTTACCCATAATGGAAATCTTTCCACTCTGTTTCGGGTCTGCTCCAAAAAGTGCTCTTGCAGTCTCGGTACGTCCTGCTCCCATCAGTCCTGAGAAGCCAAGGATTTCACCTTTACGAAGCTCGAAGCTTACATCCTGAACCATCTTACCAGCGTTCAGATGTTCTACTTTAAGAACAACCGGTGCATCTGGTGCAACCATGCTGTGTTCCTTCGGATCTTCATAAATAACACGACCAACCATCATGTTAATGATGTCGTCTTTTGTACTGTCTGCTGTAATCAGCGTTCCTACATAACCACCATCTCGCATGACTGTTACACGGTCTGTGATGACCTTGATCTCATCCATACGGTGTGAGATGTATACAATACCCAGATTCTTCTTACGAAGGTCTTTGATGATTTCAAATAAATCCGCAATCTCCTTCTCAGTAAGAGCAGCTGACGGCTCATCAAAAATGATCACCTCAGCTTTGTGGGAAATAGCCTTTGCGATCTCACACATCTGCTGCTTACCAACAGTAAGATTACTCATTTTTTTCTCTCGGATCGATCTCAATATTCAGATCCTGAAATAATTTTCTGGAATCTTCGATCATCTTCTTATCATCTACACGGATTCCCTTCTTCGGTTCACGTCCGATAAAGATATTCTGTGCAACAGTCAGATCTCCGATCATATTTAATTCCTGATGAACGATTACCACTCCGGCATCCTGAGCTTCACGGGTATTGTGAAATTCTGTCTCTTTGCCTTTATATGTAATTGTTCCGGAATCCTTCTGGTAAATACCGGTAAGCACCTTCATCAGTGTGGACTTTCCGGCTCCGTTCTCTCCCATAAGTGCATGTACTTCACCGCGTTTCACTTCGAAATTAACATGATCCAGGGCATGAACTCCAGGAAAGGACTTATCAATATCCTTCATAGTTAAAATAACTTCACCCATTGTCGAATCCTCCCTTATGATCAGTTCTTTCTACGTCTTGCAGATACGTCTGCATAAACAGCTGCAATAACAATAATTCCTGTAATAATCATCTGCTGTCCTTTGCCAAGACCAAATGCCATGATTCCCTGCTGAAGAAGAGATAATAAGTACACCAATTACAGTACCGCCAATAGATGCCAGTCCACCAACCATGGATGTACCACCCATTACACAACCAGCAATTGCTTCGTTGTTGTACTGATCGCCGTATCCAGGCTGAACAGTTGTATAAGCACCAACAAAGAAAATTGCTCCGATTCCTACAAGAACACCGCAGATCACATAAGCAAGCATTCTCCATTTTCTGGTATTGACACCAGAAAGACGAACTGCCTCGCTGTTAGATCCAAGACAAAGGATATAACGTCCTGGCTTTGTATTGTAAAGAACAATACCGCAAACCACTGCCATTCCAAGGAAGATCACAAGACCAACCGGGAATCCATTATAAGATGCGATATTACGGAACCATCCGTTTTTCGGATCAGTGCTCAGCGGCCAGCTTACAGACTGTGTTTTTGTAAATACAGATGCGATACCTTTTGCAATATTCATGGAAGCCATGGATACGATAAATGGCGGAACTGACATATAAGATACCAGCCATCCATTAAAGATACCAAATGCAAGACCAATGAGCACACACAGAACCATGGCAGCTGCACAAGGAACTCCATAAGATGTCATGCAGTAACCTGAGATCAGGGCACAGCAGAACATTACCGGTCCAATGGAGAAATCGATTCCTCCAGTGGCAATTACAAATGTTACTCCAAGTGACAGAAAGCCCAGGAAGTATACATAGTTCAAAGTAGATTTGATACTGTCACCAACAGGGAACTTACTTCCCAGAACTACCTTGAAAACTACGAACATAAGAACCAGAATACATGCTAACAGGATTCTGTTCAGACCGAGTTTCTCACAATTGGATTTTGTTTCAACTTTTCCAACTTTTCACCCTCCTTGATTTTTTGTTATTGTCCAGGTTTACCTCACTCTTCCTGAGCAATAACTTTTTGCACTCTCTGCGTTTTCTATATAATACCTTGAATTCTGCACAATTGTAATAGAATATTTTCCAGAAAAAGGTTAAATATTTACGGTATGGTCATAAATTTTTAACCTTTTATGTGAAATATGCACTAACACTTTACCATGTAAAATCAAAAAACCTCAAATTCAATCCTTTTCATACGTAAGAAACGCAAAGGATCGAACCTGAGGTCTCACTTTTATCTGACAAAGTATATTAAAAAGATCTGGTACAGCATAAATCGGGTAACTCTTCCGCAAAACGTGCAGCTGTGAAGATACAGAACAACTACAAAGTCTGTTTTATGGTATTAAATGGGAAGATCAGCTTTTCGATTTCGCTGGAATACATATTCTCCGGAGTTACAAGCTGACAGCCGGAATTTACATTCTCATCGTAAGGTTTGCCCTGCAGCATACGCACAGTCTCCGTTACACCCAGATAGCCCATCTTAAACGCTTTCTGCACAACAATTCCCTTGAAGACACCCTTTTCCATAAGCTGAACCGCTTCCTGGGAGCTGTCTACCCCCACTACCTGGATTTGGTCTTCCATATCATGCTTCTGTACCGCCCGTGCTGCGCCTACAGAGGAATATTCATTCATTCCTGCAATCATTTCAAGATTCGGATATTTCTCCATCAGTTCTTCTGTAAGCTGGGAAGCCTTATCAAACTGGGAATTACAATATACTACGTCTACAACATTCTTATTATAATCCCCCAGACCTTCCCCGAAAGCCCTGTTCTCTTTCGATTGCGGTGGAAACACCTTTTACATGGCTTACAATTGCAATCTGAGAATCCTTATTTAAAAAAGTTCTGGCATATTCCCCCAGTTGCTTTCCTGCTTCCAGATTATCTGTGGCAACTGTCATATCCTGAATATTGCTTTCTGTATAGGAATCTATAAATGTGATCTTGATTCCCTTATCTTTTGCCTTCTGCAATAATTCATCGGAAGCATCAAAGCTGGAAGGGGAAAATAATATTGCATCCGGATTTTTCTCAATGGCCTCTTCCAGAAGTTTATTCTGTACCTCCACATCCTGTTCTCTCTCCGGTGCCAGCACTTCCAGTTCTGCACCGCATTCCTGCGCCGCCATTCTTGTCCCGAAATCAGGGAGGTCCAGAAGTCATTGGTTCCATCCTCTGTTTTCGGTATGTAAATTAATGACCACTTTTTGTTATTATTTTTTTTTTGACGAATATAAAGCATTCCTCCGGAAACCAGACACACCGCCAGCGCTATGCATACAAGCATAAGCCATTGTTTACGCTTTTTCATGATGTTCCTCCTGCTCGATCGGAATTACCACTGTAACAGTCGTACCTTTTCCTTTTTCACTTTTATAGCTCAGACCATATTCCTTTCCATAGTACATACTGAGACGTCTTTGAACGTTGTATACACCGACACCATTAGAACGATAATTGACTTTATGCTTCTCAAAAATCCGGTTCAGGGTCTCCGCATCCATTCCCACACCGTCATCTGCTATTTCGATAACTGCATTTCCATCTTTCTGGTATCCGTTAACAGTAAGCATCCCTTTTGATTCCTTATATTTAAGACCATGATAAATTGCATTTTCCACAATTGGCTGAAGTACAAGTTTCACTATATGCACACTGTTAATAGATGGATCCACATTGATCTCAAATTCCAGTTTATCCTTATAGCGCATTTTTCTGAATGGTGAGATAACTCTTTACATACTGGATTTCCTGGCCGATGAGGACCGTTTCATCTTCGTTGCTGATACTTTGCCGCAAAAGTCGTGCCAGAGAAGCGGTCATCAATACTACATCTTCATATTTCTTCCCTTCCGCCATCCAGATAATGGAATCCAGCGTATTATAAAGAAAGTGGGGATTGATCTGGGACTGAAGAGCTTTCAGTTCACTCTTTCGCTTCAGTTCCTGTTCGTGGACATTCTGTGCCATCAGATCTTCAATCTTATGGGTCATCACATTGAATGATGTGGTAAGACTTCCAATTTCATTCTGGGAAGGTATAACCAGATCATCTGCTGCCTTGAAATCACCTTCCTGAACCCTTTCCATAGAATCACGAAGCTTCTGAATCGGAAGAGTTATGCTTCGGGCAATAAAGCTGGAAATAAGCATGGCGATCACAACCAGTACAATGGCCGTCATTACATATATGTTATTGGCCTCTTTGCTGCTCTTTAAAAGCTCTGCCATATTCATGCAGCCAACAATCGTCCATCCAGTTATCTCAGAGCGGGCAAGTGTATAGATTTTTTCGTCATCTCCCTCTCCTGTTACTACCGTATCTGTGTCGGCATTCATAACAATATCAATATTCTCCGTCTGAAGCTCATTATACAGCTGCTGCTGGACTTGGATGATAAACGATGTTCCCATTCTGATCCAGAATAAATACATATCCCTTATCCCCAATGCTGTTCTGATCGCAGAGCTCACTGATGGCGCTGTAATTCAAGTCAATAAATACAACACCGTCACTGTTTCCCGTGCCATAGAAATTGTGGACTTCGCGGCTTAAAGTAATCACCCACGGACGCTGGCCCCTTGATCACATGCTGGACATGGGAAGAACTGAGACAATACTGATTGTAGTTATCTACCGCATTGGTGTACCACTCCTGAGTGGGAAAGATCCAGATCCGGATTGGTGGCCTGATATCCGCTGTTTATAAGCATAACTCCATCTTTTTTTTTGCACGATTCCAATGTTGCAGATGTCATCACGTCCTTTCAATATCGTACTGAATTGTTCCTGGAGACGCTTCCTGTGTCCTTCTTTTTACAGCCTCATCCTCATCGATGCGCTGGTACAATAGCTGATACGCATCCTGGCTTTTTTGCAATAACTGAGGCAATATTATCCATATATGTAATATACGGATCAACATTCTGATTCAGCTGATGTATAATAGTCTGGGTATAAATGGCAGAGTTCTCATAAACTGTAGAATTCGTATATCTTACTGATACTGCAGTCGCTGCAAGCACCGCACAGAGAACCAGAACAGAAACAGCCGCAAATATAGTGCTTTGAATACTTTTAAAGCCTTTAAGAAATTTTCGTTCTCTTTTGTTTTTATTCATAGGCTGCTCTCCCTTGCATTTTCTCATTCATTTAACTTTTTATTTTTCATATCTTTCATCACTGATTTCTGTAGAAATAATCCACCTGCTGGCAGCAAATCTTTTTTATAGCTGCAATTATTCACTTCCGGATTCAATCATTTCCAGCTCCCACTCTGTCTGAAAATTCTCCTTAAGATTCTCTGAAATATGAATTTTCTCATCATCTGTCACCAGGATCACATTGAATTCTTCCCTGTGCTGCCGCCAGAATTGACAAGCTTTCTCATAGCCCATAATATAAAGAGCCGTGGACATTCCATCCGCAAGTGTACCGTCCTTTGATACGATTGTCACAGACAGCAGATCTCCATCTGCCGGATACCCTGTCCTGGGATTGATGATATGAATATAGGTCTCCCCATTTTTTTCAAAATACCTCTCATAACCGCCAGAAGTAACTACGGCCTGATTTTCCACAGATAAAACACCAATATAATCCTGCTGTCCGCCTTTTTGGATCACGTATTCCCACTTTCCAGCTGCTGCCGTCTGGCTTCGTCCCTATCGCCTCCGAATGTTTCCTCCAAGAGAAACCAATGCGGAAGAAACGCCATATTCTTGAAAAAAGCTCTGCCAGCTTCTGCCCTGTATATCCTTTTGCAATTCCTCCAAAATCAATCTGCTGATCTGCTCCAAGCGTTACAAACTTTGCTTTTTCTTTGCTGGAACTGCCCTTTTCATCAGAGTCCCGGGTCTGTATTTCTACTTTATTTCCATCCACCAGTGCCAGTTTTTTTTGTACTTCTGCAGCTGTAGGCACATGATAATTACCTGTGGGAGAATCCCCATAGCTTCATCACCGGATAAATCGTATCGTCAAAAAAAGTCCGTCTGTCTCCTCGATAAATCTTTTCCCCGGAGGATCAGTTCTGCCAGATCATCTGTTGCCTGCAGATTTCCCTGTTCGTTTAAGGCATATACTTCACTTTTACTGTTTTCTGCTGATAACATCGCATCCAGTTTCTGTACTTCTTCTATAGCTGCATCTACAGCTTTTTCGCTATTTTTACCATATGCTGTAAACTCCATATAGGTGTCCATCGCAAACAGCTGCTTCTGGCATTTCTGATTCTGAACAAAATACCTGCTGCCTTCTGTAAGAATCAAAATTCCAATACATATGCCGGCTGCCGTCAGTACTTTTCTTTTCATATGGATCTTTTTTCCCTTGCATACTCGGTAGGAGTCTTACCTGTCATTTTCTTAAAAGAAATTCCAAAATAATGGGGATCTGAAAAGCCCACCTTCTCCGCAATCTCATAGTTCTTAAGTGCAGTCTGTTCCAGGAGTTCCTTTGCCTTTTCCATACGGGTCTTACTGAGGAATTCCAGGAAAGTGCCTCCTGTGGCTTCCTTAAAAATAGTACTGAAATAGCTTGTACCAATATTCAGATAGGAGCAGATATCATTCAATCCTAATTCCGGCTCATTGTAATGCTGGCGAATATATTCCATAGCAAGTACCGCCTGCTTCTGACCGCTGGGAGCTGTTCAGGGAAGAGCACCTTTCGAATACCTCGTGAACATAGTCCTCTGCCATTTTAAAAAGCTTCCTTAAAAAGTTTTCTGTTCGGTTACCCGTCCCATGAGAATTTCTCTTTTGTGGAACAGATCTTCATTCTCAGAAGAAAGAGCTTCCCAGCAGCTTCCTGCATGACGCAGAATCATCTGAAGGCAGACACAGGCCTGACTTTTTATCCACTCTGGCCTTTTTGATCTCAGATTTCATAACAGAAAGAGCCTGATTCATCTCAGCTTCATTGCCTTTCTTGATTCCATCTACCATATCGCTTCCGCCCAGTAAATAGCGCAGTTCAATAGCCTTCTCAGCCTGGTTATGAGACTGGATCGTATCTCCGGGATTCCTTACCCAGCCCCCAATTCCTGCTGAAGCTTCAATGCCGATCACTTCTTTTTACTTTTTTCTGGATTTCCTGACAGATTTCCTGTATTTCTCTGGAAAACTCCCTGCTGCGGTTTCCCATAAAGAGGATACACACCCGGTTATTTCCTTCCTCGATAGGCAATTCCTGCATTACGATCTGTCACGATCTCATCTGCAACATTAAATAAAACAAAAGCCATTAATGCGCTCTCCTGGCGTTTTTCCATATCAATCTGATGAATATCGGAAAACAGATCCATGTCAAATAACGCAACCCGATAAGATGCTGCCTCCAGATTAATTCCCATTCCAGACAATTCCTCCAGGCTCTCCTGCACATCCCGAGTACAGCTTACCAGAGATTCAATCGCTTTCGAACGAATCACCAGAGCATTTTTGTGATAATCCGAGATGTCTTTGTGAGGGATTCTATTTTCTTCTTTTTCTTTTCTCTGCAGATCTACTTTTTCTTTCATTTTGCCAATAACTTCTCTGAGCTCCATAGCAGTTACCGGCTTCAGCATGTATTCGCTTACATTATACTGAATTGCTTTCTTTGCATATTCAAATTCCCCGAAGCCACTGAAGATCACAATTACGATCTCCGGGTAATTATCATGCAGAAAATGGCTCAGTTCCATTCCATCCATGTACGGCATCAAAATATCTGTGAGAACAATATCTACCGGATGGCTCTTCACAAAATCTGCTGCCTGCTTTCCGTTTTCGCAGTCTCCTACAAGCTGGCAATCCATGGACTTCCAGTCAATATTCTCCTTTATGGCGTCACGTACCAGGATCTCATCATCTACAAGTAAAATTCGATACATAGTTTTCGCTTTCCTTTCTATATACAGCATGTACCTCATCGGCTCCCCCTGATGCCTGTTTGCACATGGTATTCTAATTTCAGCTAAATATTATATTATCACATACCATAAAATCATGCAAACTAAACAAACAATTCCAGAGTTTTTGGTTTGTTCACTCCGTTCACAGTAACGCGCTTCGCGATGCGTGTTTGAAAAATGTTCGCATGATTTCGCGCCTGCAATTCGGGTTTTCTGTGAACTTTGTTCAAAAAACGCCTCGCGGAACGTTACCAGTGAACAGTAACTGAATGTTTATTGGTAAAAAAAAAAAAGGCAAAGTTATAAGCATTATAAACCCTGCAGCTTTTCTGCTGTGTAAGATATTTAAAGAAGCTTTGAAATTATAACCATTATTTTACGATCACTCCATCCTCATCCCAGAGATCGTGCCAGTCCTTTGCACCTTCCCACAGGAATACATGGCCTTTGATCAGACGGTTATTCTTATCAAGGGAACGGATGGTTTCCAGCTCTTCTTCTGTCAGAGGATCTTCCGTGACACATTTCAGTTCATGGTGTAATTCTTCTTTTCAAAGAGAATGGAATTGGGGAAGCACCTCTCTGTACAGCCCATTTAATGCAGATAACTGCCGGATGAACACCATGTGCCGCTGCAATTGCTTTCAGCTCTGGCAGTTCAATATCCGCAATATCTTCTGGCATCTTATCACGTTCCGGACGCTCAGGAGAACCAATTGGGCAGAATCCTACCACTTCAATACCATGCGCTCTGCAATAATCAAACAGCTCCGGCTGCTGGAAGCATGGATGAAGCTCCATCTCGATCGCAGCTGGTTTAATTCTGCAAAGTGGAAGTACTGCCTCCAGTTTCGGAATTGTCATATTAGACATACCGATATGTTTCGTCAGACCCATATCTACCAGGCGCTCCATCTGGCGCCAGGTTTTCATAAAACGCTCTACTGTGAACGGTTTGGAATCAGGATTTCTGGAATCCACATCACAATGCGGTGCATGATAGTTCGGGAATGGCCAGTGAACATAATACATATCCAGATAGTCAAGCTTCAGATCCTTTAAAGTCTTCGCACAGGCAATCAGTACATCTCCGTCACCATGCATATCGTTCCATACTTTGGAGGCAATAAAAAGTTCTTCTCTTTTTACAATGCCTTCTGCAAATGCATCTGCGAAAATCTTTCCGATCATATCTTCATTTCCGTAACATGCAGCACAATCAAAAGAACGGTAACCTACGCGAAGTGCACCTGCAACAGAAGCAGAAACTGCGTCTGCATCTGCATGGTCACTTCCAAAAGTACCCATTCCAACAGCTGGCATCTTAGCGCCAGTATAAAGTGTTCTCTGCGGAACAATTGCCGGATCAATCATTGTCATTTTCTTATCCTCCTTAACATTTCTTTTTTGCACTATGGATTTCAATTACAACGCAATTTACTTTCGCTTAATATCTTTTACTACATTTTCTTATAATTCAGTAACCTCAATCTGTGGAAGCAGTTTCTCCATATCTTCCATCACAAAAAATCCAGTCTCCTCGCGCATGGCTGCTGCCGCTGAAATAGCACTTGCCAGTTTCATTGTCTCAGGAAGTGAAAGTCTCCTGGATAAACCCAGTGCGAATCCTGCGATCATAGAATCTCCACACCCAACTGTGTTCACTGCATTTATTCTCGGAACCAGTGCACGGAAAATTCCTTCATTTCCTACTGCAAGAGAACCGTCAGCTCCCAGGGAAACAGCTACGATTTCCACCCCTTTTGCATGAATCTCTTTCGCCGCATCTATAATATCCTGAATATTATCACAATTCTTACCTGTGAGCATACGGATTTCATCAATATTGGGCTTGATCATAGTAGGTGCTGCTTCAATTCCCATTTCAAGAAGTTTGCCGCTGGTATCCAGAATAACCGGAATTCCTGCCTCTTTTTACAATCTTTATAAGACGCTGATAAGCAGTTCCGTCAAGTCCTTTCGGAACACTTCCTGACATTGCAACTACTTTCGCTTCTTTTTACAAGATTACGGAATTTTTCCTCAAATCCGGCAAAATCCTCTTCTGTAAGGGTAAACCCAGGTTCCAGAAATTCTGTCTGAACTTTATTAACTTCATCCCAGATATTAATACAGGATCTGCTTTCTGCAGCTACATGATAAAAAGCACTTTTAATACCAAACGGCTTCAGTGCATTCTCAATATAAGCTCCTACATAACCACCTACAAAACCTGTGGCAATCACCTCTGCTCCGTAAATTGAAGCCGGCTTGGATACATTCAGACCTTTTCCACCAGGAACATAAGTACATTCCTTTTACACTATTCACTTCTCCAGTCTTAAAGTTATTTACCACATACCGCTTATCAATGGCTGCATTTAATGTTACTGTCAGTATCATATGCTCAATCCTCATTCGTCAGAAGAATCTTCCCCTTTACAAGACCAGGTGTCTTATAGAGCTGAATGCTTCCTGAGCCTGACTCATTGGCATTTTACGATAAATAAATCCCGGATCAAATTTCAGCTGACCGGTTGCAAAATAATGAGCTGTAAGATCCCACTCTTTGCCTGGGAACGGGGAACTATAGGACATCCAGGAGCCTGTAAGTTTGAATTCTTTACGATTCATATTCTCCCACTGCTTTGGTGTAAATGTAAGATCTGCATGAGGTGTTCCAATGAAGCATACGTGTGCCTTATTCGCAGCAAGTTCAAATGCCATATGCATAGTCGGAACCTGTCCGGCTGTTTCAAACACATATTCATAGCCCTTACCACCGGTAATTGCCATAGCCTCTTCCATATAATTCTTTTTGGTTGTATTGATAACTGCATCTGCGCCCATTCTCATGGCAAGATCCAGGCGTTCCTCACTAATATCAAATACGACAACCTTCTTGGAACCAAAGATCTTTGCCCACTGCATTGTGAATATGCCAATTGTTCCACATCCTAAAATTGCTACGCAGCGACCGCCCTGATAATCATTCTGAAGGAGTCCATGAAGAGCAACTGTGGATGGCTCGAACATTGCACCCTGTTCATAGGAAATAGACGGATCAAAAGGAATCGCATTCTGCTCTGGAATTACTACATAATCCGCATTACTTCCCTGCTGCCTGGAACCGATAAAACTGTAATGCTTACATAAGGAGAAGTTTCCATTCTGACAATCATCACACTTCATGCACGGAAGAAGCGGAGCCCCGGAAACGCGGTCGCCAACTTTCACCTTGGTGACCCCTTCGCCAACTTCTACTACATCACCAGAAAACTCATGTCCAAGAACGATAGGATAAAAATGAACACCATGATTCAATACTCGCGGAACATCAGAGCCACAAATGCCGGAAGCTTTTACTTTAATCTTTACCCATCCTGGTTTTGCCTGCGGTTCTTCGATTTCCTGGTACTGTACATCCTCGTTTGCAACTACAACTGCTGCTTTCATCTTGAAATACCTCCTTACTTCCGTACCATCATAGCTTTCAGAGATTCATATAAATCCCTATATGTACGGTATGTCTTATTATAAACTTCTTTATTCTCAGGATTGGGCTCATGGCGTCTTGTCTCTTTCACTGTCATGGAAACCGCTTCCTCGTAATCTTTATAAAATCCAACTCCTACGCCAGCCAGGATTGCAGCACCTAATGTGGTTGCTGTATCGGAAGCAGGGGACCACCACTGCCTTGCCTGTCACATCAGCCTTAATCTGAGTCCAGAGAAGGGAATTGGCTGAACCTCCCATAGCACGAAGAACTTCTGCTTTAGCACCTGCTGCTTCAGCCACCTCCAGATTATGTCGCAGGGAAAATGCTACGCCCTCCATACAGGCTCTTACCATGTGTCCCTTGGTCTTAGCAAAATCAAGGCCATAGAAAACGCCGTTGGCGTATGGATTCCAGACAGGGGATCTCTCCCCGGACATATATGGAAGGAACACAACGCCTTCACTTCCGGCTGGTACTGCCTCGGCAATTTCATTCAGTTGTTCCAGAGAGGATTTCCCGGTATCCGCCTTGCGGCTCCTCTCATAAGCTGCAATCTCAAACCAGCGCATGACACCGCCGCCTCCTGTAGTTCCTCCCCTGAAGAAGCCACTGCCCTGGCACTACGTGATATCCCAAGATCAGGCTTGGATCTGCTTTATATGTATCGGTGCAGATGCTCATGCCACCAGCCTGTCCACCCTGCTCCTGGGTCTCCCCGGATGAATCACCCCCGCACCAAGTGTCCCACAGGCTGCATCCAGACCGCCGGCCACTACAGGAGTTCCGACAGCCAGTCCACTCTGGGCTGCTGCCTCTTCCGTCACAGTTCCCACTACCTTATCGCACGCAACAATCTCCGGAAGGAAATCCACAGGAATTCCCAGTTTCTCACATCACTTCATCCCAGGTACCAGTACGCATATCAAAGCAATGCAGACCATATCCCTGTGAAAGATCCTGTGTGATGGCACCAGTCAGTCTGTAAGCAATAAAGCTGTTTGACTGAAGGATCTTGTAAATCTTATTATATACTTCAGGCATATTCTCCTTATACCAGAGAATCTTCGCTGTGGTATAAGAAGGCTGAAGAGAATTACCGGCAACATTGAAAATATTCTCACTGCCGATTTCATTATTGAGTCTGTCGCAGATTTCCTGGGCTCTTGTATCCATCCAGATAGGTGTATCTGTCAGAACATTTCCCTCATGGTCAATGGCAATAGCCGACCAGCTCTGCCCATCAATTCCCACTCCGGCAATCTGCTCTCCTGAAATATTACCTGTCTTCAGGCATTCGCAAATAGCGCCGCAAACCGCATGCCACCATTCATCCGGCTTCTGCTGCGCCCATCCCTCATGAGGATAATAAACAGGGTAATCCCCATTGGCGGAAGCCATCACCTTTCCGTTCTTGTTAAATATGGCAACCTTGCACGCGCTGGTTCCAATATCAATTCCTAATAAATAGTCTTTGCTCATCCTTGTCTCCTTATGGATTTCCCCATAAAAATATCAGTCTGAAGTTTCCGTACAATATGGTCAGGAAGCTCCCTCTTCCGTCAAGCCGTTCCAAAGCATGATCTGTGCTGTTTCCCTTGCAATTTTCTCTGTAGGCTGTGAAACAATGGTAAGTGCAGGTCTGCATGCACGGGCAAAAGGCAGATTGTCAAATCCCACCAGGGAAATCTCCTCTGGCATGGATACTCCCATCTCGTTAAGCCCGATCACTGCCCCCATAGTCATCTCATAGTTTGTCACAAAAACAGCTGTCATATCAGGATTCTCTTTCACCAGCTCTTCTACTGCCTGAACGCCTCCCTGGATCGTGTAATCACCATGGCAGATCAGCTTTTCATCAACCGCAATTCCATGATCCTTAAGGGCTTTCATGTATCCTAACATACGCTGTCTGGCAGTGAATACCTCATCCGGGTCCACCGATCAGACCAATCTTCTGATGCTGTTCTTCTACCAGCATGCCAACAGCCTTCTCAGCTGCATTTACATTATCCACCAGCACACAGTCGCAGGATATTCCCTGGATCACGGTCGATAAGCACAATGGGTTTACCTGTTTTCTGAAATTCATTCAGATGGGCTCCAGTCATATCTACCGGCATATTGATAATTCCATCCACACGTTTCCGGGTAAGGAAATCCACTGCTTCTTTTTCAAGCTTCTTATCTGTTCTGCAGTCACAGACAATCGCTGCATATCCATGGCTTCGGAGGATATCCTCCATTCCACTGATGATTTCTGCGCAGAAAACATTGTTCAGCTCTGGAATCACAACCACCACTGTCTTGGTCGCATTGGTCTTCAGACCGCGGGCAACTTCATTTACTTCGTAATGTAATTCTTCGATGGCTTCTTCGATCTTGATACGGTTCTTCTCTCTTACATTCCCCCATTGAAATAAGAGGAAATCGTTGCCAGACCAAGTCCTGTCCGTCTGGCAATATCTTTCATCGTCGCTGCCATAAATCAGCCTCTTACTCAGCCTTTCCGTCACAGCCGCAAACTTTCATACGGGCCATTACAAGCTCTTTCACAGCTGCAATTCCAGCCTTGCCATATGCCTTAGGATCAAATACCTTCTCATCCTCAAGTGTCTCTCTGACAGCCTTGGAGTATGCTGCACGAAGCTCGGTGGCAAAATTAACCTTACAGATTCCTCTCTTTACGCAATCCATAACATCCTCATCGCTAAGACCGGAAGCGCCATGAAGAACCAGCGGAATATCTACAACTTCACGAATTTCACTTAAACGCTCCTTATCAAGAACAGGAGTTCCCACATAGAAGCCATGTGCTGTGCCGATTGCTACTGCAAGAGAAGTAACGCCTGTGCGCTCTACAAATTCTCTGGCTTCCTGTGGATCGGTATTGGTATCTGCAACTGCAACCAGATCATCTTCCTTACCACCTACCTTACCAAGTTCTGCCTCGCATGGGATTCCCATAGAAGCTGCTACGTCAGCCACCTTCTTGCTCACCTCAATGTTTCCTTCATAGTCCAGCTTAGAACCGTCAATCATCACGGAAGTATATCCAGCCTTCAGTGCCTTCATCGCAAGATCAAAACTACTGCCATGGTCAAGGTGCAGGCAAACTGGAACGGAAGCCTTTGCAGCTTCTGCTGCAACGATTGCCCTGATAGGTCTCAAGAGTGCCATATTTAATAGTAGATGGAGTAGTCTGGATCATAACAGGTGCTTTCAGCTCCTCAGCTGCCTGAATGATCGCTTTCACCATCTCCATATTCTCTGCATTAAACGCACCCACTGCGTAACCGCCCTGCTGAGCCTTCAACAACATTTCCTTAGATGTAACAAGTGGCATATTCTCCTCCTTCTGCCTGCTGATACAGGCCGTGAATCTTCTGTTTTTTGAAAACCGAAACGTTTCTGTTTTAGTTCATATTAACTCTTTTCCAAATTTCTGTCAACAGTAAATATTTCATCTTTTTTGCGTAAAATTTTACCTTGAAAAATCCAGCAAAGAAAGGTAACTTATAGAGTAGAATACTTTCGGAACCGGTATCAGTTTTTATAGATTACTGTGCCAGATTTCTGAGAAAGAACGAAGGGAGAATATATTATGTTAAAAGGAATTCCAGAAATACTTTCACCACAGCTTTTAAAAGTTTTATGCGAGATGGGACACAGCGACCGCATCGTGATCGCTGACGGCTACTTCCCAGTAGAATCAATGGGTAAAGATGCAATTGTTGTTCGCTGCGACGGACATGGAGTTCCAGAACTTCTGGACGCTATCCTTACTGTTATCCCTCTTGATTCTTATGTAGAGAAACCAGTTACCCTGATGGAAGTTATGCCTGGCGATCCGGTAAAAACTCCAATCTGGGATACATACAAAGAGATTGTTTCCAAACATGATGAGCGTGGCGCCGAGGCAGTTGGAAATATCGAGCGTTTCGCATTTTATGAAGAGGCAAAGAAAGCATATTGTATTATCGCTACAGGTGAGAAAGCTGTTTACGCAAACGTTATGCTTCAGAAAGGTGTTGTTATCAACAAATAATTTTTTATTTCAGCTAAAAAGCTCCGTCGGATTCCCGGCGGAGCTTTTATTATTCATGTTTATTATGATTCACTATTTTTTTCCTTTTTTCTTAAGGAGCCAGATTACCACTGCGATGCCAATGATAATAACTACAACCAGAATCCAGATAACAGAATTCATTCCTTTATCTGTGCTCTCCACATTTTCGCTGGACGCTTTCTGTTCTGCACTTTCTGAAGGAGCAACTGTTACTGTTGCCTCTTCTGTAGGCGCAATAGTCACACTTGGCTCCGGGGTGGGAGTACTTGTCTCTGTTGGTTCCGGAGTAGGAGTACTTGTCTCAGTCGGCTCCGGGGTAGGAGTGCTCGCCTCAGTTGGTTCCGGGGCAGGAGTGCTCGCTTCAGTCGGCTCAGGGGCAGGAGTACTTGTCTCAGTTGGCTTTGAAGCTGCAGTTGCTTTCTTAGTCGGTTCCGGAGCAGGAGTACTCGTCTCAGTTGGCTTCGGAGCAGGAGTACTTGTCTTCTCAGGCTTCGAGGTAGGAGTGCCTGTTGGCTCTGCCTCCGCATCACCGATATCTTTGCCTTCGGTACCTGCTTTTCCAACTTCAGAAGTATTCTCTCCAGCCTGAACAGATTGGGAACCGTCTTCCGCTTCTTTCTCAGTTTCAGAACAAGTTCTACTGTACTCTCTTCCGTATTGGTGGCTTCTGCAATATTTACCCAGCCAGAAACATCACCAGCCTCTGTGTGTCCCCAGATACCATCTTTACCAGTATCTACTTCTGTATCAATATATAACTTCTCACCATTCGCTATATTACAGCCTCCGGAAACTGTGCCATACTTTTTCCCAGGTCCTTTATACAGACATACAGAACCGTCTTCCTTAGCATTCACTGTAATACTGTAATTCGCATCCTTGCTTCCGTATAAGGCAAGCTCTGATGCCACTGCCTCGGCAAGAGTAGCCGGCTTCAGATAATTCTCTTCCAGGAAACCAAACATGCCATGAAGCTGAGCATATACCCATACCTTTCCAGCTTCATCTGTGGTCTCTCCTTCTACATGGATCGCAGTTCCATTAGGAATCAGCTCATCATTCAGCTTCGGGCTGGAAGCATCTGCCTCTGAATACATGTCAACACCGCCATCAGGCGATTCTACAATCATATAGTAATCTGTTTTATAATCAACCTGCTGTGTCTTTCCTGCATCTGCAAAAACTCCCACAGTCATGCAGAAAGTAAGAAGCACAGCCAGCAGCATTCCCAGCTTTTTCTTCATATATATCCTCTTTTCCCTCTTGTATACATTTTCTGTTTTTCATTGTAACACACCAGGAAAAACTTGCAACCATTTTCTCATATTTTCCCATTATTTTACAGCAACAGTTACTATTCACCGGAAAGGTTCCGCGAGGTGTTTTTATAAACAATTTCACAGAAAAACCAGGGAATCCTGGCATGAAATCATGCGGATGTATGTCCGATAAAGGTTCCCAGACAGTAAAAGAGCGAGACAAAAGTCCCGCTCTCTCAGCTTTCCTTCATTGTCCTGGGGGAGTGAAAGAAAGCAGTTAAATTATAAAAAGCTAATTATTTGTAAAGAGGTCCATAATTCTTGCATGCGCGGAAATCTGCACCTTCTTTGTCCATTCCGAATGCATTCCATGCTGCCGGACGATAAATGTCTTTCTCAGGAACGTTGTGCATGGATACCGGGATACGAAGCATAGAGCACATTGTGATAAGATCTGCACCAATGTGTCCGTAGGAGATTGCTCCATGGTTTGCACCCCAGTTGTTCATTACATCATAAGCTGTCTTGAACGGTCCTTCTTTGCCATCGCATCTTGGAGCGAACCATGTGCATGGCCATGTGTAGTCTGTACGTTTCCAGAGTTTGTCAGATACTTCTGCCGGAAGAGCTACTGTCCATCCTTCAGCGATCTGCAGAACCGGTCCAAGTCCTTTGACAAGGTTCAGACGGATCATAGTTGCAGGCATCTGAGCTTTTGTTTCGTAACGGCTGGAGTATCCGCCTCCACGGAAGTATCCGTTGTCGGCCATACACCATTCTGTGTTATCCATGATTGCTTTCTGGTCTTCTTCTGTGATATCCCACCACTGTTTCATAACAGCATTGCCGTTTTCATCTTTAGCTTCGCCGTTAGCATCGAGGCATGCAGCACCGGAGTTGATCAGGTGAAGGAATCCGCCAGCTTCTTTTGCAACACCTTCAAGGTCATATCCTGTAGCTTTCTTAACAGCTTCCGGGCTCCAGTATGTACGAACGTCAGCGAAAATCTGTGCTCTGTTTGTAAGGAGTTTCATGAACAGCATTCCAAGGCCATTAAGAACATCGTTCTCTGTAGCCAGGATGTATGGTTCACGTGCTCCGTTCCAGTCAAAGGAGGTGTTCAGCATAGCTTCTGCGAAGTCACCGTTCGGATAGAAGTCTGTCCACTGTCTCTGTCCCTGGAAACCAGCTGCCAGAGCGTTGTGTCCGATTGCTTCTTCGGAGAATGCAGGATCAAGGTTATCACAGCCGTTCATCAGTTCTTTGATGATAACTGCCATCTTAACTACAAATTCAAACTGCTCTTCTTTCTTTTCTGGTGAGAACTGCAGTTCTTCAGGGTTCTTGTCCCAACCAATCTTACATGTTTCTTTCGCCCATTTGAGAGCTTTTTCGAATTCTGCGTGATCGTAGATACCTTCTGTCATACGACGGATGATCTCAACCTCATCAACGGATTCAACACGCATTCCAAGATAGGATTCGATGAAATCGGAATCAATGATAGATCCACCGATACCCATTGTAACGGAACCGATCTGCAGATATGATTTTCCTCTCATGGAAGCTGCTGCAACTGCTGCACGTCCGAATCTGAGTAATTTTTCTTCAACGTCTGCCGGGATAGATGTGTCATCAGCTTCCTGAACATCATGTCCATAGATACCGAATGCCGGAAGACCTTTCTGTGCATGTGTAGCAAGTACGGAAGCAAGGTAAACTGCTCCTGGTCTTTCTGTTCCATTGAAGCCCCATACAGCTTTGATTGTCTGAGGATCCATATCCATTGTTTCTGCGCCATAGCACCAGCATGGTGTAACTGTAAGTGTAATGTCAACGCCTTCTTTACGGAATTTGTCAGCACATGCAGCACTTTCACCTACACGTCCGATTGTTGTATCAGCAATAACAACTTTAACTGGCTCGCCGTTGGAATATCTCAGATTTTCCTCGAAAAGTTTTGCAGCGGATTTAGCCATGTTCATTGTCTGCTCTTCAAGAGATCCTCTGACATCGAGTGCTCCTCTACGTCCATCGATTGTTGGTCTGATACCGATAACCGGATAGCTGCCTACTAATCTGCTCTTTGCCATGATTCATTACCTCCATAATAAATATATTCTTTTTTAAGAGGTTTCACTAAAAACCTCTCTGTTTCCTATATTTCATAGTATACAATTGCCAAACGTTAATTACTTGTGTTATAATAGCAAAAAACAGTACAATATTCACTTTTTTTATGATTATTTTGTAAAAAATCCATCAAATTAACTTAAGGAGGAATTTATTTTGCAGGATCTGGACCATAATGAAGACCGTTTAAAGGGGAACATATGATTTTCCTTTTGAATTTCATCATATCGACCACAATCATCCCCGCTACGTGATGTCCTATCACTGGCATGTCGAATATGAGATTATTCGTATTCTGGATGGCTCACTCACTGTCACTTTAGACGAAAAAAAGTTTCATTGCAACTGCTGGAGATATCATTTTTGTACATAGTGGAATCCTCCACAGTGGAATTCCTGATAATTGTCTTTATCAGTGCATTGTTTTCGACGGAAATGTTTTCCTCAAAAATAATTCTGTTTGTGCAGGATATATGCAGAAGATTATTCATCAGGAAATTCTGATCTATCATCATTTTACACCAAAGCATATAGAAATCTGCAATACAATAAACAGTCTTTTTTGATTCTCTTTGGAAAAGAGAACCTGGCTGAAGCTCACTGTAATTGGACAATTTTACCACTTTTTCGGCATTATTTTTAGTAATCATTACTATCTTGAAAGTATAACACGCGCAAGACGTGATTATAAGAGAATTTTACAGCTGAAACAGGTACTTGATTTCATTGAGCACAACTATACGGGGGCTCTGACACTAAAACAGCTTTCGGCCTCCGTATCCATGTCACCCAAATACTTTTGCCGTTTTTTCTCGAAATGACCCATCAGACTCCTGTGGATTATCTGAACAGGCAGCGCATTGAGAGAGCCTGCTATGAAATCTCCACAACCGATGATTCTATTACAGATATTGCATATCGAAATGGATTTAATGATCTGAGCTATTTTATACGTACATTTAAAAAATACAAAGGAACTACACCAGGAAAATATAAGAAAAGCTGATTAGGAGGGCGAGCATTGGCCGGATGCCCGCCCACAAAAAAAGAATTGACTTCTTTTTTCTCTTATTTCTCAGATATGCTAAAGATGTGATTTTTTTCGTCGTAAGAAAAACGACAGAGAATCATTCCTGTATTTTTTACAGGCTACGTTGACGCATTTTATGCGTTTTCTTTTGCTGTTAAGACTCGAAAAAAGCCATAGCTTATTCTTGTTTTTCGCTATATATGCCATTTTTTTCCAGAATGGTCTCTTATTCCAGGACCCTTATGTAGCAGGTTTTCAAGTAACCGGATGATGGAATTGCTGCTGATCGCAGATTAGCCCATGGCAGAAAACTGTCCGCACATACTGCTGCAGAACGCCGCAGAAAATCAGAAATTGTTTTTCTCTTTCGTTTCTTTTATTCTAACAAAAGCCGGTTGCCATTACAACGAAATTCGGTCGTAAAATTCTCACATAATTCGACACTTAAATGATAAATTTTATCTGTAACTGAAGTTTTCCTTTTTTTTCTGAAACGTGCTATAATATTTTCAATTAGAAGCAACTAACATAAGTATGACGAAAGGAAGCTGTTGAATCATGGGAAGATGTTATCATTTATCAAAAACTGTTACGGAAGACCTGGCAAATAAAATCATAAAAGAACTGACAGAGCGAGGCGATGTGAAACACGCCAGAATCTCCGCTGACGGACGTTATCTTCATGTGGATACTATTGACGGAGAATTTTCCGTGGTAATGTATTCAGCAGTAAATATCTGCAGCCGTATTGCAAACTGCGAGCTGTCCTTTGTGAAATTTGATTACACAGCTTAGAGCGTGTTTGAAAACATACCGCCAGGACATTTATGGCAAATCTATTAAAAAAGGGAGATTAAATTATGCAGCAGATTACATTAAAAATAGACGGAATGATGTGTGGAATGTGTGAATCCCACATTAACGAAAGTATTCGTAATAACTTTTCTGTAAAAAAAGTCACCTCGTCCCATACAAAAGGAGAGACGGTTATCCTTACAGAAAATGATCTTGATGAAGCAAAACTGAAAGAGACTATTGATAAAACGGGTTATAAACTGCTTTCTGTCTCAAAAGCTCCGTACGAAAAAAAGAAAAGGCTTTTTCTCTTTCCTGAAAAAATAGCCTTTCCCTGTCATAATCCTTGTACTATATTCCAACTACAATATTTCCGGTAATACGGACAATGCATATTCTGCCAGGCTGTGATCTTCCTCTCCTGTGCCTCCGCTTATACCAAGACCTCCGATAATCGTATCTCCGGATTTCAGCGGCACGCCGCCTCCGAAAATCACGATTTTTCCACCATCCATCTTATCTACGCCATAAAAAGGTTCCGCCTGGCTGAGCCAGTTTGGATAATTCCATGGTGGACATCTTCACCGCAACAGAAGTATAAGCTTTTTTCAAGGCGACATCAAAGCTTACCAGAAATGCTCCGTCCATTACATGAACGGCAATTGGATTTCCTTCCGGACCACAAACTGCAATCACCGCTTTCTTACCGCGACGAAGGGCTTCCTGTTCGATTTTCCCCGATCAGCTTCTTCGCTCCATCCAGTGTAATCTTATTCTGCATACCCATGCGGCGCAGTACTGCCTGAATTACAGCTTCGTCTACAGAATCAGAGATACCAGATATGAGAGAATTTTTCAACTTTCGTATCCACGCTCACGCTTCCTCCTGCCACTTTCTCAGTTCCACTTGCATGTAGTTCCGTATTTTCAGAAGATGCGTCAGTTTCTACAAGCTTTGACGTTCCCGTCTTCTGACCTGCTGCCTCCGCTTCTTCGTAGCGTGCAAGCACATACAGATAGTCGGCCAGACGGTTCATATATTTCTTGCTTCCTGTGTCAGAACCAAACTTTACACTTACAGCGGCAAGATCACGCTCCGCTCTTCTGGACACAGCACGAGTTACATCAATCTCTGCAGACAAGCGACAAGCCCCAGGTAATGAGGACTCCTTCGGCATATGAAAAAAGCCCCGTCAAACGGTCAATCTCTTCCTCTAAAAGCTCTGTCTTGTCATCATTGATCTTATACTCTCTATTATATGGATCTGCCACTCCTGCATCAATTCTGGTCAGATTTTCCTGGATCTTCTCCAGAAAACGGATGGTATCTCCATCTCTGATCATGGTTTTCAACACTCCAATATGGCAGGAAAGTTCATCTATGGTTCCCTCCAGCTGGATTCGGTCATCCGCTTTGGAAACGTTTTTCGTATGGACAAGATTGGTAGTTCCCTTGTCACCATTCTTTGTATAAATACTCATACGACTTTCTCCTGACATTTTACCCATCCGGCAAAATGGATTTTATTATGCACCAATACACTGAATATAAGACAATATCTCGTGCAAAAACAGAAAATAATCCACATTATCTTACATTCACTACATTAGTTATAAACAGACTCTGGACAAATACACGCAGTTCCACCGTATCTGTCCAAAGTCTCTTATATGTTACCGGGCACAAAGTGAACAGCAACTCTTAAATTCATTAAAATGACCACAATTTCTTGTAGATCTTCACAATATCCTCTTTCGTTGGTACTCTTGGATTGGCAGTTGTGCAGGCATCAGCAAGCGCCAGA
>VOFF01000788.1_pt1 | contig 35567 bp, 52 predicted proteins | sample 5384061 | NCBI WGS metagenome assembly VOFF01 (sample SAMN12384725, study PRJNA508395) | human gut metagenome | isolation source: healthy gut E | host: Homo sapiens | reverse complement strand
CTGGCGGAATCCACCTGTATTATGCCGAGGGGTATTCCACGGAGGAGATCGCCGGGCTGCTGGACATTCCGGCGGCCACCCGCACGGCTCCGCCGGGCCCGAAAAAGACTCAAAGACCTGCTGGGAGGAGACGACCATGAAGAAGAACGACTATCAGAATTTGATGGAGCATATCCAGCCCCCGCCGGGCTGAATGACCGGGTGCTGTCCGCCGCCCGGCAGACGGCGGGAGCGCAGAAGGAGACGACCGGCCCCAAACATCTGGCGCCCGGAAAGCGGCGCCCGGTGCTCCGGGCGGCAGTATGCGCCGCCTGTGCACTGGCGCTGGTGGTAGGTTCTGTAACGCTGGGGCCCATTGGCGGCGGAGAGCCCGGAGAGAGCGGCGCGCCGGTAACAGCCCTGCCCAGCTTCTCCTTCGGCCTGACGGCTTATGCCGCTGACACGGGGGAGCGTTACGAGGCGAACGCCAACGGGGGGCTGGCCTTCAGCACAGCCGGTCAAGTCTCCTGGTCTGCCGAGGGCGGCCACTACACCGGCTGTCTGTTCCAGGTGACCGGGGAGAACATTCGAACCATTTCCCTTGCCATTGACCGAGAGGCGCTGTACCGCAGCAGAACTCTGACCAACCTCTCCAGAGAAGAGGTGCAGAACTATCTCGATGCCGAGGCCAACGGCACGGAGTACCGGCTTTCCAGCGGCGAAGGAGTGATCCATGCCGTTTATGGCGAGGAGGAAGAGGGGCCCCTGACCATGGAGGTGGTGACGGATCTGGGCGCTGCCGTCACGGAGGGCTATGACCCGGAGGTGCGCTATGGATTCCTGATTCCGGACACCGGCGATATCGACTGGGACAGGGATCCCCGGGGTGGCGAATCAGGAGAGCATCGACCGGATGGACGGCGCTCGGCTGACGGTGACGGTGACCTTCACTGACGGTTCGGAGCAGACCAAGACCTACACGCTGTCCACAGGGCGGCTGAAGGTGGAATATGACGCAAACAGCCCCGGCGGGATCCTCCTGCCCCAGCTGGCCGGTGATGAAGACCCGTGGCTCTACGGCGTCTATGCGGTGGATGAGACGGCCAGCCGTTTCCTCCAGTGGCCGGTGCAGGGAGCCAACACCATCAGCCTCTCCAACCCCTATTGTACCCCCCGGTGGCAGCCGGGCGGCAAGACCTGTGAAACTCACACCGGAATCGACATTGCCGCGCCGGAGGGCGAGGCAGTCCTGGCCGCAGCGGGCGGCACTGTGGTGGAGTCCGGCTATGACGTGGAGCGAGGCAATTATGTGGTGATCGACCACGGGGACGGCCTTTCTACCCTATATGGCCAGTGCCGGGACTTTACGGTGGAGGAGGGCGACACCGTCCGGGCCGGGGAGATGATCGGTGCCGTGGGGAAGACCGGCATGGCAACAGGGGCCCATCTCCACTTTGAGGTCCGCCAGGACGGAGAGCCCCAGAACCCGGTGGCCTATTTTGACAGCGACGTGCGGGACACCCTCCGCATGGGCTGACCGGTCCTCTGTGAAAGAACAGTGAGCGCGGCGCGGAACAAATTCCGCGCCGCGCCTCGTTTTCGGCTGGGGTCAGGCCGGGGCCTGCGGGCAGCCCGTCGGGCCTCCGCTTTTTTCTCCAGGTTGGAGACCACCAGGGCGCAGGCAGCGTCGCCCGTGATGTTCACCGTGGTGCGGCCCATGTCGAAGATGCGGTCCACGCCGATGACCAGGCCGATGCCTGCCACCGGCAGATTCACGCTCTCCAGCACCATGGTCAGCATCACCACGCCGGAGCCGGGGACACCCGCGGTTCCGATGGAGGCCAGGGTGGCGGTGAGCACAATGGTGATCATTTGGCCCAGGGTCAGGTCCACTCCGTAGCAGGTGGCGATGAACACGGCGCACACGCCCTGGTAGATGGCGGTGCCGTCCATGTTGATGGTGGCGCCCAGGGGCAGGACGAAGCTGGCGATGTCCCGCCGGGCGCCCAGCCGCTCCGTGCACTCCAGGTTCAAAGGCAGGGTGCCCACGGAGGAGGCAGAGGAGAAACGCCATGGCCATGGCCGGGAACATCCCCCTTGAAGAAGGCCAGCGGACTCACGCCGCCCAGGGCCTTTACCGTGGCAGAGTAGACGATGACGGCGTGGAGGAAGTACCCGATATAGGCGCACAGCAGCACCAGGCCCAGATTGCCCAGGATCTGGGGACCGTTTTCCGCCACCACCGGCAGGATCAGGCAGGGCAGAACACGCCGATGGGGGAGAGGCGCAGGATGATGTCCATGACCTTCATGCAGACCTCTGTAAGGCTGTCCACCAGCGCCGCTGCGGGCCGTCCCTTCTCTCCGGCGGCCAGGATGCCGAAGCCGAACAGCAGCGCCGCCACGATCACCTGCAGCATGGAGGCGTTGGCAAAGGGGCGATGATGTTGGAGGGGAAGATGTCCACCAGCGTGTCCATGAAGCCGGCGGTCTCACCGGGCTCAAAGGTGACACCGGTGGGGTCGATGACCGTGAAGAAGCCCCTTGAACAGGTTGGCCAGGAACATGGCCAGCACGATGGCCCCGGCAGTGGTGCAGGTATAATACACCAGCGTTTTGACGCCGATGGAACCCACCTTGCGGATATCGCTCATGGAGATGATGCCGGAGAGAATGGAGAAAAGACGATGGGCACCACCACGAACTTCAGCAGGTTCAGGAAAATGGTGCCGAAGGGCTTGATATAGCTGACGGCAAAGGTGGGATTTCCCGTGAAGGCCATGCCGACCGCGATGCCTAACCCCAGCGCCAGAAAGATTTGGAGGGAGAGAGGAATTTTTTTCTGCTTCATATACGCGCTCCTTTGCTTGGTGAACTGTTGTCCAGGGCCATTCGGCGGAAAGACCGCCCGAAATGGCCGAAAACTAATCTAGTATATCAAAAAAACTGGGACAGCACAACCCTCTTTTGCAACAGAGTGCCCATTTCCGCTGCTTAGAAACCTGATTTCAATTTCTGTTTATTTTGTCAGGAAGGCGGAGGGTATAGATACGATCCCGGCATGGATGGCAGAGATGGAGAAGAGAACCTGGCATCTCCACTGGGCGGCGTGGGAAAAGCGGCGGATCCGGGCTCGAACATTGACGGCCTGTAAAGAGTCCCCGGACAGAAAACGACCTCTCCCGATCCGGAGGCCGTTTGTTCAGTCATGGGCGTGAGGCAGGTTCCAGCGGAAGTGGGCGGAGAGGATGCGGACGGCGACCACAAGCGCACTGCCGCAGAGCATGGCGGCCATCTCCCCGCCAGGGGCCAGAGGACCACGCAGGCCAGCGCCCCGGCCAGGGAGGCGGAGGCATAGACATGCTTGACGAAGATGTAGGGGGTGTCGCCGGCCAGCACGTCCGCAGCACGCCGCCGCCCACGCCGGTAACCACGCCCACAAAACACCAGCAGGAACAGGGTGGGGCGGGCCGCGTGTTCATAGGCAATGCGGATGCCCGCCACAGTGAAAATGCCAAGGCCCGCGGAGTCCATAATCAGCAGCACCAAGTCGTAGAGCCGCTGGTCCCACATGAGGAGCCGCCGGATGCGGGGCAGAAACAGCACCAGGGAGGTCAGCAGGGCCACCACGGCGTAGATGGGATCCTGGAAGGTGCCCGGCGGCGTGATGCCCAAGAGCAGGTCCCGGATGACGCCGCCGCCCACCGCGGTGGTGAGGCCCAGAATGCAGACGCCGAAAACGTCCATGTTCTTTTTCAGGCCGGTGATGGCGCCGGAGGCGGCAAAAGCGAGCGTCCCAACCAGCTCCAGGATCAGAAACAGCTGTTCCATGGCCGTCACCGGGCGTCCTGCCGGACCATCTCCATAAAGGCGGAGGCCGCGGCGGTGGGCGTCACGTCCCGCAGGGTGCACATGTCCACGCTGCGGGCAGGAATGGTGAAGTCGGTTTTCAGCAGGCGGATGTCCCCGCTGTCCAGGGCCTTCTGCACAAACTCCAGCGTCACACCGGCCACCCCCAGGCCGATCCGGGCCAGGGATACCAGGAGGCTCCGGGAGGAGAGCTCGATTTCCGGCGTCAGGGTGATACCGCTTTGCAGAAAGTACTGCTCCAGAAACACCCGGCTGCTGGCCTTGCGCTCCAGCAGAATCAGGGGGAAGCTTGCAATCTCCTGCCGGGTGTAGACGTGGTCGAAGTCGCAGTCGTAGCCGCTGCCCGCCACAAAGACGGAGTGGGTGGAAAAGCAGGACCAGGTATGCAGCGCGGCGGGGTCCGTGGGGGGAGGAGGCAAAGGCGATGTCCACCGCGCCGGATTTGAGCAGGCTGAGCACCTTGGCGCTGCGGCCGCTGACGATCTTGAGCCGGATGCCCGGGTGCTGGCGGTGGAAGGCCTCCAAATATGGCGTCAGGAAAAAGCTGGTGACAGTGTCGCTGGCGCCGATGGTCAAGGGGTGCCCAGCAACAGCTGCTGGGCCTGGGACAGCTTGTCCTCCCCCTGTGGCCAGCAGGCCCAGGGCGCTGCGGGACATACTGGTAGAGCATCTGCCCCTCCCAGGTGAGGGGGAGACGCCCCGGGACTGCGGGCGAACAGGCGGGCCTGGAGCGCCGTCTCCAGCTGCTTGATAGACTGGCTCACCGCCGACTGGGAGATGTAGAGGTTTTTTGCCGCCAGGGAGATGTTGCCCGTCTCCGCCACCTCTTTGAACACTCGGTACAGCTCCAGCTTGACCGCCATGGATCATCCCTCCAGCAATCAGAATTTCTTATAGTGTCCGGAATCATTATAAGGGATGACTGGAGGAAACGCAACGGCGGCGGAAAAATTTTCGGTTTTTTTTGCAAGCGGGACGGTTTTTGGTATACTAACACATTAGATTGTAAAGACGGGAGGCGCGCTATGCTGTATCACATTCTGGCAGTGGGCGACGTGGTGATGGAGCCCGGCCTCCGCCATCTGGAGCGGCACCTGCGGCCCTCCAGAAGTGGAAGACCATCGACTTCACGGTGGTGAACGGCGAGAATGCCGCCGGAGTGGGGCTGACCCGCGACCAGGCGGAGCGGATCTACGACGCCGGTGCCGACGTGGTGACCTTGGGGAACCACGCCTTCGGCAAGAGCCAGATTGCGGATTTCCTGGAGGACGCGCCCTGGCTGCTGCGGCCCGCCAACTACACCGGCCGGGCCCCGGGCCGGGGCTGCGGTGTTTACGACCTGGGCGGCGTCCGGATCCGGGTGCTGAACCTGATCGGCCGGTGCGACCTGGCCTGGGGGCGGACAACCCCTTCACGGCGGCGGACCGGCTGCTGGAGAGAGACGCGGCGGACTTCACCCTGGTGGACTTCCACGCGGAGGCAACCAGTGAGAAACTGGCCATGGGCTACTATCTGGACGGGCGGGTGTCCGCCCTGTGGGGGGCCCATACCCACGTGCCCACCGCCGACGAGCGGGTGTGTCCCAGGGGCACGGGCTATATTACGGATTTGGGAATGACCGGGTCCATCGAGTCGGTGCTGGGCATCGACCCCGGCAGTCCGTGGAGGGATTCCTGGGCGGCCTGCCGGGCCGCTACCGGGCGCCGGAGGGACCCGCCAAGCTCCAGGGGCCATCTTCACGCTGGACAGCGCCACCGGACTGTGCACCGCCGTGGAGCGGATCGACGTACGGTGACCGGGACGATTTCAAACCGGCTGGTTAAAATTTCAGATAGAGAGGAACGAACCATCATGTCCATTGAAAAAGTCAGAGCATATTTCAAGCCCCTCGGCATCGAAGAGCGAATCCGGGAGTTCGATGTTTCCTCCGCCACGGTGGAGCTGGCGGCGGTGGCCGTGGGTGTGGAGGGCGCCCGCATTGCCAAGAGCCTTAGCTTCAAGGTGGAGGACCAGCCCATCATCATTGTGGTGGCGGGGGACGCCAAGGTGGACAACAGCCGCTACAAGGCCCAGTTCCACACCAAGGCCAAAATGCTGACCCATGAGGAGGCCCACGAGCTGATCGGCCACGACGTGGGCGGCGTGTGCCCCTTTGCCCTGCCGGAGGATGTGAAGGTGTACCTGGATGTGTCCATGAAGCGGTTCGAGACGGTGTTCCCCGCCGCAGGCAGCAGCAACAGCGCCGTGGAGATGACCTGCGACGAGCTGGAGCGGTACGCCTCCAACTTTGCCGCGTGGGTGGATGTGTGCAAGGGCTGGCGGCCCGAGGAGCAGGGGATGATCCGGTTTCTGCATGGCGCGGACTTCCACCTGGACAGCACCTTCGGCGCCCTGCCGCCCGGACAGGCGGCGGCCCGCCGCCGGGAGAGCCGGGAGCTGGCTCTCCGTCTGGCGGACTACGTGAAGGAACACGGCATCGATCTGGTGCTGCTGGCGGGGGATCTGTTCGACAGCGCCAGCCCCCCTTCCGGGAGACGGGGGAACAGCTGGCCGCCGCTCTGGGACAGATGCGGGCCAGGGTGTTCATCTCCCCGGCAACCACGACTGGTACGGACCCGGCAGTCCCTGGGAGACGGTGGACTGGCCGGAGAATGTGTACGTATTCAAAGAGAACAGGCTCACGGCCGTGGAGGTGCCGGAGCGGAACTTGGTGATCCACGGGGCGGCATTCTCCGGCCCGGAACAGCTGGAGAGCCTGCTGGCGGGTTTCACCGCCCCGGCAGACGGAAAGTGTCACATCGGCCTGCTCCATGGGGAGCTGGACGGGGCGGAGGCGCGGTACGGCCCCATCCGCCGGGAAGAGGCGGCGGCCAGCGGCCTCTGCTATCTGGCACTAGGCCACGTCCACAAGCGGACGGCGCCCCTGACACTGGGGCGGACGGTCTGCGCCTGGCCCGGCTGTCCGGAGGGCCGGGGGTTCGACGAGCTGGGGGGGGAAGGTTTTTACGAGGGGACGATCTCCGACGGCGGAGAGGTCTCCCTGACCTTTGTGCCCTTTGCCCGGCACCGGTATGAGGTTTTAGAGGTGGACGTCACCGGAAAAGAGCCCCGGGCCGCCGTGGAGGCAGCTCTGCCGCCGGAGACGGCCGGGGACCTGTACCGCATCCTCCTCACCGGCGAGACCGGAGAGGGCGGCGCTGGCGCCGCGGCCATCCAGGAGGCGCTGGCGGACCGGTTTTACGCCCTGGAGGTCCGGGACTGCACCCGTATGGCGGAGGACCTGTGGCGGCGGGCGGAGGAGGACTCCCTCCGGGGCCTGTTTCTCCGGGAGCTGCGCCAGCGGCGGAAGCAGGCGGAGACGGAAGCGGAACGGGCGGAGATCGACCTGGCGGCCCGGTTCGGCCTGGCGGCGCTGGACCACCGGGATCTGGGGTGAGCGGAGGAGCGCGGATGAAATGAATGAGATGAAGAAGATTCTTGCTGATCGGCACTGGCGGCACCATCGCCTCGACGTGACGGACAGCGGCCTTGCGCCGGAGCTGACCACGGAGCAGCTGCTCTCCCATATTCCCGGGATCTCGGACATCTGCGGCGTGGACTGCCTCCAGCTAAGCTGAACCTGGACAGCACCAACATGACCCCGGCTCACTGGCTGGAGATCGCCGCCTGTATCCGGGAGCACTACGGCTGCTATGACGGCTTTGTCATCACCCACGGCACGGACACCATGGCGTATACGGCGGCGGCCCTGAGCTATCTGGTCCAGGGTAGTCCCAAGCCTATTGTGCTGACCGGCGCCCAGAGACCCATCGGATTTGATTCCACGGATTCCAAGACAAATCTGGCGGACGCCTTCCGCTGCGCGGCGGAGGACCTGCCGGGGGTCTCTATCGTGTTCAACAGCCGGGTGATCCTGGGGACCCGGGCCAAGAAGACCCGCTCCAAGAGCTTCCAGGCCTTTTCCAGCATCAATCACCCGGAGCTGGGCGTCCTGCGGGACGGCGTGCTGCTGCGGTACATCCGCCATGGACTGCCGGGAGGCCCCGGTGTTTTACGACCGCCTGGACCCGCGGGTGGCCCTGCTGAAGCTGGTGCCCGGCACCGGGCGGGGATGCGGAGCTGGCCATCGGCCCCTCCATCGACGAGTGGCTGGTACTACGACCTGGACGCCCCCTTCGCCTTCACGCCGGGCACCCCCCCTAGATCTGGAGAAGATCGAGGCAGAGATGCGGAAGATCTGCAAGGAGAAGCTGAAGCTGGAGCGGTTCGAACTGCCCCGGGGAGGCACTTTGAAGTTCATGGAGGAGAAGGAGGAGCCCTACAAGGTGGAGCTTATCAACGACCTGCCCGCCGACGCCCACATCTCCTTCTACAAGCAGGGCGAGTTCACTGATCTCTGCGCCGGCCCCCATCTGGACTCCACCGGCCGCATCAAGGGCAACGCCCTCAAGCTCACCGCTTGCAACGCCGCCTATTGGCGGGGGATTCCAACCGGGGAGACCCTCCAGCGGATTTACGGCATCGCCTTCCCGAAGAAGGACGAGCTGGATGCCTACCTCCAGCGGATCGAAGAGGCTAAAAGCGGGACCACCGGAAGCTGGGCCGGGAGCTGGGCCTGTTTATGCTGCGGGACGAGGGCCCCGGCTTCCCCTTCTTCCTGCCCAAGGGCATGACCTTGAAAAACACCCTGCTGGATTACTGGCGCCAGGTCCACAAGAAGTACGGCTATGTGGAGATCTCCACTCCCATCATCCTCAACCGTCAGCTGTGGGAGCGTTCCGGCCACTGGGACCACTATAAGCAGAACATGTACACCACTGTTATCGACGAAGAGGATTACGCCATCAAGCCCATGAACTGCCCCGGCGGCATGCTGGTCTACGCCAGCGAGCCTCACTCCTACCGGGAGCTGCCCCTGCGGGTGGGCGAGCTGGGCCTGGTACACCGGCACGAGCTGTCCGGTGCGCTCCACGGCCTGTTCCGGGTCCGCTGCTTCACCCAGGACGACGCCCACATCTTCATGACCCCGGACCAGATGAAGGACGTGATCCAGGAGACGGTCCGCCTGTTCGACGAAGTGTACTCCACCTTCGGCCTCAGCTACACCATTGAACTCAGCACCATGCCGGAGGATCACATCGGCACTGTGGAGGAGTGGGAGCATAACCAGGACATCCTGAAAAACGCTATCACCGACATGGGCAAGACCTTCGAGGTCAACGAGGGCGACGGCGCCTTTCTATGGCCCCAAGCTGGACTTCCATCTGGCCGATTCCCTGGGCCGCACCTGGCAGTGCGGCACCATCCAGCTCGACTTCCAGCTGCCGGAGCGGTTTGAACTGGAGTACACCGGAGAGGACGGCCAGAAGCACCGCCCCGTCATGGTCCATCGGGTGGTTCTGGGCAGCGTGGAGCGGTTCATCGGCATACTTACCGAGCACTTTGCCGGCGCGTTCCCGGTGGCTGAACCCGCGTGCAGGTGAAGGTCCTGCCCATTACAGACCGCGCCCTGGAATACGCCGATCAGATCGCAAAGCAGCTGGATGGCGCCGGCTTCCGGGTGGAGGTGGACGGCCGCAACGAGAAGATCGGCAAGAAGATCCGCGAGGCCACCCTGGAGAAGATCCCCTATATGCTGGTAGTGGGCGACCGGGATATGGAAAACCAGACCGTCTCCGTCCGCCTGCGGACCGGTGAGGATCTGGGCGCCATGTCCGTGGCAGATTTTGCCGCCCGGCTGAAGCAGGACGTGGACACCAAGGCCATCTGGTAAAAATGCGTTCCCCCTCACAGCGGCCCGGGGCCGAACCCGGACCGCTGTGTCCGATTCCGCAACGGGCGCTCCCGCATCCGGGCAGCGGAAAGATGGCGGGCATTTTCGGTGGTTCTGCACATTGCCGGGACCGCCCGACGGTATACAATAAGAAAAAACATCCGGCACTTTTTGCAGAGGAGGCGGCTATGAGTCAGGAGATTCACTATTTGGAGACCGGATCCCAGGACCCTTTTTACAATCTGGCGTTTGAAGAGACGGTACTCCGCAGCCGGCGGTCGGGGGAGTATCTGCTCCTGTGGCAGAACGACAACACCATCGTCATCGGGCAGAACCAGAACGCCGAGGGTGAGATCAACCGGGCCTTTGTGGAGGCCCATCAAATCCATGTGGTGCCGCACCACCGGCGGCGGTGCCGTGTACCATGATCTGGGCAACCTGAATTACTCCTTCATCACCGACGTGGGAGACGCGGAGCGGCTGACCATGGAGCGGTTCACCCGTCCCATTGTGGAGGCCTTGCAGGGATTGGGCCTGCAGGCGGAGGCCTCCGGCCGCAATGACATCCTGGTGGAGGGGCGGAAGGTGTCCGGCACAGCCCAGCGGCTGCTCCGCGGGCGCTTCCTGTATCATGGGACACTGCTGTTCGACGCCAACCCCGGCATGGTGTCCGGGGCGCTGAATGTGGACCCGGCAAAGTTCGAGTCCAAGAGCGCAAAATCCGTGCGCAGTCGGATCGGCAACATCCGGGAGTTCCTGAAGACGGATATGGATATGCCCGCCTTCTGGAGTTATCTGAAGAAAACATTGGCCGGCAGCGGTCTGGTGGAGGATCACCTGATAGATGAGGAACTGGCTGCTGTGGATGAGCTGAAGCGCACCAAGTACGACACCTGGGAGTGGAACTTCGGCCGTTCCCCAAGTACAACCTGCGGAACAAGCGCCGCTGGGACGGCGGCACCCTGGAGCCCTGTGTGGAGGTGGACCAGGGGATCATCCGCCGGATCGTGTTCTACGGAGATTTTCTGGCTGTCAGCCCCATGGACGAGGTGACCGGCGCCCTGATGGGCACGCCATTCCGGCGGGAGAACGTGGGGGCGGTGCTGGACCGCTTCCCCCTTCGGGACTATTTCGGAACCATCACCCGGGACCAGGTGCTGGATACAATATTTTATGTGGACTGAGACAGCGTCCGCAGAATCAAAAAGAGAGACGCGCCGGGCGCGTCTCTTTTTGATTCTGTCAGGTCAGGATTTCCCGCTGGAACGGCTCCAGCAGCAGCCGGACATCCGGCACCCCCTGGAGCTGGCCCGCACCCTGACGGCGGCATTCCGATATCCCCAGCGGTCATCGTGGGGAGAAGGGGAGATGGTATACCACCAGATGCTCCGGCCGGATGGCCTGTTCGATGAAGTGACGGCCCTTCCGAAGAGTCACCCAAGGGAAGTTCAAAAGGGCCAGATCAATGGGGCGGCTGCCGATGAAATCCCGCAGCTGCGGGTCCGCCACGGCGCAGTCTCCGGCGATCAGGACCCGGAAACCGTCATATTCCAGGATACAGCCGTAGTGGGGGACCTCCCGGTACTGTGCACCCTCGTGAGTCAGGCGCATGAAGTCCATGTGCAGCCCCTCCAGGGTGAGATGGCTGCTGGGACCGGCCAGCACCAGCTGGCGGTCAAACTCCTGCTCCGGCAGCACCAGGGCCACCTGCGGATTTTGGGCAATCACCTGCTCTGTCAGGGCGCGGGAGTAATGGTCCGGATGGCAGTGGGTGAAAAAGAGCAGATCCGGGCTGGCGAAGTCCGGATGAGCCTGAAGAATGTTCCAGCGCTCAGGGGTGACAGTGGAGAACCCCACAACCCGACGGTCGTGGAGCGCGTCGGACCAGACCCGCATGGCACCCAGATGCAGGGCGACCCCGGCGTTGACGCTGAGTGTGATTTGGCAATGGGACATGATGTCGCTCCTTGTGTGTACAGGATTTTTACTTGCGGGACAAACGTCTTTCAGAATAAAATTTCAAAATGCCATGATTTGCGTAAGGCTTGCGTAAAAATCGGCGCTTTGCGGTTTTATGGTTGATTATACCATACTTTTTTCGAAAAATCAGCAAAAAGTCCAAAAATAATTTATTTTTCTGTTAAAATTGCCATATTTTTGCTGTTTGTACAAAATTGGCAAAGAGCCACAGAACAAAAATGGGCAAAATGACAAATTTCCGATTGCTGATTGATATTGAATTGGCAAAGTGATATACTTGTCTCCGTTAACAGAAATTTAATATGTATTTCTGTGAAACAGGCGGCTTTGCGGCAGTTTATTCATACGGCATGATAGACAGGCAACTATTCATGCGCAGGAGACGTATAAATATTCTGTTAAGACGGGGCGCCACACTAACTGAAGGGATTGATCGAATGAAAACCTACAAGACGATCATGAACGGGCTCACCAAAGTCGAGGAATTCGTGCTCTGCGTGATTACCGTCGTGGTTACAGCGATCACGTTTATCAACGTGCTCTCTCGGTATGTTTTCCACTCCAACTTCGCGTGGTCCGAGGAGCTGGTCATCAACGTGTTCATCCTGATGATCATGCTGGGCTGCGCCCTAGCTACCAGAGACGGCAGCATGATTACGCTGTCCCTGATCTTCGACAATGTGGGCGTCGGGGGTAAAAAGATTCTGACCGTGATTGACACGGTCGTGAACCTGATCTTTTTACGCCATCCTGATCTACACCGGCTTTAACAAGGTGTTCGATCAGATCAGCACCGGCAAAGAGACCTTCTCTCTGGGCTGGCCCGAATGGGTGTTTACCATCCTGCTGCCCATCGGCTCCATCTTCCTGGTGCTCCATGCGATCGAGTATCTGGTCGACGTGATGAGCAACAAGGCCGCCTGTGTGAAGCCGGCTGAGACAGAGGGAGGCAAAGAGACTGTATGATTAACTTGATCCTGTTCGGCAGTTTCTTCGTGATGCTGCTGCTGAATATCCCCATTGCCGTCAGCCTGGGTATGTCTTCCATTTTCGCCCTGCTCTTCAGCAGTTCCCCCCTGACGGTCGTCCCTACCAACGTGTACAGCGGCATGGCAAAGTTCCTGCTGCTGGCTATTCCGTTCTTTGTTCTGTCCGGCAACATCATGGCCAAGGCGGGCATCTCCAGCCGTCTGGTGGCGTTTGCTGATGACTGCGTCGGCCATCGGCGCGGCGGCATCGCCATCGTGGCTGTTATCGTGGCCTGCTTCTTCGGCGCCATCTCCGGCTCCGGTCCCGCCACCGTGGCGGCTCTGGGCATTATCCTGATTCCCGCCATGATCAACCGCGGCGGCTTCTCCGCCCCCTTCGCCTCTTCCCTGATGGCCAGCGCCTCCTCCATCGCCATCGTCATTCCGCCCTCCATCGCATTCGTGGTGTACGCCTCCATCACCGGCGTCTCCGTGGGCGATATGTTCATGGGCGGCTGGATTCCCGGCATCATGATGGGCCTGTCCCTGGTGATCATCATCATGATCGAGTGCCGCAAGAAGGGCATCCAGGCATCCAAGGCAAAGTCCTCCTGGGGCCAGCGCTGGAAGTCCTTCCGTGAGGCCTTCTGGGGCTTCCTGATGCCCGTCATCATCATCGGCGGCATCTACGGCGGCGTTTTCACCCCCACCGAGGCGGCTGCCGTCTCCGTGGTATACGGTCTGGTGGTCGGCGTCTTCATCTATCGTGAGGTCAAGATGAAGGATATGATCGATATCCTGGTCGACTCCGGCAAGACCACCGGCGGCATCATGCTGATCATCGGCGCGGCCACCCTGTTCTCCTATGTGTGCACGGTGTTCGGCATTGCGCAGGCGGCCCAGGCTCTGCTGCTGGAGATCTCCGGCAACAAGTACATCTTCCTGCTGATCGTCAACGTGATCTTCCTGATTGCAGGCTGCTTCGTGGACGCCAACTCCGCCATGTACATCTTTATCCCCATCATGTACCCCGTAGCCACCCAGCTGGGCATCGACCCCGTCCACTTCGGCGTGATCGCCACAGTGAACCTGGCTATCGGCCAGGTGACTCCTCCCGTGGGTGTCAACCTGTTCGTCGCCATCGGTGTGTCCGAGAAGCTTCAGGGCCTGCGGGACAAGACCAAGGTCACCATTGTCTCTATGTCCAAGGCTGTGTGGCCCCAGATTGTGGCATGCATTATTGCGCTGCTGCTCATCACCTATGTGCCCTGGTTCTCTACCGTGCTCTTGTTCGGCAAATAAGCATCTCCTGACTTGGCTGTAACCGCGCTTTGCGGTTTCAGATAATACCTGCTACAACTATTTTAAGGAGGCAAAACAATGAAAAAGTTTCTTGCACTGCTCCTGGCGCTCACCATGGCTCTGGCCCTGGTGGCCTGCGGCGGTGGCGATGACGCTGCCAGCGATACCACTGCCGACAGCGGCGATGATGCTGCCGCTTCCACTGGCGAGTTCGAGGAAATGACCTGGAAGTTCGCCTGCTCCGCCACGGAGACCTCTCCCTGGGTGGACGGCGCCAAGGAGTTCGCCCGGATCGTGGGCGAGAAGACCGGCGGTGCCATCACCGTTCAGTACTATCCCGCTGACCAGCTGACCGCCGGCAACCAGACCGACGGCATCCAGGCCCTGATGGACGGTACCACCGAGTTGTCCATGCACTCCAACCTGATCTGGTCCTCCTTCGACCAGCGGTTCAACGTGGTCTCCCTGCCCTTCCTGTTCAGCAGCACGGAAGAGGCTGACGCGGCCCTGGACGGCGCCGGCGGCGAGGCTCTGGGCGAGATTCTGGAGAGCACCTACAACGTGCACCTGCTGGGCATTGCGGAGAACGGCTTCCGCCACATCACCAACAGCAAGCACGCCATCGCCAGCAAGGCTGACATGAACGGCCTGAAGATGCGTGTCGCGGGTTCCCAGCTGCTGAACCGCTCCTATGAGCTGTGGGGCGCCGACTACACCAACGCCAACTGGTCCGAGGTGTTCACCGCTCTGCAGACCGGCACCTACGACGGCCAGGAGAACCCCCTGCCCACCGCTGATGCCGCTTCCATCCAGGAGGTCCAGAGCTATCTGACCTATTGGACCGGCGCTTATGACTGCCTGTTCTTCTGCATGAACGCTGAGCTGTACAACTCCCTGTCTCCCGAGCTGCAGGCCATCGTTGACGAGGCCGGCCAGGCTGCCTGCGAGTACGAGCGTGAGCTGAACCGCAGCCAGGATCAGGAGATCATGGACAAGTGGGCCGAGGCTGGCGTTGAGATCACCGAGCTGACTCCCGAGGCTGCTGCTGAGTTCGCTGAGGCTTCTGCCCCCGTGTACGACGAGTTCGCCGACGAGCTGACCCCCGAGCTGATCGAGGCTTTCACCAGCGTCACTCAGGCTGATGCTGGCACCACTGAGCCCGCCGCCTAATTGAAGAGGCAGCCTGCGTTTCCGTATAAACAACGGTTAAGGTTTCGTAAGTTGCGTTAGCTGAGAGGACGTGGCTGCAGGAAACTGTTGCCACGTCTTTTCAGAGAACATAGGTGAAAATTTTGACGATTTCACCGCCCAGCGCATCTGTCCCAGCAAATTTCAAAGAGTGCCGACAGGAGAGTCGGCAGAAGGGAGTTTTTCCTATGGCAGCAACAAAGGCAGCAAAATACACCAAGGAACTGGCGGAGCACTTTTATGAGACCATGTGCACCATCCGCAAGTTTGAGGAGAGCGTGAAGCACGACTTCCTGAATGGTGAGATTCCCGGCTTCGTGCACCTGTACATCGGTGAGGAGGCCATCGCCACTGGTGTGTGCTCCGCTCTGCGGAAGGACGATATGATCGAGTCCACTCACCGCGGCCACGGCCACTGTGTGGCCAAGGGCGCGGATGTGAACCGCATGATGGCTGAGATCTTCGGCAAGAAGACCGGCCTGTGCCAGGCCGCGGCGGCTCCATGCACATTGCCGACTTCTCTGTGGGTATGCTGGGCGCCAACGGCGTCGTGGGCGGCGGCTACAACCTGGCCACCGGCGCTGCCCTGGCCAGCAAGATGATCCTGAAGAACGACCGGGTTTCCGTGGTGTTCTTCGGTGACGGTGCCTCCAACCGCGGCACTTTCCACGAGGCCATGAACGTCGCTTCCGCCTGGAAGCTGCCCGTGATCTTCGTCAATGAGATGAACTGCTGGGCTTCCACCACGCCTTACCGCACCACCTGCAATGTGGAGAACATCTCCGACCGCGCGGCGGGTTATCATGTGCCCGGTGTGATCGTGGACGGCCAGGATGTCTTTGCTGTGTATGAGGCCGCCAAGGAGGCTGTTGCCCGTGCCCGTGCCGGCGAAGGCCCCACGTTCATCGAGGCCAAGACCTACCGCATTGAGGGCCACTTCGTGGGCGACCCTGAACTGTATCGTGACCACGCCGAGACCCAGAAGATCTATCACGACACCGATCCTCTGAAGATGTTCCGCGCCAAGGCCGCCAAGCTGAAGCTGATGACCGCCGAGGAGTGCGACGCCATCGATGCCAAGTGTGAGCAGAAGATCAAAGACGCCAAGGAGTACGCTATGCAGAGCGAGTACGCCGATGCGTCCGAGTACATGAAGTACGTCTACGTGGATGACTAAGGCGAAGGAGGACAAATACGATGCGTAAGATCACTTTTTCTCAGGCCACTCAAGAGGCCATGGCCGAGACGATGGCGAAAGACCCCACTGTATTCGCAATGGGCGAGGACCTGGCCCGTCAGGGCGGTATCTTCGGTCAGTTCAAGGGCCTGCCCCAGCAGTTCCCCGGCCGGATCATTGATACCCCCATTTCCGAGACCTTTATCATCGGCGGCGGCGTAGGCGCGGCTCTGGCCGGCGCCCCGTCCCGTGGTGGACATGCACTTCGCCGACTTCATCGGCGTGCCCATGGACGAGATCTTCAACCAGATGGCAAAGGTCCGCTACATGTTCGGCGGCCAGGCCAAGGTGCCCCTGGTCCTGCGTGCGCCCGACGGTTCTGCCGGCGGCGGCGCTGCACAGCATTCCCAGTGCGTGGAGTCCTGGTTCGCCCACATCCCCGGCATCAAGGTTGTGGCGCCCTCCAATCCCTATGACGCCAAGATGGTGCTGAAGGCCGCCATCGAGTGTGACGACCCCGTGCTGTACTTCGAGAACAAGATCCTGTACAAGGAGAAAGGCGAAGTGCCCGAGATCGGCGAGGAGGAGCCTTACACCCTGGGCAAGGCCCGCGTGGAGCGTGAGGGGAAGGATGTGACCATCGTGTCCTACTCCATCGGCATGAAGAATGCCCGCGGCGCTGCGGACCTGCTGGCCAAGGAGGGCATTGAGGCCGAAGTCATCGACCTGATCACCCTGTCTCCCTGGGATAAGGGAGACCGTGCTGAACAGTGTGAAGAAGACCCACCGCCTCTGCATCGTCCACGAGGCTGTCAAGCAGGGCGGCTTCGGCGCGGAGATCTCCGCCACCGTCGCGGAGGAGGCCATGGAGTATCTGGATGCCCCCATCCTGCGGTACGGCGCTCCCTTCTGCCCGATCCCCTTCGCTCCCACCCTGGAGAAGATGGTGAAAGTGGTTCCGGAGGACCTGGTAAAGGGCATCAAGGGCATGTTTTAATGCCTGTTGAAAAGGAGATTTTCAAGTATGGCAACTGAAGTATTGATGCCCAAGCTCGGCCTGACGATGACCGAGGGCACCATTGAAGAGTGGAAATATAAAGAGGGCGACGCTGTCAAGAAGGGGGGACATCCTGTTCTCCGTAGCGACGGATAAGCTGACCAACGACGTGGAGTGCGAAGAGGACGGCACCCTGCTGAAGATCCTGCTGCCGGAGGGCGAGACCGCCCCCTGCAAGAGCGTGATCGCCTGGATCGGCCAGCCCGGCGAGGCGATTCCGGATGCCTCCGGTGCCGCCGCGCCCGCCGCGGCCGCGCCTGCTGCCGCTCCTGCCGCTGCGCCGTCCGCAGCCTCTGCCGCGGCTCCTGCCGCCGCCCCCACGGCCCATGCGGACCGTCCCGCCGGTGCCTACGTGCTGGCGACTCCCTACGCCAAGAAGCTGGCGAAGGAAAAAGGGCTATGACCTCTCCCAGATCCCCGGCACCGGCCCCAACGGGACCGTGGTGGCCAGGACGTGGAGAATTTTGTGGCCGGTCCCAAGACCAGCCCCATGGCTGCCAAGCTGGCTGCCGAGCTGGGCGTGGACGTCAGCAAACTGGACGTCCAGGGCCGCGTGATGAAGGCGGACGTGCTGGCCGCCGCCGGTGTGGGTGCAGCCGCAGCTCCCGCCGCTGAGGCCGTTGCCGCTGTTGAGAGCAACGACGAGAAGCCTGTGAAGGTGAATCCGCTGCGCCGCAGCATCGCTGCCAACATGACCAACTCCTGGCACCCTCCCGCGGGTCACCTACACCCGTCCGGTGGAGGTCACGGCCATGAAGGACCTGCGGGCCAAGCTGAAGGACGGCCTGAAGGAGCAGGGGATCAAGCTGACCTACAACCACATCCTGATGAAGGTGGTTGCCAAGGCCCTGACCGAGTTCCCCGACGTGAACGCCAGCTTCGCGGACAATATGCTGACCCGCCACAAGCACGTGAACATGGGCCTGGCGGTCGCCAAGGGCGATGGCCTGATCGTGCCCAACGTGAAGAACTGCGAGGAGAAGTCCCTGGCACAGATCGCCCAGGAGACGGAGGCTCTGATCGGCCACCCGCACCGGCAAGCTGGGCATGGAGGACATGACCGGCGGCACCTTCACCATCTCCAGCCTCGGGCCCTATGGCATCACCAGCTTCTCCCCATCATCAACCAGCCTGAGCTGGCGATTCTGGGCGTGTGCGACATGGTGGATACCCCTGTGGTGCGCAACGGCGAGATCGTGATCCGGACCATGATGAACCTGAGCCTGACTGCCGACCACCGCGTGATCGACGGCGTGATGGCCTCCAAGTTCCTCAAGCGGATCGCGGAGCTGCTGGAGAACCCCTACATACTCCTGGTGTGAGATCAAACAACCCATTCAAAGGGAACCCGGCCTGTGCCGGGTTCCCTTTGAGGGGTCATTGTCCAAAATTTGACGATCCAAACAACTCAAAGGCCGAATTAGAGGCGGTTTTTGGGTAAGTTCATGAAAGAAGGACAGAAATTATGGCAACTGAAGTTCTGATGCCCAAGCTGGGTCTGACGATGACCGAGGGCACCATTGAAGAGTGGAAGTTCAAAGAGGGAGACACCGTCAAGAAGGGGGGACATCCTGTTCTCCGTGGCGACCGATAAGCTGACCAACGACGTGGAGGCCGAGGAGGACGGCACCCTGCTGAAGATCCTGCTGCCGGAGGGCGAGACCGCCCCCTGCAAGAGCGTGATCGCCTGGATCGGCGCCGCCGGAGAGGCGGTTCCCGATGCTGCCGGCGCCGCGGCTCCCGCCGCACCCGCTCCGCACCCGCTGCCGCCGCTCCTGCTGCACCTGCCCCGGCTGCAGCCCCCGCCGCAGCTGGCCAGAAGACCGTTATCGTCGTGGGCGGCGGCCCCGGCGGCTATGTGGCTGCCATCCGGGCGGCCCAGCTGGGCGCCAAAGTGACCCTGGTGGAGCGCGAGCACATCGGCGGCACCTGCCTGAACATCGGCTGCATCCCCACCAGTGCCTGCTGCACAGCGCGGAGCTGGTGTCCGAGATCAAGGAACAGGGTGCTGACATCGGCGTGAAGGTCTCCGGTGTGGAAGTGGACTTCCCCCAGGTGATCGCCCACAAGAACGCCATCAGCAAGCAGCTGACGGCGAGGCCAGCTTCACCGGCCCCAAGACCCTCTCTGTGAAGAAGTCCGACGGCTCCGTGGAGGAGATGACCGCCGACGCCATCATCGTGGCCACCGGCTCCGTCAACGCCCAGCCGCCCATCCCCGGTCTGAAGGAGAATCCCAACTGCATCGACTCCACCGGTGCGCTGAGCCTGGAGAAGCTGCCCAAGAGCATGGTGGTCATCGGCGGCGGCGTCATCGGCCTGGAGCTGGCCTGCGCCTACGCGGCCTTCGGCACCAAGATCACCGTGGTGGAGGCGCTGGACCACATGCTGCCTATGCTGGACGGCGACCTGACCAAGATCGGCGTGAAGCACACATGAAGAAGATGGGCATGGCGTTTAACCTGGAGTGCCCGGTGCAGGCCGTGGAGGCCTCTCCCGTGGGCGCCAAGGTCACTTGCCGGAACAAGGCTGGCGAGACTGTCAGCTTTGAGGCGGAGAAGGTCCTGGTGGCCATCGGCCGGAAGGCCAACACCGCCAGCCTGAACCTGGAGGCTGCCGGCCTTGCCAACGACCGGGGCCGGATCATCGTCAACGACAAGATGGAGACCAGCGTGCCCGGCGTGTACGCCATCGGCGACTGTGTCAAGGGCTATGCCCAGCTGGCCCACACCGCCAGCGCCATGGGCGAGGTGGCTGCGGAGAACATCATGGGGATCCCTGCCGTGTATGACGAAAAGACCAACCCCACCTGTGTGTATATGGAGCCGGAGGCTGCCTCTGTCGGTCTGACCGAGGAGCAGTGCAAGGCCAAGGGCATCGACTACAAGGTGGGCAAGTTCCCGCTGGTGGCCAACGGCAAGTCCCTCATCATCAATGGCGGCGAGGGTCTGGTGAAGATCATCGCTGACGCCAAGTACGAGGAAGTGCTGGGTATGCACATCATCGGGCCCCGGGCTACGGACCTGATTGCCGAGGGTGCTCTGGCCCTGCGGCTGGAGGCCAGCAGTCCAGGAGGATATAAATGCGGGAAGCCCCCGTATACCTCCAGATTTGCCTGACAGCGTAACAGGGATACAGCGTGTGGAGCTGCAGAGGGTACTGTACCGGTCGGGAAAGACGGGGCGTTTCATTTTCTCCTTTGCTTGTCCACGCCGATCTTTTATGAGAAATGCCGATCAGGAGATGCACGCTGAACGCTGAAGCATGGGATGAGGCGGGGGGATTCAACTGTCATGTTCACGCTTTTCTGGCATATACCTGCCTGTCGTTATGGTTATATCATAAATAGAGTGAAGATATTGCGCATGTTTTGCATCTGATACATTTCACCATGGAGAAACGGGAGGAACGGCCTTGAAGAAGCGGAGAAATCCCGCTATAATGGGGTGGCATGAACGGACAAGGAGGGCAGGAGACCATGGCGGTGACCGGACGGTTTGCGCCGTCGCCAAGCGGGCGCATCCATTTGGGGAATATTTTGTGCTGCCTGCTGGCTTGGCTCAGCGCCCGGCAGAAGGGCGGGAGAGTGATCCTGCGGATCGAGGATCTGGATATCGCGCGATGCCCGCGGCGCTATGGGGAGCAGATGTGCCGGGACATCCAGTGGCTGGGACTGGACTGGGACGAGGGACCTGTCATCGGCGGCCCCCAGCGGCCCCTATGAGCAGAGCCGGAGGACGGCGCTGTATCAGGCTGCTCTGAGGCGACTGGAGGCCCAGGGGCTGGTCTACCCCTGCTTCTGTACCCGGGCGGAGCTCCATGCCGCCAGTGCTCCCCACCGGGAGGATGGACAGGTGGTCTACCCAGGGGACCTGCCGCGGTCTGACCGCGGAGCAGGCGGCAGAGCGGGCCCGGCGCACAGGCCGCGCCCCCGCCCTGCGGCTGTGGGTGCCGGAGGAGGAGATCACTTTCACCGACGGCCACATGGGGGAGTACAGGGAGTGGCTGCCTGCGGACTGCGGGGATTTTCTGCTGCGGCGGTCGGACGGCATATTTGCCTATCAACTGGCGGTGGTGGTGGATGACGCGGCCATGGGCGTCACAGAAGTAGTGCGGGGTGCGGACCTGCTGGCGTCCACCCCCAGGCAGCTGCTGCTGTATCGGCTGCTGGGACTGGAGGCACCGGCGTTTTACCATTTCCCGCTGCTTCTGGGAAGCGACGGGCAGCGGCTCAGCAAGCGGAACGCGGATGCAGGGCTGGACACGCTGGGAGAGCGGTATACGGCACCGGAAATCCTGGGAAAGCTGGCATATCTCGCAGGCTTCAACCCCTCGGCAGAACCCAGAAGCGGGGAGAGCCTGCTGGAGGACTTTGCCTGGGGAGAGGGTCCCCAGAGCGGATATCCGCATTCCGGAGGGACTGTTTTGAAAAGGAAGCGGCACAGGCTGACAGCCTGTGCCGCTTTTTAGTTGCTTTGTCCCGAAAGGGCGTCTGGAATCTCCACTTCTGCCATCAGCTCCCGGCTGATGATGGTGAGCATCTCCTCCAGCTTGGCGCACTCCGCCGGGGTAAACCGCTGCGTAGATGCGGTTCATGACGGCGGTCATGTAGGCCGTGCTGATGTTGTAGTAGTCGATATACTTCTGAGTGATCTCCAGATGGTATTCCCGCCGGTCGTCGGAAGACTGGACCTTGCGGATGTAGCCTTTCTTGATGAGGCTGTTGACCTTGTATGCCGCGTTGGGAGGGGAGATCCGCATGAAGGTGGCAAATTCATTCACCGTGGGACTGCCCAGAGCCTGAATGGCCTCCATGCAGAAGGTCTCCACCGTCGTCAGACTGGCCTCACGATCCTGAAAGCGGCTGAAGATCTCCTGGTAAAAGTGCAGCTTGAACTTGGTGTACACGTTAAAAAAAGCGTCTTTCAGCATGGCTGCAAGCCCTCTTTCCCGCGCCTTGCCCGCATGGCGGGAAAGCGTCGGCTGTCATTCCGCACCGATGGCGAAGGTCAGTTCCGCCGTGCAGGCCAGCTCGCCGTTGACGGTAGCCTTGCACTCGCCGATGCCCACCGGCCCCCGGCGCTTGGTGAGAACGCACTCCATTTCCAGCACGTCGCCGGGGATCACCTTCCGGCGGAAGCGGGCGTTTTTCACGCCGCCGAACAGGGCGATCTTGCCCTGGTTCTCCGGCAGGGAGAGGATGGCCACGGCGCCCACCTGGGCCATGGCCTCCAAGATCAGCACACCGGGCATGACGTGCTCCTGGGGGAAGTGGCCGCAGAAGAACTGCTCATTGACGCTGACGCACTTGCGGCCCTTGGCCCACTGGCCGGGCTCGTAATCGGTGATCCGGTCCACCAGAGCAAAGGGGAAACCGGTGGGGTAGGATCTGCGCAATCTGGTTGGAATTCAATTCGTTTGCCATGGTCTCACGCCTCCCATCGTTTGAACAGCAGGCTGCCGTTGTGGCCGCCGAATCCCAGAGAGTTGGACATGGCGTAGCGCACATCGGCGCTGCGGCCGTGACCCGGCACCACGTCCAGATCGCAGGCCGGGTCGGGCACCTGATAGTGGATGGTGGCGGGGAGGTAGCCGTCATGCAGCGACAAAGCGCAGAACATGGCCTCCACCGCGCCGGCGGCGCCCAGCATGTGGCCGGTCATGGACTTGGTGGAGCTGATGGCCAGCTTGTAGGCGTGGTCGCCGAAGACCAGTCTTGACGGCGGCCGTCTCGCCGGCATCATTGAGGGGGTAGAGGTGCCGTGGGCGTTGATATAGTCCACCTGGTCCGGCGTGGTGCCGGCATCCCAATGGGGCCATCTCCATGGCCTTGGCGGCACCCCGCTGCCGTCGGGCCGGGGAGCGGTCATGTGATAGGCATCGCAGGTGGCGCCGTAGCCCACGAGCTCCGCAAGGATTCGGGCGCCCCGGGCCTTGGCGTGCTCCGGAGAGCTCCTCCAGCAGGAGCACGGCCGCACCCTCACCCAGCACGAAGCCGCTGCGCTCCTTATCGAAGGGGATGGAAGCACGCTTGGGGTCGGGATTCTGGCTCAGGGCCTTCATGGAGGTGAAGCCGCCGATGGCCAGAGGCGTCACAGCGGATTCCGTGCCGCCGCAGAGCATCACATCAGCATAACCGTCCCGGATATAGTGGAAGGCATCGCCTACGGCATTGGTGCCGCCGGCACAGGCGGTCACCGGGCAGGTGCACATGCCCCGGAAGCCGGTGCCGATGGCTATCTGGCCGGCGGCCATGTTGCAGATGCCGGTGGGAATATAGAAGGGAGAGACCCGGTCCCAGCCCTTTTCCTTGCCCTTGTCATGCTCCGCCTCCGTGATGGACAGGCCGCCGATGCCGCTGGAGACGATGACGCCGCAGCGGTCCGCCTCCGCTTCATCCAACGTGAAGCCAGCACCGTCCAGTGCCTCCTTGGCGGAGACGACGGCCATCTGGGTGAAGCGGCCCATGCGCTTGGCCTCTGGCTTGCTCATGTAGTTCTCCGGAACGAAGCCCTTGACCTCCGCGGCCAGATGGACCTTCAGATCGGTGGGATCGAATTGGGTGATGGGAGCGATGCCGCACACACCGTCCTTCACAGCCTGCCAGCTCTCTGCCGCGGTAAGGCCAATGGGGGTCACGGCCCCCAGGCCGGTGATCACGACTCTCCGTCGTTCCATAGTATACCTCCTGTAGATAGAGTTGGGAGCACCCGGAAAAGGTGTTCCAAAAAGGCCCCGCAAAAGGAAGGGGGCTGGGGAAATCCATTCAGGGGTTTCCCGGCTGATCTGCCAGAGGCAGATCAAGAAATTCAATCATTTTCGGCAGGGCGCACCCCAGGGCGGCTTCTCTTGCCTGCGGAAGGCAATTCACCTTCTGTACCTGCCGAAAATACTTTGACCCAAGCCGCTGAAAGCGGCGCAGAAGTGCCCTTGGGGTGCAGACTGGTGATGGGGGTTCAGCGGAGCCGGTGGCATACCGGCGGAGCGTCCAAGGGAGGACACTGTCCCCCTTGGATGCTTCACATCGCCATGCCCCCGTCGACGGCCAGGACCTGGCCGGTGACATAGGCGGCCTCGTCGCTGGCCAGGAAGGCCACGGCCTTTGCCACATCCTCCGGCGCACCCAGCTGCTGCATAGGGATGGTGGGCATCATGGCGTCCTTGGCGGCCTGGGGCATGGCAGCGGTCATGTCCGTCTCAATGAAGCCGGGGGCCACGGCGTTGACCGTCACGCCCCGGGAGGCCAGCTCCTTGGCCAGGGACTTGGTCATGCCTACGACACCCGCCTTGCTGGCGGCGTAGTTCACCTGGCCGGCGTTGCCCCGCAGGCCCACCACGCTGGAGAGGTTCACGATCCGGCCGTACCGCTGCTTCATCATGATTCGGGACACGGCCTTCATGCACAGGAAGGTGCCTTTCAGGTTCGTGTCGATCACCGCGTCGAAGTCGGCCTCCTTCATCATCATCACAAGGCCGTCCCGGGTGACGCCGGCATTGTTCACCAGAATGTCGATCCGGCCGAATTCCTTCACAGCGGCATCCATCAGGGCCTTCACCTGGGCCTCGTCCGCCACGTTGCACTGCACGGCCAGGGCCTTGGCACCCAGGGCCTTACAAGCGGTCACGGTCTCCTGGGCAGCTTCCGCCCGGCCGGCGTAGCACAGCACCACATTGGCGCCGCCCCGGGCCAGCTCCAGGCACACGCTCCGGCCGATGCCCCGGCTGCCGCCGGTGACGACGGCAGTCTTTCCCGCAAAATTCATCATGCCTTCTCCTTTATCAGTTGTTCCAGCGTGTCGGGCAGGTTCTCCACATCCGCTGCGGTCTCCACCGCGCAGACCGGTATGCCGGGAACGGTCTTTTTCACAAAACCGCTGAGGGCCTTGCCCGGCCCGATCTCCACAATGGCGTCCACGCCCATGTCGGCCATTTTCCGGATGGAGTCCTCCATGAAGACGCTGCTCTGCACCTGCTTGACCAGCAGCTCCTGGATGGGGGGGTGCTGTCATCCTTCACATCCCCCAGGCAGTTGAAGATCACGGGGATCTGGGGATCCGCAAACGCCACGCCCTGGAAGTATTCCCGCAGGGCATTCCCGGCAGGGGCCATCAGGGGGGTGTGGAAGGGGCCGCTGACCTTCAGGGGCAGGCACCGGCGGGCGCCCTTCTCCTTGGCAATGGCGGCGGCCTTCTCCACGGCGGCCTTGTCACCGCCGATGACCAGCTGGCCGGGGCAGTTGTAGTTGCAGATCACCACGCACCCCAGGTCGGAGGCCGCGTCGCAGGCATCCTGCAGGGGGGCGCGGTCCAGGTTCAGGACGGCCATCATGGCGCTCTCCCGGCCGGCGGCCGCCTCCTCCATGGCCTTGCCCCGGAAAGCCACCAGACGGATAGCTGTGGCGGCGTCGAACACACCGGCGGCGTGAAGGGCGGAGTACTCACCCAGGGAGAGGCCCGCCGCCACAGCGGGGGTGATGCCCTTCTCCCGCAGCACCGCCGTCATACCGGCGGCAAAGGCCACCATGCAGGGCTGGGTGTAGCGGGTCTGGTTGATGATGCCGTCCGGGTCCTCAAAGGTGACCTTCTTCAGGTCAAAATCCACTTCCGCATGGTCGTAAACAGCCCGGAAAGCGGAAAACGCCTCGTACAGATCGGCGCCCATGCCGGCATGCTGGCTGCCCTGACCGGCGTACAAAAAGCCCAGTTTCATTCTGCGTCGCTCCATTCTGCGGCGGTGGCCTTCGCCCGTGCGATACCGCTCTCATACAGATCACGGAAAATCTCGGCCACGGGCCGGATCTCGTGGAGCATACCAGCCACCTGGCCGCTCATGACGCTACCCATTTCCACATCGCCCTCCAGCACGGCCCGGCGCAGGCCGCCCAGGGTGACCTTCTCCAGCTCCTCCAGAGAGGCGCCGCGCTTCTCCAGGGCCAGATACTCCCGGGCCATCTTGTTCTTCAGGATTCGGACCGGGCCGCCGATGGAGCGGCCGGTGACGACCGTATCCCTGTCCTTGGCCTTCAGCACGGCCTGCTTGTAGTTGTCGTGGATGGGGCACTCCTCGCTGGCCAGCAGACAGGTGCCCACCTGGATGCCGCAGGCACCCAGGGCAAAGGCCGCAGCCACCTGACGGCCGTCCGCGATGCCGCCGGCCGCCACCACGGGAACGCTTACCGCATCGATGACCTGGGGGACCAGGGCCATGGTGGTCATCTCGCCCACATGGCCGCCGGACTCCGTGCCCTCGGCGATGACGGCGTCCACGCCATAGCGCTCCAGCCGCTTGGCCAGAACCGCCGCCGCCACTACGGGCATCACCTTGATGCCCTTTTCCTTCCAGGCAGGGAATGTACTTGCCGGGGTTGCCGGCGCCGGTGGTGACCACTTTCACGCCCTCTTCCAGGATGATGCGGGCGATGTCGTCGGCATAGGGGCTCATCAGCATCAGATTCACGCCGAAGGGCTTGTCCGTCAGCTCCTTGGCCCGGCGGATCTCCTGACGGAGACGGTCGCCGTCCCAGCCGCCGGTGGCGATCATACCCAGCGCGCCGGCGTTGGAGCAGGCGGCGGCAAATTCGCCGGTGGCAATGTTGGCCATGCCGCCCTGAATGATGGGGAACTTGGTCCCCAGGATTTCATTGAGCTTTTTCATAAAAATCTCCCATTCGCCGCTGTGCGCGGCCTAAATAAAGCTGAAGTTTTCGCCGGTAACAGGCTTTGCGTCCAGAGCGCCTGCTTGACGTGCAGGGAGTCATTGGGCGCCGCCCCATGTGAGGCCGCCGCCGAAGCCCACCACCAGGACCCGGGAGCCGGGCCCCACCTTTCCCAGGTCATGGAGCTCACTGATGACCAGGGGGATGCTGGCGGCGGAGGTGTTGCCGTATTTCTGGATGTTCTTGTAGTACTTCTCCGGGGGGATGTGGTACTTTTTGACAGCCAGGTCGATGATCCGGGCGTTGGCCTGGTGGAAGACGAAGAAGTCCACGTCCTCAATGGCCATGACGGCCTTTTCCAGCACCTGGTCGATGCAGTAGGGCACTGCCTTAACGGCGAACTTGAAGGTGGGCTGGCCGTGCATGAAGATGCGGGCCGGCGCCGGCTTCTCCGCGCCGGTGACGCCCAGCATGTCCGGGTCGCCGTGGCAGCCCAGAACGGCGTGGATGGAGGGATAGTCCTCCCGCCACTCCACCACCACAGCGCCGGCGCCGTCCCCGAAGAGGACGCAGGTGCCCCGGTCCTCCCAGTTGATGAACCGGGAGAGCATCTCTGCGCCGATCACCAGGCCGTACTTCCGGGGGGCCTGGGCCAGCAGGCACTCCATGGTGTGGATGGCGAACAGGAAGCCGCTGCATGCGGCATTCAGGTCAAAGCACACCGCGTCGTGGGGCAGCCCCAGCCCCGCTGCACCATGCAGGCGGCAGAGGGGGGACAGGTAGTCGGAGGGGAGAAAGTGGCCACCACGCAGGCGCCGATGTCCTCCGGGGAAATCCCGGCGTTTTCCAGCGCCTGCCGGGCGGCGCCCACGCACATATCCGTGTGGGTCTCCGTGGTGCAGTGGTGGCGGGTCTGGATGCCGGTGCGGGTGGTGATCCACTCGTCGCTGGTATCCACGATTTTTGCCAGGTCGTCGTTGGTGACGATTTTCGCAGGGGCGAACCGGCCGGTGCCTCTGATTTTGATTCCGCTCATGCTTCCTCCTTCTGGGGTGCTGCGCCCATGCGTCTGAATTTTTGATACCGGCCTGCGGCCAGAGCGGCTCCGCTCTCTTTGGAGAGCTCCGCCAGGCAGCGGCTCAGAGCCCGATCCACCTGCCGCATGTGGGCGGCAGGAGCCAGATGGGCGCCGCCCTCCGGCTCAGGGATGATGCCGTCGATGACGCCCAGCTCCAGCAGGTCCGGCGCCGTCAGCTTCATCAGCTCACAGGCTTCCTCATGTCTGGCGGAGTCCTTCCACAAAATGGACGCAAAGCCCTCCGGGGAGAGGATGGCGTAGACAGCGTTTTCCAGCATCAGCACCCGGTTGGCAACGCCCAACGCCAGCGCGCCGCCGCTGTTGCCCTCGCCGGTGATGAGGGCGATGACGGGGACGGTCAGGCGGCTCATCTCAAAGAGGTTCCGGGCGATGGCCTCGCCCTGGCCCCGCTCTTCCGCCTCCAGGCCGGGATAGGCGCCGGAAGTGTCAATGAAGGTGATGATGGGGCGGCGGAACTTCTCCGCCTGACGCATCAGCCGCTGGGCCTTGCGGTACCCTTCCGGATTGGGCATGCCGAAGTTGCACTTGAGGTTCTCCTCCAGCGTTTTGCCCTTCCGGGTGCCGATGACGGTCACAGGGCGGCCGTGGTACAGGGCCACGCCGCCCAAGATCGCGGCATCCTCGCCGCAGAGGCGGTCGCCCTTCTGCTCAAAGAAAGTCTGTGAACAGCGCCTGAATATAATCTGTGATATTGGGCCGCTGGGGGTGGCGGGCAATGGCCACCCGCTGGGCGGCGGTCAGCGGTTCGCTCATGTGCGTCCCCCTTTCTCATGGAGCCGCAGCAGCTGGGACAGGGTGTCCCGCATCTGAAGGCGCGGCACCACCGCGTCCACAAAGCCGTGGGCCATCTGGAACTCCGCCCGCTGGAATCCCTCGGGCAGCGTCTGGCCGATGGTCTGCTGGATGACCCGGGGACCGGCAAAGCCGATCAGAGCGCCGGGCTCGGCCAGGATGATGTCGCCCAGAGAGGCGAAACTGGCGGTGACGCCACCAGTGGTGGGATCGGTAGACGGAGATATACAAAAGCCCTTTCTCCGAGAAGCGGGCCAAGGCGGCGCTGGTTTTGGCCATCTGCATCAGCGAGAGGATGCCCTCCTGCATCCGGGCACCGCCGCTGGCGGCGAACAGGATCAGGGGCAGGCGGTTCTTGGTGGCGTACTCAATGGCCAGGGTGATCTTCTCACCCACGGCGGCACTCATGGAACCCATGAGGAAACGGCTGTCCAGCACGCCCACCACGCATTTGACGCCGCCGATGGTACCGGTGGCGGTGACGGCGGCCTCCGTCAGGCCGGTCTTGCGCTGGGCGGCCTCTACCTTGGCCCGGTAGCCGGGGAAGGAGAGCGGGTCCGCCGCAGGCAGCTTTTCAAACAGCTCCCGGAAGGAGCCGGGGGCCAGAATCGTGCTGAGTCGATAGTAGGCGCCGATGGGGAAATGGTAGCCGCACTTGGGGCAGACCGACAGGTTCTGCGCCACGGATTTGCGGTCGCTGTCCTGCCCGCACTTGGGACAGGTGATGGCTTTATCGCCGGGAATGTGATTGTCCCGGATGGCCTTCATGGCCAGCAGGCGCGCCCGGCGCTTGGCGAAGACGCCGTTCATCCCACTCATGCATCCACCCCGCTTTCACTGAGCTTGCGGCTGAATTCCAGCAGCTCCGACAGGTGTTCATCCAGGAAGGCAGTGGTGCACTCTCCCAGAATGAACTCCGGATGGTACAGAATCTGATAGGAGAGCTCCGCATTGGTGGGGAAGCCCTCCAGAGTGAACTCCTCCAGGCAGCGGCGCATCCGCCGGATGGTCTCCATCCGAGTGGGGGCGTAGGCCAGGATCTTGGCTGCCATAGAGTCGTAGTAAGGAGACAGCTCGCACCCGCTGTACAGGCAGGAGTCCACCCGCACGCCGGGGCCGCCGGGGAAATGGAGGAAATCCACCCGTCCGGGGCAGGGGCGGAACCCCTGCACAGGGTCCTCGGCGTTGATGCGGCACTCGATGGCATGGCCCTGAGCGTCACATCCTCCTCCGCAGGCGCAGCGCCAGGCCGGAGGCAATCCGCAGCTGTTGACGCACCAGATCCACACCGGTGACCAGCTCGGTGACGCCGTGCTCCACCTGAATCCGGGTGTTCATCTCCATGAAATAGAAATGCTCCCGGTCCGGGTCCAGCAGGAACTCCACTGTGCCGGCATTCTCATAGCCAACGGCTTTGGCCGCCTTTACGGCGGCGGCGCCCATCCGCTCCCGCAGCTCCGGCGTCAAACACCGGGCAGGGGCCTCCTCGATGAGCTTCTGGTTCCGCCGCTGGACCGAGCAGTCCCGGTCCCCCAGATGGATGACGTTGCCGTAGCGGTCCGCCAGCACCTGGAACTCGATGTGCCGGGGCCGGAGCACCAGTTTCTCCAGATACATCTCGTCATTGCCGAAGCAGGCCTGGGCCTCTGCCTTGGCCTCCGCAAAGGCCGCGGACAGATCCTCCGGCCGGTCGCACCGGCGGATGCCCCGCCCGCCGCCGCCGGCGGACGCCTTCAGCAGCACAGGATAGCCTACGGACTCTGCCGCGGTCAGCGCCTCCTCCACAGAGGCGACCGGGCCGTCGGAGCCGGGGGTCACGGGCACGCCGGCGGCGCGCATGATGTCCCGGGCGGCGGATTTGGAGCCGGCCTTGCGGATGGTATCGCCGGAGGGACCGATGAAAGTCAGCCCCGCGGCGGCGCAGGCGTCGGCAAAGTCGGCGTTTTCAGACAAAAAGCCGTAGCCGGGGTGGACGCCGTCGCAGCCGGTGGCTTTGGCCACCGTCAGAAGAGCATCCTGATTCAAATAGCTGTCTGCCGCCTGGGCAGGGCCGATGCACACCGCCTGTCCCGCCAGCTGGACGTGGAGCGCCTCCGCGTCCGCCTGGGAGTAGACGGCCACAGTGTCGATGCCCAGCTCCCGGCAGGCCCGCAGGATCCGCAGGGCGATCTCGCCCCGGTTGGCGATCAATACCCGCCTCAGCATGGCCGATAACGGAACAGCGGCTCGCCGAAGGCCACCAGCTCGCCGTTGCTCTTGCACACGCTCTCAATGACGCAGTCACAGGGTAGCGGGAACTTCGCTCATCATCTTCATAGCCTCGATCAGGCAGACGGTCTGGCCCTTGGACACCCGGTCGCCGGGCAGGACAAAGGGGGCCTGGTCCGGGGCGGGCGCCGCGTAGAACGTGCCCACCAGAGGCGCGTCAATAGAGGAGGAGCTGCTCTGGGGCGCAGGCACCGGAGCAGCGGCGGCAGCCGGAGCGGCCGCAGGTGCGCTGGCCGCAGGCGCAGACGCGCCGCCACGGGTCAGCTCTATGGTGAACTCCTGCGTGGACAGCTTCATCGTCTGAGCGGTGCTGCGGTCGAAGCAGGCGACAATCTCAAAAAACTCTTGGTTGGTCATAGCGCATTCCTTTCTCAGCGGAAAGTGAACCCGCCGGAGGGCGCGGGCCCGCCGGCGGGGCAGGGATTACTGCTTGTGGGCGTTCAGGTAGTTCATCACGTCGCCGACGGTCTTCATCTCCGCCAGGGCGCTATCCTCAATGGAGATGCCGGTGGCCTCTTCCAGAGCCATCACCAGTTCCACGGAAGCCAGGGAATCAGCACCCAGATCGTCAGCCAGGGAGGCGTCCATTGTGACTTGCTCCGCGTCGCAGCCCAGGGTCTCCACGATGATATCACGTACTTGCTCGAATTCCATATCGGTACTCCTTATGTTCAAAAATGTTGCAATTATTTTAATTAAAATAATTTAACTAAAATAATTTCACGTTGATTTTATGCGGTTTATGCCGGTTTGTCAAGTAAAATTTTGGAGAACGCCCGCCTTCTCCGGGACGTGGCAGCCGCACCTTATTTAATTATAAGGAAGACAGCGCCTGCCGCAGCGCGTCGTCGCTGGCGGGGACGCCCCAGAACCGGAGTGTTCCATTGATCTCCAGGGCGGGAGTGCAGAGGGTCTCCGGATGCTCACTCGTCACCTGTTCGTTCAGCACCCGGCAGCCGGGGCAGTAGGCGTACAGGCAGGGCATCAGCAGGTCCATCCGGTCGATCACATCGTCGTCTGTGATTTTCTCCAGAGTGTAGTCCAGGCCGAGACCGTCGGCAACGGCCCGGATGCGGTCCATGTAGAAGTCGTTCCGGGCACAGATGGAACAGTACAGGCGCAGTTTGACAGGGGTGCTCATTTCATCGTCTCCTTATTCTCCGGGCGGGGCCCATATTCCGCAGAACAGCATACCACAAGGGGAGGCAGGGGGAAAGACGGCGTCCTATTTTTTGAGATTTGACTAAAAAGATATTTGCTTTTGCCGATATATCCGCTATAATGTGGGAGGATTGCGCCGGAGGATCCCCAACGGAACCTGTCCCGGCGGAAGAAAGGATGGAGGACCGCATGAAGATCGTCATTGTGGGCGCGGGCAAGGTGGGCGTGGCCCTGACGCGCCATCTGGCCGTGGAGAACAGGGTCACAGTGATCGACCAAAATCCACATCTGGTTGAGAACATCATCAACATCTATGATGTGATGGGCGTGTGCGGCAACGGCGCCAGCTACGATGTGCAGAAGGAGGCGGATGTGGAGCAGGCCGATCTGCTGATCGCCACTACCTCCAGCGACGAGATTAATATCCTCACGTGCCTTGTGGCGAAGAAAATGGGTGTGCAGCACACCATCGCCCGTATCCGCAGCCCGGAATACGGCCGCCAGCTGCGGTTTATGCGCAGTGAGCTGGGGCTGTCCATGGCCATCAATCCGGAGGCGGCAACGGCCCGTGAGATTGCCCGTGTGCTGCGGTTCCCCACCGCCATGAAGCTGGAGTCCTTCTCCAAGGGGCGGCTGGAGCTGGTGGAGTACCGGGTGGCGGAGCACACGGCCCTGGATGGCACCCGGCTTTCGGAACTGTACCGGAATTTCAAGGTCCGGGTGCTGATCTGCGCCGTGGCCCGGCAGGGGGAGACGATCATTCCCTCCGGCGATTTCACCTTGCGGGCGGGAGACAAGATCTATCTCACTGCCGCACCCCGGGAACTGGAGAAGTTCTTCCGGCTTCTGGGCGTATTCCGGGCCCGGGCCTCTTCGGTCATGATCGTGGGCGCCAGCAAGATGTGCTACTATCTGGCATCTGAGCTGCTGGAGATGGGCATGTCCGTAAAGATCATCGACCAGAACGAGCAGCGGTGCGTGGAGATGAGCGAGAAACTGCCCCGCGCGCTGGTGATCGTGGGAGACGGGACGGACAGCGAGCTCCTCAGCGAGGAGGGAATCAGCCAGACGGACGCCTTCGTGGCCATCACGGGCCTGGACGAGGCCAACATCCTCATGGCACTCAGCGCTGCCAAGCAGTCCGGCGACTGCTGTAAGGTGGTGGCGAAGATCAACCGCAAGTCCCTGCTGGAGCTGGTATCCACCGAGGGGATGATTGACAGCGTGGTGTCCACCGGTGCGGTGACCACCGAGCTGATCCTCAAATATATCCGGGCCATGAAAAATGCCACCGGCTCCCAAGGTCAAGACACTGCACCGCATCGTGGACGAAAAAGTGGAGGCGCTGGAGTTCAGCGTGACGCCGGACATCTCCCCTTCGCCGGCGTGCCCGCTGCGGGATCTGAAGCTGAAGCGGGGCCTGCTACTGGCAGGTATCGTGCGGCAGAACGGGCAGATCGTCATCCCCTCCGGCAATGATGTCCTCACCTCCACGACGATGTGATCGTAGTGACCACGGACACCCAGCTGGAGGATCTTCGGGATATCCTTGCAGAGTGAGAAGGCAGGTAAGTTCTGTGAATTATCGAATGATCGGCTTTGCCATTGGCCGTATCCTGCTGGTGGAGGCGGCGCTGCTGCTGCTTCCCATGGCGGTGGCTCTGGGATATGGGGAATCCCCTGTCCCGTATCTGCTCCCCGGCGCTGCTGGTGCTGTGCGGAGGATTGCTGAGCTTCAAAAAGCCGCGGCAGGCGTCTCTGTTCGCACGGGACGGCTTGGCGGTAGTGGCGCTGGCGTGGATTGCCGTGTCCCTCTTCGGTGCGCTGCCCTTTTACATCTCCGGCTCCATAGAGAGCTTTGTAGATTGCTTCTTTGAGACAGTCTCCGGCTTTACCACCACGGGCGCCAGCATCCTTCAGGAGGTGGAGTCCCTGAGCCGGAGCCTCCTCTTCTGGCGCAGCTTCACCCACTGGGTGGGCGGCATGGGCGTGCTGGTGTTCGTCATGGCCATTTTGCCTATGACGGGGATGGACACGGCATGCATATGCTGCGGGCGGAGATGCCGGGCCCGCGGTGGGAAAGCTGGTGAGCCGCATGAGCGACACGGCCAAGATCCTCTACGGCATCTACCTGGTGATGACTGTCATTGAGATCGTGCTACTGCTGGCGGGCGGGATGCCGCTCTTTGACGCCTGCATCAACTCCTTCGGCAGTGCCGGCACCGGCGGCTTCAGCTGCCGCAATCTCAGTGTGGGAGCTTATAACAACCCCTATTACGACATTGTGATCGGCATTTTCATGCTGCTCTTCGGCATCAATTTCAATCTGTATTACTTCCTGCTGGTGCGGCGGTTCCGGGACGTGTTCCGGTCCGAGGAGCTGTGGGCCTATGTCCTCATTGTGGCGACGGCAGTGGCTGCCATCACCCTGGATATCGTGCACATGTACGAGTCGGTGGGCACCAGCCTGCGGCACGCGTTTTTCCAGGTGTCCTCCATCATCACCACCACCGGTTATGCCACGGTGGATTTCAACACCTGGCCCACCTTTTCAAAGGCCATTCTGGTGGCGCTGATGTTTATCGGCGGCTGCGCCGGTTCCACCGCTGGCGGCATCAAGGTGGCCCGGGTGGTGATCCTGCAGAAGGTGTCTGTCAGCGAGATGCGGCGGATGCTCCACCCCAATGCGGTGCCCGCCATCCAGTTCGAGGGCAAGCCCCTGAACGAGCGGAGCATCCGGGGCGTCCATCTGTTTCTGGCGGTGTACCTGATGGTCTTCGTGGCGTCCTGCCTGTTGGTGTCTCTGGAGCAGTTGGACCTGGTGACTACGTTCACAGCGGTGGCTGCCTGCTCCCCGGGCGCCGCCCCACCGGCAAGCGGACAGGAGGGCCTGCGGGACGCTGTGAGCGGCGTCCCGCGGGATGGGCTTCGGGCATCACGGCGGCTAAAGGATCGGCTGACGGATACGAAGAGGAGGCAAGTAGACGGCGGCATCCGGACAGAGGCGGGCTCTGGAGAGACGCCCGGCCCGGATCCTGATGGGCGAGAAGAAGCTGCACCCCGGCGGAGCTGTGGAATCAAAAGAGCGGGGCCCCGGAGGACAATGGCAAAACCTCCGGGGCCCCTTGAAGGGATTGGACAGGAATCGTTTCAAAACAGAACGCTAGCGGATGGGGTTGGAGATGCGACCGATCCCGTCGATCTCGCAGGTGACCACATCTCCGCGCTTGAGGAAGCAGGGGGGATCCATTCCCATCCCCACTCCGGCGGGGGTGCCGGTGATGAGGATGGTGCCCGCCG